>Ga0114933_10001127_pt1 | contig 30528 bp, 25 predicted proteins | sample 4SBtaG_FD_89691 | JGI IMG/M metagenome (GOLD analysis project Ga0114933, IMG submission 89691) | Deep subsurface microbial communities from Kolumbo volcano to uncover new lineages of life (NeLLi) - 4SBTROV12_W25 metaG | ecosystem: Environmental > Aquatic > Marine > Volcanic | place: Kolumbo... | reverse complement strand
CGTCGGTCACGAGCACGACGATCGAGAGGCGCCCGTCCTCGGTCACGCTGCGCAGGGCCCGCTCGATGGCCGGCACCATCTCCGTCGCGCCGGTGGCACGCAGTCCGTCGAGAAACGCCGTGACCTGTGTCAGGGAAGACGCCGTGCGGGCGACTGGCTCGGGCGACATGGCGCGCACCTGATCGGAGAAGCCCAGGACGTTGAAGCGATCCTCCTCGCGCAACCCTTCGACCACGCGCTGAATCGAGGCGCGTGCGTGCGCTAGCGGGCGTCCGTGCATGGAGCTGGAGGTGTCGACCACGAAGGTCACGTCCCTCGCCATGATCTGAGTGTCATCGGGCGCGACGGGCGGCTGGATCAACAGAGAGAAGAAGCCGTGCTCTTCTTCGCGATGAGCAAGCAAGGTAGCCTGCGGACGGTCGCCGCCGATGGAGTAGCGGAGCGCGAAGTCACGCGTACGTGCTTCCCCGGTGGCGGAGAGCGAAACGGAGGCCCGCTCGGTTCCGTCCCGGGTGAGATCTACTTCGTGCGTGGGTGAGTCGATGGCGCGGATGGGGAGGCCCGCGTCGATCTCGAGCCGGAGCTCCACCGGGGGCTGCTCGTCGAGCGACGCAGAGCTCGCTTGCGTCGTGGAGGCGTTGGCGAGTGTGTCTTCGGGGGCAGCGTCGGGCGAGAAACGGCGGGGCGCGACCATCGGAAAGTCGAAACCGTAGGCGCCGTCGTCAAAGGGCAGTGTCTGCACGTAGCGGAGTCGCACCTCGATGGCGTCCCCCGGAGCAATGTTCGCGACCCGATGAGCGAAGAGGTTCGGGCGCTGCTGTTCGAGCAGCGCGGCGCGGCGCCCTTCCGAGCGGGCAGCCTCGTACACCTGGCGCGCCTCGCTGCGCCCACGGATGACCCCTCGGATGCGTCGGTCACCGATGCGCATCTCCATCTGATCGACGGCGGAGTCGGCGGGCAGGGGAAAGAGATAGACGGCCTCGATGGGCTCGGGTCCATCGTTCTCGAAGCGCTGCGTCACGAAGACCTCGGCGACCCGGCCAGAGATGCGGGCCTCGACCTCGGTCCCGCGCAGCGGCAGCTCACGCTCGACCGGCTCCTCGGCGTCGACGGGGGTCTCATCGCGCTCCTCGTCGGTCAGGCTCCGCGCCACCGACCGCAGCAGCCCACGCGTCGGGCGCTCGAGGCTCGCGAGTAGCCGCGGGTCGACGCTGCCCGCCGTCTCGACCAGGCCCGCGTGTTGCGCGTTGCCGCCCCACATGTGCCATCCGTCGAGCATCGCGTCGCCGAGCTCGAGCCCGATCATGCTGCCTCGTCCGGTGGCCACATAGACCCACCCCTGAGCGACGATCGGCTGAAAGACGATCGGCTCGCCGATGTCGTAGGCCCAGACGGTCATGCCGGTGTCGATGTCGGTCGCGACGAGCTGTCCATCGACCGTGCCGAAGACAAGGAGGGAGCCGACCACGGCGGGCGGGCTCAACGCCTGCGCGCCCTCGGCGTCTGCGTAGGACCGGCGCCAGACGGTTTCGGTCGTGCTCATGTCACGCGCCAGCACTTCGCCCGCGATCGAGAAGTAGGCGCGACCGTCAGCGACGGCGGGAGAGCTGCCTTGAAAGGCCCAGCCCGACGCCACGTTGCGCAGGCCCAGGTGTTCGCCGTGCGGGACGTTGCCCCAGGCGCCTGCCGTGCTGGTCGCCAGCGCGCGGTCTCGACTCTCGCCCGAGAGGTACGCCGCGGCAAAGTGCTCACCCTCGTGCCGGACGCGGCCGTTTCGTGCGTTGAGCACGAGCATCTGTTCTTCGGCGGGGGAGACGCCCGGCAGTCGACGGGCGACGAGCACGTTGTCGCGGTCGACCCAGACCGCGCTCGAGGCGCCGACGTCCCGCTGCCACTCGGTCGCGCCGGTGCGTGTGTTCAGACGGTAGGTGCTGCCATCCATCGTCGCGAAGTAGATCGAACGACCCACGACCTGCGGCGCCTGGATGACGTCGGCCGCGATCGGGCGCGACCAGACGGGCTCACCGTCGGAGAGACGAAACGCGCCCATCTGATGGCCTCCGTCCTTGGGATAGGCGCTGAAGACGAGACCATCGGCAGCGGCCGGTTGGCTCATCAGCGGGTCCCCGAGCCATCGGTGCCAGAGCTGCTCTCCGGTCGCGGCGTCCGCGACGAAGATGGTGCAGCTCTCGGTGTTGAAGATGACCTTGTCGTCCTCGACGATCGCTGCTGTCGGGCCCCCATCCGGTGCCGCGATGGACCAGCTCAGCTCGCCGCTGTAGGCGTCGAACGCATAGAAGCGGTGGCTGGCGAAGCCGCCGCCGAGAAAGACGCGGCCTTCGTGAAAGGCTGGGCTGGTGAGGAGCTCGGCGCGCGGCATCGAGGTCACCCAGCCCCGACGACCGCGACCGAAGTTGAACTGAGCGCTCGACCCGCGCGGTGGGTGGGGCATGCGGATCGATCGCACCTGCATGCGCGCCCCGATGCTCGCATCGCCTTCGTCCGGGACGACGCCCGCGAGCGCGTCCCGGAGCAGCTCCTGGGGGTCGGGGCCGGCCTCGTGGGCGAGCCGAACCGGCGTGAACTTCCCCGTGGACGCCGGGGAATCACGACGCAACGTCGAGCGCGTCGCCGTCGTCGTGCCCCCTCCCGATGGGCAGCCCGCCAGCGCTACCGCGATCCCGAACGCACCCCACCACCCGAGCCCGAGGGCCCGCTTCCGTGTCTCCGCCATGAGGAGCGACTCAGCAGCTCGCGTGCCAGGTCGCGGCGCGCGGACTATCGAGCGGAAGGATTGGGGATGCGTCTACCTGGGCACACGGGCCGTGTTCAGGAGCACATACCCATCGTGCAGGTGCCCGCGGCGCACCGGGTGGTGGCCGGATCACACACGCCACCCATGGGCACGACCGGGGTCACCGTGACGTCCAACGAGTGCGCGACGGTGCCGGACATGAGGCCGCCGTACCGCTCGACGAACACATAGTAGGTGCCGGCCGTCAGGTCGGTGAGGGTGATCGTGCTCTGCAGGTTCATCGGCGCCGCGTCGTCGTTGCACGCCAGCACCGACCCTGAGTCGGGGCACTCGCCGCGAACGTAGAGGATGGTGTCGGTCATGCCGGTGCCCGGGTTGTCGGTGCTGAGATCGAGGTCGAAGTTGTCGACGGCGACGTCGAGCTTGTAGACAGTCTCGGCTCCGATCGTGCCGTTCGGGTCCGCCACGCAGGCTGCGTCGACGGTGATGAGCCCCATGCCGCCGCCGGTGGTGCCCATCTGCGTGATGGTCGCTCCCATCTCGGGCGTCGCGGGCACGACGATGTCAGTCGCGCGGTCGCAGAGCTGCCCGATGGCGGTGCCCGGCACGCAAGCGCCTGAGCTGCAGACCATCTCCGGGCGGCAGAAGTTCTCGTCGTCGCAGGTCTCGCCGATGCCGACGAGGGTGGCCTCGTCGATCGTCACGTCGAAGGGCTCGCTGATGCCCCAGGCCGCGTCGAAGACCCGGTAGCGCACCTGGCTCGCGCGGCGACCGCGCAGGTAGGCGGCCAGGTTGACCTCGGCGCCACGCACCCAGGCGCCGCCCGTCCAGTCGAAGCCGGTGGCCGCCGGCGAGTCGAAGTTCACGACGTAGACGTCGCCGTCTTCGGTGGCCTGACCGTCGCCGTAGATGTCGAGCAACTCACCATCGGGCCCGTAGAAGTTGAGGCCGACGCCGCGAACGTCCGCGTTCGGATCCATGCCGGTGAGCTGGATGCGCGAGTCGTCGTTGGCCAAGCGGAAAAAGCCGCCCGTGATCGTCGGCGGCTCCGCGCCGCGCACCGTGAAGCTCACCTCGACCGTGCCGGAGTCGACGGTCATCTGCTCCGCGGGAGGCTCACTGAAGCCGGTCACGATGAAGAAGAGCACGCTGCCGCCGGCCACGGTGGCCGAGCCGTTGGTGCGGAACTCGTCGCGAGCGATGTCGTTGAAACAGGCCGGCGGGAAGGCGCTCGTCGGCGCGATCTCGCAGCTGTCGCGAACCTGCACCACGGTGTTGAAGTTCGCGTCGGTCCCCGGCTGGTTGGTCGTGAATTCGACCGCGTAAGTGCTGCCGGGATCGCCCGGCACGGTGAACTCGATCACCTCTTGAGGCGCCCAGCGCAGCTCGGGGTCCGTGTTGCCGCAGACGAGCCCGAGGTCGCGGGGGCGGGTCAACGTCATCGAGGTGTCGAAGGTCGCGGTGACACTTCCATCGAGCAGTCCCGTGAGTTGCATCACAGAACTACAGGTCAACGGCTGACCCGCATCGACCTCGAATCCGGCGTCAAAGCCGCCATCGACGGGCGGCGGCTCGCTGTCGCAGCCGAGCAAACCGAACACACCGATCGAACAAAGAAGCACGCTACGCAGGGACATTTCGACCTTTTTCGCGTGATCTAGGGCTTCACGCGTTGGGAATTTGAATCGCCAGGAATCTGAGTTCGGACGAGGGACGCTAAGCATTGTCCGCTCTGAGCATGACGTTCAAGCGGGCAGACACGCTCCGTTTGACTCGCCAAGCTGATCGTCGCACCTACTATCGGATTCCGTCGCGTGAGTTTACGCCCGCGATGGTGTAACCAGCCGACTGCCCTGTCTGGTCCAACGCGACACCATGAACACTCGTCAAGCCCGCCTCCTCCTCCCCGCCCTCGTGCTCCTCGTGAGCGCATGTGGCAGTGACCCCATGGGCCTCGACGCCGGGCCCGGCGACGCCGGTGACGGCCTGGAGATGAGCGATCTCTTCGAGGCCTGCCAAGCCGACTGGCAGTGCCCAGGTGAGGGTGCGGTCTGCCGCAGCGCGATCGAAGGCTACCCCGGCGGCTACTGCACGGTGCCGTGCAGCGACCGGACACCGTGCGACACGTTCGGCGTGTACCACCACTGCGCGACGCGACAGGGTGAAGACCAGGCGTACTGCGAGCGCCGCTGCCTCAACGGGCTCGACTGTGGGCGCGACGGATACACCTGCGTCGGCGAGCTGCCTCCTTCGGGCGGCTTCTGCATCGGCGTCTGCCAGAACGACGAGCAGTGCGGCGGCACCTCGGTGTGTGATCCCTACTCCGCGCAGTGCGCCGAGACGCCCACCGAGACAGGCGCCATCACGGGCGAGCCGTGCGCCGACAACGATGCTTGCCGGTCCGGCCAGTGCATCGCCGAGGAGAGCGAAGGCGGCAACCCCACCGGGTGGATCGCCGGCTACTGCGTCTCCAACTGCATCCTGCCGCTCGGTTACAACAACAGCGACTTCTTCGCGGGCGACGCGCTCCCGAACGGCGGCTGCCCGGGCGACGCGATCTGCTGGCCTGCGGACACCGCAAGCACGGCGCAGCGCGACCTCGGTCGCTGCTTTGATCAGTGCACCGCAGACGGCGACTGCCGTGAAGGCTACACTTGTCTGCAGGAGATCGGGCTCGGAGGCGGTGGCACGTCGACGTACTCGAACGGGCTTTGTGTGCCCGGAAATTGTAGCGCGGACGGGTGTCCGTCAGGCTACACCTGTCAGCCCGTGCCGGATGGTCGTGGCGGCACGCGTAACGTTTGTGGTCGGTGAGCATAGGTCTCGTCCAGAGGTCTTCGGAGGCTAGTGATGCGGTACAAGTTCTTGGCAATGGTCACGGTCTGCGCGATCGGCGCGGTCGGGTGTGACAGCAGCAGCGGCGGCACGGACGCGGGCACGGACAGCGGCGGGGCGATCATGCTCCCGGACAGCGGCCCGGCGGCCTGCACGGTTCCCACGAGCGGCTTCGGCACAACTGAGGGGCGGAACTTCCAGCCCTTCACCCTCGAGCGCTGTGACGGCACCGACTACGAGTTCTACGGGGACGCCGAGAACTACTGCGAGAGCACCTACACGGTCGTCTCCATCGCAGCTGGCTGGTGTGGCCCCTGCCGCGCCGAAGCTCAACTGATGCAGGAGTTCCTGACCGAGCGCTACGCAGAGCACAACGTGCGCGTGGTTGTCGCGGTCATTCAGAACAACGACTACGAGCGCCCCGACGCTGCCTTCTGTCAGGGATGGACGGACCAGTACGGCCTGACCAACCCCGTGCTCCTCGACCCGATCCAGCAGACCCAGGTCTACTTCCCCGCCGGCTCGCTGCCCGCGACGCTCATCGTCGACAACAACGGCGTGATCGTGCACCGCGAATACGGCGTGAGCACCGAGCTCCGCACCGTGCGCGCCGAACTGGACGCCCTGCTCGGCCTCTGACACTTCGACGAGATGGGAACGCCGCGACTCACGTTTCAGGGGATCGCGGCGTTTGTCGTTTTGGGCGCGCTCGCGCTGACGAGCCCCGCGGCCGCCCAGGATGATTCGAGCTTCGAGCTGCCCTTGGTCGGTCGCACCACGTTTGCGCTGACCAACACGACGATCGTCCGCTATCGAGGCGACAACTACGACGCCAACGCGTTCGACGACGACTTCGTCTCCCTCTACGAGCGGCTCGACATCTCGCTCCAGGCCGACGCGGTGCGACTCGAGTCGCGCATCGACCTCTTCGCGCCCCACACCGTCTTCCTCGAGTCGCGCTGCCCAGCGCCGCTCGGGGCTGACCACCCGAGCTGCTACCTCGACTGGGACCTTCGCCCCGAGCGACTCACCCTTCGTTGGGAGCCGCGGGACTGGACGATCGAGGCCGGCGACACGCAGATCGTCTTTGGTCGCGGCCTCGCGCTCGCCTTCCGCAAGGTCGACCTGCTCGGCGTGGACAACGCGCTGCGCGGTGGACACGTGCGCTACCGGGGCACCAACTTCCGCTTCGGCCTGCACGGCGGCGTAGCCAACCCGCAGAACGTCGACCCGATCGACCTCAGCCTCATCCGGGAGCCAGAGGACGTGGTCGTCGGTGGCAACCTCGGCATCACGATGCCGGGCTCCGTGCCGATCACGTTGCAGGGCCACGCGCTGCGCGTGTTCTTCCAGGACGACGAGACCTCTCCGTTCACCGGCCGCGCCGTCGACGTAGCTGGCGCGAGCATGGAGGCGGCCGCCCTGGCAGAGGGCCAGCTGGCGCTCTACCTCGAGGCCAACGGGCTCCGCCGCTCTCAGAGCCTCGTGGGTGATCCGGAGGTCGAGACGGGACGCGGGGTCTACGGCTCGGCGCAGCTGCAGCTCGAGAACCTCACGCTCCTGCTCGAGTGGAAGGACTACTCGAACTACCTCGTTGCCCCCTCGACCACCGAGGCGCAGGCGCGTCGAATCTACAGTGCCTCACCGCCGGTCGAATACACGGGCCCGCAGCGGCTGCGCGGGATCGGCAACCAGCGCGGCGGCGGGCTGCGCATGGACTACGCGTTCTTGCCTGGCCCATGGAGCTTCTCGGTCAACACCGTGCTCTACGGCTTCAACGAAGAGCCCCACCTCGATCCCTGGGACGGCGTCTTGGTGAGCCACTCGTGGATGACGCTGGCCAAGCGACAGGAGTACGGCGGCGACATCAACTGGAGCGTGGACTTCCAGGCCGGGAGCCGCTTCGAGGTGCTGCTGCACGATCTCGACTCGCGCTTCACGAGCGGCATGCTCGACCGTTGGATGATCCATGGACGCCTGGACGTCACCGTAGGCAGCGGCGATCACTCCTTCGACATCGTCGTCGACCACCGACACGAGCGTGAGATCCGGGGCGAGATCTCCGAGTTCCAGATCGGTGGCGCGTCCATCACGTACTCGTTCGGCGTTCCGCTCGCGCTCACGCTCTCCCTCCGGTGGACCGATTTTCAGCCGGGCGTGGTTCAGTCGCGAGGGCTGGCGGACTACAACTTCCTGGGAGGGGAGTTCTACCCCTCGGCCGAGGTCCGCTACACGTTTGAGCCGGGCACGTATCTCGGCGTCTTCATCGGCCAGACCCCCGGCGGACAGCTCTGCTCGGGCGGCATCTGTCGCGATGTGCCAACGTTTGAAGGATTCCGACTCACGTTCGTCGGTAGACTCTGACCAGAGCAGCTGTAACGTCCAGAGCTGTGCGAACTAGGAAGCGAACCATGACGCGAAAACTGCGCCTCTCCTCCGTTCTGGGCCTCGCGGCCCTCGTAGCCGTCGGTCTCAGCTTCGTGGCCCCCTCGGGCCAGCCGGGCGCCCCTGCGACCGTGCAGGCCCGCGTCGGTGGTCGGCCCCCGCCCTTCACGCTGCCCGCCGCCACGGGAGGCCCGACCAACTCGGCCTTCCGCATGGCGGATCATCTGGGCGAGCACCCGGTGGTCGTGCTCTTCTGGGCGACTTGGTGCCAGCCGTGTCAGCAGGAGCTGCCTTTCTATGAGTCGCTCTACCAGCGCTACCGCTCGCGCGGCCTCCGCATCGTCGCCGTGAGCATGGACTCGCAGGGCACCGTAATGCGAGCGGGACCGGCGGCGCGCCGTCTGGGCATCACCTTCGACGTCGTCACCGACCTCGACACGCGCGTCACCACGCAGCTCAACCCGCGCCGCGGCGCCCCGTTCAGCATCTGGATCGACCGCCGCGGACGCATCGTGCGCGAGCGCGAGGGCTTCAGCCCCGCCGAGCAGAACGCGATCGCGGAAGGCGTAGCGCGGCTCGTCGGCGACTGAACCGCCCGACGGAGTTGCTCGACGGAGCACGTGAGTGTCCCGAAGCCCGGCTTCCCGCCGGGCTTTGTGCGTTTGCGCGAAGCGCTGTGCGTTGCCTAGCGGCCGAAGAGGATGTCAGCCGGGTTGGGCAGCGTGTTCGGGTTGGGCAGCGTATTCGGGTTCGCGGTGTTCCCGGACCCCGCGCCGTCGTCATCGCCGCTCGAGCCGTTGCCTTGGCCACTGTTCTGGCCGTTGTTCTGGCCGTTGTTTTGACCGTTGCCGAGGAGCGTCCCGAGCAGCCCGCCGTTGCCCCGCCGAGAGTTCGAGCCACTGCCCGAACCACCGCTCGAGCCGGAGTTCGAGCCAGAATTCGAGCCAGAATTCGAGCCGGAGTTCGAGCCAGAGTTCGAGCTCGGGGCCGGGTTGCCGGGCACGTCCACGCCGTCCGGCACGGTCGCGACCTGCGTGCCTCCCTGTGTCGGCGTCGCCGCGGCGCTCCCCGCCGGCTCTGGGGTCGTGCCCCCGCCTTGGCATGTCGCCAGCTGCGCCTCGAGCTCGGCGACCCGCGCCTGAAGCATCGCCACGTTGGTGATGCCCCCCGCGGTTTGAGGCGCGGAGTCCTCCGCGGTCACCTCGACGGGCGCAACCGCCTCGGGCTCGTCGACCTCCTCAGCTTCTTCCTCACACGCCGAAATCATCGACACGAGCGAAAACATCGCAACGAACATGCACGACCGCAGAGTCCTCATGGCGATACTCTACGCCGACCCGGGGGAAGGGATCCCTTTGAATGGCGCATCTCGAGCTGAGTGATCTGGTAGCGATGGACAGCAAGGCGCTCGACCGCGCCATGCGCACGGGTCATCCGATGGACCCATCGGTGCTCGCCGAACGTGAATACGACGGCGTGAGCCTCAACCTCCCCCGGGCCGTCGAGCGCATCACGTGGGTGAAGTTCTGCAAGGTCTTCCATCGCGAAGACGGCGCGATGCGTGGCTGGAACTGCAAAGTCGACCAGACGCCGCTCGAGGAACCGTGGCGGCTGACGATGAAGAACGGCCAGCCCATCACCTATGGCCACTACGGGGTCGTCTCCTGTAAGGGCTACCGAATGCCGCGACCCTACGGCGCCGGCCTCATGCTCGACTACGGCCTCGGCGACAACCCCAGGCTCGACCCCACGTCCCGCATGCGGGATCCGATCGTGGCGGTGAACGAAGGCGACAGCACCCTGCTCCTGGGCTGGTCGTACGTGGACATGGGCATCAGCAACGTGGGCACCCCGTCCTTCTTCGCGCTCCGACGCGGCGTCGAGCTCTCACACATCGTGTAGAGCGCTCAGATGAGAGTGAAGTAGGCCCCGATGGCCGCGGCGATCATCGCGGCACCCGCCGCAAGCCAGGGTAGGATGGCGCGCTTCTCACCCCAAGCGAGCGGCGGCTCCCCGTAAGCCCAGCCCCTGTGGCCGCCGGCGAGGTCCAGACGATAGACCGGCACCTGCTGGACCTCGAGCCTCTGCCCGTGCACCTCGTAGCGGTCGTCGAAGAGCGACTCGGAGAGCAGCTCCTCGATCTTGGCGTCGACCGGGGCCGAGACCCGGTTGGCTTGTCCGCGATAGCCGCTGCCCCGAGCCCGCATCGGGATCGGGTCTCCCTCCTCCTCGAAGATCACCTTCCCGTCGTCATGGGTCTCGCCGATCTGGATGAGCAGCTCGACCGGCAGCTCCTCACTCTCGAGCACGCGCGTCGAGATGTGCGTGCCTGTCTCGATCTCGACCTGTGGGGTGGCTCGCACGTAGCGACGACCTTCGCAGGTCAGGCAAGGCACATTGCCACTGCCCCTGCACCTTCCACAGGTCTCGTTTCGAGCGCGTCCGCCGGGCCCTCCGGCGCTCTGAACCGTCCCGCCCCCGTGGCAGATCGGGCAGCTCTCGGAGCCGGTCCGGCCGCAGGGCGGGCATTCGATCACTCTGGCCGAGCCATCGATCCGGATCCGTTGGATGGACTTGGCAGCACCGATGTCGGCTTCGTGCTCGACGCTCCATGGATCCACCGAGGGCAGCCGCACCACGTCGGCGTAGTCGACCGGACCCTCCGCGCGCTCGAAGATCACGTCGTGGGTCCGGAGCTCGTAGCGCGTGTGAAGCACCACCTGAAGGGGCCCCGCGGCGACAACGTGACTCACCTCTCCTCGCCGACCGCCGCTGGCCCGATAGGCCGCGATGACGCGCTCTCGTTCCTCGGACTCCATCAGTCGCTGAGCGTAACCGAAGCTCCCAGCGCCGTCTCGATGACAGGCCGCCTCTCCTCACGGTACTCGGTCGGCATCACCCTCAGCGCGCCCACGTGCACGTCGAGCACCTCGGCGCTGTGGAGCGCCACGTCGAGGTAGTTGTTCACCGTCCAGAGCGGCACGGCCTCGAGCGACGCGATGCGCAGCCGATCTTGCTCGATGACGAACCGCGTGCGCAGCCAGGCGCCATCGCGGAGCGTGGGCAAGACGACGGCCGGGTGCAGGTTCTCGGGGATCCGGCGGCCGGCCCAATAGCGGAGCCCCTGGTTGCTCACGAGGTTACCCAGCGAGTACGCGACCACGGCGTCGCCGCGCGGCGAAGTCATGCGCTCGACCTCCTGCAGGACGTGCGGCCCGTGGCCGATGATCACGTCCGCGCCCGCGTCCACGAGCAGGCGGGCACGTTCACGCTGAGCGATCCGGGGCGTCTCGACGAAGTCGTGACTCCAGTGGATCGAGAGCAAGACGACATCGGCGACCGCTCGAGCGCGGGCCAGTGCGGCGCGAGCGACGTCATCCTCGTATCTAGCAACTCGTGTATACGCGCCGCGCACCGCCGGACCGCGGTTGACCCGCTCCGTAAAGGCGACGACGGCGACGCGGACCCCATCCCGTTCGATGACCAGCGGCCCTGGCGCATCGTCGAGCTCCGTCGACGCCCCGACCGCCCCGACGGACGCCTCGGCCAGCGCCGCGAGCGTGTCGCCGAGGCCCGGCGCCATCTGGTCGTAGCTGTGGTTGTTGGCCACGCTGACGACGTCGATGCCCGCCGCGGCCAGGGCCGGCGCGACGGCCGCCGGCGCTCCGAGCACGGGTGGCTCACCGGTCTCCGGCGGGATGCGCTCAGAGAGCGGCGTCTCGAGGTTGGCGAAGGCCACCTCATCGTCACCGATGACGTCTCGCAGGCCGCCGAAGACGTGCTCGAACCCGCTCTCGTGTTCTCTCGCCGAGCGGACCACCTTGAGGTGGCAGAGGATGTCTCCGCCCGCCCCGATCGTGACGGCTCGCTCTCGGGGTTCGGGTGCTTCTTCGACGGCGGGCACGGCCGCGGGTTCGGGCGCCGCGACGACCGGCTCGGGGGTCTCCTCGACGACCGGCTCGGGCAGGACAGGAGCGCGAGCGATGTGGGGCGACGGGGAGCCGGCGCACGCAACCCCCCCGATGACCGCCGTCAGGGTTGCGAGCAGCGCAGCGACATGGGGTCGACCGGACACCGCCCCAGTATGCGTGATCACGACGGCAGCGTGGCGCGTAGGACGCGCATTTGAGCCTCGAGGGCAGCCTCCCGATGACCGAGTCTGGCGATCTGGAGCAACAACGGAGAGGCGTTGATCTCGATGAAAACCGCGGAGTTCGGGTCGGCTTCGAGGCTGGCCAACTTGAGGTCGGCGCCGAAGTGCCGGAGCCCCAGCGCCTCGGCCGCGCGAAGACAGACGTCGCGCAGCCCATCCGGGATCGTGGGCAGGAAGACCGCCGTCGACCCAGCGTTGAGGTTCCGGATCGGGGTGGTCAGGTCGAGCACCTCGCCGGGCGCCAGGACCGTCTCCCACGTCCAGCCATGGGCCTTCGTCGCACGCGAGAAATGCGCCATGCCCTCGAGCGTCTCGGGTCGGTCGAAGCGCGCGTCGAGCGCCTCGATCAGGGCTCCGAGCGTCGAGACGCCGTCTCCTCGCGCCACGATCGGCACACGCTCGTAGCCGAGCAGGTACTGCCCATCGAGGAAGTCGAGCCGGAAGTCCCGACCGGGAGCGAGGGCCTGCACGAGTGCGATCGAGTCGAGCGCCCAAGCCGCGTCGATGGCCGCGTCGAGCGCCTCACGATCGTCGACCAGCACAACCCCGCGACCGTGGCTGAGCCGGTTGGGTTTCACCACGAGCGGGTAGCCGAGCTCCGCGGCCAGCGCGTGACCCGGGGCGGCGCCGGCCTTCTCTTGGTAACGGCGCATCGCCGGATGGGACGGCGAGATGCAGCGCACGACGCGGGGAACCCGGACCCCCGCGCGTTCCATCAAGAGCGCCGCGTAGTGCTTGTCCCCGGCGAGCCGCGCCGCGACGGCGTCGTTGAGCGCGGAGCGACCGCCGAGCATCACCCGGCGCTGCCCATCCGGCCTTTGCACCTCGAAGAGGTAGCCGTACTCGTCCAGGGTCTCGGTCTGCCATCCGAGCCGCTTGGCGGCTTCAGCGGTCAGCGACGTCGCGGTCGTCTTGATCACCGGCGCGGTGTAGCACCCGGGGACGCGAGGTTAACTTCTTACTTTCTCCGCTTGGTCGATGGTCGGAAGAAGGAAGGCGGCCCGCGTTGGTCACCAAGTGGGGGCCCTGACGAGCCTCCTGATAGGATCTACGCGTGTCGCGACATACCCTTCTGTGCGGGTTGATCCTCTGGCTCGTGACGGCCCCGGCCGCAGCCCAGGATGGCGCCGTCGAGAACTCACCTCGCCTCTGCCAGAACGGCGAGGACGACGACGGCGACGGGCTGACCGACTGTGATGATGACGGCTGCAGCCAGCTGATCTTCTGCCTGCACCGGGACACACCCGCCGAGAACACCGAGGCGGCGTGCAGCAACGGTGAGGACGACGACGGCGACGGCTTCATCGACTGCGAGGACGAGAGCTGTGCGGCGGCGTGCCGTACGAGCCTGACGCTCGGGCAGACCGAAGGACGCTCGATCTATCAACCCCGCGGGGCCGACGAGCCGACGCCCACGGTCGAGTACGTGGACCACGACTCGGGTCGCAATTACCCCGTCGCATGGGCGTCGCACCCGCTCACGTTCTTGAGCGGCATGCTCGTGCCGCAGGCCGCGCTTTCCGTGCAACCGATTCGCTCGCCCGGATTTGGTGACGAGACGCTGGCGCGGCTCGGCTTTGGCGTCAGCTATGGTGTCTTCGACTTCTGGCAGATCACGCTCGTGCCGGTCGCGCTACGCCTCTCGCCGGTCGTCGACTTCGAGAACCCGTCGATCGCCAACACGTTCCGGATCTACTCGATCCCCGAGTTCGAGCTCGGCATGACCTTCAACGTCGGCATCCCCGTCGGCACGTCGAACTCCAACGCGTTCCCGGAGCCGCAGCCCTTGGGTTCCCTGCTCTCACGGGCCCGCTACTACGACGTAGCGCACCTGGACATGGGGTTGCTCGCGCGTTTCCACATCGAGGATGTGCTCCGCATCGACCTCCAGGTGCCGGTCGCCACCCTCATCTTCGCCTCCAACGCGATGGATGAGCTCGACGTCCGGGCGGACCTCTCCTTCATCGGGCGCGTCGGCGTGTCGATCACCGACTACGCCTACCTCGGCGTCTGGAGCGGCGCCGTGCTTCAGGGCCCAGGGTACGACGCTCCCCGCGTGCCCTTCGGGTTCTTCGCGGGCGCGATGATCCCTGGATGGGACCGGGGACCCGCGGTCGATCTCGGGCTCCGATTCGGCTGGCCGGTCCTCTACGACGGGGGCGCGCCTGCGGGCGTGGACGCCGTCGACCCGAGCTTCTGGCAGCTCACCTTCGACGTGAAGATCTTCAGCTGGATGTTGCCGTAACTCAGCGTTTCGCGAGCGCGCCGGCGCGGCCTCGGAAGAGGACTCGAACGAGGTCGGACGCAGTGAACGCGGCCGCACCGCAGAAGACGAGCGCGAGCAGAAGTCGACAGCCGAGGAAGAGGCCCGCGACGACCAGCGCTTGCAGCGGCACGGCACCGGAGGGGGAGAGGAGCGTGCCCGCGGCGTGCGTCTCCACGGCGAGTGACGCGAAGACTTGATCGGCGAAATAGAGGAGCACGCAGAGGCCCGCCCGGATCAGCCCGGTCCTGAGCCTCACGACGCGCCCCACGTCCGTGCGGGCAGCGCGGTGCTGAGCGCAAAGAGGAGCGCGTCACCGATCGGCCCGCCAAGCGCGTAGTTCCCGTCGACCGGGCCCCCGAAAAACGAGGCGGTCGCGTAGGTCGCCAGGTACGTCTCTCGATCGCCGTGGATGCGCGCGAGGGCAAGCGTGAAGCCGGTGGCGCTGACGCCCTGACCGAGCAGGACCGGCCCGGAGTCGATGTCCCCCTGCCCGTCGACCCTTCGTGGGTACTCGCGGGTCGTGCCGAAGCCGAAGGTCTGGATCACCAGCTGCTCCTGAATCGAATCGTAGAGCGAACGCGAGAGCGCCGGGTCCGCGAACGAAAGGAAGTAGGCGCCCAGCGCCGTCCCCGATCCGCGCGGGACGTCGATCGGGGATCCGTCGTCCGGGTCGACCGCCTGGTAGAGCAGCCCCGTGCGCGGATCTCGGTACCGATGCCGCAGCCGCTCCAAAAGCGAGGCGAGGAGCTCGCTGTGGTCTTCTCCGGTCGCCCGGTCGTGCACGGCGAGGGCACCGAAGAACGACGTGTTGTCGATCGGGTAGGCCTCGCCCGGGTAGGTCTCGAGCAGACCGATCTCGCTCTTTTCGAAGTGGGCGCTGAGGTGATCGACGATGCGCTGCTCGAGCGCGGCGTGCCGGGTGTCCGGATCGACGAGGCGCGCGAGGCTCGCGGCGAGCGCGAGATAGCCGAGATAGGCGACGTGCGCGCGGTCGGTCGAAAGATCCGAGATCGGGTCGCTGCCCCACGCCTCGCGGTCGAACGCACGCCCCGACTCCGAGACCAGATCGTCGATCGCCGCATCGATCAGTACGGCGTGCTCGGCGCGCAGCGAGGGATGCTCGATCGCGGTCTGAGCGTACCCGAGCACGGCCATCATTCGGGTGGCGAAGAGCCACTCACCATCGAAGCGGTCAGACCCTGTGGCGAAGTCGTCGCGGCCCAGATCGCGCTCTACCCAGCGCCGCATTCCACGCGCCAGCTCTGCCTGGGCCGCTCGGTCGCCGTCGTAGAGGTCCTCAGCCGGCTGGGCGTACCCAAACGCCAGCACGCGCAAAGCGATCAGGGAGGCGACCCCGGCGGCGATGAACTGAAGCGTGCGCTGCACGGCCTAGACTACGGAGGGGCCGCGCGGCACATTCCGGCCGGCCGGGTCAGCCGTCGAACGGCGGTGGTGAGCCGTCGAATCTCCGGTGCGGTATGTTGCGAGCCCATGAAGAAGCGACTCACGGAGCTCCGCAGCAAGGCGGGCTCAGGTTTTGCCGAACGGTTCTTTTCGGGCGCGGCGTCGCTGGGCAAGTTCCACCCGCTCGCGCGACCCTCGAAGCACGGCGTCGAGGTGCTGCACGACATCGCCTACTCCAAGCGATCGTTCGCGGCTGAGCACCACCTCGACGTCTACCGCCCGGTCGATCGCTCCGGCCCCGCGCCGGCGGTGCTCTACATCCACGGAGGCGGCTTCCGCATCCTCTCCAAGGAGACGCACTGGATCATGGGTCTCGCGTTCGCGAGCCGGGGCTACGTCGTCTTCAACATGAGCTACCGCTTGGCGCCGCAGCACCCGTTCCCGGCCGCGGTCGAGGACGTTGCGGAGGCCTACCAGTGGGTGGTCGCGAACGGTCACCGGTTCGGCGCGGACCTCGATCGACTCGCGATCGCGGGAGAGTCCGCGGGCGCCAACCTCGCGGCAAGCCTCACGCTTTCGACCGTCTACGAGCGCGAGGAGCCGTACGCTCGGGCGGTCTTCGACACGGGCGTCGTGCCCCGCGCCACGCTCCCCGCCTGCGGGGTGTTTCAGGTCAGCGACATGGAGCGGTACGCGCGGCGCAAGCCCAACTTCCCGACCTTTGTGCTCGACCGTTTTCGGGAGATGCAGGACGGCTACCTCGGTACAGACCCGGTCGCGCATGGCGACCGCCTCGATCTCGCGGACATCGTCTCGTGGCTCGAGCGGGGAGAGGCTCCGGCGCGGCCCCTGCCGCCGTTCTTCCTGCCCGTCGGCACCAAAGATCCGCTGCTCGACGACACCCGCCGGCTCGACGCCGCGCTCAGAGCGCTCGGCGGTACGTCAGACGCTCGCTACTACAAAGGGGGGCTGCACGCGTTCCACGCGTTTGTCTTCCTCGAGAGCGCGCGCCAGTGCTGGCGTGACCAATTCGACTTTCTCGAGCGCTCCCTGACCTGAGGCCCGCGACCGCTTCAGGCCACCGAGCGGTGCAGCACCGCCGGGCTCGTGATGGACGCCCGCCGAAAAGCTTCGAGCACCCGCTCGGTGACGTCGGTCTGCAGCTGCGTCTCCCAACGCACGTCGAAGACGTAGACCTTCGCCCGAAGACGCACGGCCACGAAGTCGTTCTGGTGGACCTCGTTGATCACGATCGTCCATGCCTTCTTCAGGTACGTGTACCGGCTCGAGGCCATCGCCTCACGCACGATGCGCTTGGCCAACGCGAGGTCCGAGTCGAGTGAGATGAAGAAGTCGAGCTGCACGAGCATGTCCAGCTCGCCCGCGTTGCCAGAGGCGACCACATCGGTGAGGAACTTGTTGTTCGGGATGGTCACGAGGTTGTCATCGAGCGTGACGACGCGAACGGCGCGCAGGCCGATCTCGACGACCTCCCCGTAGGTGTCGCCGTAGGTGATTCGGTCTCCGACGCTGAAGGGCTTGTCGATCAAGATCGTGATCCCAGCGATGATCGAGGCGACGAGGTCTCGTAGAGCGATGCCGATCGCGACCGCGAGGATGCCGCCGAGCGCGAGCAGGGCCTCGCTCGAGAGCTGAAAGGAGAGTGAGATCGCCGCGACGAAGCCGCCGAGGTAGAGCAGCAACCGCGCGATCGCCTTGGCCTGATGCAGCGCGATGCGCTGATGGCTGAAGCGCTGCCCCGCGCGGTCGAAGAGGTCCGCCGTGAAGCGAGCGAGCGCGTAGGTGAGCGCGAGCACCAAGAGCGCAGGGATGAACCCGTCCGGGCGGAGAAACTGAAGAATGTTGGCTGCTTGATCCACGCGTCTCCCGAATCTAGTCAAACAAAAGCCGTTGACGGCGAAGATGGCGGATCACGCCGCGGTACCAGTGGGTGCTCAGGCGCCAATGACCCGCCTCGTCGACGCTCACGTACCCGCAGTCATGAAGGTAGGCGAGCAATGCCGAGCACTCGCGCGGAGACGACCCGGCGCTCTGAGCCGCCTCCGTGACCGTCGCGTTCTCGTGCAGTGCGATCGTCGCGAGCAGAAAGCGAGACTGATCGTGCAGCGCGTCGAGCTCGGCCGGATCGGGTGCGGCGAAGAGTCGAACCCTGAGGCTCGTCTCCGTCTCCACGAGCGAGTGCTTCCAGAAGTGCAGGGCCACACGTGGGTTGCCGCTCGCGAAGTCCCAGAGGAGTCGCAGGTACTCCTCCTCGGTGTGGAGAATGGCGTCGGCCAACGCGGTGCCCGCGACCGGGTCGACGACGAGGTCCCGGAACGACGCGTCCAGCCCCGCGCTCTCCATGCGGTGGTGGATCAAAGACGCGATCTCTTCGTCGGTCCAGGGCTCGAGCACCAGGTGGTCGCGGAAGAGGTTCTGCCCCTGTCGTACACGCTCGAGGTAGCGCCAGGTGTAGTGGGCGAAGGAGCAAATCCAGACGACGTTTCGGCCCGTCTTGGCGGCGAGCTCGACGAACCCCTCGAGCCCCTCCGTGCCGCCGATCGCTCGCACGACCAGGTTCTGGCAGTGGTCGAGGATGACCACCTTGGGCGCGTCGAGTGCGTCGAGCGCCTCGGCCAACTCGTCGGTGGAGTCGGTCACGGGCAGGTCGAGCTCAGCGCTCAGCCATCGACACACGTGCGCCGGCTCGACCAATCGGTGGGGTACGTCGAGCATGTAGACCTCGGCCTCGACGCGACGCCGGAGCTCACGGAGCCACGTCGTCTTTCCGATGCCTCGCTCACCCACGAGCGCAAAGACAAAGCCGGGCTCGGTCGGATCGAGAGCGGCGTGCACGCGTCCGGCGATCTCTTCGAGCCGGGGGAAGCGCTCGATCTCGAGGTCCGGATCGGTGGGCACTTCGCGGAACGCGGCGCGAACCTCGGAGGAGAGCGACTCCACGTGGGATTCGTCGAGGGTGGCTTCGATCCTGCGCTCGAGCCGCCGCCGGAAGAGGAACGCAAACGCGCGACGCAGCTGCTCGAAGCGAAGCGCCAGCTCCTTGAGCGCCGCCCATGCGCCTGACGCCCCCAGCTGAGCCGCCGCGAAGGGCGTGAGCAGATACCGCCGCCAGCGCTGATCCGACTTGGCCAAGGCCCGGGCCACGAAGCCAGCGACCCAGCGCGTCCGGTGCGCCTCACAGACCTCATCCTTCCAGTGACGGATCAAGATCACCCCGATGGGCGCCGCGCCGAGCCAGGCCAGGTCGACCACGATCCCGTAGATGTAGCCGTGGCCCACGAAGAGCTCACTCAGGTCGGTGATGAGCACGACGACGAGGCCGAAGCCCATCACGAGTCGCACGGAGCTCAGGATGCGGCGCGCGACGGCCGCGCGGCTCGATCGATGCCGCAGGCGGGAGACGAAGAAGCCCGCGACGAGGGTGACGAGCACGTAGAACCACGCGCACCGAAGCAAGATCACCCGGAGGACATCGAAGAAGAGCGAGTCGGTGAGCAGGTCGATGAGCGTCGTGAGGAGATAGAACGAGAGCAAGAGCGCGAGCGGGACGACGACCGGACCGATGGCGGCCCAGAACGGGCGCAGGAGGCCGAGCCATCCGCGCTTCGATTCGGGTTTGTGCACCTGCGCGCGAAGCCAACCCCGAATCTCCGTGCGCTGACGCCAGAGCAGACCGATCAGGAAGACCAGCAAGACCGCGAGGGCGAGCTCTACGCGGGTGTTCGGGCTCGCCGCTACGGCCACGAAGGAGAGCGGATAGCTGACCAAGTCGTGCCAGCTCTTGCGTGACCACCAGCGAGCCAGGGTGGCGATCTGATCGAGCTCGCGACCGAGCTGCTGACGCCCCTCGGCGCCGAGCCCGAGCACCGAGGCGCGACGGTGGCTCGACATGAGCGGCAGCAGGGAGACGCGTACGCGGTCGAGCTGGCGGAGATCGTCGGCGACCTGCTCGGTCCACTGCCAGCGCAGACGCGTCTCCTCGGAGGACGCGCGCCGCACGTCGTGTTCGAGCGAAGCCGACGCGGTGCGAAGCTCGGCGGTTCCTTCGATTCCTCGGTAGGGGGCACTCGACAGGTCGATGCCGAGGTCAAACCCCGGCACGGCGGTCGTGGCGTTGAGCTCATCCATCCCCGTGCGCAGACGCTCGCGCTGAATGACCAACCGGCGGACGACCTCGTCGTAGAGCGCGTCGGCGGCTTCGGGCTCGATCGAAGCGAGCTGGCTCTCGAAGGCGTGCAGCTGCTGAAGTCGCTCGGCACCCGATCGCGCCTCCGCTTGCCGGCGTCGCGCGAACCGCACCTCCCAGCGCGCGAGGTCTGCGCGGGTGGCCTCGATGCGCGCTCGCTCCGAGAGCAGCGCGCTCTGTCTCGCATCGCTGCTGCCCGCCGCGCGATCAAAGAGGTCGTCACTGGCTTCGGTGGCGCGACGCGCGTCCCGGGTCGCGCGCTCGGCGTCCGCCAAAGAGGCGTGCTCTTCGATGGCGATCCGGCGCCGAGCACGTACGCCCTCGACCACCCGGTTCTGCTGCTCGGCCGGAAGACGCAGGAACGCCAACCGCAGGCGATCCCGCTCCCGCTCGAGGGCGGCGAGCTCGCTCAGCTCCACGCGAGGGTCGGGGTGACCGACGGGCGCACCGCCGTCCAACACCGAGCCGTCCAACACCGAGCCGTCAAGCACCGAGCCGTCCAACACCGAGCCGTCAAGCACTGACCCGTCCAGCACTGAGCCGTTCAGCGCCGTGCCGTTCGGCACTGAGCCGTTCAGCGCCGAGCCGTCAAGCACCGAGCCGTCAAGCACCGAGCCGTCAAGCACCGAGCCATCCAGCACCGAGCCATCCAGCACCGAGCCGTCTGGCACGGAGCCATCGAGCTCCACGGCGCCCGGCAGGCCGGCATCGGTCGACTCCGGCCGCAGCGTCAGCGTCAGCGCGCGGATCCGGTCGGCGCGCGCTTCTCCGTCCAGTAGATCCACGACGAAGAGCGACTGCGGATCGAGATCACTCGGAAGCTCGCCAGCGAGGAGCTCGCGCAGGGCTCGGTTCTGATTGCGCAGCGTGGCCAGTGGGTCCACCGCGGCGTCGGGTGACGCCCCGGCGTCAGAGCCCGCGTCGAACGGACCCGACGGCGCCACCCCGCCATCTGCGGGGCCAGCTGGCGCCGCGTCGATCTGCGGGTCTCCGCATGCGAGCAGCGCCAGAAAAACCGAGCATCGCGACAAGCTAGCGTACTTCGACAGCACGCATCTGAGGGACGAACCCATGCGCCGATCAGGGTATCAGGGCTCGAATGAGGACCCGTAGATCCTGGCAGTCCGCCGGCTCTCTAGCCTTGGAACGAAACGTTCATGGTCGCGCCGCCGCGCGTCGAGTTGCCGATGCGGCGGCCGACGAGGGCCCCCGAGATACAGCGGGCGACGTTTTGATTGCCGGTGCCGTTGTTGACCACGCGAGAGGTCGTGATGCGGCCGTCGTGTCCGACCGAGATCTGGATCGTGACGGCCCCATGCGCGTTGTTCTGCTGGTAGCACTGGCGGGCGGCGCCCCGGGCGGCGGCCTGGGCTCGCTGCTCGTAGGTCACGCGACGACCCCGACGACCCGACGGCGCCTCGGCAGGCGCCTCCGCCTGAGCGGCCTCGGCGGGCGCAGCTTCAGCCGGCGCGGCCTCGGCGGGCGCGGCTTCAGCCGGCGCGGCCTCAGCCGGCGCGGCTTCAGCGACCGCCTCGGTGCCCTCGGCTACCGCCTCGGCGCCCTCAGCCGCTGCCTCCGTGCCTTCGGCGACAGCCTCGGCCGCGGCCTCGGTGCCATCTGCGACCGCGTCTGCGGCCGCCTCGGTCGCGTCGGCGGCGGCGGCCTGCGCGGCGTTGGCCGCCTCGGTCGCCTGCTGCTGAGCGTCGGCGATCGCCTCGGCCGCGTTCTCCTGCGCTTCCGTGACGTCGGCTGGGATCTCGACCTCATCGGTCGTCTCCGTCTCGTCGCCGTCGGCCTCTGCTTCCTGCTGAGGCAGGTACCAGAGGAAGTAACCAGCCGCGGCGCCGCCTCCACCGGCGAAGAGCACGAAGACAAAGAGGATCGCGAGGATGAAGCCAATGCCGCCCTTCTTCTTGGGCGGCGGTTCTGGGGCGGGCTGAGCCGGCGGGACCGAGCCTTGGGGCGGGAAGCCGGATTGGCCCGGGGCGGCCTGCCCGGGCTGAGAGCCAGGGTGCGAGAAACTCGGCGGCGGCTGTGACTGCGCCGGCGGCGGCTGAGAATAGGCCGGTGGTGGCTGAGATCCCCCCGGCGGAAACGCTGGCGGAGGGGAGGAGGGGACCTGTGGGTACGCTGCCGTCGGGGGAAACCCGCCCGCCGGAGGCTGCCCTGCGGGCAGGGCCTGGAGGCCAGCTCCACAGCGTTCACAGTTCGCTACGTTCGGGGCATTCGCATGCCCACATCGGCCGCAGATCATGGGCGCATCATACTCGGAGCTTGCGGCGCGGCGAATTGTCACCACAACTCTGTCCGTGAGCACCTCCATTTACGACATCGAGGTCGAGACCCTCGAAGGAAAAAACACCACCCTCGAGCCCTATCGGGGCCAGGTCATGCTGATCGTCAATACGGCGAGCCAGTGCGGGCTGACACCTCAATTCGAGGGCCTCGAGAAACTGCACTCGGACCTCGGAGACCGAGGCCTCGCCGTGCTCGGCTTCCCCTGCAACCAGTTCGGCAAGCAGGAGCCGGGCAGCGCCGCCGAGATCGGAGCCTTCTGCCAGAAGAACTACGGCGTATCGTTTCCGATGCACGCCAAGATCGAGGTGAATGGCAAAGGCAAACACCCGCTCTACGCGCACCTGCGCAAGGAGCAGGGCGGCATGCTCGGGTCTCAGATCAAGTGGAACTTCACGAAGTTTCTCGTCAATCGGGACGGCGAGGTCATCGATCGCTTCGCCCCGACGACGAAGCCGGGAGACCTGGTCTCAAAGATCGAGAAGCTGCTCTGAGCCTCGCTCGGAGGCGGCTCGGCGGCAGGACCTCAGAAGGTCGGCATTTGGTGTAGATCGGCGGCCGAGGGTCCGGTGCCGCCAGCCGGCGGGGTTGATCCGCGTCGGCCACTGGTAGAACCGGTACTCGTCGAGCCGGTGCTCGTCGAACCGGTACCCGTCGAGCCGGTGCTCGTCGAGCCGGTGCTCGTCGAACCTGAACCCGTGCTCGTCGAGCTGCCCCGGGTCGAACCCCGACGCCGAATCGTGGGGCGCCTGCGGTTGTCCATCGTCAGCATCACCTCGGGCTGCGTCATGGCGCCGACGGTGAAGGAGCGCTCGGTGAAGCCCGAGAGGTGAATTCGGTACTCGACCGGGGGTTCGCCGGTCGCGGGCTTCATGATCGTCACGGGTGTGTTGCCGACCAACGATCCGTCTGGCCCGAAGACTTCGGCTCCCTCCGGCTCGGTGCTGAGCAGGACCGAGGTGGAAACCGCGGCGGGCGCGGGATCGGCTTCAGGCGTCGGGTTGGTGTCGGCCTCTGGATCGGGATCCGGGTCCGGGTCGGTTTCGGCGACGACCGGATCGTCCGCGGGGTCATCCACCGGGGCGGGATCATCCTCGACCACAGGCGGCGGATCGCCAGGCATGACAAAGTAGGTCACACCAAACGCTACGGCCGCGACGACCGGGATGGCGATGAGCGCCATCTTGAGGCCAGAGCTCTTCTTCTCCGGCGCGGCGGCTGGCGCCTCCGTGTCGAGTGATGGCGCCCCTCCGGGAGGCTCCCCCGGCACAACCTGGTCCGTGAACGGCGAAGATGGCCGAGCCGGGAGGCTGCGGTCGATTTCGGCCATCACGGCCTCGGGGGTCTCGCCGGCGGCGAGCGAATCGAGGTCGAGCTTCAGCTCCGCCATCGTCTGGTAGCGGGAGCTCGGCTTCTTCGCGAGGCACTTCAGAATGATGGCTTCGAGCCCGGGCGGCACATCCACCGGAGGCGGGAGCTGGCGGGGCGGGATCGGCTGCTCGTAGACGTGTTTCGTCAGCAATCCCATGAGGTTGTCGGCGTCGAACGGGACTCGGCCGCACGCCATTTCGTAGAGCATCACGCCGAGCGCGTAGATGTCCGTGCGGTGATCGACGTCGTGGCCCGCGCACTGCTCGGGGGACATGTAGTGGGGCGTGCCGAAGACCTGCCCGGCCTGCGTGAGCTTGGTCTCGCCGGTGTTGGCGACCTTGGCGATGCCGAAGTCGAGCACCTTCACGAACTCGTGGTCGTTGCCGTGGCGGACGAGGTGCACGTTGTCCGGCTTGAGATCGCGGTGGACGATCTGCCGAGCGTGCGCGGCGCCGAGGGCGTCCGAGAGCTGGGCGCCGATCTTCAGGATGCGCTTCGTCTCCAGGGGCTCGCCGGACATGAACTTCGTGAGCGGAGGCCCATCGAGCATCTCCATGACGAAGTAGGTGGAGCCGTCGTCGAGCGTGCCAAAGTCGCTGACGTCGCAAATGTGGGGGCTGCCGATCGCGCTGGCCGACCGGGCCTCGCGGCGAAACCGCGCGATGATCTTCTCATCGCGCGACACGTCGGGCTTGAGCACCTTGATCGCGACGGGCTTCTCGAGCGCCTCGTGCAGGGCGAAGTAGACGACGCCCATGCCGCCCTGGCCGAGCATCTTCTTGATGATGTAGCGGTTATCGAGCCGCTCACCGATCCGCGGGTCCTTGGGACCCTTTGCGGTGGTCGGATCCTCGACGAGCGTCAGGTTCGGCTCTTTGGCAATCGGCTCTGAAGACATGGTGGATTCGGAGGGAGCAAGGAGCGTGCCCCAGAGGAGCAGGCCTCAGATGGACGCGCTGGCGAGGCCCAACCTTTGGCGTCGTGGTTAACCCGACACGACGGGGTCTACTTTGGCGGCGCGCGGGACGGACTTCAAGGATTCTCGCCGGTCAACGCGTCCAGGTCGTCTCGAAGCTCTGCCATGCAGCGCGTCACCTCGTCGACGCGATCGCTGTCCAGCTCGTCGAGATGGGTGACCAAGCTCTCCAGCCGCGACGCCGTGGAGCGCACGCGTCCCAGGATATCCTGGCGCTGCTGCTCCTCGGATTTGGGCCGGAGCACGTCATTGAAGCGCCGCCGGAGAGCGGGCGCGCTGGTGAGGTCCTCGAAGATGGCTTGCTTCAGATCGTCGACGACCTCGACCGAGGGCGGATCGGGAACCGGATCGCCGCTCTTCTTCGGCTTGGGGTCGATGGCGCGGGCGAAGTACTCGACCGCGTCCATGGTGGGGATCTGCTGCCCCACGCCATCCCACTCGAGCACGTGCGGAACGTGCCGCTCCATGGCGTGATAGCTCCCGGTGAGCTTCTCGGCGGTGCTTCGCTTGATGTTCAGCTCCTCGAGCGCATAGCCGTGGAGGGTCTCGAACCCCCACTGTTGGTAGAGATCGCCGGAGCGCACCTTCACCAAAGCCTCGGCCATGTCGACCCAGGATCGCTTGAACGCACGAGCGCAAGAGATCACCTGCATGCGGAACGCTTCCTTCGACATCGCGCGATGATAGAACCCGGAAGCCACATGCGCTTCCTTCATCCTCGACACGACGCCGAGCTCGAGCTCGCACTCCAAGATGTTTTCCTCGTTCCGCAGCGATTTGGCGGTGGTTCACGCATGGACGTGAATCTCACCCCGGTCGATTTTGCGGGCGGAAGTCACCCCGTGGTGACGGCCAACATGAACGCCGTCACCGGAAAACGCATGGCCGAGACGGTCGCGAGGTTCGGCGGGCTCGGGGTCTTGCCCCAGGACATGAGCCTCGAGACGGTCGAGCGCATCGTCGGGCACATCAAGAGCGCCGATCCTCGCTACGACACGCCTCTGACCGTCACGGCGGACGCCACCCTGCGAGATGTCGAGGGGCTCATGCGCAAGCGAGCCCATGGGCTGGTCGTGGTCGTGGACGAGACGCACCGACCGATCGGCATCGTGACGCCCACCGACCTGCGTGATCGAGATCAGTACTCGGCCACGGGGACCTTCATGCAGCGCGAGGTCGTCACCATCACCGAAGGCATGGGCAACCGAGAGGCCTTCCTGATGATGGACAAGGAGCGCGTGAAAGCCGCTCCGGTGCTCGATGCGGAGGGTCGGCTCGTCGGTATCCTCACCCGGGACGACGCGGTTCGGCTCGAGCTGCTCAGCGCGAGCGCCAACCCGGCCGGTCAGCTCATGGTGGCGGCCGCGGTAGGCATCTCGAGCGAGGCGCGCGATCGCGCGGCCGCCCTGCTCGAGATCGGCGTCGACACCCTGGTGCTCGACACCGCCCACGGACACCAGACCCGGATGATCGAGACGATCGAGGCCGTGCGCGCCCTCGGCAACGGCCCGATCGTGGCGGGCAACGTCTGCACCGCGGAGGGCACCCGAGACCTCATCGAGGCGGGCGCGGACGTCATCAAGGTGAACGTGGGACCGGGCGCGATGTGCACGACGAGGATGCAGACCGGGGTCGGCCGGCCGACCTTCAGCGCCGTCGCCGCCTGCGCTGCCGAGGCTCGAAAGCTAGGCAAACACGTCTGGGCCGACGGCGGCGTCAGGCACCCCCGGGATGTCGCGCTCTACCTGGCCGCGGGGGCCTCGCGGGCCATGGTCGGCACCATGCTAGCCGGCACCTTCGAGTCCCCCGGAGACGTCAAGGTCGACGCCGACGGCCGCATCTACAAGCAGAACTACGGCATGGCTTCTGCCCGAGCGGTGGCCCACCGTACCGCCGACCTCGACGCCTTCGAGCGCGCCAAGAAGGGCTTCTTCAAGGAAGGCATCAGCACCTCGAGGATCTACATTCAGCCGGGGCGCGAGTCGGTCGGGGCCATCCTGATGGACATCATCACAGGGCTTCAGTCCGCGTTGACCTACGTCGGCGCCGACGACCTCGAGAGTTTCCACGAGCAGGCCATCATCGGCGTACAGACCGCGAGCGGGTACGGCGAAGGCACCCCCCACGGTCGCGTCGTCGACTGACCGCTCACCAGTCACCGTCAGAGACCCGCAGCACGTCGAGCGCCGCGTTGATGATCTTCTTCACCGGGCCGGTGTAGACCGGAGCCTCGTCCTGAAGCGCGGTGCCGAAGTTCTCCTGGTCGAGCTCCTTGACGCTCTTGACCTTCGCGAGGGTCGGCGTCGGCGACACCGTGGCGAGGCCTTCGTCGTAGAGATCGAACCAGGGCAGGCCCGCCTGTGCGTACGACTTGGCGGTCACCGGAGAAGCGGGCGGCTCCTCACCGGTGATCTCGCGCCAGAGCTCGCTGTTGACGATGTGAACGAAGACACGGGTGCGGGTGGACGTGTCCCAGGTGTTCACGCCGAGGGGATCTGGGTAGATCTTCTGCCTCATGCGTCCACCCGCCGCGATGCCCATCGAACCGGGCGCCTGACGACGCCGCGGCGAGGGAGCCGCCGCGCACGGAGGAGGGCCCCCGAGCGCTGAGCGATAGGGCCCACGCGGGACGGGGATCCGGCCGGGCTTCGGGTCATAGACCTGGAGCTGGACGCCGCCGAACTTCTCCTCGCCCGTGACCTGCGCCTCGACCGTGTAGCCCATGCCCAGAGGCATCGCGACGAACTGCCGGATGGTGCCCTTGCCGCTCGCGATGCCGTCGAGCCAGGGCTGAGAGCCGGTGACCACATAGTTCTGCGGCTTGCTCGTCAGTCCCTTCTTCCAGCGCTTCCCGCTGATCGCGCAGACCTTGCCGATGCCCACCTTCAGCGCTCTCTGAGCGCCGCTGAAGGAGAGCCACATGGCCTCTCGTTGGTACATGGGCAGGAACACCCCGCCCTGCTCCGCCCAGCCCTCCGGTACGCGATCTGCGTAGTCGGCGACGCGACGGATCGGGAAGCGCCTGAGCCCCGGCGGCAGCGGGTAGTCACGGCCGTCATCGGGGATGCGGAGGGTGCGCTGAAAGCTGAGACTGAGCTCGCCGAGCTGAAGGTGGTTGCCGTCTTCGATGGTGATGTTTTGGGTCATGGTGATCTCCTCTTCAGGGAGATGGACCGAGCGCGGCGAGAACCGTCACCAAGGGTCGAAAAGAAAAACCTATCTATCCGTGATCCTTCAGCTATCTCCGAGACATCGATTTTCTTCGTGACAGAACCGGTGTCGCGTCGTCCATCATGTCGAGCCCTCCATGGACGCCCCGCCCGACCGAGACACTGAGATCCTGCGCCTCGTCCTCGAACGGGATCTGCGCGGCGCCGGAACCCTGCTGGTTCGGGGCTACGCGGACGAGGTTTACGCGCTCTGTTCGTCGATGACGCGTGACACCACCCTGGCTGAGGACCTGAGCCAGGAGGTCTTCACGCGGGCCTTCAAGGCGCTGCCTGGGTTTCGCGGAGAGGCCTCGGTCCGGACCTGGATTCTCCGCATCGCTCGCAATCGCTGCATCGACCATTTGAGGCGTGAGAACCGGATGCCGGCTCAGGTCGATGAGGAGCCAGACGCGCAGCCAGCGCCCGAGCCGTCGGTGGCCGATCTCATCGTGCGCCGGGAGTACGTGACGGCCGGGCTGGGTGCGCTCAACGAGACCGAACGAGCCTTGGTCGTGCTTCGGTTTGGCCACGAGCTCGGCTACCCGGAGCTCGCGGATGCGTTTGGGCTCGGTCAGGGTGCGGTTCGCATGCGGGTGAGTCGGGCGGTGACGAAGATGCGTGATGCGGTCGCCGCGGGCACGCTGGGAGCTCCCCTCGGCGCCATGCCGGGGGCTCGGTACGTTCCCGCCGGCCCGGGTGCGCCACCAGGCGCCGCGGCTCCGCCGGCACCGAGAGCCTCCCGAGCTCGGCGGCCGTCGCCGGCTCGGCGCTCCCTCGCAGCCGCCCCGCCGTCGCCGTTCGCTCGTTCGGCCTCTACGGGTCTGCGCGCGAGCCTCGAACGCATGGCCGGCGCGCTCGGCTGAGCAATCTCTGCTAAGCGCCGCGCATGGCGAACGGAACCTTCGAAGCGGTGCTCTGGGATCTGGATGGCACGCTGCTCGACTCGATCGCGCTCATCCTAGAAAGCTATCGCCACACGCTGGCCGCCCACGGCCTGCCGGCGCACTCCGACGCGGACGTGCTCTCGGGCCTCGGGACGACGCTCGAGCATCAGTTCGAGCGCTGGGGCTACGGCGACTCGAAGGAAGCGCTGATCCAGACCTACGTGGAGCACAACCTCCTCGTGCACGACGAACTCGTTCAGCCTTGCGCCGGAGTGAAGGAGATCGTGCTGGCGCTGCGAGAACGTGGCGTCCCGCAAGGCCTCGTCACGAGCAAGCGGCGCCGCGGTGGCGAGAAGGGCCTTCGGGCGCTCGGGCTGGACGGATGCTTCGCCATCGAGATCTACGGCGACGAGGTGGACCACGCGAAGCCTCATCCGGAGCCGGTGCAGCGAGCCCTGGCGGCGCTCGAGCTTTCCGCGACGCCGGAGGTGACGTTCGTCGGAGACGCGACGCATGACGTCGAGGCGGGACGCGCGGCCGGCGTGCACACGGTCGGCGTGACCTGGGGGGCGGGGCGTCGCGAAGAGCTCGCGCTCGCCGACGTGGTCATCGATGAGAGCGCGGCGCTGAGCCGACTGCTGCTCGGCTGAGCCGCGCGTGTTCAGCCCACCGATGGGCTGTCGTAGCTGTGTCGGAGGTGGTCGACGAAGGCGCTGACCTTCTTGGGGGGCGTGCGGCCGTGTGCGTGCACGGCGTAGATCGCGCCGCCCTCGACGGTGTGACGCCGAAACAGGACCTTGAGTCGTCCGGCCGCGACGTCGTCCTCGATCCAGAAGAGGGGCAGGAGGCCAATCCCCAGGCCCGCGACCAGCCACGTGCGAAGGACCTCGCCGTCGTTGGTGCGAAACCTTCCGTCGAGCTTCACGCGTGAGCGCGCGTTGCGAGACCGAAAGCGAACCTGTTGAGGCACGCCCATCGGCGTGAACACGAGCCACTCGTGCTCGTTGATGTCGTCGGGGTCTCTGGGCTCCGTGCGGGTGGCCAGGTAGGACGGCGCGGCGCAGACAACGAGCGGCAGGGCGCCGATCTTTCGGCAGGTGAGACTCGAGTCCTGCAACAGCCCGCCCCGGATGGCGACGTCGATGCCGTCCCCCATGACGTCACGCACGGAGTCGTCGAGCGTGAGGGTGACCGAGAGGCTCGGGTACCGAAGCGCAAACGCGGTGAGCGCCGGTCCCACGAAACGCTGCCCAAAGCCGATGGGCGCCGCGACGTTGAGCTCCCCGGTCGGCACCTCCTGGTGAGGACGCGCCACCGCCGCCGCCGCCTCCGCCGCCGCGACCATGCGCTGCGCGGGGTCGAGAACGGTGCGCCCCGCGTCGGTCAGTTCGACCCGCCGCGTCGTCCGGGTGAAGAGCTGGGCGCCGAGTTCCTGTTCGGCCCGCGCCACGAGCTTGCTGACCGCGGCCTTCGTCACGCCGAGGTGCTGCGCGGCTCGGGTGAAGCTGCCGTGCTGGGCCACGGCGACCACCGCCGCGAGCGGCCGAAGGCTGTCCAACACTGTCAATCTGACGACACAGTATGTCGACAGATGGCCTATTGTCCACCACAGGGGCGGCCCCCAAGATGAGTCGAAAGGAGTTCAGCCATGACGACCATTCGACACGAGATCAACGTTTCCGCGACGCCCGACGCAGCCTTCCAGGCGCTCACCTCACAGGAGGGCATCGAGGGCTGGTGGGCCAAGGACTGCGACATCGGGGAGGGCTCTGGTGGCGAGCACGAGCT
>Ga0114933_10001123_pt1 | contig 30553 bp, 26 predicted proteins | sample 4SBtaG_FD_89691 | JGI IMG/M metagenome (GOLD analysis project Ga0114933, IMG submission 89691) | Deep subsurface microbial communities from Kolumbo volcano to uncover new lineages of life (NeLLi) - 4SBTROV12_W25 metaG | ecosystem: Environmental > Aquatic > Marine > Volcanic | place: Kolumbo... | reverse complement strand
TGCCGCGCATGTTGCAGGATATTCAAAACCGTGGCCAACTCGCTGCCGGAATCACGAGTTTTAGTAACTCGCGTGATCAGCTGATTGATACACACAAAGATATTGGCACGGTGCACGAAGTGTTCCGGCTCTCGCATCGCGGTAAGAGCGAAGCCTTGATGAAGGAATACGCCGGATGTGCTGCGATCGGCCATGTGCGTTATGCAACATGTGGACAGGAAGACCGTTCCTACGCACAACCCTTTGAACGACATCATATACAGAAACACAAATGGTTTAGCTTTGCCTTTAACGGTCAGTTGGCAAACTACCCACAGCTTAGAGACAAACTACTTAGTGATGACAATCATCATCTGGCTCGGGAAACCGATACAGAAATCGTGATGCACGAGCTAAGCCGTGAAATGTCCGGCGATCGCCATCCAACGTTAATCGACGTGATGCGAAGTGTGAGCCAGCGATTTGACGGTGCTTATTGCATCGTACTGTTAAATGCGCAAGGCGACATGCTTGTTGCTCGTGATCCACTTGGCATCAAACCGCTATGCTATGCCAAACGAGGTCCAATGTTCGCCGCAGCGAGCGAAAGTGTTGCTCTGCTAAATGTCGGGTTTGATAGCGATGAAATAAAATCACTTGAACCTGGCCATGCAATTACCATCGTTGATGGTGAATTCAAAATCGAACAATTCGCAGAGTCACCGGGACGACGACACTGCTTTTTCGAGTGGATCTACTTTGCAAATGTCGCTAGCACGCTAGACGATAAGTCCGTGTACTTGTCCCGTACGGCTCTCGGTGCAGAACTTGCTCGTATTGAACGAGATGAAGGCGTAATTCAGATCGACGATGACACGATTGTTGTACCTGTCCCTGACACGAGTAAGGCTGCTGCAGACAGCATGGCTTACGAACTTGGTGTACCGTGCCGCGAAGGTCTCATTCGAAATCGATACTCTGGGCGTACGTTTATCGAAGGCGGACACCGGCGTCGGAAAAAAGCTGAAACAAAGTACACGCCGTTGCGAGAAGTACTTGAAGGAAAACGTGTCATTCTGGTAGAAGATTCGATCGTTCGTTCAACCACGATGAAGGTGCTGCTTGGGAGAATCCGAGAGCTTGGTGGTGCACGTGAGATTCATGTCCGTGTTGCATGTCCGCCAATTATCGCACCGTGTTTCTACGGCATTGATATGTCGACTGTTAGCGAGTTGTTTGCACCGAAATTCCTCAATGGCGGTCCCCTTACCCTCGAAGCTCAACAGGAAATGGCCACTACACTTCAAGCTGACTCGTTGCGCTATCTACCGGTGGAATCCATCGCTCGCTCAATTGGCTATACGAGCGAGGAATTATGCCAGGCCTGTATCACTGGTACCTATCCGACGGAAGTCGGTCAGCAATTGTACGAAATCGCACTTAACAACTGCGACAATGGTGGTACCGACTCTCGCACATATGAAATCAGCAGCGTGTAGTTTTATACGCGTCGCTATTTTTAAACCTGTGGTACGAGTCATGCATGCACCATGGCATTTCTATAAATCACATTGAATGCCGATTTAGGCTTTTGCACATCCAGAATAAGTCAGTCATAGTGCAAGTGGTGACATTGTTTCCCGCCACATCCATCCTTGAATCAAACACCGATGACAGACCTTGTTAGACAAGAGATTGCTGCTGCCGCAAAGAGAATCGTGGTAAAAGTCGGTACGCGCGTCCTCACTCGCGATGATGGGCAACTAAACCTTAATCGGATTCATCACCTAGCACTCCAGTTACACCAAATCGGCGTCGCCGGCAAAGATGTGATTCTTGTCAGTAGCGGTGCGGTCGGCGCGGGGATGGGTAAACTTGGCCTATCGACACGGCCATCTGATCTCAGCCAGTTACAAGCGGTTGCTGCCGTCGGCCAAACAACTCTGATGAAAGAATATGAGCAAGTATTCAGTGATCATGATCGCACGGCAGCTCAAGTTCTTCTAACTGCCAAAGATCTTGATGATAGAGCTGGTTATTTGAATGTCAGAAATACACTACTCTCATTGCTCGACATCGGGATCATCCCAATCGTCAATGAAAACGATACGGTTTCCGTCGATGAGTTAAAGACAACGTTTGGCGATAACGATCGCCTCGCTGCACTTGTCTCAAATCTGGTAGGTGCCGACCTCCTTATCATCCTTTCAAACGTGGATGGACTGTTCGACGGACCACCGGATGCAGAGACAACCAGACGCATCCCCCTTGTTAAAGACATTGCATCGGCGAGCGGACAGTTTGTTTACGATCAACACGACCATCTCTCCCGAGGTGGAATGTCCAGCAAGCTTAATGCCGCAACCGTTGTGACCAATGCCGGCGAAAACATGATTATTGCAAATGGCAATGTTGATAACGTCGTAATCGATATTCTTGCCGGAAATGACGTGGGCACATTATTCTTAGCCAAAGGCGAAACGATGTCATCTTGGAAACGATGGCTTCGGTATTCCGCTCAGCCGCGCGGATCAATCAGTCTCGATCAAGGTGCCTGCGAGGCAGTGAGTAAGCAAGGAGGCAGTATTTTGTCGATTGGAATCACTACTGTGGATGGTGAATTCACCAAAGGCGATGCTGTTGTCATTGTTGGCCCTGACGGCAATGAGATAGCACGAGGATTAACGAATTACGATGCCACCGAAGTGCAGCAAATAAAAGGACTCAGTTCTGATCGAATCCTTGAAACACTCGGTTACTGTCCTTATGAAGAAGTTGTGCACCGAGATAATATCGCGATGTAGATCCTGCCTAAACTCATTGGCAGATTCTCATGTCCGTGTTAGTCTAAATTACTTGTTCCCTTTACCGGCCGATCAAATAAACAACTCCTTAATATACAGGTGAGTAGCAATGACCAAACCTCGTCGCAAACTCAAAAAAGCAAATCACGGTAGCCGTCCGGCAAATGCAAAAGCTCGCAAGGCAAAGCGAAAGAAGATCCGGACTTAGTGCTTAACGTGTAGCATTTCTATTTAAGTTAAAAATCTATAAACACAAAGGTCTCCATAGTGGTTGCCAAAGAATTCCTAGTCGATCTCGACCAGATCGATATGGAAAACATAATTGCAGATCGAGATGCGATTGCTATTCACAATCCACAGCGATTTGAAATGGAACAGTTGAGTGCTGTTGTTTATCTTGACGAAGAGTCTATGACCATCGTTGGTTATAAGGACACAACCGAAGATGAATTCTGGGTGCGCGGACATATGCCAAATATGCCCCTCATGCCTGGCGTCATTCAGCTAGAAGCTGCTGCACAGCTTTGCAGTTTTATTTGCCAGCATCTTGATGTATCTGGCGCTGACATGGTTGGCTTTGGCGGATTGGATAATGTGCGGTTTCGCGAATCAGTAATACCGGGTGATCGCCTTATCGTAATCTGCAAGCTCACAAGAGTCCGGCCTCGGCGGATGGTCGTCTGTGACTTCCAATGCATCGTCAATGGTGAAATCGCTTGTGAAGGTACACTCCGGGGTATCCCACTTCCGATCGCAGCCCTGCAAGCGGCTGTTTCAAGATCCAAATAGCGGTTCACCAGATTCTAAGACGAGGTGAGCATTGGGACGACGTGCACTAAGAAAACTCAATCCAAATCTGGATCTGAGTCCATACTACGCTGAAATAGAAGAACTGCCCGACGAATGCACCGTCGCGAACTTCTTTACCAAGCAGCAATCTCTCGAAATTGAGGTTGGTTGTGGTAAAGGTCTCTTTATGCAGACTGCGTCCGTTGATCACCCTGAGCGGAATTTTCTTGGTATTGAGATAGCTCGAAAATATGCGAAACATTGCGCAGCTCGCCTTGCCAGGCAAGAACAGCCAAACGCATTTATGCTGCAAGGCGATGCACTTGGCTTCATCGCCAAGCATGTTGCTGACAATAGTGTCAATGCAATTCACGTATACTTCCCGGACCCCTGGTGGAAAGCACGCCATCGTAAACGACGAGTCATGAATGACGCTTTCGTGAACGATATTATTCGCTGCCTGATACCAAATGGAATCTTGCACTTCTGGACAGATGTAAAGGAATACTTTGATGTAACATTAGAGTTGCTCGAAGATTTTCCGGAACTTAGCGGGCCAACTGCAGTGGAAGAAAAGACCGCTGAACACGACTTGGATTACCGCACTCACTTTGAAAGACGGATGCGAAAAAACGACATCCCTGTCTACCGCAGTCAATTCATCCTTTCGTAATGTAAGAGACTAAATCGCTCCGATGGAAATCATTTCTTTACCTCATCCAACTTTGAGATATAAATCCAAACCGGTGAAGCGCATAAACGCTGAGCTTCGGGCAATCGTCCAGGAAATGTTTGAACTTATGTACGAAGCGAATGGCATCGGTTTGGCCGCAAATCAAGTTGACTTGCCATTGCGACTATTCGTTGTAAATACAGAAGCAAAAAAAGGCGAAGGTGAGGAGCTAGTTTTCATCAATCCGGTGATTACTCGAGGCAAGGGCCGTGAAACGGCAGAAGAAGGTTGCCTGAGCTTAGCCGGCATTTACGGCCCCGTTGCCCGATATAAAACAATTCACGTTGATGCTTACGGAATCGATGGCAAACCATTTTCAGCAGATCTGTCAGGTATGATGGCGCGCGTCGTGCAACACGAAACAGACCATCTGGATGGTGTGATGTTCACTGACAGAATGAATCAGTATGAGTTATTGGAAATAGAATCCGAACTTGAAGAATTTGAAATCGAGTTTAATTCTAAACGCGCCGATGGTTCGATACTGGATGACGCTGCCATTTTTGAGGCACTGACAGAAGTTGAATCGCGGTTTTGTTAACACCGGAGATGTCGAATGCGAATTGTCGTCATGGGAACCGGTGGATTTGTCGTACCGGCATTCAAGTTGTTGTTGAAATCTGATCACGACATCCTCGCTGTTGTCACACGGCCGGAAAAACTAGCGCGGGGAGGTCGGCGACCACCACCAAGTCCAATGAGGCAAGCTGCCAATGGACTTGATATTCCTCTCTTAGATCCACCCGACGTCAATGATGCTGTATTCGTCGAACAGCTTAGAGAAATGCAGCCAGACTTGCTTGTTGTATGTGACTTTGGACAAATCCTTTCTGTCGATACTCTAAGTACCGCACCTCTTGGCGGGATCAATCTCCATGGTTCACTCTTGCCGGCTTACCGTGGAGCTGCCCCTGTGCAATGGGCACTCATTAACGGTGATTCGGTAACAGGTGTGACTGTGATTCACATGACGCCACGACTTGATGGCGGTCCTGCACTTAAGAAAATCGAAACTGGAATTCAGCCTAATGAATCCGCGGCTGAATTGGAGAATCGTCTGGCCGCAATTGGAGCACCTGCGGTAATTGATTCAATCGCCGTACTTGAAGACTGGGATCAATCGACATCGATTGGAGAAATCCAGGACGATACACTTTCAAGTCGCGCACCACGGCTTACTAAGTCAGATGGCAATATTGACTGGAATGCGATGACATCAGAGATCTTAAATCGTCATCGTGGAGTTCAACCCTGGCCTGGCAGCTTTACATTTTGCAATCGCGAAAATGGTAAACCACTGCGGTTACTCGTCGGAGAACTTCGCTCGGTTGATACGGCAAGTGGAGCACCCGGAACGTTAATAGATAACCAATTCAATGAATTGTGGATCGCTACGGACGACGGTGTCGTTGCCATTGAACAAGTACAGCCGGCTGGGAAACGCACCATGACAGCCGAAGAATTCCTTCGAGGTTATCAAGTTAAGCCCGGCACGCTGTTTTCACAGTCATCCGATGGTTGATCGTAAGGCACTGCTCCGAGTGAACTTCCTATGCACGGTGTGAGTGTAAATGTCGTCAACCACTATTACGGCATCATCAAGTACGTCTATACTGAGACTAGCCACGGCAATTGCCGCAAATCGACTTAGTCCTCCGAACATAGTTGGGTGTTCATGTATTTCAAAATGGCCAAAAGACTGTTGTTCCGAACAAACAAGCGATTGCTTTGGAACCTGGCCTGGAAAGCAGGATTCAAGGGAATCCGCAGCGTGCAAAAGCATAAGAAACGCCTCAAGCGTGGGGACTTCTTTCCACCATTTCTCTACATATCCATCGTCAATAGCTGTAATTTGCGATGTCAGGGATGCTGGGTAGATGTTGCCGCCAAGCAAAGCAAGATTGAAGTGGAAGCCATGGATCGGCTGATTAATGAAGCCAAAGCAATGGGGAATTCCTTCTTCGGGATCCTTGGCGGTGAACCATTCATGCATCCTGAATTATTGGAAGTTTTAGGAAATCACCGAGATTGTTATTTCCAGATCTTTACGAACGGGCAGTTCATCACACCTGAAGTTGCAACTGAATTGCGACGCCTTGGTAATGCGACGCCGCTGATTAGCGTCGAAGGCAATGAAATCGTCAGTGATGAACGACGTGGTCGTGAAGAGGTCTTTAATAAGACGATGGCCGGTATCCAGAATTGTCTGGATGCAAAGTTGCTTACCGGAGTCTGTACGAGCGTTTGCCAAACGAATTATGACGAACTCGTCAGCGAAGAGTGGATCGATCGTCTAATCGACATGAACGTTATGTACGCATGGTTCCATATATACAGACCAATTGGTCCCGACCCTTGCCCGGAATTGGCCCTTACACCTGAACAACAGGTAGCAGTACGTAAATTCGTCGTTGAAATGCGGGCAAAGAAGCCGATCGTCATTGTCGATGCATATCACGATGGCGAAGGCAATGCTCTATGTCCTGCTGCCACTGGGTTTACGCACCACATCAGCCCGTGGGGTGATATTGAACCATGCCCAATTATTCAATTTGCAAACGAGTCCATTTATGATGAACGCCCGCTAAGACAGGTGTTCAATGAATCTGAGTTTCTACGCGATTTTAGAGAAACGGCTGCCAAGCATACTCGCGGTTGCATTGTTCTGGAGCGGCCTGATCTCCTGCATGAAATTGCCAGTCGCCATGGAGCTAAAGATACGACGGCGCGCAAGGCTGCATTTGAGGAATTAGAAAAGCTCGATTTGCGCCCATCACAATACAATCCGGGTCATGAGATTCGTGAAAAAAACTTTGTGTATCGAATGGCCAAAAAATTCTGGTTCAACGACTACGGCGCATACACTAAGCACTTTGATGCAGATAACTGGATTGACTCTCGCGATGCACCTATTGAGCAGTCGCAAGTGCCTGAATTGCATCAAATTGAAAGTTAATCCTTTCGTGCAAAGAAAGATTAAATGGCCCTCGAAATAGCATGCCAGTGCGGCGCTAAGTTCCAGATTCCTGATCATCTCGCAGAAAAGTCAGCACCTTGCCCAAAGTGTGGCAACCAACTCTTGCTCACCGCAGCAAATGTGCCCATGCAGGCACAACCGGCGGATCCGATTGCAGATACACCTTTTAGGCCGATGGCTACGCCGACGTCGATGCCAAATCCACAACCAACCGTTTTGCCACCACCGTCACCGCCTGCTACACCAATTCCGTCCGCCTTGCCACAACCAACCGTCGACCCGACACAGTACCGTGTAGCTTCACCTACCAAACAGGCAAGCTCAAATAAACGATGGATCGTAATTGCGGCCGCCGTGGTGATTGTTGCACTTGCAACAACGATATTCCTTGTCACTCAATACAATCAGAATCCAGATGACGTTGGCACTCCCGGTCTCACAAGCGCCGACGGTTCAGATCAATCGGATCAGTCCATTCCAGATGGCATGGCTCAGCAATCGTCTACGACAGTTTCCGAAGCTGATGCAATAGGCCTGGCACGACGAATCGAAGAAGGCATCAATGGCGGAAACAGTTTAGTAATCTCTCAGCTTTGGGATGTGGGAACACTGGTAGATCGAGCGACCGACCCTATGGAGAAAATCTTTCCGGGTCCTCGGGAGTTTTCTGAAGCGAAACAAGGATTTAAGTCGGCGTTCGTGCCAGCATATCAAGGTTGGGCTCAACAAATTGCTGATGCCATTGGAATTGACGGTAGTTTCACTTTCCTTCGCTCGCGGACTTACCGTGGTTATAGAACTGCCTTGTTTCGACTCATCCATTCTGAATCGGCTGGTATCGACTACCACGAAATGATCCTTGAGAGGGTAAATGGTCAGGTTCGTATCATAGACAACTTCATCTATACCGAAGGTGAAACCAGAACTGAGACGATACAGAGGGCGTTTACTTTGATCGTTAAATTAATGAATCGCGATGGAATCACTCAGGCAGATCAAGTGAATATCCAGCAATTCAAACGCACTTATCAATTTGGTGACTTTAACGGAGTCATTCGAGTCTATAACCAGTTGCCTGAACTTGTACGAAGTATGAAGCGGATGCGAATCATCTATCTGTCTGCACTATTGGAAGTAGATGAAGTTCAATACTTACAGGCATTTGAGGCTTTCAAACGCGACTTTCCGACAGACAATTCCATTGATCTGTTATCTATCGATTTCTTCACCATCAAGGAAGACATTACAAACGTAATTGCCTGCGTGGATCGACTCGACAAATCGCTCGGCGGGGACCCGTATCTCGACTCGATGCGAACGGGCATTTATGTAGTTGGTGATAATCAGGTAAAAGCAAAAGAAGCCGCTGATCGTTACTTCCAAAACTCTCCCTCGGACATCGAGGCCGCATGGAATCTCGCTGATTATGCCATTTATTATGAGGACCATTCGCTGCTGCTGCGTGCCCTAAAAATCCTCTCTTCTGATCACGCTGTTGAATTCGAAGATCTGAGAACTATCGAAGGATATGAAGTATTTGTGCGTTCACCTGAATATCAACAGTGGGTGCAATTCCAAAATCAATTGCAACTCTAGTTCAGGCTTATAATTGCTCGCTTCGATTGGCTTCATATGTCCATTGCTCAACGACTCAATGCTGCAATAAACCATGCAACGGAGCGGTTGCTTGCAGAACGTGCTGAGCACGGGATTTGGGAGGGTGAGTTATCAACGAGCGCTCTCTCCACAGCAACTGCTGTTTCTGCCCTTGCGACGTTTCGCAAAAACCTTCAATCAAATGATGTTTCGGTCGACGGTCTCGATTGTGGTACGCAGGATATTGAGGAGATATCTGAGTTGATTGATCGTGGCGTGGCTTGGATCGCCTCGCATCAAAACTCGGACGGTGGATTCGGTGACACCACTTTGAGTTACTCAAACGTCGCAACCAGTATGCTCGTCGTTGCGGCATTAAAACTGGCCGGCAAGTCCAGTAATTATCAAGCTCTTATTGATAGAGCAAATAAGTACATTGATTCGCTTGGCCGGATCGATGGGCTTCGCCATCGATATGGTAAGGATAAGACGTTTGCTGTTCCTATTCTCACCAATGCAGCAATTGCTGGCTTGGTAGATTGGAGCGATGTTTCGCCATTGCCTTTTGAATTAGCTTGCTTTCCGCAGTCACTCTATCGGTTTTTAAAAATGCCCGTGGTGAGCTACGCTATTCCCGCCCTCGTCGCGATTGGCCAAGCGAGATTTTTCCATAAGAAGCCATGGAACCCGATTTCGAGGTTTATCCGTACACTCGCTGTAAAGAAAAGCCTGCGAGTGCTTGAACGAATGCAACCGGACAGTGGAGGCTATCTCGAAGCTATCCCGTTGACCAGTTTTGTCGTCATGAGCCTGGCATCCATTGACCGTGCTGATCATCCGGTTTCCTGTAATGGAATTCGATTCATTATTGAAAGTGTTCGAAGTGATGGTAGCTGGCCGATCGATACAAATCTTGCTACATGGAACACTTCACTCAGCATTAAAGCACTATCTAATTGCCCCTCGGGATTGCAATCGGTTGATTGCCTCGAGTGGTTGCTTAATTGTCAGCATCTGACACGCCACCCTTTTACCGGAGCTGCACCCGGAGGCTGGGGATGGAGCAACTTGAGTGGAGCAGTACCGGATTGTGATGACACGCCGGGAGCGCTCATTGCGCTAAGTGAAATCTCCAGGGGATGTGAATTAGACTCTGAGGAACGTAACCGATTAGAGGCTTCTATCACTCCTGGAATCGAGTGGATGTTAGGACTGCAAAACAGTGATAAAGGATGGCCAACGTTTTGCAGGGGATGGGGCAAACTGCCATTTGACAGAAGCGGCAGTGATCTGACTGCACATGTTCTTCGAGCACTGGCAGCCTGGCAGTCAAAAGTCCCAAAATCTCAGTTAACACGTGCCATGAAGAGCGGTTTTGAATATTTGGAGAACGCCCAACACGAAAATGGCAGTTGGTTGCCGTTGTGGTTTGGTAATCAAGACGATCCAAGGGAAGAAAACCCTATTTATGGCACTTCAAAAGTACTGCTCGCCTATGCAGATTGGGGAAATGAAGACGGCGAAATTGCAAAAAGAGGTCTGCACTGGTTAATTGAGCAGCAAAATCAAAATGGTGGGTGGGGTAGTTCCGTGGAGTGTACGAAGGATCCGATCGATGACGATACGCTGGCAGAGGCTAACTCACTAAGACATTTGGAAAGCAGTGTGGAAGAAACCTCTTTAGCAATTGAAGCCATTGTCGCAATCGATAAAGGCAAAAAACACGCCGCGGTCATAGAGAAAGGATTGCTGTGGTTACTGGACAAGGTAGAGGAAGATACGTGGATGAACCCGTCTCCTATTGGTTTCTACTTTGCGAAGCTGTGGTATTATGAAAGGCTGTATCCTATGATTTTTACGGTCTCTGCGTTGGGAAGCTGTCAAAACCTGTTTTCAGAGTCTTCAGAACACACACAGCTGTAGAATACCGATTGGACAAATGAAGGAATCAATCTTGGCAACTGCATCATCGGCGAATCAACAATCCGGTTCGGCCGAGGACCAACCCAAAAGCAGATCTGCACGACGGTCTACTGCTCAACTAAAAATGGTGCCACAAACGCTGGACCATCGTGAGCAGCTGCGCGAAAAGTGCAAAGAAGTTGCCGACAAACTCGACAAATCTCGTCCCCTGACAAAAGATGAGATGGAAGTTGTTGCGAGGGAGTTGCTTGACCAACTCGGGCTGGACGATGGCTATCTCGGCTGGACGATGGTGAATCTGGCCAGTGAATTTTGGCGAGATCAAGTGGCAATGGTGCCGCCCTCGCGACGCCTGTTCCTGCTTCCACACTGTTTGAAGCACGCCGAAGGGTGCCCGGCAGATTACGATCAATTCGGACTCGATTGCAAGACATGCGGTGCGTGCAGTATTGCGGACTTTCGTGGGGCTGCTGAAGAAATGGGCTACCGTGTGCTCGTGGCCGAGGGCTCGCCAATCGTAATGAAGATCATTGTGAGTGGCTACGTTGATGCAATCGTCGGTGTTGCCTGTCTAAATGTACTCGAGAAGGCAATCGATAAAATCCTGCTTGCCGGTATTCCGTGCATGGCCGTCCCACTTCTCTCAAATGACTGCCGTAATACAGCGGTTGATGAACAGTGGGTAAGCGATATGATCCACGTTCAAGCATCTGAGGGTACACAGCAAACACGCAGTTATGTGCACTTGATGCGATCCGCCGCAAAAATGTTCGCTACCGATGAACTTGAAAGACTGGCTCCTCGATTCCGCGGTGGGCCAAGGTTAAGCGAAATGAACGGGCAAGGGGTCGGTGGATTGGATCCTGTGTGTGCGACAGAAGCTATTGCCTATGACTTCCTTTGTCGGGGCGGTAAGCACTCTCGGCCATTTATTACACTTGCTACATATGATGCACTTACTGGCGGCCGTGGTACTACGGGTATGGGCGCTGCACATTTGGATTCCCTTTCCGATCAAATCAAACTAACAGCAATGTCCATCGAGACATTTCATAAAGCGTCGTTGGTTCACGATGACATCCAGGATAATGATGCTTACCGTTATGGTGAGGAAACATTACATCGCAAATACGGTATCCCGACTGCTATTAATGTCGGTGATTATCTAATCGGACTTGGTTATCGCCTCGTTTCGCGTGAAGCCGCGGTGCTCGGACCGGATGTTGCCTCCGATATTATTGATATTCTTGCAGAGGCACATACCAAGCTTTCAGAAGGTCAAGGCGCGGAGCTTTTGTGGAGAGATTCACTGAACAAGCGGCTGTCGCCACTCGACGCATTGAAAATCTATGCACTGAAGACCTCGCCGGCATTTGAAGCAGCCATGATGTCCGGCGTGCGACTTGCCCACGCAATTGGTGAGTATCGCGAGCCCGTAAAAGTGTTTGCCAGAAATCTCGGAGGCGCTTTCCAGATACTCAATGACCTGATCGACTGGCATGGTGATGACTTCAATAAAATGAGTGCTGGTGGAGATACACTCGGTGGACGACCAACCGTCCTGCTGGCGCTCGCATTAGAAAGATTAGAATCGGACGAGCAGGAAGAACTTCTGTCACTTGTAGAGAATGAACAGCTATCCGCTCAACAACGTTTAGCCAGAGTAAAAGAGCTGTATACCAAAGCAGATGTTTTTGAAACCGCTTATCGCCTTGTTGATAAACACCAACAGCGAGCAGAATTAGTCGCAGATGAAATTCAGCCGGAAGACTTGCGACGATTGATGTACTTCCTGGTGGATACGGTTCTGGAGCGACCATCTACCGATGAAGCCGCCACTGAGCCTGTTCAAATTGATCAGGATGCTTGATGAAGTAACCACGCAGGTTCCGTACTAGTTCATTTCCCAGACAACTTCAGCCTTTCTACATGATGTGATGATGGAGAATCAAGCACCTCCTCCTGATCCGAAAGCTCTGGTTGAGTTATTTTATTCCGATAAAAGTCAGTTTGGGACTTACGTTGAACAAGCGGAAGGCGATCTAGCGGAAACGGCGCGCCAACTCCTTTCACATAATCACCACATGACAGTGACCGTGGAAGAATTTCACGGGTCACTTGTTGATGTAAAAGTGTTAGAGACGAGAACGGATGAGCGTTTTTATAGCCGAAAGATCCTGCTGACCAGACAATCTGATGATCGCGTCGTGCAGTTCGGAATTGTTAGATTGGACCTTGAGTCTATCGACCCTCCGGTTCGTGATGAAATCCTAAGTCAACAAATACCGTTGGGGCGTATCCTAATTCAACATGATGTGTTGCGGCGTGTGGAACTTAGTAGCTTGTGGATGATCACCGTTGGCGAGGATCTCTCCGCTTGTTGTGATGTTCCAGTCGGGCATGACTTGTTTGGAAGAACAGCGTGGATCTACTGCAATGGAAAGCCTGCTGTAGAATTGCTCGAAGTCGTCACCGATTCATAGTGTCATTTTTTCTCGAAGACTAAGTTTTTGTGAACAACCTTAAAGAACAATACGACTGCATTATTGTGGGTGGTGGTCCTGCTGGCAGCGCGACGGCAACGATTGTCGCCCAAGGTGGGTATGACACTCTACTAATCGAACGAGAGGCCGTGCCACGTTACCACATTGGTGAGTCCTTGATGCCGGAGACATTCTGGTGTTTTGAGAGGCTTGGGGTTCTCGATCAAATGCGTAATAGTGACTATGTGCGCAAAGTCAGTGTGCAATTTGTTAGCTCCACGGGAAAAGAATCGCAGCCCTTCTTCTTTAAGCAACATGACCCGCAAGAGTGCTCCAGCACTTGGCAGGTTGAACGTGCCGAATTTGACCAAATGCTCTTTGAGAATGCGGCGGCTAACGGAGCGTCTTGCGTTGATCAAACAAGAGTGATGGACGTGCTTATGGACGACGGCCGCGCTATAGGCGTTAGGGTGCAGACATCCGAAGGTGCGAGCAAGGAAATACGCGCCAAAATTGTTGTGGATGCCACTGGACTGCAGGCAGTGATCGCTAATCGAATGGGATTGCGACGCGATGAGGAGCAACTCAAGAAAATCGCCATTTGGTCATACTTCGAAAATGCTGAACGTGACCCTGGGGAGCATGGCGGAGCAACGATAATCCTCCATACAGAAAAGAAGGACTCTTGGTTTTGGTTCATCCCACTGCGCAATGGGATCACGAGTGTCGGAGTAGTTGGTGATCGCAATTACATGCTCGACGGTCGAGAGTCGCCAGAGCAGACATTTGTTGATGAGTTGGCTTTGTGTCCGGCCATGCAGAGGCGTTTGGCAACATCAACGAATATTGATAAATACCGCGTTGCGAAAGAGTTTTCCTATACAACAACCCAACAGTCAGGAGATGGATGGGTAATGGTCGGAGACGCAATGGGATTCATCGACCCCATTTATAGCTCCGGAGTATATTTTGCACTGCAATCAGGAATCATGGCAGCAGATGCCATTGTCACAGGACTGAAAAACGATGACACCAGTGCCACTCAACTTGCAAGTTGGGTTGATGAGTTTCAGGACGGTACACAGTGGATACGCAAGTTGGTTGATGTTTATTACTGCAATCCGTTCAGTCTGGGTAGATTTTTGAAGACGTATCCTCAGTACATCGGAAACATCACTGATCTGCTAATTGGCCGGATTTTCTACGACGGCGCCGGCGCCGTCTTCCAAGATCTCGACCCCGCCATGCAAATGGCCATCGACGAAACTCCATAAGCCAATCATGGACACCCACTTTTTGTTTGAGTCTGTGTTTCCAGCCCTTTGTCAAAATTCAATCTCCAAATTCATGGACAGTCTATGTTCATTGAGACCGAATCCCGCTGAAAACAAGACTTTTTGCACTCAGCCAGTCATGGACAGTCTATGTTTTCCCTGATCAAAACATATTTAATTGCATGCCTGTCTTAACTCTTGCCTAGAGAATTTGGCTGTTTCACGAAATTCATAGCCAAAAATGGTGGGTGTCTATGATTTATCCCATGATTTGTTCTAGAATTGCACTTTTGAATCCTACTTCGATACAATCCTTCCGCAATCGACACGCAATTATGAACAAGAATGGTAAGTTCATCGTGATCGGGTTAGTTATCCTCCTGATCATTCTTCATCACGATGTCTGGAATTGGGACAAGAAAGAGCCTGTGATGGGCTTTATGCCCGTTGCACTACTTTGGCAGGCTCTTATATCTGTCGGTGCGGGCATTACCTGGTATATCGCTACAAAAATCGCATGGCCGGTGTTTGACGATGATGACGCGGTTGTGGTGACAGAATCTGTCACTGATGCCGGTTCAGAAGTAAGTGAGGGAGGTGAATAATGACACAGTTAGTCATCATTAGCATCTACCTGATGCTGCTTTTGTGCCTTGGCGTGTTTTCCAGTAAACTTTTCCGCGGCACCAGTAAAGACTATATGCTGGCAAGCCATTCCATTGGGCCTTTTATGTTGTTGATGTCATTGTTTGGCACAACCATGACAGCATTTGCGCTTGTGGGATCCACCGGAGAGTCCTTCAAGGAAGGAGCAGGCGTTTATGGTCTGCTTGCATCCTCCAGCGGTATCATCCACTCTCTCTGCTTTTTTGTCCTTGGTGTTAAGTTATGGGACCTTGGGCGGAAGCACGGCTATACAACACAAATCCAGTACTTCCGGGATCGATTAGAGAGTGACAGGATTGGAATCCTTCTCTTCCCGATCCTCGTTGGACTTGTCATTCCATACCTTCTCATTGGTGTGATGGCATCCGGTACTGTGATCAACAGTATTACAGAAGGTGCCTTTGAGACAGCATTTGCAGAATACGACTACGGTGTGCCACCCTGGCTTGCCTCGTTGGTAATCTGCATCGTTGTACTGGTTTACGTGTTTTTCGGTGGAATGCGTGGAACTGCGATGGCAAATACCGCACAGACAATGGTCTTCATGGTCTTGGGTCTAATCACATTCGTAATCATTTCGCACAAACTAGGCGGTCTAGAGCAAGCAACACAAAACGTGGTTGATAAAAACCCAACCAAGATGATGCGCACCGTTGATCCACAAGATCAGGAAAATTATGACACGGCGTATGCTAAATGGAAAACCGTTGCCTTCTATAACTACTCAAAACGAATAAAGGGATTGAAGTTAACCGCCGAGCAGTTAAAAGCTGGCATGGATGCTTTCCCTGTGGCCGGTCCAGCTGGTTATTTAAAAAAGACACGTGGACCTGCTGTCTTTGCTGCCAAGAACGGGCTAATTGACCTTTCATACGAAGAAAAGAACAAAGCTCTTCTTCTTCAAGATGACAGAATTACCGAAGGCCAGGCTGCTGGGACGATTGAAGATCTTCCGATTGATAAAGAGCTTTCCCATGAGAGCTTTGAAGAATGGCACCGACGCGGTGGGGCTGATGCCATCGGGCTTGAGCTATTTGAGGCGCAAGTCGGACACCCCAACGACGCGATGCCTGGCAAACCCGAGTTAAAGAAATGGACTCGCAAGAAAGCCAAGGGCGTATACCGTGCCACCTCATGGGCACCTGACGCACCCCGACCGATGGATCCATGGAAGTTTCTTACCTACTTCTTTGTACCCCTTTCTGTCGGAATGTTTCCGCACTTATTCCAGCACTGGCTAACAGCAAAAAGTGCCGATAGCTTTAAGCTTGCGGTTGTTGCACATCCAATTTTCATCATGATCGTATGGGTTCCATGCGTATTGTTGGGAGTTTGGATGACAAGTGCTGACATAATTCCGGCTCACTTCCCACCTAATGCGGTATTGCCGGCTGCAGTGAAAGCATTAACAACTCCATTTGTAGCTGGACTATTGTCGGCAGGAATCCTAGCGGCAATTATGTCCTCACTCGACAGTCAATTTCTCTGTGTTGGAACGATGTTCACAACTGACATCGTCACACACTATCGTAAGAAGAGCGAATTTACTGATAAGCAACTGATCGTTATTGCTAGAACATTTATTGTTGCAATTGTCGCACTGACATACTTTTTTAGTCTGTTTGAACCCCGTCGAGTGTTCACGCTGGGTGTATGGTGCTTCAGTGGTTTCTCATCCTTATTCCCTCTGATTCTGGCCAGTTTGTATTGGAAAAAACTCACCAAGGCCGGCGCATATGCAGCTATTTTGGCAGCAGGTGGATCATGGCTATACTTGTTTGCAGAATCAAATTGGGCGGCTAACCCACACTACACCTTCCTCGGCGTCATGCCTGTCGCCACGATGGTAGCAGCGACAACCGTTGCCATGATTGTTGTCTCTCTGGTGACAAAACCACCAAGCGAAGAGACACTGCAAAAATTCTTCAAATAGTTTCTCTCACCATCTGCATGGGGTAACCCCAGATGAACTGAGTAGAGCGCTGCGCAAACTAAGACAAGCGCTGCGCAAACTGAGACAGGCATGTTTTGGAATCGCAATCTAAGACAGGCATGATTTTCTTCCGCTTGATTTTCAAAAACGCCTGGAAAATCAGTCCCTGAGAAAGGTGGGTGTCCATGATTGGCTTCCAGAGAAAAGTGGGGGTCCATGACTGGCTGAGTGCAAAAAGTCTTGTTTTCAGCGGGATTCGGTTTCAATGAACATAGACTGTCCATGAATTTGGGGATTGGTTTTTTGGCAAAAGGCTGGAAAAACAGACTCAAACAAAAAGTGGGTGTCCATGATTAAATGCCCTCTTACGTGGGTGGATTCTTTGTCATAAACTGGAATCTTTCCCTCCTCCGTTGTTCAGATTGTTTGAGCACGTCCGTGGGGTGCAGATGTCACCTTGGGGAGGTCGAGTGCCATGTTGAGTGGCACTCGAGGTAACGAAGCCTGCCAATGCAAAGAGAAATAAATTATGCCAGCTCCCAGAGGACGCGGTCGGGGTCGATCCCGCTCAAAAACGCGCACACGTGCAAAGAAAAAGGATCCACTATTCGTCGATGGCAAACGTCCACGACCAATGTTTGTGGACTACAAAGACGTCGATTCATTAAAGAAGCTTGTCAATCGTCACGGCAGAATTGTTGGTCGACGAAAGACTGGTTGCGGTGCCGTCAGCCAACACGCTGTCACACAGGCAATCAAGCGAGCTCGTTTTATGGCACTACTGCCATACACAGGCGACTGAGCCAACCGCTCACGCCACTAAAGAAAACCTACTCTTTTCAAGCCGGGGGGCGATTCATCCAACCTAATCGCTCCCCGGTTTTTTTATGCACTCATCCATCCAATCGCTCACTATAGTGAAACCATGAGTGAATCTTTTGAGTACACCCAACTAGTACAATTCCGCGACACGGACGCTGCCGGAATCATGCATTTCTCCGTCTATTTCACGATGATGGAAGAAGCCGAGCATGCACTTCTGCGCCATGTCGGTACAAGTGTGGTTGTTACCTCTGAGGAAACCGTCATCAGCTGGCCACGCGTATCTTCGCAGTGCAATTTTTCCGGCACAGCAAGATTCGAAGATGAAGTTCAGGTTCAGGTAAGTATTTCCAGGATTGGAACACGAAGCATTACTTACCAATTCACATTCTTAATTTCCGGAAAACAAATCGCCGACGGTTCCATGACAAGCGTCTGTTGTGAAATCACCGCTGATGGACCTAAGTCAATCGACATCCCTAATGAGCTCAAGCAGCATCTAGCCCCATTCGTACAATCAACACAGTAACGCCTGAATTCAGCTTCGGTGTTATCGTGGCCCAACCGCCAGCAACAATCCAACACGCCAGCCAATGAATCCCTATCTTCAGGACCTGACAATTCGACTGGCCATCGGGATCGCAGCTCTGGACGAACCAACACGCAAGCGACACGCCGAGTTCCTCCTAAACAAACAACGTGATGACGGGGGATTTGCCGGGCGTGAGGGAGAAAGCGATCTCTACTACACCGGATTTGCTTTACGAAGCCTTGGAATCCTGGGCGAACTCTATGGTGAACCAGCAGAACGCTCCGCCGACTTCCTCCGCAACCGCCTGACCGGACACGAAACCATCATCGATTTCGTATCTCTCATTTACGGCGCCGCACTATTAGAAACATCTGCCGGCATAGACATCTTTGAAGACCTAAGTGAATCATGGCGAGATAACGTCGCTGAAACCCTTGAATCACTACGCCGTGATGACGGTGGTTATGCCAAAGCACCTGAGGGAAACATAAGCAGCACATACCATTCATTTCTAGTTCTGATCTGCCGGGAGCTGATTGAGCGGCCTGTCCCTTTACAAGATGGGCTCATTAAATTCATCGAATCCCAACGTGCCGACTCGGGCGGCTATCTTGAAATCAAAGCCGGCAAGCGAGCTGGGACGAATCCAACCGCTGCCGCCATAGGCGTTTTGAAATCACTCGGTGCAATAACCGATGATATTCGTGATGAGACAACTCAGTTCCTGCTGCAAATGCAAACAGACGAAGGCGGACTCAGAGCCAACACACGGATCCCAATCGCTGACTTACTCAGCACGTTTACCGGTCTATTAACCCTTCAAGACCTCGATGCGGGTGAAAACATCGATAAGCGTTCCGTGCGGCGATTTGCAAACAGCTTACAAAATCGTGACGGCGGGTTCATGGCAGCCGCATGGGATGAAGTTTGTGACGTAGAATACACTTTCTACGGACTTGGAGTTCTTGCTCTACTTGCTGACCACGAATAACCATTACGACGGAATCGAATGACAAAGTTAATCGTATCCGACCTGCATAAAGAGTACCCGACTCGCGGTGAACCGCTGAAGGTACTCAGAGGCATAACACTCGAACTAAGCTCAGGTCAAAATCTGGCCATCGTAGGTCCAAGTGGATCTGGAAAGAGTACGCTGCTGCACATATTAGGAACGCTCGACAGGCCGACTTCGGGTGCCGTTACGCTCGACGATAACGATCCATTCGACTTAGATGATCAGGAACTCGCCGCATATCGGAATAGCAACATCGGGTTTATCTTTCAGGACCATCATCTTCTGCCACAGATGAGCGTACTTGAGAATGTACTCATTCCGGCTCTGGCCGACGGTAAACCAGGCTCTGATTTACGAGAACGCGCATTAAATCTTCTCGAGCGAGTCGGTCTGAGCGATCGACTGCATCATCGACCTTCGGAACTTTCGGGTGGCGAACGGGAGCGCGTCGCTGTTGCCAGGTCACTTATCCTCTCCCCATCACTACTCGTCGCTGACGAACCAACCGGGAATCTAGACCGCACAAACGCCCGGCAAGTGGCCGAGCTGCTTTTGGACATCCAACGCACCGATAACATGATGCTCGTAGTCGTCACTCACAGCGGCGAGATCGCTGATATGCTTGATTCCAAATCAGAGATTGATGACGGCAAACTGATATGACCAATCAGCGGTATATCATCGGAAGTCTAATCCACCATTGGCGGATCAATCTAGCCGTAGCGCTCGGTGTAGCTGCAGCGACAGCAGTCCTTACCGGTGCTCTGCTTATCGGTGATTCAATGCGTGCGAGTTTACGGCACGTAACACTAGATCGGCTCGGTGATATCGATGAAATACTTGTGAATGACCGGTTCTTTAGAACTGAGCTCGTTACGGAATTACAATCACAACCTGAATTCGGATCAGATTATAAATTAGCTGAACCAGCGGTCGTGTTTGCTCAAGGCACTATTGAAACCAGCGTTGGTCAAGACAACGCAGAAATCGCTCGAGCTGCCAATATCCTGGTACTGGGTATTTCTGATGAGTTTTGGAATCTCGACTCGCTCGATACGCAACCAGTCGCTCTTAACGACGGAGAGGTAATCCTCAACGAAGCGCTTGCTGCTGATCTAAATGTATCGGTCGGAGATCTAATCACTCTGCGGCTACCTAAAGAACTACAGGTCAATGCGGACAGCCCACTCGGGTCTGAAGAGTCGACTGACCGTGTCGAAGGCATACCAGACCTTAAAGTCGCCGCGATAATTGAAAACAAGGGCCTCGGTAGATTTGCATTGCGGCCGAATCAAACAACATCAAGAAATGCCTACGTTCGATTGGATCTACTGCAAGATGAGCTAGATCAAGATGATCAGTGCAATGCGATTCTGGTGTCCTCCAAGCAAGGAGACAATCCACCGGATGAAGCTGCAAGTGAACGACTCCGTTCATGGCTCAAGCCCACACTGAGTGACCTCGGGCTGGAGATCAATCCGGTATCCATTCAATACAAACCGGAAGGTGCGTCCGAATCCACTGTCGTCCTCAAATACTACAGCCTCTCAAGTGACCGGATGATGCTTGATGATGACTCGGTCAACGTGGCGTTACGCGCTTTTGAACAGAACAACCCTCAACAAGTGTTTACGTATATATCCACTGCCTTAATGAAAATCTCGGAAGCACAACATCTACGTGACGGTGGTGAAGGACTTGTGGAAGAAAAGCGAACCGTGGAAAACGACGGGGAGTTTGTGCCATATTCGATCGTAACGGGTATCGATTCACAGCCAGTGCTGGGGCCACTTGTCAACGAAGATGGCGAGTCTCCATTACCGGCACTGAGCGACAATGAAGTAGTAATCAACCAATGGCTTGCCGACGATCTCAAACTCTCTGTCGGGGATTGGCTGCGCCTCGACTACTTCGAACCGGAGACGACCCATGGAAGAACGGTTGAGCGATATGTGGACCTACAGGTTACAAGCATTGTGCCACTCGCTTGGCCGAGAAGGCCGTTTGGCAGACGAAGTGCTGAATTCCAGGACCGGCCGTTTTTAACCAATGACCCGGACTTAACGCCAGTGGTAGAAGGCGTCACAGACAGGGCCTCGATCGATGATTGGGATGTACCATTTGGGATGGTATACCAACCGCGCGGTCAGGATGATGACTATTGGAATAACCACCGCACCACTCCGAAGGCATTCGTCTCACTTTCGACAAGCAAGTTGCTGTGGGGCAGTCGATTTGGCTCCGTTACTTCTCTACGAGTAGCTGCCGCAGAAGGCGTCGATGAAAAAATACTGTCTGCACAGCTAGCAGATGAGATTAACAAATCCGGCTTAGCGATGGGATTTGCATTCAACGCGGTAAAACGTGACGGCATCAAAGCTTCAAGTGGCGCAACACCATTTGACGCACTATTCCTATCACTCAGCTTCTTCGTGATTGCCGCTGCTTTAATGTTAATCGTCTTACTGTTCCGGTTGGGTGTTGAGCAGCGGAGTACACAACTCGGCTTACTCCTTGCCGTTGGGCTTGATCGAAAGCACGTTGGAAAGCTGATGTTGGGTGAGGCGGCCATTGTCGCCAGTATCGGAAGCTTGCTGGGAATCTTCCTCGGAATTGGCTATGCCAAGCTCATGCTACTTGGCCTCACCACCTGGTGGGTTGATGCTATCTCAACCGCATTTCTCGAATTTGCCTGGACCGGGCGTAGCCTAACACTTGGATTCATAATCGGCCTTGCGATGGCAACCGGTACTATTTATTGGGCGGTTCGAAAGACCAAGTCATTTAGCATTCGCGGCCTGTTAGCGGGCCAGGCAACAGGTCACTCGACAGACACAAATACCAAGCCTTCCAGACGCGCCACGATTATTTGTTACGTAATGTTTATCGTAGGGACGCTGCTGGCTGTGCTTGCTGCGATTCCGTCCATTGGCAGTGGCATGGGTGCCGAAGGACAGGCGGGCGCATTTGTTGGAGCCGGGGCGATGGTGTTAACCGGCATGCTCATGATCCTACGATGGCGATTGCGACAGGCCACCAACAAAGAAAGTAGTCATTTCGGAGCCTCTCCACTGATCTGGCTGGCAAATAAGAATTCACAACGGAATCCCGGACGCAGCACGATCACGATAGGCGTCATGGCTTCAGCAGCATTCCTGATCGTATCTATGAGTTCATTCCAGTTGAGCCCTACGGAAAACGGTCGCGGTGGATTTGCGTTGGTCGGGTTTAGTTCTATGCCATTCTATAAAGACCTATCCTCACCGGATGTTCAAGACGATGTGCTAGGTGACGATGCTGAATTACTGCAAACTGGCACAATTCTCTCACTGCGTTATAAGCCAGGAGATGATGCAAGTTGCAGTAATGTGTACCAAGTGAGTCAACCCAGAGTATTAGGCATCACTTCGCGGTTAATCGAATACTACGATGATGCGTCACGCACGTCGTTTACATTTGCCGGAAACGCTGAATTGAAAGATGGCGTTTTTAATCCATGGCAGGTACTTTCAACGGATCAACCTCACAGCGGTACCGAAGACGATCCGCTGCCCGTTGTCATTGATAAGAACACCGCGATGTTTAGTCTGAAGTTGTTTGGAGGAATCGGGGAGGCCTTCGACGTAACGTATGAAGACGGACATACCATTCACTTCTCCGTCGCCGGTTTACTTGCAAACAGTGTATTGCAAGGATCGTTATTAATAAGTGAAACAGATTTTAAGCAGGCATTTCCTCACATCAGCGGTTATCGTTATTTCCTTGTAGATCCAGGGCAAGCAGATGGGAAGCAGGTAAGTAATTTCCTGGAAGATCGACTGGGTGAACAAGGTCTCGATCTTCAAAATGCGGACCAGTTACTCGCTGATTTACTTGCCGTTCAAAACACGTACATCAAGGCCTTCCAAAGCCTTGGGGCACTCGGCTTGTTGCTCGGCACGTTTGGATTGACGACGGTGCTGATCCGCAACGTATTCGAACGTCGTGCTGAACTTGCGCTCTTACGAGCCACCGGCTTTAATTCGAAGCGCATTTCCAACATGATCTTGCTTGAAAACCTGCTCTTACTTGCGGGTGGGATGACAACTGGGATCCTTGCGGCGTTGTTTGCTGTGCTGCCACACATTCTGTTCGCAGAAGCAACGCCTCCGGCAACGGATCTGGTCGTTATGCTGCTGATTGTGTTAGTTGTCGGGATCGTCTCCGGATTGATAGCTGTTCGTTACACGCTTCGTGCACCGGTCATTGCGGCATTAAGAGGCGATTAGGAGTCCAGTCATAATGACAACACCATCAGTCATGGCTATCGCTGCTCATCCCGACGATATCGAGTTCTTGATGTCGGGCACAATGATGCACTTAGCAGAAGCTGGCTACGAGTTGCATTACATGAATTTGTCATCCGGCGACTGTGGAAGTACTCAACATGACAATGAAACGGTAAAGCAGATGCGGCGACAGGAAGCAATTAACGCCGCTTCTCTAATCGGTGCTCATTATCACGAATCGATATGCGACGATCTGTTGATTTTCTATGACGAAGCGCCTCTTCGAAAACTAGCTGCCATAGTGCGCTCCGTAGCACCGATAATCATCCTGACTCACTCGCCAAGTGATTATATGGAAGACCATATGAACACCTGTCGGCTAGCAGTTACTGCCGCGTTTAGTCGATGCATGCCTAATTTCCAAACAACACCTGCGACAACAGTTATTGACCAGCCGGTAACGATTTATCACGCTCAGCCATATTCTCACTACGATCCGCTTGGTGAATTTGTCCAGCCATCGTATTACGTAAATGTGGCAAATGTTCAGGATAAGAAGCGAGAAATGCTGGCGTGTCATCTATCGCAAAAGCAATGGCTTGATGAATCACAAGGACTTGATTCGTATCTGAACACCATGCAAGAACTCGATGCTCAACTCGGAACGCATAGCACTGTATTTTCACACGCGGAAGGCTGGCGACGACATCTGCACCTTGGCTTCTGTGGAGAAGATGATAATCCGCTTAGAGATGCACTAGGTGAACTGATTCACAACGTGTGACTTAATTCGCAGGCCGTTCCCAGTCGACGACCACATTCGTTGAGATTCCACCACGGGGACTGAATTTGGCGGTCACTGTAATCTTACGGGGCGCTAGCTTAGCAACCATGTCATCGAGAATGGTGTTAGTGACATTTTCATAAAAGATGCCATCGTTGCGAAAGCTCTGCAGGTAAAACTTCAGGCTCTTCAATTCAACACATAACTCATCCGGTATATAACGAAACTCAATCACTCCAAAATCCGGTTGTCCCGTTTTTGGACAGACGGACGTAAACTCCGGGCAAATGATTTCGATCTCGTAATCACGATTGGGGAATGTATTATCAAACACCTCGAGGATGTCCCGCCGTGATTCATCAGACTGCATGCTTGGGTTGTTCGTTGTCAACGCAAATAGCTCCTTTCGTACTTAGATTCATTGTGGCATGATGAAGTTAGAGCGTGAAGAGGCCAAAAAACGACAGAATCTCACTGACACATGAGAATTGCGGAAATCTACAAATCTATACAAGGTGAAGGCCTGCTAACGGGCACAGAAAGTACCTTTGTGCGCGCATCCGGTTGCAATCTCAGATGTTGGTTCTGTGACACACCGTATACCTCCTGGAAACCAACCGGAGAGGATCTCTCGGTTGAAGAAATCCTTTCAAGCATTCGTGATCTAGGTTGCGACCACATCGTCCTCACCGGTGGCGAACCCATGTTGTTTGCTGAGATTATTCCGTTGTGTCGGCAATTACACCGTGAGGACTACCACATTACGATTGAAACCGCCGGCACGTTACATTTGCCTGTTGTTTGCGACTTAATGTCAATCAGCCCAAAAACTTCCGGTAGTGCACCGAGCCCTCGCGAACACGCAAAGTGGTATCAACGGCATGAAAGTACCCGGCACCGGCCTGAAGTCATGCGGCGGCTCATGGATGAGTACACTTATCAGCTGAAATTCGTCGTCGATACACCGTCTGACCTAGATGATCTTTCCCTTACGCTTGATCAATATGATGCTGTCGACGGATCGAAAGTCTATCTCATGCCACAGGGCACAGAGCAAACTGAATTGCTTGAACGAGAAGCATGGCTAAAGCCCTATTGTGAGTCACACAACTATCAGTTCTGTCCAAGAATGCAAATTGCCTGGTTTGGTGCACAGCAGGGAACATAACGGCTGGATCAACGCCGTTTCAATCTATACCGAATTCAATCTATACCGAATTCGATCGGTATCGGGTAGACTTGTTGGCTACACAACAAAACCCTCCATTAGCGAGACAAGTTAATGCGCGCTATTATCAAGTCACTTCCTTTCGCTGGAATCACTGTTCTTGCGTGGGGATCTTATGGCCCCACTATTCATGCTGGCGAAGCTGGACTTGGAAGCAGTAAATGGGCAGCCTTTTTGTGCGTCGGACTCGCCTATTTCATCATCGCGGTAATCATTCCGCTTGTTTGGTTAAAGAGCAAAGGTGAGGGCGGTCACTGGACAAAAGACGGCTTCATCTGGGGTTTGGGTGCTGGAACTTGTGGAGCGCTTGGTGCATTAGGAATCATCACAGCCATCTCCAGCGGTGGCAGCCCATCTTACGTAATGCCAATCGTGTTTGGTGGTGCACCCGTGGTCAATACACTTGTTTCCATGTGGATGGGCAAATTATTTGGTCAAGCAACTAACGGGTTTTATTTGGGAATCATCCTTGTTGGTTTGGGAACGGTCGGCGTCTTTTATAACAGACCAGAGAAAGTAGACTCCGGTGTCGACAAAGCAGCTGTTGCAGCGAAAGAAGCTCAAACCGAAGAAGAAACCAATACGACACTTGCGGATAAAGCTGGCGCGTTAGGGATGATCATCGGTGGCATCTGCCTAACAGTTCTTTGTTGGGGAAGTTACGGAAGTGTCCTGCACAAGAGTCAGGCAAAGATGGCCGGCAGTAGGTTACGACCACTTTTGTGCGTCGGCCTGGCATACTTCCTAATCGCGGTATTAGTGCCCATTTTCATAATTAATTCCAGCGAAACAGTAGTCGAATGGACCAATGCGGGCGTTACGTGGTCGATCATCGCCGGATCATGTGGCGCGGTAGGTGCCTTGGGAATTATCCTGTCCTTTACTTTTGGTGGACGCCCCTCATTCGTAATGCCCATCGTGTTTGGTGGTGCACCAATCATCAACACGCTTATCTTTGTTAACACAAATAATACCGAGCCGGTCAACACAATGTTTATTGTCAGCCTGACGGTAGTGATTCTTGGTGCGATTACAACATTGGTATGTGCGCCAAAACCTGGCAAGCCAGCTCAGCCACCAGTTGATGCTGATCCCGTTACGGACGAAGAAGCGGGTTTGGGAAATAACAACCCCTTCGTGAAAGTAGCGGTACAAGCTGACGCCGATACGTCACGCGAAGATGCATCCACTGAAGACGATTCCGTGTCAGAAGATGCAACTGCTGAGTCGAACGACGACGTCGACGGCGGAAGTGAAGCTGATGAAAGTGCTTTAGATAATGAAGAGGCTGATGACATCGGAGGCGGTGAAGCAGCACCAAGTGAGTCGTCAGAAGATGACACTACTGAAAACGCGGATGAAGAAGGTGGTGTAGACTCACTCTCCGACTCCAGCGATAACGACAGCAATGATGACATTGAAGGTGAAGGACTCGTTGCTGACGATAGTGTAGATGACGGTGAATCTGAGGCTGATATTGAATCCACCGAGGACAATACTGCTTCGGAAGACGATTAACTGAAGGTCAACCGGTAACGCTATGACACCGCTTGAGCGCATGCACGCGATTGATATCCTACTTAGTCATGTGTGGATGGTACGCAGATTTCTTAAGAACTGCGAAGAAGCTGAGGACGATGACGAATTGGCTGAAATCCATCGCACGCTTTACGACTACATGCTTGCACTTGGCGGACCATTGGCAGATGAGGATCCCAAGGCCTACATGCGTATGGCGAAAAAGAAGTTAAGGCGACTGCGAGAAGCCAACGATCTCTTTCAGGGAATCCAGCCGGAGATCTCAAATCACACAAACTTCAAAATGGCTGCTACCTCGCTGAGCGATTCGGTGACCCAGATCGTAGCTCTTATTGAATCTGCCGGTGACTAATAAAGCGATACATCATTACGCTTGTAGTGATTCAGCAACATTGCGAAACAGCTTGTACATGACATCCAAATAGAACTGTAATTCTTCCGGATCCATAGTCAACGGCGGACTCACTCGCAGTACATTTCCAGCGAGAGCTCCAAGTAGGTGAATGGCATTACCATCATCATCGCCAAGGTAACATGCTTCGACACATGCAACCGCAACATCATTGGATGAAGTGCTACCAATTGCAGAACACTCAACTCCCCATACACAACCTTCACCGCGTACTTTCGCAATGACACCGGTCTCTTTGAGTCGAATCAATCCCGCTTCGATAATGCCGGCTAATTGCTCTCCCTGCGCTATCACACTTCCTGACTCAAACTCATCAAGTGTTGCCAGCACAGCAGCAGATGATAGTGGATTGGCACTCCAGGTATCTGACCCTTCACCAAATCCGAGTGATGCGAACACATCACCCCGGCCAACCGCGGCACTCACGGGCACACCATTACCGAGTCCTTTACCAAGCAGAACGATATCGGGTGAGATTCCATAGTGCGTAAATGCGTACATTGGTCCGGTCCGCCCAAAGTTTGACTGAATCTCATCAAGGATAAAGACAAGGTTGTGTTTAACACAGTATGACTCGAGTAATTGCAGGTACTCTTTTTGAGGGTGATACGAACCACCACCTCCCAAGTAAGGCTCCGTAACCACACAACAAATCCGATCGCCAAGCTCCTCCCAAAGCGACTCTAATTCCGTCTTGTACTTGCTTAGATCAATAGGCTGCCTGCGTGATTCCAGGTCGTCACATTCTTCCATAGGAAAGCTAATGAATCGCACCCTATCATCTCGTTCCTTATCATCTTCACTTCCGGTGATGGCACCAGCGAGTCCTTTCTTGCCATGAAACCCACCGCGTGTTGCGATGATCATATCGCGACCCTTCGTACGTCTCATCGCTGCCCAAAGGGCTTTCTGTACGGCTTCGCTGCCACTGGCGGACCATAAAACCTGATCCAGTTTTTCTCCGCCGGGTGCTGCACGCAGGTTCTTGATCAATCTCTCATTGGCATCATGCTCGACTTCTGTAATAGCGTTATACGCAGTAAGTGGTGCCGAAAATGTGAATTGCCCCGCATCTTTGATCTTGTCGAGGCCGAGGTAATTAACAACTCTATTCCACCAAGAAGTCGGATTGTGCCCCAGGTTTGCAACGAGCACACCGGATGTAAAGTCCGCAAGCTTTCTACCTTCCGGCGTCCAATGAAATGCACCTGCGCTATGCGAGATCACCATTTGACTTGGGGTAAATGTACGAAGGGCGACCGGCTCGGTGGCCAGTATCCCAGCGCGAACCTGATTGGATCTTTCTTCACCTTCGAAATTGATTGCTGTCTGATTACTATCGCTCATTGTTGTCAAAACCCTCTAGCGTCAAGTCAATTTGTATTTGCATCGGAATGAGAATTCCTCACGCGGTACGTTACACCTTGCCGTTATACAGTACGCTACCGTCACTGCTACCCGGCTCGTAAAGCACGAGACCACCATCGTCGGTATTCACTTTCACGACACAATCTGATTTACCTTGTGCATGTTTTTCGAGAATTGCTTCCATCGCGTGGACTGCTGCGACGGTTTGCCGATCTGCACTAATGTCGTTGTAAGACAACGCCTGCATTTGAGTAAGTCGGTCCTGCCGTGACTCATCATCACCAGATTCCACAAACGCGACCTCTCGGGCAAACTGTTCGAGTACTTCAATGCCATAACCGCGTTGTGAACGAAGACCCGATGGTTCAACAAATGTCCCGTTATAGTGATTGTTCATCGAAATTTTCATGTCCATTGGAGTACGGCCTTCGACGGTGCATTCAACACCTCGTTTTCGGCTATGACCATTCCATAATCCGTTATCAAAACGAAACTGCACTTCCTGTTCGACATAACCAGGAAAGTTATCCGGAGTGACCCAACTGGTATGGATATCGAATGCTGCTTCACGCCCTGAGTCGTACTGATAGATCAATCTAAGCTGGACGCTATCCCATGTATTCCCGTCAGGTGCACCGACAAGACCTCTCTGACCGGTGCAGCTTACGCTCGTCAGACGACCCCCGAACGTAAAGTCGATGAGCTTTATATAGTGCACAGCGACGTAGGTCCCCGGGTTACGCCCCTGAATCCACTCGGAAAATTGAGCACCGGAAATCTGCTTGGGTTCGAGCAACGAACAATAGCCTGTATTGACATGTTGCAATACGTCATCGGCCACAAGCGTACGTAGTTTTTTATGATCCGGATCAAACAACTTGTGATAGACGACTTTGCACAATCGCTGTTTTTCACAAGCAAGTGCTTCTATTTCATCCAGTTGCTGCATGGAAAGGACTGACGGCTTCTCGACCAACACATGTTTGTCTGCATTGAGTGCTTCCATTACCGCATCAAAGTGGCGGTCATCCGGGGTGGCGACGCAGACAAAATCCACGTCATTGTCGAGTAGTCCGCCAATACTGCCTGGTTCGATGAAACTCTCAAAAGAGTTGATCTGATCGCCAGCAGATTCACGGTAAGCTTCAGCACGTCGACCTGTGCGACTTGCAACGGCAGTTAATTCAATATCGATGACTCCGACACGGGAATCATAAATTCCGTGCTGGTATGCATTTTCCAAAAAGGGTCGATAGGTTTCATCAAAGATCATACCCATTCCAACCATTCCAACGCGGAGCTTTGTTCGGTTAACGGCTTGATTCATTGGATGTCGTCGTCCTGTTGCTTGTAGATGCTGCAAAATCGGAAAAACGCTTTCGTTGCAGCACCGAATGGCATGTAACGCTATTCTAGCCCCTTGCGTGA
>Ga0114933_10001121_pt1 | contig 30563 bp, 16 predicted proteins | sample 4SBtaG_FD_89691 | JGI IMG/M metagenome (GOLD analysis project Ga0114933, IMG submission 89691) | Deep subsurface microbial communities from Kolumbo volcano to uncover new lineages of life (NeLLi) - 4SBTROV12_W25 metaG | ecosystem: Environmental > Aquatic > Marine > Volcanic | place: Kolumbo... | reverse complement strand
TGCGCATTGTGGCAATCCTTCTGGGACGCCATATTGGTATTCTGATTTCATGGATGCGATTCGTCCTTAAATCACGCTAAAATGTCATGGTGTCGGTAATTCGCCTTTAAGTGTTCATTGTCGTGGTCACCGTCATTTGCTCATTCCATGGAATACTCTTCAAGGTTTAAACATGCTGCGGTACTTGATGTTGGTCTTAGTGATCTTTTTCTCCTCCGCCCACGTCCACAGCAGTGAGAATGGATTAAAACTCGCTGTGCCATTTACTTCAAACATGGTGCTTCAGCGTGATGTAGTAGTGCCAGTTTGGGGTGTTGGTAAGCCGGACTCAAAAATCACCGTTAGTTTTGCGGGCCAAACCAAATCCACCGCGGTTGACCACCGTGGTGATTGGATGGTGAAGCTGAATTCACTGGAAGCATCTGCAGAAGCAAGAACACTAGAGGTTAGTAGCAACGCTGATTCCATCGTATTGACTGGGGTTTTAGTAGGAGAAGTATGGTTTTCATCTGGCCAGTCGAATATGGTCTGGACAGCCAATAACAGTATGTGTCGGTCGCTTGCTGCAGAATTAGCGGCTTCGAAGGAAGATATTCCAATTCGCGAGATCAGTATAGATACCGTTTCTGCTATCTATCCTCAAAAACACGCCACTTCAACCGACGGTTGGAAGACTCATAAGCAGTCGGCAGGCTTTTCGGCACTTTCTCTGTCCTTTGCCTATGACCTGTACAAGGAACTCAATGTTCCAATCGGTATATTGCTGAGCGCGCATAGCAATACACGAATTGAGGCGTTCATGCAGCGTGATTCGATACAAAGGCATCCAGCATTGACGGAAGACTGGAAGCTTGTACAGGATGCGGACCCGCGTTCAAAACATGGCATGCAGGCTTTTACAAAATACTATCATGACTTAAACGATTGGCAGCGTGCGGCGGAACAGGCTGTTGAAGTGAATACCAAATTGCCGACTCGGCCAAATCTGCCAGGAATTGCCGGAATGTGGCGAGGTCCATCGCAGTTTTTCAACGGAAAGATCAACCCAGTCATTCCATTTGCGATTCGAGGTGCGATTTGGTGTCAGGGTACAAGTAACTCAGGTGATGGCCGCCTCTATGCATCTCGCATGGAGGCTCTCGTTTCCGGGTGGCGACATGCGTGGAATATGCCGGAAATGCCATTTTATTTTACGCAGATGCAATGCTACGGGACTCCGGATCCAAATTCTGTCGGCTTTGCTGATATACGACAGGCACAACATGTCTTCTTTATGAATAATCGTAAAAACGTTGGTATGGTGGTGCAATCCGACCTCAACTCTGCGAGACCACAAGGTATCCACTATTTCAACAAACTTCATCCCGGCATGAGACTTGCAAGTTGGGCGTTGGCGAAAACGTATGGCAAAGATCTGCCATTCACCGGTCCAATTTATACAGGTTATGAAGTAACGGGACAGAAGGTGGTAGTTTCGTTTGAAAAGGAAAGCCTGTTTGGAGGCTTAATGGTTGGTAGCAAGGGCATGGCCAAGGACTATCAAACGGATGGGGCATATGTTGAACCTGCAAGAGAGACCCCTGGTGTCACACTTAATCACTTTCGCTTGTGCGGAGTAGATAAGGTATGGCATCCGGCAACTGCGACGATTGCAGGTGATAGCGTGGTGGTAACCAGCGACGCAGTTAAGGAGCCTGCTGGCGTGCAATATGCCTATAGTGGCACACCCGAGAATTCGAATCTCTACAACAAAGCAGGACTTCCAGCGACTCCATTTGCGGCGATACATGGTGAGTTGATCTTCGAGGAAGATGATCCCGAGAAAGTCGCTGCCTTAAAGGCTCGCTATGCGCGATTCACCGATCCTAATTATCCCATCCTGCAGGTTGTAGAATATTTTCGCGATGGTGCAATCATTCAGCGAGATAAGCCGATTCCTGTATGGGGACATGCTAACGCGGGAGTGAAGGTGACGGTTACACTCGGAAATGTCACCAAGACAACTACTGCCAACGACTATCAGCAGTGGTCACTTGAGTTTCCGGCGTTGGCTGCCTCCACAACTCCGTTAACATTTGAAGTTGTATCGAGTCATGGGTATGAGAGAACTGTTCGGGATATTCTTGTTGGGGATGTCTGGTATTTGACCGGAAGTACGTTACTTACTTCTGAAATGGCTTATAACGCTCGCAATCAAAATGTCGCACCTCCGATCGCTATGCCTCTGGTTCGGGAATTTCGACGGAAGACTGCGGCAAGTACTTTCCAAACTCCTAGGAAGCGGCGATTTGAAACAGGTGGAGGCCGATATCGTTCATCGTGGCAGACGGCAGACTTCAATGGCGATAATGAAGGAGTGTCAATGTTTGCATACCAATTCGCCAAAGCACTCAGCCGGGAAGGGATCCCACAAGGTTTCATTACGATGTCCTCAGGACAATCCCGACAGATGGCATCACCTCTCTCCTGGACTTCTTATACAGGTGTAAAGGATGTCAAGGAATCGGCATTTCGGTCACGGTTGGATCAGCTGTTTATGCAATATCCAAATACGGATATTGCGAAACAGGCACTCAGCGCCCATATTGCTGCGGTCAAGGAATACGTGAGTACTATTTCCGAAAAATCAGGGACGGGATTGGAAGTGTCAGACGGAGTGCCACCGGCTGTTCCGGCATTTCCAGAGGCCGGTCAGAACAATCTTGTGAATCCCGATGAGATTCCAACTTATGCTTATAACTGGTGCGTTAGTCCGATGACTCCAATGGCGGTCGCTGGTGTGATATGGATTCCTTCAGCCGCGAATATCGGATATGAGCCGGAAGTCTATGCTGCCGAACTGGAGATTTACCGAAAGAGTCTGGCAAATACCTACGGAGTACCCGATTTACAGTTTTTGTTTGCACATCCATCTGCGAAGGTTGTTGAAGGGGTAAAGCCACCGGCTGACACCAACGCGAAATATGTGACATTTGATCAATGGCCTAATTCACTTGCAGATCTGGCAACGGAATTGGCGGGGTTTGCTAAGAAGTAGGTGAAGTATTGGCGTGCTATCAATTGTCTTGCAGTAATTGCGCGACGTGTTCAGCAACGAATCGATTACCTTCTTCGTTCCAGTGTGGGTCGCCTGGGTACACTAACGGGAAGCGATCAGTAGCCTGAAACTGTGGAAGTAGTGAGAAAACCTCAAATTCGGCTTCCAGTTTCTTTTCATCGAAATACTCAAACATCGCCAACTCATGTGGCTCGCCGAGTTTGTATTTATAGCCTTCCCAGTTGTTTTTGCATTCTTCTGTATTCCAATGCTGGAACCGCGGCGGCACCACAAGAACAAAGCGAGCGTCGATCTTCTTGCATTCATCTGCGATCTGTTTGATGTAACTCCAGCTATGATCAAAGAATGGACGGGTCACTTCCAGAGGATGTCGGAAGATAAAGAATCGATTGGTTTCGGTTATATTGCCAACCTTCGCTTCAAATTGATAGTAATGCGGGTTCTCACTCTTACCGAACATCAATCGGCTCATAAGTTTAAATGGTGCGACCAATGCTTCATGGTTTCTGATTGAGCTTGTCAGTCGCCAGATTGCACCAAGTTGCAATGTGTCAGGGCGCACTAGCTTGCCGTATGGCCCTCTCGCGTCTTTGAGTCTTTCAATGTCCCGGTCATACCAATAGTCATCCCCAATGTCATTGGCATCGAGCATCAGGACGACCGTCTGTGGGTTGTATTTGAGAAGGTCTCGACGAAGCAGTTTTAATTCCAATATCGGTGAATAGCTAATCACACCAGCATTCAGGACAGCAATGTCATCGGAGCCAGCCTCTTCTCTCAACAGGTTTTCAAGGAAATCAGGGTAGCCACGTCCTTCCTGATTTCCAAATCCGAAGGTAAACGAGTCGCCGATACAGACAATCCGCTGTTTTATTTCGTTGAATTCCTCCACGGAGTACTTTGTGCGAAATCCATCTTCATTGGTAATCACATCGACTCGTTTATCGTGGAAATATCCAAAGTCCATATGTTCATCGGCGGGAGATACATGGTGAAGATCCGCGTGGTAGACAATTCGGTACTTTGGCAAAGCGAGTCGCGGATTGAGGAATCGGAGGGCAAATTCTGCTACGACGATACAAAGAGTTGTCGCGAAAATCCCCAAAAGCATTTGTTTCCAATGCGATCTTATTTTGGACAAGACTATGAGTGCCAGCATGGAAAAGCACCAATAGACGACGATGGAGATTAGAGCTGTTCGTTGATTAGCGCTACCGTCATTGGAAAGTTGATCCAGCGCGCCTGACTGTACAACACCGGCCAGTCCGGCAGCGATAACGCTAATCAGGATTCCTAGTTTGAGATACGGCCGACGGGCTTGTTCTGACATCTGCGTTGGCTGTGCTTCTGCGGGTTATTTCACTGCATATGTGATGTGCTAAATTGTGTATGGATTGTAGAGGAATTGTTGAATAAGGATCTATGCTGATGTCCGTCAAACACACCGCGCTGAGTATTGCATTTTTGGTCGTATGGTCGACTGGTCTTATTGCAGAACCAAAAGTCGTAAAGGTATTTCCAAATGGACTGCCGGCAGATGCTGTGAAACTGCCTGAAGACCGAATCGCTAAACTAAAGGCTGCGAATACCGACGAGCGTATAGCGTACGTTGCAGAGCCGACCTTGACCTTGTATCCCGCTCCCAAAGATGTTGCGACCGGGTGTGGCGTCGTAATTTGTCCAGGCGGTGGATATAACATCCTTGCGTGGAATAAAGAAGGAATCGAACTTGCCCAGTGGTTCAATAAAATCGGCGTCTCAGCAGCCGTACTAAAGTACCGCGTACCACGCAGAACACCGGATATTCACCACGAACCTCTTCAGGATGTACAGCGTGCCATCCGGTTGTTTCGTTCGATGGCCGTTGAAATGCGAGTCGACGTGAATCGTGTCGGTGTACTTGGGTTTTCAGCTGGAGGCCATCTTACCGTCATGTCGGGTACGAAGTATGACGAGTTGGCTTACCCTAAATCAGATGCGATTGATGAAATCAGCGCACGCCCGAACTTTATATGCCCAATCTATTGTGCTTATCTAGGAAATAACTACTCAGATAACAAACCGGAGCTAGGTGAGCTCGTGAAAATTACGAAAGAGACACCGCCAGCGTTTCTGGCAGTTACATTCGATGATGTGCACCGCGGCGTGCAATCAGCACTACTTGTTGCCGAATATAAAAAGGCCGGAGTACCAGCGGAGGCCCATATCTATGCAAAAGGTGGTCATGGTTACGGCATTCGTCCAACGGGTAATCCGGTGGAAACATGGCATCATCGCCTTGCTGAGTGGTTGGAGTCGAGTGGCTGGCTGACGAAGTAATCAAGCCAGTGAGTTGCCCCATTACCAATTGGTACATGCAACGATTAATTCGTGATAAACTCGTAATCATACTTTTCTTTCTGTTTTCCAGAGAATGTACTTTTCACAGGATTGGCGCATCGATGTCAAGATTCCGTATCTCAAGCTTTGCACTGTTCGTCAGTTTTGCTGTTTCAACGGGCGCTTTTTCAGCAGAGAAAGTGGTATTAGCTCCCAATTCAAATGTGGCGATCATCGGTAACACAACCGCGGATCGTATGCAGCATCACGGTTGGCTGGAAACGTACATTCAGGCACTGCATCCGGATCAGAAGCTTGCATTTCGCAATCTCGGATTCTCCGGCGATGAAGTCGTCTTGCGGCAGCGGTCGGACAACTTTGGTAATGCAGATCAATGGCTAACCAAGGTTCAGGCCGATGTAGTATTCGCGTTCTTTGGTTACAACGAGTCGCTAAAGGGCGAAGCGGGTCTGCCGGGTTTTAAGTCAGATTTGGCAGCCAATATCGACGCGATGCGCTCGCAAAAATATAACGGTACGTCCGCACCAATCCTCGTATATTTTTCACCCATTGCACACGAGAACTTAAATAGTCCTCATCTTCCAAATGGAGAAGAAAGTAACAAATCGTTGGCTTTGTACACTCAAGCTATGGCTGAGGTTTGTCAGTCGAAGGAAGTGCGATTCGTGGATTTGTATTCAAGTAGTGCGAAACTCTACAAGATTGCACAGCAGCCATTGACGATGAATGGTATTCATTTGTTGGAACATGGTAACCAGGCGATCGCGCGTGTGATTGTAAGTGAGTTGTTTAATACAGCAGTGGAAACTGATGGTAAGTACTTAAAACAACTGCAGGAGGCGGTGCTTGAAAGGAACTACTACTGGTTCAGTCGTTACCGCGTTGTGGATGGCTATAACGTCTACGGAGGCAGGTCGAAACTCGCCTGGTTCAATCAGTCCAATGCGGATGTGATGAAGCGTGAGATGGAAATCTTTGACGTGATGACCGCCAATCGTGATGCTGCTGTATGGGCCGCTGCCAATGGGAAAGCCATTGAAGTTAACGACGACAACTTACCCAAAGAACTGGAAGTGAAACCAAACAAGCAGGGGCCACTTGAGGAGGGTAAATTCCCTTATCTCGGTGGTGTTGAAGCAATTTCCAAGTTCACTGTCGCCGAGGGTATGCAGGTGAATCTCTTTGCATCCGAAGAGATGTTTCCAGAGCTCATTAATCCGGTGCAGATGGCGGTAGACACCGATGGTCGGCTATTTGCATCTGTCTGGCCATCATATCCTCACTGGAATCCTACAGAGCCACGCCTGGATCGCATCGTATGCTTGCCGGATGAAGATCGCGACGGCTTAGCTGATAAGTGTGTCGTGTTTGCGGATAAGCTAAACAGCATTACGGGATTTGAATTTTGGGGAGGTGGAATGCTGGTAGCTGCACCGCCGGAGATTTGGTTCTTAAAGGACACCGATGGCGACGATAAAGCCGATGTCAAGATTCGCATGATGCAAGGACTCTCCAGCGCTGACACGCATCATAGTGCTAATGCACTGGTCATAGGTCCGGATGGCGGCTTGTATTACTCCAGAGGGATCTTCAATAAGGTGGCAACTGAAACACCGACGAAGACATTTCGAAGTGGTGCATCGGGCGTCTATCGATTTGATCCAAGAACATTTGAGTTAGAGTTTGTGTTCCCAATTGGGCCGAATCCTCACGGAGATGTGTTCGATCAATGGGGCTTCCAGTTTGCAAATGACGGCACTAGTGGTACCGGTTCTTACGTCAACATTGGAAAGGGAATTGGAAACAAGCAGTGGTTCAAAAAGCGCGTACGACCTGTCGCGGCGACTGGAATCCTCTCAAGCAGCCACTTCCCGGATGCCAACCAAGGCAATTTCCTCATCTGTAACTGCATCGGATTCCTCGGTGTATTGCAGCATGAAGTTAGCTACAACGGGGCCGATATTACAGCGACGGAAATCGAACCGATTTTGGTATCGTCCGATCCAAATTTCCGACCTACAGATGTTGAAATCGGTGGCGATGGTGCGATTTATGTGTCTGATTGGGCAAATACGCTCATTGGCCACATGCAACACAATATGCGTGACCCAAACAGGGACAACCAACACGGTCGTATATACCGTGTGACATATAAGGGTCGTCCACTTGTGGAGCCGGTCAAGATGAAGGGCCAGCCAATCAGCGAAGTGCTAGAAGTATTCAAACGACCTGAAAACGGCTTTCGATATCGAGCGAGACTGGAACTAAGTGGACGCGAAACTGAAGCTATTGTGAATCAGGTCGGTGCATGGGCAAGCAAGCTCAATGTCGATGACCCGATTGATGCTCAGGCACTATTGGAATGTTTGTGGGTATTTGAAGAACATCGAGTCCCCAATATATCATTGCTAAATCGCGTGTATTCTGTATCAGAGCCAAGGGTGCGTGCTGCTGCGATTCGTACGTTGGGTCATTGGGCAGGAGATGTCGAAGAATGGGAGGATACTCTCAACGCAGCGGCACGAGACGATTCCAATCTGGTTCGTGCCGAAGCTGTGAAGGCTGCGGTGGAATTTCAAGGATTGGTGGCTGCAGAGGCATTTTTTGAAGTTGCATCACGACCAACGGACCCGGAATTGACGACCATTCTCAACTATGGCAGAAGTAATCTAAACGTCGATGCCATTGTTGATGATGCTGTCAAAAACGGAGTTAAACTTTCATTGGCAGCTCAGATGTATGTCCTAAGAAATGCGAGCGTCGAGGATTTGCTGAAAATGGACAAGACAGAGGCCGTCTACAAAGCCGTTCTCTCTCGTGAAAATGCGAACGTAAAGCAGCTTCAACAATCCATCATAGGTTTGGCGAAGATTCAGAATAATCAGCCGATCGACTTGCTGCTGGATCTGATTGTGACACGTGACAACGAGGACGGTGCCGGTTTAGATGGTCTTGGACGTTTGTTGGCAACGCAACCAGCTGAGCAGCTACTAGCTGCCCAGGGTGCTCTTGAGGAATTGGCGATAGATGGGAAATCAGCAGAAACGCGCCAAGGTGCGTATGCAGCCTGGATTGCCGCTGATGGTACAGGCGACGAAGCATTTTTATCTGCGACAGTAAATAAGGATCGTCTGCAAGATTTCCTTGAAGCTGTGGCCATCGTCGATTCCGATATTCGACCTGCCCTTTATGGCAAAGTCAGCCCGCTGATCAGTGAGTTACCAGCCGGCTTGAGTGTGGAAGAGGAAGGCAGTGATTTGCGGGCAAATGGAATCCACGTGGATTACTATTACCCTGCGAAAGGCAATGTTGCTATTGAGACACTTAATACCATGACGCCGTCTGATAGTGGAATTGTTCCGCAGATTGTCATGAACGTGCCACAGCGCAAGGAAGCTGATAAATTTGCACTGAAATTTACAGGAATGATAAATGTTCCCAAGTCGGGGCGTTATACCTTCTTTATCATTTCAGATGATGGTTCGCGGGTTTATATAAATGACAAGCAGTTAATCGATAACGACGGCCTTCACGGACCGGTTGAAAAGTCTGCAGCAATCGATTTGTCTGCAGGTAATCATAAGCTGGTTGTGACCTACTTCGATAACGGCGGCGGAGATGGATTAGCTGTGACATGGCAGGGGCCTGGCTTCAACCGCCAGCCAATCGCTGCCGAGCGACTTGTCATCGGTGGTGGCGAGACAATTCATGATGTTGCAATCCGCGCATTGGGTTCTATTCCCGGCAACGAAGTCGAGAAGATTACAGATCTTTCGGCTTTAATTCGATCGGGGCGATCACGATCTGCCGCCGTCGAAACTCTCGGGCTGATCGATGTGAAACACTGGCCGGAGGCTGAGATTAAGCCGCTGATCGATAATCTCGTCGGTTATCTAAGCGAAATGCCAGCTCAGGTTCGAGCGGGTGCCATCGCAGAAAGTGCGATCAATCTCACGAAGAATCTGACCGCAAGACTTGAGCCGGCCGATGCAAAGGCCGTTTTGGACAGATTGCAGAATCTTGACGTTCGCGTGATTGCAATTGGTACCGTGCCACATCGGATGATCTATGACAAAGAACAGATCGCTGTGCAGGCAGGTAAAGCTGTGGAATTCCGCATAAGTAATACGGACAAGATGCCTCACAATTTCGTCATTACAATTCCAGGAGCGATGCAGGAAATTGGCGAGCTGGCTGAAGCAACTGGCCGTGATCCGGATGCGATGGACCGTCACTATGTTCCTGAATCTGACAAGGTTCTCGTGTCGAGTAAACTCCTGCAGGGCGGGGAGACAGAATCGATCGTTTTCGAGGTGCCGCAGGAACCAGGTATCTATCCATACGTTTGCACATATCCTGGCCACTGGCGACGGATGTATGGCGCGTTGCACGTTGTCGCTAATCTTGAAGAATACCGACAGGATCCTGCAGCATATTTAGCAGCCCATAAGCTCGAGATTCATGACGACTTGCTTAAACTCAGTGGACGTAGTCAACAATGGAAGTATGACGACCTGATTGAAGAAGTGAATCCACTTCCTGAAGGGCGTTCCTTCGAAGTTGGCAAAGAGTTGTTTAAGGTCGCCAGTTGTGTTGCTTGTCACAAACTCGGTGATGAAGGTCTCGTGTTTGGTCCCGATCTTGCGAAGCTCGATGAAAAGAAACACAACGTTGAACATATCTTGCGTTCACTTGTGGACCCTTCAAAAGACATTGATGACAAGTTCAAGTCATACTCATTTTTGCTTGCCTCCGGCAAGATTGTCACAGGTATGGTTGTTAAAGAAACACCTGATGAAGTGCACGTCGTCGTCAATCCATTGGCCAAAGCAGCAGCAACGGTGATCAAAAAAGGCGATATTGATGCACGCAACGCTAGTCAAACATCAATAATGCCACAGGGTCTTCTGGACAAATTGACTCAGGAAGAGATTCTTGATTTGATCGGGTATGTATTAGCCAAGGGTGACAAAGATCACAAGATGTACGAGATGCACAAGCACTAATCGTACTTAGTGTACTTGGGGTATGGTCGGTTAATCGGCGTTCGAAACTAATTGCTATGTTTTCACTTACTCATTGAAAGGATGCGCCACAAATGCGTACCTGGATTAACATGCTCGCGGCTTCAATCGCCTTATGTGCATCATTCATTTCATCTGGATTGCAAGTTGATGCCGCTGAAGGCCCCAATGTGATCTTCATACTTGCCGACGATATGGGGTATGGTGATGTCGGTGCTCTGAATCCGGAATCCAAGATTAAGACTCCAAACCTGGATGCCTTGGCACGCGGTGGAATGGTATTTACCGATGCACACTCCAGTTCATCCGTATGTACACCCACACGTTATGGTGTTTTAACTGGGCGTTACAATTGGCGCACGAAACTGCAGAACGGGGTTTGTTGGGGCTTCTCCCGGCGGTTGATCGAGCCGGGTCGCGAAACGGTCGCGTCCATGTTAAAAGACGCCGGTTATCATACTGCAGCAATAGGTAAGTGGCACTTAGGTATGGACTGGCCGCGATTAGAGAGTAAAGGTGGTGGTTTTGCCGACGACGGGATGCGTTGGGATCCCAAGTACCGCGGCGGCTGGGATGTGGATTTCTCAAAGCCCATTGAAAATGGTCCAAATACAGTTGGTTTCGACTACTTCTTTGGAATCAGCGCGTCACTGGATATGCCACCGTATGTATACATTGAGAATGACCACGCTCACGTTTCCAAATTGGTTGAAAAGACGTTTTACAATCGAACGGGACCTGCTGATAGCGAATTTGAAGACATCGATGTATTACCGCGTATTACGGAGAAAGCGGTCGCATATATCCATGAGCGTGCGGAAGCTGATGAAGACCGACCGTTCTTTCTTTACTTTCCGCTGAATGCGCCGCATACACCGATCGTGCCTATTGAGAAATGGCAAGGTAAGAGTGGATTGAATAAGTACGGTGACTTCGTGATGCAGGTGGATGATTCGATCGGACAGGTGATGCAGGCGCTTGAGGCAAACGGCATTTCCGAAAATACACTGATCATTTTTACGGCGGACAATGGATGTTCACCCGCCGCACGGATCGATGAAATGAAAAAGAAAGGCCACTTTCCAAACTGGATCTTCCGTGGTCACAAAGCAGATATTTTCGAGGGCGGTCACCGCGTTCCGTTTATCGCACGCTGGCCGGCAGTTGTAGAGGCTGGTAGTGAATCAAACCGGCTCACATGTCTGAACGACTTGATGGCTACGTGCAATGAACTTATTGGTCAGGAGCTGCCCGACAATGCCGGCGAAGACAGCGTGAGTTTTCTATCAGCTCTTAAAGGCAATGATGATATCAGTACTCATGAGGCGATTGTCCATCATTCGATAAATGGTACGTTCTCAATCCGACGGAGTGATTGGAAGCTGGAGTTGTGTGCTGGTTCTGGTGGTTGGAGTTCACCGCGGCCTAACCGCGATGAAACGTCAAAGCTCACCGCAGTACAACTCTACAATTTGAAGAATGATATTTCTGAAACCACTAACGTGGTTGCAGATCATCTGAATGTGGCTACAGACTTGCTTGGATTATTGCAGTCCTACGTGAAAAACGGACGATCGACCTCTGGAGAGTCTCAGAAAAATGCTGTGGACGTCGATGTCTTTCGTGTAAATGCACGAGCAGGCAAGTTCTTCAGCTCTAAGTAATACGAACTGGTCATGCAATGCGTGGGCATGGCTAACAGAGATCGGATAAACATCGTGTTCAGTTAAGGTTCCCAAATGAAACGTCTAAAGCAACTCTTACTTCCTTTTTTGACTTTAGTTCTGGCTTCGCAGGTTTGCGAAGCCAAACGGCCTAACATCCTGTTTATCTATACAGATGATCACACTCATCGAAGCGTAGGTTGTTATCCGGAAAGTCATGACTGGGTATCTACACCAAACATTGATCAACTGGCAAAGTCAGGGACACGATTTACACATGCTTACATCGGAACCTGGTGTATGCCGTCCCGAGCCACCATGCTTACAGGTCTCCATCCATATGGATGTGAATCGATGCGGATGGAGGGTGACTATCCCGGCAGCGCATATGATCCAGAAGTTCTACCGTTTTGGCCCAAGGTCTTTCGACAAAACGGATATGTAACCGCTCAGATTGGTAAGTGGCATACAGGAGTCGATACAGGTGCTAATCGTGACTGGGATTATCAGGTAGTCTGGAACCGCCCCCGTTATATTGAAAATGCCGGAAATTACTTTTACGACCAGTTGCTTGAAACCAACGGTGGCGATCCGGTTATGACGTCTGGGTATTCGACGGACAACTATACGAATCTTGCCGTGGATTTCATCAATGGTAAGCACCGAGATGAAAGCAAGCCGTGGTACTTGTGGCTGTGTTATAGCGGTGTCCACAGTCCATACACGCCAGCCGAACGGCACAGAGAAGAATATCCGGACATTAAAGTAACTCCACCAGCTGATATTTTCCCACCACGTGCCGGTAAGCCAAAATATGTTCAAGACCGTGATCTATGGGAACTGGGGCCGGACGGCGAGCCGCGAATCAAAGGTGGCGAGGGGATGGAGCGTACCACAGCGGGCAACAAGCCGATTCATGGAAATAGCCTGACTGGTTGGGTCAGACAATATCATCAAGCTGTTATTGCATTGGACGAAGGTGTCGGAAAAGTAATGCAGGCGTTACGGGTGTCAGGGCAACTGGATAACACGCTGGTTGTTTTTACTTCGGATCAGGGGTACGCCTGGGGGCAACATGGATTCAAGACGAAATTGGCACCGTATGATGCCACTATTCGATCGCCGTTGATCGTAAGTATGCCGGGTAAAGTGTCGGCAGGCGCGGTTTGCCAGCATCCGATAGGAGGCACCGATCTACCGGTAACGTTCTTTAGCTTTGCTGGATTAGATCTGCCATGGAAAATGCACGGCCATGATATCACGCCACTATTGAAAAATGCGAAAGACGATTGGGATCATCCCGTGCTTACGACTTTGCTCGGAGCAAAATACGGAAGTGAGACTCGCGACATTCCTTCAGAGCCAGGTAGCCCACTTCACCTAAGAGGCATTCCGTGGTGGATTTCACTGGCAGAAGGGAGATACAAATACATTCGCACTCTACAAAACAATGAAATTGAGGAATTGTATGACCTGAAACGTGATCCTGAAGAGCTAAATAATCTAGCGATTAACCCGCGATTTGCAAAGCGTCTCGGTAACATGCGTCAGAAGCTCGTCGCGGAACTGGAAAGAACGGATGCACCATTGGTGGATACGCTGCCACCGGTAAGGTCTCAGGTAAAGTAAGATTCTATTCGTCCGCATAGTCCTTACCGTTAATGCTGTTGACCACGCTTGAGAGCCAGTGGTTTAGCTCGGCTTGGAGACGAGTGACCTTCTTCGAATGTTCGGCGAGGACGTCGTTCGTTTCTTTAGGATCATCCTGCAGGTTGTATAGCTCCCATGTAAGCTCGCTCTGCTTGTTCTCAATGCGATGAAGTTTCCAGATTCCGCTGATCCACGCAGAATGCCCGGGGAATGAATCGGATGCATACGCGGGATCCGGCAACTTAGCGGCATTTAAGCTTGATGGATGTGGTGGTAGATCTTCCCCTTTTTGTTGAGCATTCCAGAGGTCTGACATCCATTTGGCTGACGGAGTACTTATTCCACCAATGGTATAGTCCCAAAACCCCATTGGCTTTTCGCGTTGTTTTTGTGAATCGCGTTTGCTGTGGATAAGTCCGGACAAGCTCATACCGTCAAGCGGATGATCGGCAGGAGATTCAAGCCCAACGAGATCTAGTAGTGTTGGGAAGATATCCGATGTGTTGCAACGTACTGCGCTTTGTATCGGTCTCCTGATCACGGTTGGCCACTCGATGATTGAAGGTACAAGCAATCCACCTTCATAGACCTTGCCTTTGTTGCCTCTGAAACCGCCAGTCGAACCGACACGCGGTAATGCACCATTATCGCTGCAGTACCAAAGAATTGTGTTTTCGCTGAGCCCTCGTTTTGACAAACCATCGCGTATGATGCCAAAGGCCTTGTCCATCCCGGAAATCTCGCCGTAGAAGTCCCGAATCTTTTCGTCCTGGTCCTTATACAATTCTTTGAATTCCGCTGTAGCACGGTGCGGGCTGTGTGGGGAGCCAAACCATACAACCGCAAAGAATGATGCGTCGCGTGCGGTTTGACGATCGATCCAGCTCAGAGCGTCATTGGCAACGATAATACTACTTTCACCTTCGTGCTTTGTAGCCTTGCCCATTTGGCTGAGAATAGGATCGTTATCGTAGAAGTTTGGAGCACTAAGCCAATAGTCGAAGCCGTTTCTGCCCGGATTGGCCGGGCTCGTGTTTCGAACAGATCCCAGATGCCATTTGCCAAAGTGCCCGGTTGCGTAGCCGTTTGACTTAAGTACTTCCGCGACTGTGACTTCCTGAGGTCTCATGGGAAATCCCCATTTAAAGACTCCCATGCGATTTGGATGACGGCCTGTCATCACACTAGCTCGCGTAGGCGAACAAACCGGTGCGGCCGCATAGAAGCGATCGAAGCGCAGTCCGGCTGCTGCTGCTGCATCAAAGTTTGGAGTTTTTAAGACAGGATGGCCGTTATACGCCATGTCTCCCCAACCCTGATCGTCTGCCATGACCAACACGATATTCGGACGATTAGCTGCTTCGTCATCGCCTCGATCTGATGCACTGGAGATCTTCGGAAATAATAGAAGCGTAATCGCTAGAAGTATGGCCGTTGCCGTTTGGCGCCAATTCATTCAGTTATTCCTTAATGCTGGGATCGAGTGACTTTGGATTTAGCGTGACGTGTTTCACGGTGCGCCGGCGATATGTATAGGTGATATGAATCATCCCATCATTGGTTTGAATAACTGCTGGGTATGAATACTCACCTTCGTCATGTTCCAGAGTATGCAGCATCTGCCATTCTTTTCCATCAGTGGACAAGGCCACGTTGAGCATTGATCGATTTCCCTTCTTGCGCGTTGTATGGTTGTACACGAGTAGGTGTCTTCCATCGGCAAGTGTCAGTGCATCAGTACCGGAATTCGGGTTTGGCAAATCGCTCGCAGAGATTGTGGTCCATGAATCACCAAGATCGCTTGAGAATGCCTGTCCAACCACACTTTCCTGAGTGCGACACATAACTTGGAGACGGCCATCTTTTAGAAATAAGATGCTTGGCTGTATAGCATTAAACCTTGAGGCATCGTGAATCGGGCCAATGACTTTCCATGTCTTACCACCATCGGAGGACTTCTCAAAATGGACTCTCCAACCATCGTGTTCTGTGCTGGATGGGCATAACAAGGTACCGTCATCGAGTTGCACAGGTTTGTTTTTGACGGGGCCGATCAGGTGACCTATTTTTTTGTCATGACCGAGCTTTCTGGGTGGCGACCAGGTCTTTCCGTGATCCTTGCTGGAAATGAGCATGCCCCACCATGATTGGGGTGTTGGACCAACTTTGTAGTACAACTGCAAAACGCCATCTTGAGTTCGAAAGAGCACTGGATTCCAGCAAGGGTGTCTCAATTCATCCGATTGGATGCCATCTGCCACTTCAATCGGTTTTGTCCAGTTGCCGTCGATATGTCGCGAGACCCAGATGCCAACATCCTTGTTCTTTTCATGTGTACCACCGAACCATGCGGCAACGAGGCCGACAGGTGTTTCTTCAATGGTGGAGGCATGACATTGTGGAGTTGGCCTGTCGTCGTTCCCATAAATGAACTCCACCGCATGAGGTTCTGCGGCAAAGGTAGGCGGCGTGAGTCCGACAAGAATTAGGATGATGGCGATGATTGCGGGCTGTTTATTCATGTAATAAATCCTATTGTGCACTTCCACCAGAGGTGTCTTTGCGGAACATCAAAGGAGACAGTTTGTCTTTAACTGGCTTCAAAGCATTGTTGCCCAGCCGGTCTACGTTTTTAGCGATGTCAAACCAAGTTGTGCTCATCGACTTAACACGATCGCGGTTTTTAGATGATAGGTCATTGAGTTCATTTCTGTCGTCCTTGAGATTATAAAGTTCCCACCGGCCGAGCTTTGCCGAGACAAGTTTCCATGGTCCCTGTCGCAGCGCACGATCTGTGCCGAAGTGAAAGTAGAGAGTTTCATGACCTTCACGCTGCTGTCCCGCGAGGATTGGAATTAGCGACTTGCCTTGTAGAGGATCGATCTTCCGTTCACCAACGTGGTTGGGATATTTCGCACCGGCGACGTCGATAAATGTTGCCATGAAGTCAATTAGGTGTCCTGCTTGATTCGTGATACTTCCCGGTTCTGTCTTTAAACCGGTCGGCCAATGAGCGATCATTGGTGATGAGATTCCACCTTCGTGCTGGTTTTGCTTGTAAAGCCTAAACGGAGTATTTCCGGCATTGGCCCAGCTTGCATCATAAGTCCAGTAAGATTTAGGGTCCCACGGTTTTAGATAACGGCCGCGTGTTCTTTCAAACGGACAAGCGCCATTGTCACTACAAAACAAGAACAGTGTATTATCTAGAAGCCCGTCTGAATCCAGTTTCTCCACGATGCGACCGACGTTTTGATCCAAAACATCTACCATGGCTGCAAACACTTCCATGCGATCTGCTTCCCATGCCTGCTCTTTCTTGGTGAGTGAGTCCCATGGGGGAATGTGATCCGGACGATCGCTTAGTTTTATCGTGGTGGGGAACAACCCAGTTTCGATTTGTTTTTGAAATCTTGATTGGCGCAATTCGTCCCAGCCCTCGTCATATTTGCCATCGTACTTCTTTACTTCCTCTTCAGGTGCTTGTAGAGGATAGTGAGGAGCATTAAAGGCTACGTATAAAAGAAAGGGACTGTCTTTTCCGGCCATTTCGTCGATGAAGTCCAACGCGAAATCACCAATGGCATGCGTCGTGTAAAAGGGGCGCCCATTCAAGGTCTTGGGTACAGCGTATGATTGGCCGTTGAAACGAAAGGAATCGTCGCCAGTGAAGAAATTGGTAGCTCCAGACAGGTGACCCCAATATCTTTCGAAGCCAAAGTCAGTCGGTTGTTCTTTTAAATGCCACTTACCTACCATCGCCGTTGAATAACCTGTTGACCTGAGCACCTCGGCAATCGTAGTCCCACGGCTTAACGATGCACCACCAGCCTGATCGCAATACAGACCAGTAAGGAGTGATACACGTGAAGAATGACACTTGGCCGTGTTATAGAACTGGGTAAATCGCAGTCCGTTTGAAGCCAGGCGGTCCAGATTTGGTGTTTCAATTTCTGAGCCATAACAGCCAAGGTCAGCAAAACCCAAGTCGTCAGCCATGATTAGCACGATGTTTGGACGTGACGACTCTTTTGCATTGGCCGTTGATGGTTCAGCGATAAATGATGTTAGTGCGATGTACAACATCAAGAGTGTTTTGTTCATGGTCTCTGTCTGTAAAAGATTGCGATCCTATGATTCGAATCTAATTTGATGGGATGTGTTATGAAAAATGAAACGGTGTGGCTATTTTACTTTTACTCGCCACACGACCGGAGTACGTACGCGGGGCCGGATTTCACCGGTGGGCAAAATTACATCTCCGTTCCATTCTAATGCCGATGTGGTTACTTGATTTGTTGGCATTGTTCCGGCATTGCTCCACTTGTCGCGGGCAAGATCATAAACAAGAGCGGAGCGTGGGAAACCGGGGTGTTTGTCCTTAAGTTCGTCTGCCTTATCGAAAAGAGACCCGTCAGCGCCGCCGAGTACCAGCAATCTATTTTCTGCAATGCCTATAGCAGTGCCGGCCATGACACATCGCGGGAGGTCAGTCAGTTGTTTCCATGAGTGTCTACGTGGATTGAATTCCCACATGTCGGTTAAAAACTCAGGCTCGCCTGTGCTTTCCCTTCGTCCACTCATCATAAATATACGTTGGCGACCATGTCGTGATTGAGTTGCAACGACGTTAAAGGCGCGGCTGTCCCACGGTGGCGTCTTTAATTGGCGCCAGATTAGCTGCTCACCCGTGCCAAAGGACTTCAGGTTTAGTTGCCATACACTGTTGGTAGCCGTACCAAGCGCCGCTCCAGTTTGCCCACCAAACAGATACACGCTGTTTCCAGCATACGCAGCTTGTGCATAAACGATAGGGGTCGGCAATGGTGGCAGTTGATGAATGAGAATCGAAGACTGTTCGGCATCCCACTGAATTAACATCGTGCTGTCAAATGTCCGTGATGAGTCGTTTCCACCAACAGCGATGATTCCATACGGAGTGGTTGTGCAAGCCGAATAGCCTATAGCAAAGGGCAATTCACCGGCTTTATGCCATTGCGGTTCTGCAGCATCCAGCAACAGGATGTACACGTCTTTATGCCATTGTTTATCTGTTTCCCATATGGGTTTAGGGAAATTTGCACCACCCGCGACAATCAGGGCTCCGTTGTGAATCCCTGTTATAGGGCCAGCGACGCCGAGTTGGTTCGGAACATTCGGTAGTTGTTCCCACTCGGTAGTGTTTTGGGCAAAGATGATCCCGGTCGGTAAAAGCATTGAGATGCATGTTGATATCAATAAAAGTGAACGGCGGTACATGATGGCCTACTCCTTGCTTTCCGAAATGTTGAGCAGCAGTGGATAAAACTGACCGTCAAGCGGCTGGCCGACAGGGATAGCGTCGGTGCCCTCGAGTAGCGGTTCATTGCTGATAGCACACACACCGTCGCGTACGACATTGACGACTGTCGCGCGTCGCGGGCGGTCACACTTGTTCTGAAACGATCCGTGCACCATTAACGGATGGTGAAAGCTGCACTGACCGGCTTGCATTTCAACAGCAACGGGATTCTGCATTTTTTCATATTGGTCGTCGCTTAGTACTTGCTTTATGGATTCCATGCCACCGGCGAGCCCTGTTATCGGCAATAGGTCCCATTTGTGACTGCCAGGGACATAGTGCAGGCAGCCGTTTTCAGTGGTTGCATTGTCTAAACCAATCCAACACGTAAGGTGTGCCATTGGTTCGGTGCGCGTCCAATAAGAATAGTCCTGATGCCACGCAACGACGCCACCATGGAGAGCCGGTTTGCAAAACAGCTGATCATGCCAAAACCTTACGCTGCCGCCAAGCAATTGGCTTGCTGGTACGGTAATCGCTGGATGCCATAACAAGTCATGGAACCCGCTTCCAATCCGCCATGCTCCGAGTGCATGAAAGAGAACTGTGTTTGGGTCGATGCTCTCATTAGAGTTGTACTCATACCAGTATTCTGCACCGGCATGATCGCTTTGAAAGAATTCGGTAAGTTCATCGATTAACGCTTCGATTTGTGGGTGGTTTAGAACTGGGATGCCCGCTACGTAGCCGTGATCATGAAAGTGCGACACCTGATCATCGGACAATCGAAATTGATCGAGAGTCTGCTTTGCTAGATGATCTGCGAATAGCGACGAAATGGGAGCATGAATCGTAGATAAATCGTTTCCAGTTAGGGCCAAAGTTTGGTCCTCCGCTCCCAATGTCATACATTAGTAATTCAAGAGTTGTTAATTATAGATTGTCTAACATGTTTCGGGATACTACGTGAACGCTCGTATTCACCACTGCTTCAATGGCATCTGCTTTCGATACACAGCGAATAAGATTCTCTGTACATTCATTGCCGCATTCGTTTGCTTTCCAGCAATAGGGCGATCTCAATCCGATTTGCCGTCACCAGGGATTGGGTTGCTGATTTCAGCAGAGGAATTGCCAGAGTTTCGAGCGAGGCTTGAGAAAGAGCCGTGGAAATCAAAGTTCTCTCAAATCAAGGCACAGGCTGATCAACTCGTCGAACAATGGCCGGAGATGCGTAAACGTATGGACGGTCGTATTGAAACAGCACTCGATCTGACTATCGAATTTGATGCTGTAACAAAGGACGCTGAAACGCGAGAACTCATCAAGACATTAGCCGGCACGGCACAAGGGAAGATGTGCCCGGCTGCATTTGCCTATCTGATTACCGGTGACGAACGATATGCACATGTAGCGTTGGATGTCATGCGTACGATAGGACGGGTGAATCGGTGGGGTTGGTTTAACTGGCCCGGCGTTGCAATGCCTCAGATTCATGCCGGTATGTTTGGCCGAAACACCGCATTTACTTTGGACTTCATCTGGGACAGCCTGACTGAGGAAGAACGTCAGGAACTTAAGGAGCTCATTGCTGAAAAGGTCGTTGAACCATATTTCAGATTGAATCTTCATGCACCCGCCATGGGGCTAATGCATCTGCGCAGTAAGAACCAGGGTAGTAATGTGTTCGCAGGTGCGATGATCGGCTGTCTCGTGTTGGGCGATGATTATCCAAACGCGAAGCAATGGCGCAGAAGTTTTGTGCAGACGTATCACTGGCTGATCACACATGACATTGGCTGGGCAGGGCAGGGGCTTGAGTCCGGGATGCCCGGTTACTGGTCGGTTTCAATGCAAAATCTGTATACCGCGGCTGTTTGCTTGCGAAATGTAACCGGAATCGACCTGCGCAGTCATCCGGGATTTGCAGAAGCTACTTATTACCCGCTGATCCACGAAACAACCGTACCACCGGTTAGCGGATTTGATAAACCAATTGATCCAGGGTTTGCCGGAGCAACAGGCATCATCGCTGGAAAGCCAATTGAATTGCCGGCAGATGCATCTGGAAGTACCTGGTGGTATGACTATGCATTGCATCACCCTGAGTCAGCGGCTGCCTATTTCGTTAACCGCTCGATGATCTCTATTACCGAAGGCGGCACACTGAACTTTTATAACCACAACGCTCATCAATCCGGACATTCGCAGATCATTGGTCTGTTGTGGACTCATCCGAGCGTCTATCGCGAACAAAACACTGGTCCGTCCGCCTTATTCAAGACCACCGATCGGATGACCATGATTCGAAGTGGCTATGGAATGGGCCATACATATATGTACGTAAATGGAGATGTGTTTCTTTCGGCACTCGGTGAGATTCTCGGTACGACCGGTGGGCTTTCATGGCACTTTAAGTGGCACGGGTATCAAAAAGCTGAAACGGGTGTTGAGACCGAAGGTGAGGAGTTAGCACCCTCCATGGTAGTGACAGGATCATGGGACGACGACGTTATGAGCGTGATCAATACCCGTTCTGGACCGAGCAACATCACTTACTATCGACCGCAAGGTCACAATGTGGTGCACCAAAACTACATTCGCCGCGATCGGGACATCATTTACATCCGCGATGAACCAGGCAAGGATTACTTTATTTTTGTTGATCATGTGTCGCAGAAGGAACCCAAGTGGCATGGCTGGCTTTGGCAGTCGTGGAATCAGGTCTACCAGAACAACGAAGTGAATCGCTCCGCCTATCAACTGAATGGAGATAATCAAGTCCGGCTCTTAAGACCAAACGCGGATTTGCAGTTTAGCTTCATCGCACCGGGAAATCTGGAATTTGAGGTGGAAGATGCACCCGGGCAACCCAAAACGGCATACATGATGGATCACAATTTGCTTACGCTCAGAGCGTTGGCCGGTGGATATGAAAGTGTCGATGCCAAGTCCATCGAGATTAATCCCGACGCATGGACGGGAATGGGCGAACTGGTGGAAAGCTCTAAGACCGATACGGATGCGAACGGGGAGATTCCTGCAAAGATCTATCGTATTAACGGACGGGAGAATCTCGTGAAATCCCAAGACGAATCACTAAATGGATTTGTAGTGAATGAGTCTCTCCGTGCTGGTGTCCGTTACAGAATGCGTATGCAATTTCGTAAGACGGATCTAGCCGTCTACGAAAACCTCGCATGGCGATTGAACTTTAGCCTGCTGAATCAAAATGGCGATGTCGTACTTGACGGTAAATCGGAATATCAAAAACCTTCGGCGTTAAGCATGCGAGATCCACGGTCATTTACAAAAACGACACCATGGTTATGGACTCGGTGGGTTTACTTTGATGTCTCAAAGAACATCAACGTCAGTCAGATTAAGGGCGCCTTGTTGGCCGGAGAGTACTCGCATCCGCCGACACGGATTCATGATGACTCCGTGTTGGAAATTGGCTCGATAGAAATCGAACCGGTTGGAGTTGTGGAGCGAAAGACGGACGAGACGTTTGTGGCCGTTCTCCATCCACTAAAAAAAGGGACTGACTCGCCTGCGATGGTATTCTCGCAAAGTGGTGGTGCCAGGATTGGCATGATCAAACAAACAGAGTTCGCACAGGACTGGATTATTGCTAACGCTTATGAACCGACAAAGTTTCAATGGGGCACGGTGATGGCCGAGTTAGCATGGGTTCGCGTGGATGACGATGATGTTGTTACCCATGTTTACTTGCGCAAAGCAGAATACCTGGAATTGGAAGGTCAGGAGATTCTGAAAAACGCTGGTCCACTCGACATCTCCATCCGCTTGACCCGTGGTGGGCAAATTACCAGTATTCGCGCGTCGGTAGATGGTGCCACTGAAATGACAATGTTTGGCAGAACATACCCTTTAGGAAATGGGTTCCATGTGGCTGGTGAGAATCTTCGATTTCAGCCAGATGAGTCTGCCGCCAGTGTCGAGAGTAACACGCTTAAGAGTCAGGAAACGCTGCGTGATGGTCTGGCACCGTTGATTGCTGAGATAATAGACGAGCGTGACTCCATCCTAAAAAGGAATCATGCGCTTGGTGCCAAGGTGACTGCATCCGGATATCGGGACGGTCGATTTCCACCGTCGAAGATAATTGATGATAAAACATGGGAGCTTCCCGCTGATGGGAGGCTGGATTATACACAGGAGCCCCTGTTTACCACCGGTCACGGTGGTTATGGGATGGAAAAGCGGCCCTTGTTTGGGCATGAAATGGAGTCTTTCCCGTTTTATGTGCGACCTACTTACTGGCTCTTGCCGTACGGTAAGCCTGGTTGGGTACAGTTAGACCTGCCACGCGAACGGCAAATCTCACTCGTGCGTGTCCTCAATACGTCCAACGCGGGGCTCAATGACTATGCGACCATGAAGCTTCGGGTGCAATTGCTCGATGAATCGGGCACGGTTGTGGATGAGAAACACCGGGAATTTGGAAAGGCATTAGACCGCCCGTTTGAGCAGGCCTTTAAATACCCTAAACACTTTGGTCGCTATGGAGCGACGTTTGATGGGATGCTGGAGCCAGGCATAAAGGTGCCATTTGGAGATGGTTGGCAAGATATCGAATTTAATTCGGTAAAAGCGCATAGTGTGAAGATCCTCATCGATTCGTTTTGGGCCATTGGTGGCGGATTGAATGAAGTACAGATTTATGAGTAATTAAAACGTCGGTGAAACATGTCATCACCAAGTGTCTCATTTCCGGCTACCTCATCATCAATCGTTTGAATATGACATCTGACAAAATGGTCGTTTCATGCGATAATGCTTTATTATTGACGACCCGTCCGGATTTGTTTTTTTGTAAAGCGATGTCCAAGCAAAACATGATTCTCTGGTGTTCCGCTGTTTGCGCCCTCTTATGTGTGGATGTAGCAAATGCGGTGGACTTTAACCGCGATATTAGGCCGATCCTCTCGCAAAACTGCTTTCAATGTCACGGTCCGGATGAGGCTGCCCGGCAGGCAGAATTACGATTGGATGATCCGGAATCCCTGGCGACGGTAATTCGAGTAGGACGGCCAAATCAGAGCGAGTTATTGCACCGAATAACTACATCAGATCCCGAGCAACAAATGCCTCCTGTTGATTCGAAACTGCAGTTGAGTGTCAGGCAAAAAGAGTTGATAGCTGAGTGGATTAAGGATGGCGCGAAATTTGAAATGCATTGGGCATTCCAGTCAATTGCAGTTCCACCGCCACCGAGAGTCGGAGGAAGCCGATGGGTGCAAAGTGATATAGATCGGTTCGTCCTCGCACGGTTAAAGCAAGAAGGATTAAAGCCAACTGCCAAGGCTGATAAAGAAACGCTGATCCGCAGATTGAGTCTTGATCTGACAGGATTGCCACCGACGGTCGAAAAAATAAATGAACTGATGAGTGATACCGCCGACTCTGCCATCGAAATATATATTGATGAGCTCTTACGGTCAGATGCATATGGAGAACACATGGCAGTGAGCTGGTTGGAAGCAGCTCGCTATGCTGATACAGACGGATATCAAAATGATCGATATCGCTATCATCATGTCTGGCGAGATTGGGTGATTCTGGCATTTCGCGAGAATATGCCGTATGACGAGTTTGCGATTCAGCAGCTTGCCGGTGACCTGATGCTGGGTGCTACTCTTAAAAAGCAAATCGCGACTGCTTTTTGTAGAAATCATCGCATCAACTCTGAGGATGGCTCTATTCCGGATGAATGGCACGTTGAAAATGTTGCAGATCGCGTGGATACGTTTGGCACAGTGTTTCTTGGACTGACGATTGGATGTGCACGGTGCCATGATCATAAGTATGATCCTGTTTCACAGCGAGAATACTATCAGCTATTTGCCTATTTCAATAATGTCCCTGAATGGGGTGTAGGACCTAATAATGGCAACAGCCCTCCATTTATATCGGTGCCGGATAGCTGGCCAAATCTGACCGAAGAACAGAATAAGTTTCAGGTGCCAGAGGAAGTGAAGCTTAGACGTGCCCGTGAAAATGACAACGGAAACGGCCTAAAGCGTCCTCAAGCCGGTGGACAGGGCACTCTCATGATCATGCATGAAATGGATGAGCCACGCGATACATATTTGTTAGAACGAGGTCAGTATAATCTTCCGGATAAATCGCAGCCGCTCTCACCAGGGGTGCCAAACGTGCTGGCCCCCAATTTGGAAATTCAGCCCGCCAATCGTCTTGAGCTCGGCACATGGCTAGCCAGTCCGAATAACCCACTGACTTCACGTGTTGCGGTGAACAGAATTTGGCAACAATTGTTTGGCACTGGTTTGGTGAAAAGCAGTGAAAACTTTGGAACTCAGGGAGCGCATCCAACACACCCATTGCTCCTTGATTACCTGGCATCAGATTTTATGAAACACGAGTGGGACATAAAACGGCTGATAAAGTCGATAGTGTTGAGTGCCACCTATCAACAGTCCTCACATGTAGATTCGCAACTCTACAAGGAAGATCCGGAGAACCAGTTGCTTGCGAGAGGCCCTCGTGTTCGGCTTAGTGGATTCGCATTGCGGGATCAGGCACTACTGGCCAGCGGTTTGTTGGTCGACAACTTTGGCGGGCCATCTGTCAAACCATATATGCCACCGAGGATTTGGAGAGCGATTTCCAACAATACATATAAACAGGATACCGGTAATAGCCTATATAGACGAAGCGTATACACCTATTGGCGACGTACCATTCCTCCGCCAACGATGATGACCTTTAATGCAGCGTCTCGCGAGGTATGTATCGTTAGAACAGAGCGTACAAACACGCCCTTGCAGGCACTTACATTGATGAACAACACCATCTTCGTGGAAGCTGCGCGGAACCTTGCTGAGCGAATGTTGCTATCAAGTAATGGTGCAATTGAACAGCGCATCGAGTTGGGATTCAGAACGGTGCTGGCTCGTCGGGCAACCGATGATGAACTGGCATTGCTGACGGATCTATATCAGCAAATGCAAGTGCGATTCAATAAAGAGCCAGAACGCGCTACCAAGTTGCTCGCGACAGGGGAATCGAAACACAGTGATCGCCTAAACGACTCTGAGCTTGCAGCAATGACAATAGTTGCGTCGACGATCCTGAATCTTGACGAAGCGGTGGTGAAGCCATGATAAAAGCACCTTTACAAGCAGACCTGATCAATCGGCGTTACTTCATGTCGCGCACGTCGACGGGGCTTGGAGTAGCCGGCCTCGCGTCGCTGTTGGCAAATGATTCAACGGCGGCGGATCCAAATTTCCATGAGAGAAACAGAGTTGGCGGGATTGCGGGTCTACCGCACTTCCCCGCGAGGATAAAGCGGGTGATCTATCTGTTTCAATCTGGTGGCCCCGCTCAAATGGACTTGTATGACCACAAGCCCAAGCTAAAAGACCGTTTTGGAGAAGAAGTACCCAAGAGTGTCTATCCTGATGATCGCAAGACGACGATGTCCAATGCACAGGCAAAATTCCCAGTCGCATCCACAGCGTTTGAATTCAAGCCGTACGGAGAGTGTGGAACCTGGATGACAGAGGCCTTACCGCATCTGGGTAGTGTCGCTGATGACATCTGTGTGATCCGGTCTATGTACACGGAAGCCATCAATCATGACCCAGCAATTACGATGTTGCAGAGCGGTTCACAATTGCCCGGTCGGCCGAGCATTGGTTCATGGATTGGTTATGGGTTAGGAAGTGAAAGTGATAACCTTCCGTCATTTGTAGCGATGAGCTCACGTGGTACTGGTAAACCCGGTGGCCAGCCTCTATACGACAGATTGTGGGGCAGCGGATTTCTTCCAAGCCAGTACCAGGGTGTAAAATTCCGTAATCAGGGAGATCCTGTACTGGATATACAGAATCCGGACGGGCTCGATGAGAAAGATCGTCGGCTGATGCTCGATCAATTACGTCGATTGAACAGAATTCGGTTCGATGAAGTCGGAGATCCTGAAATTGAGTCGCGTATTAGCCAATATGAATTGGCTTTTAAAATGCAAATGTCTGTACCTGCGTTGCTTGACCTAAGTGACGAGCCGCAGCATGTATTGGACTTATATGGTCCGCAAGCGACTAAACCAGGCACCTACGCATACAACTGCCTGATTGCACGTCGCTTGGCAGAGTCAGGAGTGAGATTTATTCAGATGTTCCATCAGGGATGGGACCATCATGGTAATCTTCCCGGAGCAATGCGAGGCCAGTGTAAAGATACAGACCAACCTTCTGCAGCTCTGATCAAAGACTTAAAGCAACGTGGAATGTTTGATGATTCGCTTATCATTTGGGGTGGTGAATTTGGTCGGACAATTTACTCTCAGGGTGCATTGCGACCGGAGAACTACGGTCGAGACCATCATCCGAGTTGTTTCTCAATGTGGCTTGCCGGCGGTGGTATAAAAGGTGGTACAACGTATGGCACCACCGATGATTACAGCGTAAATGTCGCCACAGATGGTGTGCATGTGCACGATTTACACGCAACCGTTCTGCATTTGCTCGGGATTGACCACGAGCAGCTTACGTACAAGTTTCAGGGGCGGGATTATCGGCTAACGGATGTTCATGGCAATGTTGTGAACGACATTTTGTCCTAACTTGTTTTGGAGACGCATTTAGTGTCTGTCGAATTCGATCCATGGATATTCCTTCACGTAAATGACAGCCATCTTGGTACGCCCCGATCGTATCGCTTTCGCCCAGCAATTAACAAGCGATGGGCAGCCATCAAACAACAGATTGCAGCTATTGACGCCGACCTGCTTCTACACGGTGGTGACTTTACCCGAGATGGCCAGACGCATCAGTTTGAATATGAACAGGCCCGTGATGATCTCGGGTCTATGCCATTTCCTGTGCACTGTATACCTGGCAATATGGATGTCGGTAACAAGCATGCATTGGTGAATGGTGTTAAGCCAAGATGGGATCCTCAGGGACTCGGTTGGCATGATCCCGATCTAAATATGACTGCAGATCGATTGGATCTATTTGCGCAGTACTTCGGGCCCATTCAATGGACATTCGTTCATAAGGAAGTGAGGTTTACCGGTTTTTATGCTGCGGTCGCCGGGTCGGGCTTACCGCATGAAGATGTGTTTTGGGAATTCATGGAATCACTACCGGATTTGCCCCGTTATAGGCATCATGTTGCAGTGATGCACTACTGGCCATTCATGGAGTCACTCGATGAGCCAAACTGGGATCACACGAACGGAGAACAGTGGGACAATTGGTACTTCTCCATCAATCCGCCACACCGACAACGGATGTGGGACTGCCTGAAAACGTCGGGCGTCGAGATTCTATTTTGCGGTCATGTACATACTGGCCGGCCTGTTCAATTGGCAGATGGAATACGCGTGTACAGGACTCAGGCAGCAGGAAACACGGCTCAACTCGCAGAACGCTGGGACGATTCGGATACTCGGTTTGGTTTTCAGTATTGCACTGTATCAAGTGACGGTATCACGGTTGAATTTGTGCCAGGGCTCGATCAGTGTGACGAGTTTGGAACATTTGGTCCACTTGGGCATCCACCAGTTGAAGAACGGGATTACTCGGTAGCTACAGAGCAACCACCACTGACGCCCGACGAGTAAGAAGGCACACGGTCGCAGGGCGTATGGCTAACTCAACAAGTCGTGCACGATTTGCCCAGGCTGGCCATCTAGCAGTGACTGCTCACGACCGTTTTGCTTGTAGGTAAGCGACTCAGCATCCAGCCCAAATAGATGTAACAACGTGCGGTGATAATCAAAGTGATTGACGATGTTCTCCACGGCATGGTGGCCGAATTCGTCGGTGGCACCATAGGTTGCACCCGCTTTGAATCCGCCGCCGGCCACCCACATGCTGAAGCCGTAAGTGTTATGGTCACGTCCAAATCGGTCGATACCATCATCGTTTTGAATCACGGGCAATCGCCCCATTTCACCGCCCCAATGAACGACGGTTGTATCCAACATGCCCCGCTGTTTCAGGTCTTTAACCAACGCAGCGGCTGGAACGTCTACTTTCTTACAAGAATTGGGAAGCGAAGAGATGATTGAGCTGTGGTGATCCCAGTATTGATTCTTGGTATACAGCTGGACAAATCGAACGCCTCGCTCGACGAGCCGTCTAGCGATGAGACATCTGGCTCCGAATTCTTCTGTATCCGGATTGTTAAGGCCATACATTTCATGCGTTGCAGCAGTTTCCCGAGCTATATCCAGTGCTTCACGCGCTGACGTTTGCATGCGGGCTGCGAGTTCCAGATTCGCAATTCGAGCATCCAGCTCCAGTTCACGATTCCGTGTGGATTTGTGGTTCCTATTCAAAGTCCGTAATAGCCCAAGAAAACTCTCCTGCCGCTTACCTTGTAGAGTCTCTGGTGGCTGAAGATTGAGAATGCGCGGTTCAACAGGTCGGACAACTGTACCCTGGAATAACGAGGGCAACCAGCCATTAGACCAATTCAATACTCCTTCAACGGGCAGGCCTTTCGGATCCGTCATCGCTACATATGCAGGTAGGTCTTGAGTGTGAGCACCAAGTCCATATGTCAGCCAGCTACCAAGCGATGGTCTGCCTTGTTGGGTTCGCCCACTATTCATCGCATGAATAGACTGACCATGATTATTGACACCCGTATGCATGGAACGGATGACCAATATGTCATCAACGACTTCAGAGAGACCTGGCAGGAGTTCCGAGAGTGGAGTTCCAGACTCGCCATGCTGTGCGAACTTCCATGGCGAACCGAGGATGCGAGAGCTAGCACCAGCAGCATCGTCATATTTGATTTTGCCCGGAAAGTCCTGCAAGTGTCTGCGGTTAAGTTCAGGCTTTGGATCGAATAGATCCACCTGACTCGGCCCACCCTGCATGAACATGGAGATCATGGCGGAGGCCTTGGGAGTGCTTAGTGGTTTACGTGCTTTCAAGTCAAAGCTGCGAATGCCAAGATCTGGCTTGACGGGCTCTGCGCGTGCAGCCATTTGCGTGCACCATGCCACTGCTGCCGGTGCACTGCCTATGGCCAGCTTTGCCAGAAAGTGACGTCTCGTGGAGTCTAGATGGTCGATTGAGTTGGTCATGTCTGTTCAGTCTATGTAAATGAACTGGTTAGATCCGAGAATCGCCTGGCAGATTATTGCCAATACTCTTTCGTGAGATTCACTGTCATTGAGCTCAGGTTCATCCTTACGGATCACGTCAACTTGCTCACGGTGAAATTGCAACAAGCTATCGACCAACGCATTAGTCGGTACCTCAGAAAACGCAATGCGCCATGCTCGTGTAAGTTGAGCGTTTAAGTCGTCTGGAAACTCGGAGACTAGGCGATGAGCGAATTCTCCGGAGTATTTAACCATGAAATCACTGTTCATTAACAACAAGGACTGGGGTGCCACGTTGGATGTCGCTCTTTTTGTGCAATTCGGTGCTACGGTAGCGATGTCAAAGGTCTCCAATACCCCTAAAGGCCTGCTTCGACGTACCTGCACATAAATACTTCGACGGTACTCTTCTTCTCCCAGACTG
>Ga0114933_10001120_pt1 | contig 30580 bp, 42 predicted proteins | sample 4SBtaG_FD_89691 | JGI IMG/M metagenome (GOLD analysis project Ga0114933, IMG submission 89691) | Deep subsurface microbial communities from Kolumbo volcano to uncover new lineages of life (NeLLi) - 4SBTROV12_W25 metaG | ecosystem: Environmental > Aquatic > Marine > Volcanic | place: Kolumbo... | reverse complement strand
AAGGCAATTAATGCTATACACCAAGAAGTTTCAGAAATTAATTTTATTTAACGAAAAGTGTGGCGTTACGGGTTTTTACACCTGTACCGCCATCAAGGGTTTATTCTTGGACCATTATCTAGAACTTATGAAAACATCTACTAATATTCTGCCCTAATTTTCCAAATTGTAAAAAATCCCTTAGTGTTTCCACAAAGAAAGTGAAAGTGTGTGGCGTTAGCCTTGCAAGGTATGCTTAATTTCAAAACTAATAATTAACACAGTCAACGTTGTGAAATTACAATGTATGGCTCATTTTACAAAGTTGTTTTCATAATCTCTGCAATAATTGTTGGGGGTGTCTGGGCTTTTGATTCATTCATAGATGATTCAGTTTTTGCAACACGTTATGATAAACAAGGGGGGGTTATCAATGACAGTTTGGCAAAGGAAATCCATGATGCAATCAATCAATACAGATCATTGAATGGTGCAAAAGGTTTGGCTTATGATATTAGGCTTGCAAGTGTTGCACAACAACATAGTGACAACATGGCTGACCAAAACATTGTGGCTCATGTGTTGAATAATCAAAACCATGCTGAAAGGTTCAGGGCAAATGGTTATCATTGTAATAATTCAGGGGGTGAAAATCTTTTGCAATATTCAGGGCATCTCACAGTTCAAGAGATTGTGCAAACATGGATTGATTCACCTGATCATAAGAAAACAATGGTTGCAAAGTTTTGGAAAAATTCAGGGGTTGGGGTTTCAAAGAACAGTGAATTTGTTTTCATCACACAGAATTTCTGTTAAAGTAGATTCACAAGGCAAGCACAAGGCAAACAATATCTTTTTGGGTTGTTGTTTTTCTGTTGTGCTTTTGAGAATATTTTTTCGCCTACCCTCAACATCTTATTGCAATGATAACAGTTGGGGTTTTCTCTTTTATGAACACAAATGAAAAGTCTGTTTGTTAAAACATAAACACGCTTGCCCCTAGCCAATGACAATAACCTCTTTGATATTTAGATTGACACTGTGATAATCTGTGTAAGGGTTGAAAGGTTTGTTATTTTTACACAAGCACTGGCAATCATGCAAGCCCTTGCATTTAGTGTGCCACCTGAACTTTGCTTTGGCAAATATACACCATTTGTAAAGTTTGATTTCTGAATAACTCATTGTAAAAGATTTTCCCAGCAAGAATTGTGATAATATTTTGTTCGTGTTGTGCCTCTGGCTGTTGTTGTTTTTCTAAATAATTTATCATTAATCTCAAATGGTTGTTCACACTTTCTGCAATCTATTGCCCAACCTCTTGTTTTATGTTCATTTTGTTTTGAATATGTCCAAATGAATATTCTTGTTGAACCAGCCAATTCAATAAACCTCTGATTTCTTTTGTGGTTTTTTATTATACAGTCTGACCATTTGCTTTGTGTTCTTTGGGAAACCTAGAGATTGCCATGACACCCCCACCTTTTTGAAATAGAATTTACGATAAAACACCAATAATCCTAATGCCTCAATTTCTTCAATCACAATGACTGTCATGAAATGTGAGCCCCAAGCCCCAGTGTTTTCATTCCATTCATGTATTGTGACAGCAACTAATAGTGTCAAGGTTCTTGCAAAGTTTTCATCATTGAGTAATTCAACCCATTTTGTTTTGGTTGAATTTGTGCCATCAAGCAAGCCAGTTCTTACAGTTTCAAGTGTTGAATTGTTTGGGTATAATCCCAAGTCTTTCAACTCTAATGTGTCAGGCAAGATTGTGCCATCAGTGTGATTAATCACAAGCATTGCTGTCATGAATTGGATTTCTTCATCATTGTTGCCACTGGTGACAAGATCAATTGCAAATAATACTGAACTATACATGATTATTGTTGCAATACTTGTGACCACAACAACCCAAATGATTCTTGAAAATACTAAACGTCTAACTCTATTTTTAAAATATACACCAAACCAGCCAAGTTTGTTTTTCTCAATTAGGATAAACAAGACAACTGCAATGACTGACATGACACCAAGATTGCCCAGCCAAGATTGTGAAACATAAGTATAGAAAAATAATCTAACTGGCAAGAAAACAGCCAGTGTGACAAGCATGACAACCAAATATTGTTTCATAATGTAGCCACGATAAATGAAAGGCTTTTTGATTTGCTTTTCAAAATGCAAATATTTCTGTGTCAAATAACTGGGCTTTTGATTCAACATTGATCTTTGCATCCAGTCTTTGCACTTTGCATCCATTTGGCATATTTTGCCCACTCACTGTCTGCATAATTAAATGGGATTTGTGGCAATGGAATGTTTAAGACATATTCATTTGTCTGTTCAGCCTTACAGTCTGACAAAAATTGGTTCATAGTATCTTGCAATGCTGAAAAATGAATTGTGGCTCTTGAACAACTGTTAATGTATTGATTCACTCGTTCAGTTCTTTGTGGTTCAAGTTTGATTTGGTCTGTGTATTCTTCCACAGTCCAACAAGCATCAAGTCTGTAATCAGCACAAATTTGTTTTGGTTTCCATTTTGTTACATTTTCATAACGTGGTTCAATTTTCATGTCTTGTGCTTTAAAGTAAGAAAATTCACTTGGCTGGATGATAATATGATGATCTAGTTTTGGAATCCAATCCCCACTGGGATCAACAGTAATGACAATGAGATTTGGATTGGTGTAAAAATTCCAATGGTTCTTATAATTTGCTGGCTGTCTTTCATAAATTCCGTCTTTTGTATAATTGAAAATACCTGAATAGAATTGGTTTGTGTTATCAAACTCTTGTTCTAGTTCAAAATAGGTGGGGCATTGTTCTGAGAGTTGGCATGATTTTGATAATGTGATGCCAAATGTTTGTGAATGAGTTAAAGTTTGGGCATCAACCTCAACAAAAGAAAACAAAAGAATTGTCAAAACAACTGTCAAGACAACTAGGAATGATATTGATAATGCAACTTTGAATGAGGGCTCAGCCTCTTGTTTGACCACAGTTTAGAATAAAAAAAAATGCTTATGAAACTGGCTTTATTTCAGTTTCATTGTTTCTTGCAATCTTCCAAGTTGCCATGATGAATGTCCAGCAAATGCTATACCAAGAATGATTGCACCAAACAGTAAGACAGTCCAAATATCTAAAGCAATCCCATCAAATTGCATTGGTTGAAACAATGCAAATGTTGCAATTGCCACCATGAACATATTTGATATAATTTCAACCCAACATTGTTTGATTGTTTTTGGTTTCTTCATTAATTAAAATAAAAAAAAGAGTTTATGAAACTGGCTTAATTACCAATCCACAACTTTTTTGACAGTCTTGCTGTCAGCACTCAATGAAATGTTCTTTGTGTTTTTTTCCATTTCACCCCAAGATTCTGTTAAAACGTCTTTCTTTTTGCCCATAAAAAATTTGAATCTGTGAGATACTTAACATAAAAAAAGAAAAAAATTGACAGTCTAATAACTGCCAAAGGGTGTCATTTTTGATTTCTGTTTTTTATCAATTGACCTGATTTCAGTTTCATGGATTATTGTGTCATGCCCATCTAAACTGAAATTGCTTGCAATGTTGTCAAAACTTGATTTCTTTTTTCCCATTAGATCACCCCCTTTTAGATTGGGTTAATTGTGGCACTGCGTACATCAGGATCAGCCTTGATTGATCTTTGTCTTGTTTGTGCCTCTGTGTAAGTTTTAGTAATAATTTGAGTTTGTGATCCATCACTAAAAACAATATCAACTGAATATCTGATTGGTTCAACGTCACGTTGTTCTTTTAATTTTTGATTTAATGTTTCAGGTTGTTGTTCAACTTCCATCATTGGTGCTCTGTCTGCTTTCAATCTTGTTCTGATTTCTGTTGCAACTTTCTTGGCAACTCTGCCAGTTTCTTTCATTTCACCAAAGGCTTGTTGCCATTCAGTTTGTTGACCAATATTTCTATTGCCTACATTGTTTCGTGATTTTCTTTTTGGCACATTTGAATTGCCATAACGTTTTTTGTAAGTTGAAAGTTTAATCAAATGATTTGGGTTTTCTGGATCTTCCACCATTTGTTTGCCTCTGTGTGTGAACTGTCTGACATTGCTTGCAAGTTCTCTGTTGCTAACACTTGAACGTTCTTTTTGATTTTGATTGCCACCAAACATATTTGACATATCAAACCCACCATTGTTTTGTGGTTGTTGTCTTTGTGGTTGTGGTGCATCATCAAAACCAGTTTCATTAAAACTGCCAATACCACCAAAATCATTTGTTGGTGCTGGTGAATTACCAAAGCCCATTGCCTCATTATCTGTTGTTGGGATTCCAATGTTATTCATGTTGGTGTTGCCCATACCAAAGCCAACATCAAATTCATTGTTTGAACGTCTTGAACCTCTTGACTTTCTTGGGGCTGGTGAATTTCCAAAGCCAATGTCACCCATGTCACCCATACCAAAGCCAACATCAAATTCATTGTTCTTTTTTTGTGACTTTCTTTTTGCCATTAGTAAAAAACCTCTTTGTTTAATGTCGTGGCTTGATGTTTTGTGGATTCAATGAGAGTGATTAATGATGTTAAAGCCACAGACATTGCAATGATTTTCTAAATGAGATATTTAACATAAAATTCAGTCTTGTGACTGTTCAGATTCTTCAAGGGATTCTTTGAGGGTTTTTTGTTTGCCACTTGGGAATTTCTCTTTTGGTTTAGGCAATGCGTGCCAACTGATTTCTTTTCTTGCTCTTAGTTGAACGTGGGTGTGTCCTCACTTTAGTATGACAGCAAGGGCAGATCATTGATTTGGGTATTGAATTAATATCTAAATTTCCACAACAATTGCAAAAAACAAATGCAATGCCCATGTGTCCAATCTTTGATGAAACCTTTGCATCTTGACAAAGCCCATTGCAAGTGCGTGACATTATTTTCCAAACCTCATATCATTAATTGGTTTGAAACTTTCACAGTTGCAATCACCTATTGGGCAATAACAAAATCTTGTTTTTGGTGATTCAATAACAGCACCCTGAGATTTATTCAAATCAAAATAGCCTGACGTATGCCAATTTAATGAATGACCACATTTACAAAAATAGTTTTGTCCATATTCAATTGAATCAAAATAACTTTCTTTCATTTCCCAAACCTCACATCATACAGCACAACAATTGATGAAAGACTTGGTGTGCCAACTGGTTTTTGTAAGTTGTTTAGAAATTGGATTCTTTTAGGATAATCAAAGACAGCAACAGAATTATTTTTCTTATCTTGTGGTTTTTCACCAACACAGTCTTGATAATATTTTGAACTAGAAACATTTGAGAAAAGCAAAATTGCAATTGGTTCTTGCCAATGATGAAATTGCTGGTGGGCATATCTGACAAAATCATCAACACCATATTCATTGAATATTGTTTCACCAGTTTTCTTGTCAGTCCTTTTGCCTTTCTTGGCATAAGGTGGATTCATGAAAGTTGGTTTGTTTAATCTATGATTGAATAATGAATCATCTTTTGAAAAGAAATTCTTAACTTTGTAATTTAGAATTGAGGCACAAGCATCAATTTCAAATGGTCTGCCAACATATTCAGATTCAATATAATTAAAATCAGCAATTGGTGTGCCCCAGTCAACTGTGCCAGTCAACTTTGTCATTGATTGTTCTGTTATTCCTTGCAAAAGTGTTCAGCCCCTTTCTTCAAATCCTCATCAGTGTAAACAACATCATTACAACATTGACAACGCAACAGTTCAAGCCCAGCACTTGTTGGGTGATAATACCATTCGCCTAATTCCATGTGTAATTGGAAATAACCCTCATGAATTGCATTGGCAATAAATTCGTCTTGTCTTGTTTCATCAAAATCATAGTGAACCTCATCTTTGCAAGGGCATCTTTTCAGCCAGCCTTTTTTTAATCCGTATTGAATCATAACTAAAACAGTTTCAGGATCATCAGAAACATAGTGGGGTGTGTCAGCCAAGTTGTTCAGCCTCTTTGTTCTTTGCGTATCTTGCACGCCTTGTGGCATTGCGTTTGTCTTTATTGTTAGCGTTCCATTTAGTTGAATAACTCACACACTTTGTGGGGTTTTCTTTTTTCCATTGTTTGTTTTTTTGTACTTGTGCTTTGAAAAGTTCAGGGTTTTCTAATTGATGATTAATTCTTAACAAACGCATTTGTGTGGTTCTGATTTGTCTTTTCAGTTGGTCAGTCAATTATTAATGCCATCCCAGAAATCCATTTCATTTAATTCAAGTTCAAATTCTCTTTTGAGTTTGTTAAACAATGAATATGCCAGTGCATGAACAGACATTATGCAACAACCTCAATTGTGCCAAGCAAAGATTGGCTAACATACTCATTAATTTTGCAATCAATACATTTGTGATTGTGTGGCTTGTTTAGGATTGAATTATGACAGTTGACAGATTCACATTTCTTGTGCAATTTTATCTTGTGATGTTTTAGTTTCTTCATCAAGACGTATTTGTCAGAAATTCCATTATCGAAAAGATCAAGTTGTATCAATTTCTAAACCTCTGGCAATTTCTGCAAATGTTGTTGGCTGTGTCAGTTCGTGTGCTCTTGCAAACTCTGCAAAGTGGCAAAATCATTTGTGATTGACCACCAGTGATTTGCGATATTTCAAACACAAGAAAAGATGTTTATCAGTTTCAAATTCATCTAAATGTGAAATGTTCTCATTGCAATACATACAGACTTTATGAAAAATAGGCATCAGTTGCCAGCCTCTTTTTTTCTTTTCAGATGATATTGTTTTGAATGTTCAGCCCTCATTGTTTTTGCAATCATTATTTTTTCAATAATGAATTGTTGAGCCTCAATGAAATGGGATTCATCAAGGGCTGGGTATTTTGTAACTAATGGTTTTCTCAAATGTTTAAACTGTAAATCATTAGCAAAATGCTGTTTGCCATCTTTTGACCTTGCGTGTTTTCTTAGTAATCTGCCACAACAAATGCAATAGATTTCTGGCTGGTAAAACCACTCATCACAAGTGTTGCAAAACTTGAAACCAAGTGCATAAGGTGTCACAACGATTCGCTTTGTATTGACAACAACCTTTGCTTGTTTTACTACTGCCAAAGTTTTGCAAATAATATGTGGATTGCAAGCAACAAGTGATTTCATTTTTCACAGTCCTCAATGTGTAATTTTTCGCAAATTTTTCTAATCTCAATTTTGGCTTTTGCCTCTTTGAGATTATCCAAAACCATTCTTTTGACAGCATCCATTATCCACGCACCCCACAATTGCAATCTGCTTTCTGGCAACGTCTTGGTGCTGTGTCATTGTGCAAGTGTTTGCATGATGAACAATAACCCATTTCATTAATCCCATCAGTTTCAGTTTCAGGTTCAGTTGGTGCATCAAGATTTGGTTCAAGTTTTGCAAATTGGCTGTCAGTTTCATTTATTTCAAGATCGTTTTTGATAACTTGCAAAGTTTGGCTTGGTGAGATTTTCAGATCATGAATCAAACTCTTTTGAATCTTAACTTGTAAATCAATAATTTTCAAATTCTTTAATTTAATGTCAAGTTCTTTGTCTTGTTGCATTGACTGAAAACGTCTTTCAACCAGTTCACCTGAAAGCACTTTCTCAAAGATATACTGAATGACAACAGTGACACTTGGGAATTGTTGAGCATCATTAATCTCTGGGAATTTGTCAGCAAGTTTGTCAAGTTGTTGTTGATTCAAACCAATGTTTGCACGAAACTTTGAAGCCATGATTTAGTGACCTCTATTTCCAGCACTGGTTTTCTTGTTGTGAACTGAACCAATGTATGATGCAATATTTAGTAAATAGGCACAGTCAATGCAATATGGTTTGGTCTTTCTTGTAATGATAAGGGGGGGTGTTTTGCCTTTCTTTGCATCCTTTGGATCAAAACAAAGATTGCAACCACAGTGTGTGCAAACCACATCTTGTCTGCCCTCATTGAAAAATAAATAAACACATTGAGCCAGTTTCAATTTTCTGACAACCTCTTTGTGTGTGATTCATCATAGAAATTGCAAACTTCAAGTTGGCTTTCTAAACTGTCAATTCGTCTTGTCATGAGTAACTCGCCTCAATTTCTTCATACAGTTCTTGATTTCTGACAACTCTGTCTTGGTAAAATTCACAATTATCATTAACACATTTGAACCAGCCTGACATTGCTGACAACTCTGTTTGGTTTCTGCAAGTTGGGCAAGTTGGATAATCTGTCATTAATTGTCAACCTCATTATTTTGTTCAAGAGAATTTGCAACAAAGTTGAAAGTTGTGAAACCATCACCAACTAAACCATGACAGTTCAAAGGGGCTTTCTTTTCTTTAGGGATAACCTCAAAGAATGGTTTGCCATAATTGTCAATTGGTTTTAATTTCAATTCCAAAACCTCACAATGTTAATTGAAATGTATGACACAAAGCCAAGTGCTAAACCAGCAAAAGAAATGTCTGCAATAATATCAGTCAGATTTTTTCACCATTGCATGAACTTTGTGTTGCTTACGCAAGCCACACTTGGTGCAATTGGCTCTGAACCCCTTGACTGAGTTGGGTTTGAAACTATGTTGTTTTTGTTTCATCTTTCCTTGCATCCTTTTTTGTTTGACCACGTTTTTTGTTGAGTGTAATTTTGGGAAATTTGAAAGACATTATTGATTTTCTTTCAGGGTGTTTGATTTCATACCAACTTGCAACAACTGTCTGTTCATCACCCTCACCAATGATTTCAGGTTTCCATGCAAGTCTTTTTTTTGCCATCAGTTCAAGGTGTGCTTTGAAAACTGTGTCAACATCTAAGTTTAATTTTTCAGCAATCTGAACAAAATTTAATCTAAATTTGATTCGAGCCTCAAGAATCAAATCAAGTGCCTCTTTTCTTTTCAAGCCTTTAATTTTTAATCGTGGGGTTTTTTTCATCATGCTGTGCCAACCTCACTGATTGATCTCATGTCAGGTGAAATGTTTGAAAGTGATTGTTGTTTCTTTGATTTCATACCATTTGAATAATAAATGAAAGCGTGTGTTGCACTGCAAAAAGAATGGTTGTGAACTTTCTCAGGGTTTCTTGGTGGGTTGCAATACATACACATTGAACCCCTCAACATATTCATGAGATCCATGCCAGCATAACATTGTTTCAAAGTGTTCATGTCACCCCAGCCAAGTTCAGAAACAAAACCATAATCATATTTTGTTCTTCTACACCAAACATGAGCCCCAGTATGTCTTAAAACGTAAGCCCCTCTATTATCATAAAAATAAGCCTCAGTTCCTAATGAGTAAAAAGTTCTATCTGGGTTTGGTGCTCTGTTGACTAATCTTGGCAACCTTGCTGTTTCATCAAGGATTCCTTTAGAAATGTAAAACTCTTTGCAAATTCTGTTTAATTCAAGTTCAGCCTCAACACTTGGTTTCATTTTGTTTGTGCCAGATAGTTCAACCAAAGTTTTGCCCTTTCGTTCCTTGCCAACTTCTTGTAAAACATCACGCACCTTTGGGTGAATTATGAATTTATCCCAGTCTGACTTGCTTTTCTTTTCAGTCTTGGATTCATGGAAACCCTTGACAAAATCATATTCAACTGATTCACCCTCAAATTCATCATACTTTGTTTCAAAACTTACAACCCAGTTCATCAATGATCTTGTTCTTGTAATCATTTCAGGCATCAATGCAACAGCACCAACAAAGCCAAAGTCTTTTGCCTCTCTCTTTGTAAAGTCAATCATTTCACCAAAGAAAAGATCGTCATTCATTCCCACTTTATTGTAAGCCCCAAATAGTTTGCCTTTAGTGCCAGACAAAACATGATCATCAGATAACTTTGGGATTGCGTAACCTTGTGACAAAAGGAATTGCCTCATACCATTTTTGAAATGTGCAAGTTGTTTGTTTGTTGCATCACCAAAATGTTTTGAGTTTGCTTTTGTGCCAGTCTGTCTGACAATGCCATCCTCATCTAATTTTTGTCTGAAAGCAATCATGACCTCTGTTGCTTTTAAAAGCCAGTCTGGGTTGCCATCCTCATCAACAGCGTTTGCAATTTCGTCTGGGTGAATGTTCATAGTGTTGCAAATTGTCAAGATGTTGTTCAACCAGTTCTTTGCTTGTGGTGAACCCTTGCCTTGATTTTTCTGCATTTGAAATGCCCACATCTTTTCAAGTGATTTGCAATTCTCAATTGCATCAGAGTTTGAAATTTTATTCCACTTGTGTTTTTGAATTTCTGCAAGTGGTCTTTCAAGTCTGCCAGTGGTTGCACTTCTTTTCAACTTGCCTTTAGTTGTCAAGGATTTTTGAATTTGCCAAACCCTTTGTGACATTCCACTCTTTGAAACTGTTAAATTAATTTCTGGGTGTCTGGCAATGTCAGGGTTTGACCAGCCTTTCAAAGTTAATTGTAAAACGAGATTTTCAAGTTTGTTTTTGTCTTTGGTTTTAGATCGTCTTTTCTTGTTTGTGACGTTTAGTGTAGGATTGTAAGCCATTAGTTTTTGCCCCCTTTGTTAGATTTGTAAGATTTGCAAAATTTGGCAAAGGTTTCTGTGTTCTTTGAGCATTTCAATAAATCAAATAATTGTTCTTTTGTTGGTGGGTTGCTGAGAGCATGAGCAACAGCAATGCGTAAGAATACAGATTTTGTCATGCCCCCAAACAACTTGTGTGCATCCAAGATGCCCCCCTTAGAACTCAAAAAATCAACTGTGCTTTCGCTAACAGCGAATGACAAGGCAGTTTGATTTTCAGAATTGTTCCCATACATCTAGTTTGACCACCTTTTGATTTATGCCTAAGAATTTAACCATTGATTGTGACATATTATTCACCTTTAATCAATAATTGTTAATAACTTTTAATAATTGTTGATCTGATTTTCGAACACAAACCCAATGATTGATAAGTAATAATTGCATACTATTTTTTGGGTTGATTAACACCTTGCAATCTAGTTTGACCACGAAAGTTGAAAGTTTTGTTAGTCAGCCCACTGATCGTTTATTTCCGTAATTGGTATTAATCAAATTTTTCATATCAAAATTATTGATTCCAACTTTATCATGTGTGAATTTTGAATAGAGATAAGATGAAATAATTAACATCATACTGAATTTAATTTCAATTTAGGAAATAAGGATTTCGAATCATTGTTTTTTTAGGATCAAAACTGATCCCATTTTGATCAGTTGGTATGCTAATTAGATCAAAACTGTTCAAATGTTTGAAATAAACACATGATGTTTAATATTGAAAAGATCAAAAGCGTTCATAACTTGCAAGATGTTAAAAGAAAAAGGATTCATTGTACGTTATCCGAAAAAGATATTTTAATTTTAGAAAGTGAGGCAACAAGATTAGATATTTCATTTACCTCAATGTGTCACAGTGTCTTGCATCATAGATGTTTAGAATTAGAACAAGTAAGTATTTTAAAAAAAAATAAAAATGAATCAAACTCTAAAACTTGAAATCATCAAACATATCATTAAAAGAATAGTCTGAACTTTTCTTTGATTTCTTTTTTCCTTTTGTAAGTTCTTTGTATTCTGTTGATTGATAACCAAGCGAACCACTTTTGAAATGTCCAAGCACTTTTGTTGGATCAACATTGTGGTATCTCTTTTTGCCTTTGTTTTTCTTTGAGCCCCAAAGCAATTCATCACTGAAAGGATCTTCAAAGTCAGTTGGGAATGGGGTTGCCACTGGTGTTCTTGTTGTTGTTGGCACTGTTGGATCATCAGGGATAACCTCTGGGATTAATGGGATTTCTGGCACAACATCAGTCAGTGTGGTTGTTGTTGGTGGTCTTGTTTTATCATCAATAATTTGTGAAATAATTGGCGTGACCTTTTGATTTGTTTTCAAATCTGTTGGTTGTCCTTGATCAAAGTTTGGGATAATGTCAAGTGCAAAGGCTGGGGTTGTTTCCAGTTTTTCTTTTGACTTTGTTGATTCAAATGCTTTGAAAGATTCAATCTCTAAACCAAAATTGTTGTCTTGTTTTTGTGGTGCATCATTGATTGTTTTGCCTAATGGTTCAACTGTTGAATAGCCAAATGATTCTTGGTTTGATGTTTGGTAACTCTGTGATTGTTCTTGAACCAAGCCAGCGTTTGCAATGCTTGGTTTTGATTCTGTTGCTTTTGTAAAATCGCCAGCCCCTTTCAAATCTGCAAGAACTTCATCTTGCTTTTCTTTTGTTAGCATTTCAAGTGGGCTTGCATCATCATCAAGTTTCTTTGTGTTTCCTTTGGAATCACCAAATGGTTTTGCCTTGTTGTTTGGTGCTTTGTATTCTGCCCCACCCTGATTGAAAAATTCTTTTTCATAAGGTGTCATTTTTTCAAAATGACTTGGTGTGCCTTTTGGCAATCCTTTTGGTTCAAGCCCTGTGCTTAATGCTGTTGTGATTGATGATTCACCTGACAAATAATTTGAACTGAAATATTGTGAATCAAGTGACAAGGTTTCTTTTGGGATATAATTCTCATTAGCTCTTTCATAATTTGGTGCTTTGATTTTGCCCTCTGCTAATTGATTGGCATATTGTTTATTGTAATTAATTCTATTAGCAAGATCATCAAAGTAAAATGAATCAACTGTTGCAAGTTCTTTGCCTTGTGATGCTTGGGCTTGAATCTCTGCTTGGCTTGCTTGTCTTGTTTTTCCTATTTCGCCTTTTGAAAGTGCAACCTCTGTGAACTGGTCAACTTGTTCAGTCTTGCCAGTCTTTTTGTTTGTGAAAGTATCTTTGCCAAATGTGTATGTGTTTCTGTTTTCATCACCAAGTGTTGCAAGACTGTCTTGTGATGTTGTTGGTTTCTTATCTGATAGTTTGACATTGCCTGCCTTGACTTCTTGTTGATAAAATTCTTTTGAAAAACTTGGCACTTTCTTAATGTTTGATTGTAATCTTTCACCAGCCTCTTTTGTCAATTGAGTTGGTTTTGATGTTGGTTGATTATCTAAAATAGAATTTTTCTGTGGCTTGCCAAAATATTTCATCACTGGGTTTGGTGTCATTGTCACCTCAACAAAATCATATTGATTGTTGATTGGGTTGCCTTGTGAATCTTGTTTTTTGAAAGTGCCTCTATAAGTTGCATATCCATTGTTGTCAGCAACTTGTTCAAAAGTTTCAATTGGTGAAACTTCTTGTGTTCTTTTCTTGCCAGTCTTTTCAGTTGCTTGTGACACATTGCCAAAATCATCAGTTTGTTTTTTGTTTGATGCTTTAATTTCTGCAATGGTTTCTGTTTCAGGTTTCTTTGTTTTGACTTGCTCATATCCAAAGTTGTCAGGTGAATTGTTTGTCTTTTTAGTTTGGATTGTTGTGACTTCTTTTGGTCTGTGTGCAAACTCAATGATTGATTTTGCTTTTGGTGCTACAACATTATTTCTATAAAGCCCAGTTGCCACACCCTTTGCACCTTGAACAGCCCCACCAAAACCAAGTGTTGCACCAATTAACAAAACGTTTGATTGAATGTTACCAGCATAATATTTTGGATCTCTTTGAACGTCTTGCCCAAACTCATTCAAATGCTTGCCAGTTTTATCAACATAATCTGTGACACCTGACAAATCACCCCTTGCAATCTTTTCAGCACTTGGCACAATTTCTTGTGTCACTGCGTTTAATGGTGTCATGATAATGTCTTTCTTTAATTCAGTAGGATTGCCAAGACTGTTTGCCTTGCCAGTTTTAATGTCATTTGCTGTGTGTTCAATTCCCTCTTTGCCAAGTTGATAAAAATTCTCTGGCACAGATAATTGACCTTTGTTAAATCTTTCAAGTTCATAATCTCTTGTGCCCTCTTTTGCTTGTGTGTTTGGCATTGTTATTTTTTCGCCACTTGGTAACGTCACAACCTTGTCTTGTCTTTTTACATCATTAGATGTTGAAATGTAATCTTTGTTATTTCCAAACTTTGCTTTTGTGAAACTTGTTGAGCCTTTCTCAAAATGAGTTGGTGTGAATCTTTCAGCCATTGTTTGTTTTTCTTGTGGCTTTTGTGATTTAATGAACTGGTTGATATTTGCTGGTTGGTTTTGAGTTGGTCTTATGACAGTTTGTGTTTGTCTTGGTTTTGATTCTTGTTTATCCAAACCTATGAAATCTCTAATTGATTGATAATTCTGAATTGCAACAACCCTGCCAGACAAAGTTGCTGTTGCTGGTGCTGGTGGCAAACTGGTTCTTGTTTTTTGTGAATCATCACTTGTTGAAAAACTGCCTGAACTTGCTTGTGATATTTCTTGTTTCAAGTTTTTGTTTTCTTGTTTAAAGTAAGTAATTGTTTGATCGTATCTTTTCATATTGCCTTGTTCACTTGCAATTTTTTGAGCAAGGATATTTTTTTGTCTTTGTTGTGGGCTTACTCTTGTTCTTGACCTTTTTTGTGATCTGCTTAATCCATTCCAATATCGTGTTGCATCAGCCCTGCCTTGAGGGCTTGCAACATATTCTGAATATTGTTGTTGTTCTTTTTTTGCTTGTTCAAGTCTTTGTGATGCAAGATGTTTTTCTCTTTCTTGTTCTTCAACATAATCTTGGATTTGTTTTGTTCTTCTTTCGATTTTGTCAATCTTTTGTTGCTCTCTAGCATTTCTCACATTGATTGAACCATTTGGGTTGACAGTTTGCACACCCCTTGATTGATTGCCACCCCCAGTGCCTCTTTGCAATTGTTGTGATGCTTGTTGCTCTTTGGTTCTTTGTTGTTGTTTCATAGTTGAATTAGGGCTTGCAACATCAGCCCAGTTCCTTTCTTGAATTGTTTTAGGTTTATTGTTTGGTGAATTGTTTGAGTGTCCTTTACCATCATCATGTTTGCCACCTGAATTTGATGAGTTGTAACCTCTGTTATCTGAACGTGATTGTTTTGAATTAGAAATAATTGAATCTTGTTTTGCTTTTGCTTTGTCGTTTTTTGCTCTTGTGATTGATTGTCGTCTTTTTGCCTCTGCTTTTGACACACCCATAATAATGAAAAGATGCCTGAAAGATATTTAACATAAAATTATTCTTTGTGACTGGAAACTCTTTGCTTGCCCCATGTGACTTGCAAGTCAACTTTTCTCAAATATGGTCTGATCAAATCAAGTGTGGTTTGTATCTTGTCATATTCAACAAACCTCTTTGAGATTCTTTCATGTTCACCAGCCTTGTTGTCATGTGTCCACACAACACGATTGATTTTTTTCTTACCAATCTTAATGAACTCATCAGGTAAAATTTCAGGGGTTGGCAAAAGATGTGCATCAATATCTGGCAAGCAATAATATTTTGCCAGCCATCTTATTGCAATTTGATAAACCCATGAGCCATGTTTTAGTTCTAAAAATATTGGGTGTGTCTGTGGGTTTTCAATCCACCATTCAATAAGTTCTTTGTAATCATCAACAAAATGATTCAAGACATTTTGCATTGGTCTTTTTGATTTCTTGTTTTTGAAATTCCACTTTGCCCCACAACACTGACAAGTTTTATCGTGTGTCAAAAGAACTTGGGCTTTGCATACAGCACAATATTTGTGATCAAGTATTCTGTTCTTTGGTGAAATGTGATGCACAACCCCCCTGCATTTGTGTTTGATTGTGGTCTTGCTCAATGATTAACCATTCCTATTAAAAAAAGATTGAACGCCTTTGGCTTTGTTTCCTTGTTGGATATTGCCAAACTGTGAAACCTCACTTGTTTGTGTTTGTAATGTTCTAATCATTTTACCACTCTCACTTGAAAGTGCATTAACTGCAAGTTTGTATTCATGATAAATTCTCATTTCTAAACCCATCAACAATTTGCCAGTTGCTTCATCACCACAAGCCTGTGGGGCTTGCAATGCAATGGTCTTAATGTTTTCAGTCAATCTTGCTGTGAAAGGAAAATCAACACCATGAGGGGCTTGACGTAACAACCAAAACAGTTGTTCATGATTTGGTCTGTTGGGATCATCAGCAAATTCATCTTTACATGAATCAAGCAACATATCAGCAAGGGTTTCATTGACCATGTTTTATCACAGAATAATTTGCTTATGAAACTGGCTTACTGGCTTGGCTGTGCAAGTTTGGTGATAAACAATTGATAGACAACAACACCAATTGCAATTGCCAAAAGCAAAACACCCATTTGAATAATCTGATCATTCCAATCAGTCAAGACACCACCACTGATTGCACCACCTACTGTGAAAACACCAAGCACACCTGTGAGCATAATATCTTTTGTTTTGAGCCAAATGATGCCAATGAATATGCCATAAAATATTGGATAAGTAAACACACCAAAGATCACATTGAAAGGTTGTAACATTGCATCAAAGGGGGCTTGCACAAAATCACAAAACGTGCCATCCTCAACACAAGATGCTGTTGGTGCTTGCAATCTTGTTAATTGTAAAATTGAAAATAATATAGCATCAAACATTTAATTCAAAATCCTCTGTTGTCATACTTAACATAAAATTAGATTAGAGCCTTGAGCCCTGCAATGAATTTTGGAATATACATTTTGAGCCCAAGCAAAAATTGTGCTGGTTCTTCACCTTTCAAAAATTTAGGTATAAAGAAATCCATATCTAAATTGCCAGTATTGTTTGTCAGAGTTGAAACAACAACTGCAAAAGCAACAGCACCACCAACTAAAATCATAAAGATTGTTCTTGCCTCTATTTTTGGAAATACTTTTTTGGTCATCCATTTTTTTGATTCTTCATGCAACTGATCCATTTGTTCATAGAATTGATAAACGTGAGTAGGATCAACAGATTTGAAATTCTTTAATGAATTAGTTGTTATTTCATCTAGTGGTTCATGGATTTGCATTTCAGGATTTTTTTCAAGCATCAAAGGTAATAGTTCAGCAAACTTGTTTTTCTTGCAAAACTGATTGATTGAATGAAGTGACTGGGGTGAAATAGGATTGATGTTTTTTGCACCAACAAAATATTGATAAATTCTAACTTTGCCATCAAGGATTTTTGCAACACCGTCTTGGATTCTAAAGACACCAACATCTTTGATGATAAACCACTCTTTGTTTATTAGATTAATAATGTGATATTCCATTGCACGATTTGGGTAATTGATTTCTGCCACTGGGAATCTTGTTGCTTTTAATGACCATAAAGGAAACATACAAAATTCAATGTAAAATTTTTAGATATAAAACTGGCTTAGAATCTGACACGACTTGCAAACAAGCCCAATGCACCAAGAACTAACATGATGCCCCAGATACCCTCATCAACTGCAATCAAACCAATGCCACCAAGTATGCCAATCACTGCAAGTGTTATCACCATTGATGTGCCAGACTGTCTGCCACCAAACAAACCAGCAACAAAGAATACAAACATGAAAATCATTGGCAAGCCAAACCATGAACCAAGTTGATCATCAAAGCCACTGAACCCACCCAAGATGCCAGTGAGGTTGCCATAACTCACAGTTGAAAATAAAATTGCTGGTGGATTGTAACAAGTAATATAGACATTGTCACCACTGTCAGCAATCAATGTGTCTTTAAAGAAACCAACATCAGATCCATTATACCATTGTAACCCAGCATCATTGAAACCTGTGACAGACTTGCAACCAATATCCCATTGACTTGTTGCATTGTCAAATGGTCTGTTGACTTTTAATATTCTGTTGTCTGGATCGGTTGGATCTAATGTGTAATTAAGATAACCAAGTGCCACACTTTCTGCCACAACATCAACTGGTGCATATTCTCTTTGTATTATTTCACCTGAACTTTCAGCAATGATTGTGCCAGTTGTGTTTGAAATGGTTGCTTGTGTTGTCATGTTGTAAATTGAACCATCAGGGATTTCTAAATAGATGCCATCAAATTCATGTGATGCACCTTTTGCAATTACTTGTGAAACTGCATTGATGCTTTGTGATGAACCATTAAAGAGAACTGTAAGTTGTGAAACTGTTGGGCTTGGTGATCCAGTAATGATTGCAACTGTTGGTTCAACCATTACAACATTGCCAACAATTTCTGAACTTGAATGTGATGTTGTTGCTGTTGTGTCCTCAAAAGATGTTGCTGTGCCATTTGCTGACCAAGAAGAATAACCCACAGCATTTCTGTCACGCCATTGGCAAGTTAGATCAGCCCCAGTTGGTAAGCCAGTGTAATTGTAAAAATTAGCAATAGTTGAATTAGTTGCTGTTGAAAGCCAGCCCCCAGTTTCATTAACCTCACACCTTAGATCAAAGTGTGTTATGGTGTCACCCCCATCACTTGCACCAGCAACCCTTTCAATGTCAACTTGGGTTGGGCTTGCACCTGTGGCTGTTATACTTGGGGCATCAGGCAAGCCATCACTTGTGCCATAAATTAAATCTGAACTGTCACCATTTCCAATTGCATTGACTAATTGAACTCTGCAAGCAACACTTTCTGAAATCCCTGCTGGGCAAAGTGCGTGGGTTTGATTGCCTTGCAAACCAAGTGATGTCATTGATTCAAAACCTCTGTCTGATATTTTCAGAATGGTTGTTGTGTCTGAATCATCATTGATGTAATATTCATCTAGTGATGCAATCACACCATTTGAAATGTCTGTCAAGTTTCCACCAATCCAAAATTCATCATCAACAGCACTGCCTAAATCTTGGCTTGATGTATCTGTGCCAAGTGATGTGTCATTTCTAACAAAAGTAAATGTTGGTCCATTTCTATCAACACCATAGAAACACCAAGAGAATATTGAACAGTCATTTGAAACACTTGCAACATCATTGCCATTATACCTTACATACATTGATGAACTATTGACACCAATTTCAGTTGGTGAATTATTCCCAGTGACATTGAAAGCCAAGAGATTCAAATCATTAGTATCATTAAGTCTGACAAAAGCACCAAGTTGTGAATCATTAGTTCCCTCAAATAGATTGTCAGTTGATGTGAAATTTAATGGGAATGATGAAATTGAATTGTCAAGCAATCCATCATTGAAAATTAAAGTTGTGCTTGTGCCAGTTGGGGTTGTTGTGTTATCCCAAATCTCAACTTTGTTAAGTGTTCCAACAAAGCCCCCACCTGTCACACTTGCCAATTGATTCTTAAATCCAAAGTATTGTAAGTTTGTCGCACCATGTGTCATTGCTGTGTTAGTTTCAACAACTGTTGTGTATGTATCATCACTGTATAATGTCAAATCATAAGTGCTTGATGATTGCACAATGATTTCCAAATACCATTGTGTTGCACTGATTGGGGTTGAATAAAGTGTGTCTTGTGATGCTGGCAAGTCTGCATTGTCTGAATCGTTTGATGCAAATAATAAAGATCCAGTGTCAGCATATAATTTTAAACCAATTGAATCTTGTGATGTGTCAGCGTTTGTTGAACTTGGTAAATCATAAAGTCCAACATATTGTCTATATGTTCCACTAGATGTTGTTGATGCTGTGGTCATATCAATATCAGCACGAACAACACAAGAACTTGAACAAACTGTTTGACTTAGATCAAAAGTGATTGCATCATTTGTTGAATCGCCTTGCATATCAAAGTCAAGATCATCATCAGTTATGTTCACTCTTGTTTGTGTTGTATCTTGTGAAACCCATGATGTGTCTGCCTCACCTTGTGTTGTGTAAGTTGTAAAAACCTCAGATTGTTGATCTGAATTTAAACCCCATAAAGCATCACCAGCCCCAGTTGGATATGCTGTTGCATTGTTTAATGATCCTGAAACATCAGGGATTGTTATTGTTGTTGTGCCAGCATCACAGTCTGTGTAATCTGTCGTTCCGTCACAAATACCAAAATCATCAACAGCAAAATCGCTGTTGTCCATTGACTGACCTGAGTTTTCATGAAGCATCATAAAACTAATTGTGTCTAAATCACCTAAATCAGTAATTGCACTAATATTTTCTGTCACAGTTCTTACAGTTGTCGTTCTATCTTCATCACTATATGCTGTTGTGATTACTGTTTGGGCTGAACTATCATATTGCACTAACATATAATATGTTGATGAATCTGGCATTGGGATATGAGATGTTGCTGTTGTTTTTTCTGAAACTGTACTTTGCCATGCAGATGCTTGGAAATTAAAAACGTTAGTTGATGCAAAACCACCTTGCCCACCAAATACACCATCCATAGTCACTTGACTCCATGGGTAAGGATTTGTGCCGTCAGAAACATAAGGAGTATCAGCAATTCCAATATAGGTATTTTCACCAACGCCACTATGTGAATTATCCCAACCGTTTTGATGTTGTGTCCAAATGAAAGCACAACTTACAGCACAAAGCGTACTGCCATAATCATAATTTGCATATACTTCAAAGTGTGTTGTATCAGTTCCAAAAACTAATTCACCCCCAATGATTGATGCGTTTTCATCTAAATCCCAACCAGTATCATCATCAAAAGTAGTATAGAAATCAAAAGGTGTGCCATCAACAACTGTTGTTGATTGTGATGAATCAAAATTAAATAATATTTCATTACTACTCATTGAAATTGAATCTGTTGCTGTTGGGTATTCGGTATCTGTGCCAGCGTTAGTTGGCAAAGGTTGCTCAGCATAATAAAATGAGGTTGTATCAAATAATTCAACATCAGTGATCAATGTGCAAGTGTTGTCAGTTAATCCATCAAATGCACAACCAGTCCAAGTTGCGTTGACACCGTAAGGTTCAGATGAACTTGCACCAAGCCCTGTGATTGTTGTTGGTGGATCTAATGTAACATATTCAATTTCTAAATTTGCATCTGCATCATTAAATTTTGCTTCCATGTCAGCACCAGTTAATGAATCATAAAATAACGATAGTGCGTGTAATCCATCAGCATCATCAATATCAGTTTGTAATTCTGTCAAGCCTGCTGAATTATAAGAAATTGTTTTATCTGTTCCAGTTGTTGTGCAACCTGAATCAGTTGCACTCATTTTAGTTCCAGTTAATGCCTCACTATATGTTGTTGCGGGTGTTGCTGTTGGTTCAGATGTAATATGTCTTAAAACACAGTCCGTTGGGCTTCCACTGTTTGAATCAACATCATATTCAAAAGTTGCACTGATTGGGGTGACACCTGTTGGAATAGATGATATATCAAAATCAAACCATGCAACATTGCAGGCTGTTGTATGAATTTGTGAAGTAACATAAGTCAAATCATGTGTTGCACTCCATGTCCTACCGTCACAATTTGAGGGGGTTGAATCAACTGCTGATTCATGTTTATCAACACTAACTAAACTATCAAAAGTTGGATCAATAATTAATTCATCACCAACATTCAACTTGTTTGCGTGTGTAAAATCCACAGTCATTTTATTATTTTCTTTTTTCATTGCCCAAGTTGAATTATGTTGTTCTTCTTTTAGATCAAAATCATGCTTGCCCACTTTGATTTTCTTATCAATAATTTGCTCTTTGGTTTTTGCTTCACCTGAACTGATTGGTTGATCGTCAATTTCAATATCATCACAGCCAACACCATTGCAAACAAAAGTGAAACCAAATTTATCATCAGTTTTTGATGTGTCTGTGTTTTTCATTTTATATGTCCATTCCATTTTGCCTGACTTTTCAAAGTCATAAACAATGTCATAAGCCAAACCAGTTGTGATGCCAGTTGAATTGTTTGTTTGAATGTTTGATTTGGTAACTATGATTTTTTTATCAAAGACTTGAATGGTTGGCTGTGCATCACTTGCAAGATGTTTTGACCAAACATCAACATTGTTTGGGGCTTCTTTCATTGTGTGAGATAAGTTCTTTTTGATTTGCTTACCATCAAATATTTTGCCCCCATCATATTGATTCAAGTTGCCAGTGATTTTGTTTAATGAATAAGATGTTGAGGCTGTTTCAAAATTGATATTATCGCCATTGTCATATTGTTTGTAATCAACAAAATACTGTTTGCCTGTGTGGTCAGTATAGTCAAGTAATCTGTCAACAGTGCCATGAACTGATTTGTTTAACTGTCCATATTGATCAACAAAATAATCATTTTTAGAATCTTGGAATTTTGTTAATTCTTTTGGTTTGTCTGCATAAGCAATTTCCAAATCAAAAGGATTTGTGACAGCCAAAGTGATGCCAGTGATTGCAATGCCAATCATGCAAACTGCAAATGCTGTTTGCTTATCCATTTTAAAACACCTGTGTGTTTCTAGTCACAGCCTTGTAAGCCCAAAGAATAATTGCACCAATCAAAAAGGCTGGCAAGATTAAGAAAATAGAATAAAGATTATCACGAATAATTAATTGGTCTGTTGGTGCTGTGTTCCAGTAATCTTGCTCATAAGCCAAGTCATACATCATTGGCATAAATAACAAACTCATCATGCCAACAGCAAAAATTGAAATGCCAGCATTAATCATCACAGCAATTGCCATATTAAATCAAAATTGAATTAAGATACTTAACATAAAAAACTGGCTTAGGCAAGCAATCTTTCTTTGATTAATCTTACAGTGTCAAGATTGACAGCCCCTTTGATTCTTGCATATTGTTTTTGCTTGACAAACTTTCTTAATTCATCCTCATAGAAATCTGGCACTGGTGCTGAATAGTAACCTCTGATCAATTGTAATGCAAAGGCTGGTTTCTTTTTACAAAAGATTGTTGCCCTCAACATCAAATGAATTGGTGTGTAACCTAATGCTTTCATTGCTCTGCCATAATGGTGAAACATTATGGGTTTGTAAGTAATAGCTGTCTGTCTTTGTGTTGTGGTTTCAATGTCCTCATAATATGCAACAGCCTTTTGCAACTGCCAAGCCTTTAAAATTAAATAACTTTCATAACCCCAGTTCACTGGATATTGATAATTCAATTCTTTGAAATAATTAACTTCAATCATTCTGCCTGAACCTCTTGGGATATTTGCAAACTCATTTTTGATTGAACCACTTGCAACAGAAACATGAGTTTGGTTTTCAGTAGGTTGTGCCATTCTGTTTGTGACTTTCTCAATATAATCAAAAGGCAACAAATGATCAGATCCAAGAATCATGACATAATCAAGTTTTGAATAATTTAATTGATTGAATCCATAATTGAAAACCTTTGCCAAGTTTTTATGAGCAACCCAGTTTTCATGTTGGATTGGATAATCAACAACTTTGGCAAACCATTCAGCAAGTTCTTTTGTGTTATCTTTTGAACCATCATTAACCACAATGATTTGAGTTGGTGGAATTGTTTGATTGATTAGATTAAGCAATGTTGCTGTGATATTCTTTGCTTCATTTCTGGCTGGAATGACAACACCAACCCTTGCTAGTTTGACCACTGAAAGATTGTTAGGCTCAAAACATACTTAACATAAAAAACTAAACTGTGCCTGATTCAATTGATTTGAGATAATCAATGGTTTCTTGAATCTCAATGGCTTGCTTATCAGTTGAAAGAAATGATCTCAATTGTGCCTCTAAAATAATTCTGTATATCATGGCGTGTTTTCTTGCTCTTTCAAACTGCAAATCAAAATCAGTTGACTGTTGTTTCTTTCTGAAAACCTTACCCATCAAAACCATTAATGAAACAAAGCCAGTTGCAAAGATAATGCCAAAGATTTCAATTGGCATCATGTCTTTCAAGTCTGTGAAATTATATGCAAGTAAAACAAAATTACTGATTGCAAGTAGTGGGGCAATGATTGGCAAACCAATTCTGAAATCTGAATAGTTGCGTTTTACTTTTTGCCAGTTCAATGTTTTGAATTAAAAATAATTTGTTTATGAAACTGGCTTTTGTTTAATCAAATAAAAAAAAGAAAGGGGGGTTGTTGATTCAGTTTTATTGTCTGCCACCGAATGAACCACCGAAAATATGGAATAGCACAAAGAACAAAGTGATTGGTAAAATACCAATTACAGTCCATGAGGTGCTTTTAACCAAATTACAGTTTGATTCACCAGTTGTTGAAACAATGTCTGAACAGTCTATTGCGTTGTCAACAGCACCAAAGATGAAAATTGCAATCATTAAACCGACTGCAACACCTATGAAGCCCATGACAAATGCTAGGTTCAACATATTTCAAAACGACTTGTGAACATATTTAACATAAAAATAATTTGAAACTATTTTCTTATGTTAAATATCATTTATTTTTTGCAATGGTTTTGTTTCATACATTGCAAAATTAGTCACAATAATTGCAATGCCAATCCCTGCAAAAATAATCATTGGAACAAATCTGTAAGAATGATTAAGTTGATTTGTGAACCCATCAATGATTGGCACTGAAACAATAATAATCAAAAGTGCAAGCAAGACTGGTTTTGCCTGTGCAACTTTCTTTCTGTTTGAAAACAATTTCCACATTACCAAAGGCAAAGTCATTGCAACAAGCAATGAGGCGTTGAGATAAAACCACCAATTGTAAAACCCATGTAATAGTTCATCAAGGTTGAACTCAAATGCCCCCCCTATTTGTCCAACACTATCTGATAAAACAACAGCAATGCCAAGAAGTGTGAGCACAGACAAGCCACCAATCACCATTGGGTTTCTTTGTGGGATTGCAAATGCAAAAAGAACTGGCAAGTAAATGATTGACATTGGTTTTGATAATACAGCCAACACAAAGAAAACCATGACACCAAGTGCTGAGCCTCTTTGAATTAGAATTAATGATAACATCAAAAACACAACCCATGATTGTTCATAGGTTGCTGTTGTGTCAAACTCTGTGAAAGTGCCTGAACTTACCAAAACCAAAACAGCGATCAAACTGGCAACCTTTCTGTGTGTTAAATGATTGACAAAAGAATATGTGATTGGAATTAACGCAATGGAAAACAAGAAAGGGATAACCCTCTCATTGCCAAAGGCTTTGTCAGACAAACAAAGTGACCACCATTTCAAAGGTGATCTTGTTGGTTTCATGTCTGGGTTTCTTTCGCCAGTTTCTTTGTTGATGCCATCCCTGCTTGGCACTTCAAGCAATCTGCATTGATCCAAGTATGGCACAACATGATCAAAATAATCTGGGTAAGTTTCTTTTTGATTTAGTTCAGGTGATTCAATTGCAACAAAGCCAATGATAATTATTGCAAGTAATAATTCAGCCCTGTGTTTTGTTTCAATCTGATTGAACAGTTTGTTTAATTGTTGTTTCAATTATCCTCTGCCTAAAATGTAATAAGCCAAAGTGTAGATGCCCCAGAAAGCAATTGCCATTTGAAATGCCCAAGTTGCATAATCTGGAAAACCAAAAAGTGCAACAGCCTCAAAGACAAAGCCACCTGACAAGAATTGAATCATTGCATACAAAATGGCAAATGGCATTTCAAAATAATCTGGCAAGAACTGCAAAGGTGAACCATCACCCCCAGCACCAGTTGCATTTGTTGGGCTTGTGAAATTATTGAAAACAGTGTTGGTTGAATCTGTGCCATTATACAAATTTGGCAAGTCTGATTGATTGACAACAATTGTTGTGTCAGAGGTGAAAGGATCATCAATAATTGTTGAACCAAATGCTGAGCCCAACATGAACACACCCAAGTTGCAAACCATTACAAAAAAGTAAACTCTGGGAAAAATTCTATACACTTAGAAAGCATCCCCTTTGTTTCTTGGCACTAATGCAAAGAAAGCCAAACCTGAGTTAAACAAACCCAGCACCAAGTAAATCAAACCAACCATTGTTTGTGTGTTGAAATCATTAATCAAATATTCAGTGCTGGTTGCTGTTGAGTTTGTAACAATTCCACCAGTGCTGTTTAAGACAACATCATTGATGATTGTATCTGTGCCAACTTGATAATCACTGACCAAGTATAATGCTAAAGTAAAAAATGTAATTAAAGAAATAATGTTAAACACACCCCCAGCACTTGAACCCCTGAACCCAATTGCTGAAAACATGAACGCAAACGAAACCAAAGACAGCAAAAGAAAAACACCAGTATCAAGCAAGGGCATGATTTAACAAAATTGAATTAAGATACTTAACATAAAAAACTGGCTTGAATAAAGGGGGGTAATCCCCCATACGTCATTTGGTCAAACAAATGAACTTAGGATATTGTGTGGTTTTATCTTATGTGCATGACTACAAAGAGAAACCATAAACAACAACAAGTGTCATGATACTTAACATAAAAAACTGGCTTGATTAGTTGTGATACATTCTTGCCTTTCTAAGAGTTAAAATCATTTCACGTTTTGTGTGCTGTGCAAGATGTTGATCAAGTTCTTTTTGCTTTTCAAATTCTTCTTTGCATATCATGCAAAGTTTTGTTTCTGTTGTCATTGTTTTGAGGATTCCTTAACACTGAAATGTTTTGGTCTTGAGCCTCTTTTCAATAATCTAATACTGTCTTGATTTGTTAAATTATTTAATGAACCACCCAAAATATCAACAGTTTTCATATAGCCTTGATAAATTCCAATCAATTCTTCAAAGGATTTCTCTTTTGGTTTGTCTTTCATACTGCAAGGCTGTCTGGCACAGCGTGGGTTTTGTTGTGGCAATAGTGTTCACAAGTTTGTGGCTTTAGGTTATCATCATAATAAATTCCTGTGCAATGCTGACAGTTGTTGTGCTCACAACGATTTGAGATATTCATTTCTTTCTTGAATCCTTTTGCTTTGGTTTTGATGCTTTGATAATACTTGGTATAGTTGCAAATGCAAAGCCAAAGCAAATGAGTGCTGTAAAAAAACCAATCATTGTTTGTTGGTTTGCCAAGTCAGTATTGTGTTCAGTATTTGAAACCATTAGTAAAACCCCAGCCAGTGCTAAAAATGTAAAAGAGAACAGCATAATTATTGAAAATACTGGGATTGATGATTTATTCAATAAAAAAAGAAAGGGGTTTTAGTTTATGAAACTGGCTTATTGCCACAAACCTTTTGATTTGTTTTTTTCACATTTAGGGCAATAGCCAGAGGGGTGTTTTGCAACGTCCATTGAACTATTGCAACCAAGACAAGTCACCCAATTATGATTTGATCCCATGAATCAAAACCAATTATTGAGATACTTAACATAAAAAAAGAAAAAAAGTTTGGGTTTATTTCAAATCTTTTGCGTTGTTCAACAAACCTTTGATGATTTCCATTTTTTCAATGACAACACCCATGACTTTTGTGACAGTATCAATGCCACCTTGTTTGACAAGTGTTTCAATATTGTCACTGTCAACAGGTAATGGTTCAAGCCCGATCCAGATTGTTTTGTTTGATAATGATGCATCAATTTCATTGTCCTCATTGATGCTTTCTATATCATAAGCAAATTCAGATGTGATGACTTTTTGTTCATCAACATCATCAGTAATGACATAGTATTTTTTGTCCTCATTAGCAAGCGATTCATCACCCTCTTTTGCAAATGCTTCTTTGTTTTTGTCGAACCATTCACGATCTATTTCAATCCTCATTAAATCAAGAAAGATTGATTTGCTTATGAAACTGGCTTAATCAAAATAATGTGGTTTGTTTTGATTTTTCTATTGCTTCAAGCCTGTGCATTTCTTTATGTTCATCTTGTTGGGTGCGTGTCCAACTTTCAATTGATTTACCACAAACATTGCAAAGATAATCTGATTTTCTATATTTTCTTGATGTTGCCATATCAATCAAACATTTCTGACATTGCCTTTGACACTGCCACATTATGATGAAAAGTTTTAGCATCAAGTCTTAACATTTGTTTTTGCATCTTTGCTTGAATGGCTGGCTTTTCTTTGTATCTCAATTTGTTTCTGTGAACTGGATCATGGAAATTCTCACCAACATAAGTGATCATATCATCCATGTCAATTGCATGGTCTTGGAATAATGTTTCAAGGAAATACCAAGCCCTTTTGTCTTTCATTGGTATGCAAGACTTGCCACCCCTAATGAAAAGAAAATACCTCATTATTCTTTTGAAATTAGATTCACCATACTTGTCACCACCAATTTGTAAAACAGCCCTTGCACCAAGTGGTGTGCCAATGTTGTAAGGTGTGCAAAGTTTGCAAGTCACCTTGTCACTTGATTTTGGTGATGCGTACAAAGTAAAATGAAAATCGCCATGCTGATCAGTCAATGCAATTTGAAATGGGTTTTGTGTCCAGTAAACATATTTTTTTTCAGGGTGTGCCTCATCAAGTGGCACAGTAAAAAAACCAAGTTCATCTTGCCCTTGCAAACGCCACATGAATTTTCTAAGCATCCCAGTGGTTTGTTTATCCCCACCATGAATGTGAACTAAGTTGCCTTTTTCTTCTTTTGATAAACTTGTGTAAATTGTATAATAGGAATCTCGCATCATTTTATCAAAGCCTCTTGAATAGTGATAATGAAATATGCAAATGATTCGAACATCACCCAAAGTGTGTCTTATCTCTGTGAAAGCATTTTTGATTTTTAATTTCTGATCTTTCTTGGCTCTGTCCAATGAATATGAAACGTCCTCAAAAACATAGATGTGATTGGTTCTTGTTTGTTTTTTAATCCATTCATCAAAGTTTGTTAATTCATCTTTGCCAACCCAAGTGATGCTGAAAATAATGCCAAATTCTTTCTCTGCCACTGTGTGCAATTCGTGAACGAGATTTGACGAAAACGTTGTCTTGCCTGCCCCAGATTTACCAACTGAACTTATTGAGGTAAATTGTTTGAATTGGTTATACATGAGAATTTTTCTGGCAAGCACTCTGATTGAATGATCTTGTAAAATTGGCACACCAAGATAGGTTGTTGTGAATTGGTGTTCTTCATCAGAATGTTGTTGTGCAACTCTCAACGCTTTCTCTGTTGAAATTCTCAAATCATTTGGTATCTTTGGATCTTTGTATTGCATTGAGGGGCTTGTTGGTTTTTCATCAAGTGGGTGTTTTTTTCCTAAACCTTTCTGTTGTGATAACTCTGCAATTTGTTTGTCAGATAATTCCATGTTAAATCCTCATTGTCCAAATGCAACGATTTTTTGTGTGTCTTTGTCTGCCCCCTCTTTCAACTATTTCACCACAGTGATCACAAAGCCACTTAATCAAATCAATCAAACCTCTGAAAGAATTGCTGAATTGTGCAACCCATCTTTTGTTGCCACTTTGTTGATGTTGTAACAGTGCCCCCACATTTTGAACATTTTTTTGGATCATCACTGTTTGGTCTAATTCCACAATGCCAACAATATCTTGGATAATGAAAGGGATTTCCAACTGTGCCAAAATGGTCTTTTGTAATTGGTTTGGTTTGTTTGTTTTTCCAATGTCTTTTGCCAGTTCTGCCATCAGGTTTCAATTTTTATCAGCCTCAATTATTGTGTCAAATTCGTCAAAGTTTTCATCAGGTTCAAAATCATTCCTTTCAGCCCAGCCAAATTGTTGTGGGCAATTGCAATCACAATTGTTGTTAAAACACAGCCCATTGATTTCATTTAGTTCATGCTGACAGCCAGTGCAAATTGTCATTTTTAGAAATCCCCTTTTTCATAATCTGTGCGATCATCATCATCATAGTCTGTCAGCCCTGTGCCATCACATAAAAGACACTTGGCAACATCATCCAAAATTCCTAAACCATCACAATTTGGGCAATCTGTTTTAATCATTCTGCCCACCATCCCTTTGCATATCCCACCTCTCTGATTTGATTTTCAACCAGCAAAATGAACTGGGTGAGCCATTGCATTTCAATGGCTAATCTGTTGTTTTTTTCCCTTGCATCTTGTAGGTTCTGGGGTGGGTGAATATCACATAATAAAATAGATTCTTGGCACTCTTTGCATTGAGCATCAAGCAACTTGCCTGTCTTGAAATCCTCTGGGGTGCTGGCTTCTTTTGGTATAGTTGCCTTATCAATCCCATGACCTATCTTGACTTGTTTGTCTGGCTCAAGATCCATGTTCATTTGCATTGCTTTTAATTTACTGACAGCAAAATCACCAGCCTGCAAACTGAAATCAAATGCTGTCAAATGTTGTTGGATTCTTGATGCAATGCTTGGCTTTGTTGTTGATTGTGGCATTTGTTGTTGTTGCTTTCAATAGTTTGTTGATAAAACTGGCTTGCCTCAAAAACAATAATGAATCAAAAAAGATCAAGAATAATATGAAATATTGAATCTCTGGCAAGGGGGCTGTCATAGAGAAAAGAAATATGGTTTGGCTGGTCTGGCTCTATTAATTAGATATAGCACTTATCAATTATTAAATAATTAATAAATAATTAATAATATTTTTAAAAAATTTTATTTTCAAATGTTCTTGTCAATTATAGTGTCAAAACATAATCAAGGAAACACACTTTTGTGAAAAATCAAGTATCCCTATTTTATCATAAAATAGGGGGCTGGCTTATGCCTAAAAATTCAAAAGGACACAAAAATGAGGGCTGGCACAGTCGTGCTTGTGCTACCTGAAAGTTATTAAAACTTAATTTTATGGTCTATTTTATGGTTTTATAAAATAAGCAGGCACAAAACAGTTCTCTGTTAGTGTTCTAGATTTATTATTCGTGAAAAAATTATGTTAAATATCACTTGTTTTTATTAAATTTAGGTAGGCAGTCTGGCCAATGTAAACCTCCTGCAAGATTTTTACTTGGTTGGACTACTACCTTT
>Ga0114933_10001117_pt1 | contig 30642 bp, 26 predicted proteins | sample 4SBtaG_FD_89691 | JGI IMG/M metagenome (GOLD analysis project Ga0114933, IMG submission 89691) | Deep subsurface microbial communities from Kolumbo volcano to uncover new lineages of life (NeLLi) - 4SBTROV12_W25 metaG | ecosystem: Environmental > Aquatic > Marine > Volcanic | place: Kolumbo... | reverse complement strand
TGGCGGCTCGACCACATGATCATCAACTGAAATTATTCGAGGAATCTTTGTCACCTAAGCTCCTGTTAAGTAGATCTACTTCGACCGTATCGCCATTTTTGGGTTATTTCCTATTAGATGTAATCATAAGACAAATAGAACTGCCAGAAAAGTTACCTGACGATACGATCAAAATAAGAAAAAAAATAATTTAAGTGATAAAACCCTTTAAGTGTAGAAGAGTGAGAAAAGATGGCTACAGATCAAGCACTAGCTGATGAACTTGTTTCGACGATAAAGGACTGGGTTGATCGCGATGTGATCCCAAATGTTGCGGAATTCGAACTCAATGATGAGTTTCCTCAAGAAATGTTTGAACAGATGTGCGATTTTGGACTTTTCGGATCCACAATCGATGAAAAGTACGGTGGACTTGGAATAGATATCACAACTTACGCCCGAATAGTTGAAGAACTATCACGTGGCTTCATGTCGTTAGCTGGAATCTTGAATACACACAAAATAGGTGTGACCATGATTGACAGATACGGAACGGAAGAGCAAAAAGAAAAGTTCTTGCCTCGGATGTGTGACGGTTCTTTTCGAGCTGCGTTTTCTTTATCAGAACCTGACGCCGGTAGCGATACAGGAGCGCTTCGTTGCAAGGCTGAAAAAGATGGAGATGAGTGGGTAATTAATGGAACAAAAATGTGGGTTACGAACGGAACGCGCTCATCTTTAGTAATGCTTTTAGCGAGAACTCCGGACGATCGAATTACTTGTTTTTTAGTTGAAAAAGAACCCGGTGAAAATTTTGAGGGAATTAAAGTTTCAAAAAAAATAGACAAACTTGGATACCGAGGATTAGAAACAGTTGAAATGTCGTACGTGGATCATAGGGTTCCTTCTGCGAATGTATTAGGGGGCGAAGACGGAATAGGAAACGGTAGAAAGTATGCACTCTCTGCTTTGGAGTTGGGGCGAATAAACATAGCTGCAAGGGCTGTAGGAGTAGCACAAGCGGCTTTTGATTCAGCAATGAAATACGCTCAACAGCGCGAAACCTTTGGCCGACCAATTTTTGAGCATCAAGCTGTTCAATTCATGCTGGCTGAAATGGCAACAAAGCTTCAAGCATCCCGTTTGATGACTTTTGATGCGGCAAGACGTGCAGATGCCGGAGAGAGGGTTGATATGGAAGCAGGGATGGCGAAGTTTTTTGCTTCCGAAGCAGCTTTTGAGATTGCTATGTCTTCCATGAGGATTCATGGCGGTAATGGATATACAACTGAGTTTCCAGTGGAGCGTTACTTGCGCGACACCCCGTTAATGATTATTGGAGAAGGGACAAGTGAGATTCAGAAAATGGTAATTGCTAGGAAACTTCTAGAAAGGTACCCGGCTGAATGAGTAGCAACGGGTCAGATGAATACGGAACTGGGGGAACGTCTTTACTGGGGAATGCTGTGCCGCGTCGAGAAGATCTTAATCTTCTAAAAGGTAAAGGTGGATATGTAGCAAACGTTCCAATGGAAGGTGCTTTACACGCACATTTTGTAAGATCAAATGTTTCGCACGGTGAAATAATTTCAGTGGAAACAAGTGAAGCAGAGAAGATGCCTGGAGTTTTTGCGATTTACACCGCTGAGAATCTTGATTTGGCGGATAGGGCCGTCATATTAAATGCTTATGAGGCCGAGATGACAAGACCGTATCTTGCCCGTGAGAAAGTACGTTTCGTTGGAGAACCAGTAGCGGTAGTTCTGGCAGAAAACGAGTATTTAGCAGCAGATGCTGCTGAGAACATTTGGGTAGATATAGAACCTTTATCAGCATTGGTAGATCTTGAAGAAGCAGTCGCCGGTGAAGTTTTACTTTTCCCAAATTTAGACAGCAACATAGTTACAGAGATACCCAGAAGAAAACCAATAGATTTTTCTGATTGCGAAGTTGTTGTAGAAGCGGAAATCATTAACTCTAAAGTCGCAGCCGTTTCGATCGAACCGAGAGTCACACTTGCATCTTTTGAAAATGGTCGACTCACATGCTGGGCTAGTAATCAAGGAGCCCATGACTATCGAGATTCAGTTGCTCAAGCACTTGAAATGGAAATAAAAGATGTAAGGGTAATTATTACTGACATAGGAGGAGGTTTTGGAGCTAAAGGACTTGCCTCAGAAGAGGAAATAATTATCGCCCATTTATCTCGAATGCACGAAAAACCTGTTCGTTGGATGGAAAGTAGAACAGAAAATTTAACTGGTTTTGCACATGGAAGAGCGCAAAAGCAAAAAGTTAAAATGGGCGGAAATCTTAATGGTGAAATTACTCATTACAGCCTCGAAGTGATTCAAGACAGTGGTGCTTATCCGAAATGGGGAGCCGTTCTACCTGGATCCACCCTAATGATGGCAAGCGGGGTGTACAGAATTCCTAATGTTGAATTCTCTTCACGTTCTGTTGCTACGACAACAGCTCCAGTTTGCGCATATCGAGGAGCGGGACGCCCGGAAGCTACTTCAGTGATTGAAAGAACCGTAGATTTATTTGCAAGAGAAATAGCGATGGATCCAGCCGAAGTACGAAGGTTAAATTTCCCCAGTCCCGATGAATTCCCGTTTAAAAACTCAACAGGAACTGTTTACGACTCAGGTGATTATGAAAAAGCTTTAGACGAGGCTCTTGGGGCTATTGATTACGAAGCTCTTAGAAACGAACAAAGTCGCAGACGCGAAGAAAATGAAAGATTGCAGTTGGGAATTGGTATTTCTACGTACGTAGAAGTTACCGCTGGCGGCGGCGGCAGTGAATTTGGTTTAGTTGAACTTAAAGATGACGGCACTTTTCGAGCTACAACGGGAAGTACTCCAATTGGAACAGGGCATGTAACCACGTGGGCAATGCTTGTTGCTGATCGCCTTGGTGTGCCTATGGAAAAAGTAGAGGTAATTTATGGCGATACTGACGTGGTTCCATCTGGTGAGATGACTGGGGGTTCAAGATCGGTTCAGGTATCAGGATCTTCCATGGCTGACGCGTCCGAAAAACTGGTTGACGCTGCTCGTAAAGTCGTAGCAGATCTTTTAGAAGCATCAGAGGAAGACATTGTTCTCAACAAAGAATCTGGCAACTTTCATGTAGTCGGAACACCAGCAGTGTCAGTTTCATGGGGCGAATTAGCTTCAAGTCCTAAAGCAGATCAAAAGCAATTAATAGGCAAGTCCGATTTCTTACAGGAAGGCGCAACATTCCCATTTGGTGCCCACATTGTTATAGCAGAAGTAGATATTGAAACCGGCGAAGCAAAAATAAAGAGGATCGTAGCAGTTGATGATGCTGGGAAAATAGTCAATCCTTTATTAGCAACAGGTCAAGTTCATGGAGGTTTAGCGCAAGGGGTAGCTCAAGCTCTTTTAGAGGAAGTTTTATACGATAATGATGGAAATCCCCAAACAGCCAATTTGATGGATTACACGGCTATATCAGCTATGGAGGTCCCGAGTTTTGATCGCATATCAATGGAAACCCCCACCCCGCTGAATTCCATAGGAGCAAAAGGTATAGGAGAATCTGGAACTATTGGTTCAACTGCGGCAACGCAAAACGCTGTGATAGACGCAATCTCGTATCTTGGTATTGATCATCTAGATATGCCTTTAACACCCCAGAAGATTTGGGCCGCTATTTCAGATAAATCAGAGGTAAGAGCTTGAACTGGTTTAAAAAGTAATGACTGCAAAAAATCCATACCTGGCAGAAAGATTGCAAGACTTTGGAACAACTATTTTTGCAGAGATGTCAGCTTTAGCTGCGCGAACAGATTCAATAAATCTGGGACAAGGTTTCCCTGATACTGACGGACCTAATCAGGTAGCAGAAGCTGCAATTAAAGCAATTAGAGATGGTCATAATCAGTATCCACCTGGGTTAGGAATTGAATCTTTACGCGTTGCTGTTTCAGAACATCAAGAGAGGTTTTATGGAATTGAAGTTGATCCAGAGACTCAAGTACTGATTACTGCTGGAGCTTCAGAAGCCTTAGCAGCGTCTTTAATAGCTTTGGTGGAACCAGGGCAGGAAGTGATTACTTTTGAACCCTATTTCGATGTTTACGCTGCGGCTATTGCTATGGCCGGTGGTAAACGTCGTGTAGTGACTCTCAAAACTCCAGATTATTCATTCGACTACGAAGAGCTTGCGTCAAAAGTTAACTCAAATACAAGATTGATCCTTCTAAACTCTCCGCATAATCCAACAGGAAAAGTATTCAATCAACAAGAACTCTCTCAAATAGCAAAACTAGCTATCGAGAAAGATCTCCTAGTAATCACCGATGAAGTTTATGAACATTTAGTTTTTGACGGGCAATCTCACATACCTATTTCGACTTTTCCAGGTATGAGTGAACGAACTCTTACAATTTCTTCAGCAGCGAAAACTTTCGGCTTTACTGGTTGGAAAATCGGCTGGGCTCACGGTCCCTCCGAACTTTTATCTGCAGTTCGAATCGCAAAACAATTTCTGACTTATGTAAATGGGGCTCCTTTTCAACATGCAATTGCAGAAGCCTTAAAGTTGGACGAAAGTTACTATATTAATCTTGCACTTGATATGGCAAACAAGCGAGACATTCTATGTGAAGGCTTAGAAAAAGCCGGATTTGAAGTTTTTAGGCCATCTGGAACATATTACGCAACGGTTGATATAAGACCTTTAGGAGATGAAGACGGTATTGAATTTTGCTGGGATTTGCCCAATCGTTGTGGGGTAGTTGCGGTACCTAATGAGGTTTTTTATGACAACAAGAACATAGGAAAACCACTCGTACGATTTGCATATTGCAAGAGACCTGAGGTCTTGGATCATGCAGTTGAAAAACTTCTCTCTTTAAAGGCTTAAAAATGAAGGTAGCTGCCATACAACATGATGTGATCTGGGAAAGTCCTTCTGCTAATCATGAGCGTTTAACTCCTATGGTCGCTCAAGCGGCAAGTTGCGGTGCAGAGTTAGTAGTTCTTTCTGAAATGTACTCAACGGGATTCTCAATGTCATCTGACAAAATCGCAGAAAAACCAGAAGGGGAAAGCGAAACTTTTCTTAGCGAGCAAGCGAAGACTAACAATTTGTGGATGGCTGCCTCTGTTCCAACAAAAGATCTAGAAGGTGAACTTCCTGTAAACCGTTTTCTAGTTAAAGGCCCTTCTGGAGAGTCGTACGAATATGACAAAGTTTTCCCGTTTACTTTCGCCGGTGAACATGAAAATTATCGAGCGGGTAGTCAATTTGTGACAATAGATCTGATGGGAGTGCGAACAAGTTTATTCGTATGTTATGACTTGAGATTTGCGGATGCTTTTTGGAACTTAGCTCCAAAAACTGACCTGTACGTAGTGGTCGCGAATTGGCCTTCGACTAGAAGCGGTCACTGGAAGGCGTTACTTCGTTCTCGTGCCATTGAGAATCAGGCATATGTAGTTGGCGTTAATAGAGTTGGCGAAGGAGATGGTTTGTCCTATCAAGGAGACTCAGCAATTATTGATCCTTTGGGGGAAGTTTTAAAAGAAGCTTCTTCAGTGGATGAGGAAATATTGATAGCAGATATTGAGCCGGAAAGAGTTTCGGAAGTAAGGGAAACTTTCCCCTTTATCAATGATCGAAGTAAATAAGTAATGGAAAGTCCGCAAGCTCTGAACAGGGTTATGAAGTTAATTGAACCTGAATTAATAAATTCGGTAAAAAAACTTTCTGATGATTTGTTACCGGTAATCGAATATCACTTCGGTTGGAAAACAATTAAAGGATTTGAAACCCCCAAAGATGCAGGTAAACGTCTGCGCCCTGCGCTTGCAGTTCTTTCTTCTGAGGCAGTAGGCGGAAGTCCTGAAACGGCTATACCAGGGGCGGTTGCTGTAGAGATGATTCACAATTTTTCATTGATTCATGACGACATTATTGATGGCGATAAAGAACGCAGACATCGGCCGAGTGCTTGGACTGCATTCACTGTCGAAGATGCTTTGATAGCAGGTGACGCTTTGCATACTCTTGCCTTTCAAGTTTTGTTAGAAGAAGACACCCCAGAGCGCGTGCAGGCTGCTAGGCGTTTAGTGGATGCGACTACAACAATGATTTCTGGACAAGCCTCAGATATGACCTTTGATGATTTGCCGACTGTTAGTTTCGAAGAATGTTTAAAGATGGAAGCAGCTAAGACTGGCGCCTTATTAGGTTATGCGTCTTCGGTGGGAGCAGTTTTGAGTGGGGCTAATGAAGATACTTGCACTTCTCTTGAAGTTTTTGGATATGAATTAGGACTTGCATATCAAGCAGTAGACGATGTGCTCGGCATTTGGGGAGATCCAAAAGTTACAGGTAAGCCAGTCGGTAACGATCTGAGAGAAAGAAAGAAATCTATGCCGGTTTCTATTGTTCTCTCTGCTAATAGTTCAGAAGCAGAAAAGCTTTCAGAAATTTTTAGCATAACCGGCGAGCTCAGTGAGGAAGAAGTCTCCTATGCATCCTCTTTGATAGAAAACGCGGGAGGGCGTGAAGCTACTCTTGAGGAAGCAGATAAGCATCTCAAAAGAGCAACTGAATTTCTTAATAATGCAGATATTAGAGAAGAAACATTTAGTGAATTGGAAGAGGTCGCTAACTTTGTTGTAAACAGAGACTCATAACATCAGTTTTAAATCGGACGAGAAAGTTTTCGTCTCTCTTTTTCTACAGCTTCAAAAACCCAACAACTTGTTATGTGGTCGTTTACCATTCCCACGGCTTGCATGAATGCGTACATGGTTGTGGGGCCAACAAAACTCCAACCCTTTTTTTTCAGTTCGGCACTTAACTTTTTTGAGTCATCAGTTTGAGAAGGAATAACACTCACATTTTTGTACTTTTTTGAAGGGGGTTCAAAAGACCAAAGGAAATTTGCAAGTGATCCATATTCGTTAATCATTTCTAAAGCACACTGAGCGTTGTTTATAGTGGATAAAATTTTTGCCCTGTTGCGGACTATTCGAGAGTCATTCATTAGAGACTCGATTTTTTTCTGGTCAAAGTCGGCAACTTTTGAAAGTTCAAAAGTTTCAAAAGCAGATCGAAAAGATTCTCTTTTTCGCAATATTGTTAGCCACGACAAACCTGCTTGAAATCCCTCAAGACAGATTCTTTCAAATAGGGCACTATCGCCGGTTACTGGACGACCCCATTCGTCATCGTGGTAGGCCTTATAATCTTCATGTTGACCCACCCAATTGCATCGAACGATATTTTCAGTTTCTGATTTCCCCCCACTCAAAGACTTATACAGCTCCTATGGGAATTCCGTCAACAATCTGATCCAAATATTCAGACATTCCCCATCCAGTCACGCCATCACACTCATAGCGTGTGAGACCTTCAGTTATACGTGTAAAGAGTTGTTTACCATCTGGATTGGTTCTTTGATTCCTGAGTGGTATTAGAGACTCAACTTCACCTTTAATTTCATAGTCTCTGTCATCTGTCGATATCCGAGCTTTAAGAGATTTCTGATACCAATTGTCATCCCAAACAGAATCAATTTCCACACTTCTAATCAAATGGTAAGTGTCATCGTGAAGAACCATTCCTCCACTTGAGGCCGTTATGCCATCTTTGCTAATTAATGAAATCATCATCGCGAAATCATCAGTGAAAGCCATTGGCAGCCAGCGGTACCAGGCGATTGCCTGCCAATACCGGGCACCCCATGATTTATCTCGTAGGCCCAAACCATTTAACTCAAAACGTTCATCTCCAACTTCTACAGTCCCTTTTCCGGATATGTGTTGTTCATAGTGTGCTTTTGAAAAAGATTCTTCCATTTTTTGAGCAGGTTCTTTTCCTGTTGATTTTTCCACTGGACGTCCACCAAACATTGGGGAAATGCCATTGAATGTCAGCTCGACTTTCGTATCTACCATGGGATTTTCAGTAAAAGCTTTTTTAGGTTCAGCCATATCATTTGGCTTGTCCAAGACACACACTTTCCCTTCGTAAGAAAGTTTTAACTCCTTAAAAGGTTCGACCACTTCGAAACGCATACCCCCAGCATCAAAAACATCGTTTGTTTGAATTTCTGGTTTCTTATACATGAAACCAACACGCCCATTCGGTAAATAGATGCAACAGGTCATTTCTGCGTAATTCTCATTAACTCGATTACCCAATCTAAACCAGCCACCGATTCTCTGAGAATGATCAATCAGATTGAAATACATTGATTCGTTGTAGTTAGAAACGTCATCAGGTTCATGGTTGTATTCATCTTCAGGCTCGAGAAGCAACTCAATATCTCTTTTATCTCCCACGACCCAATCTTTGCAGAGTTTCCGCATCTTTTGCCTGATCGGCCCATCAGATCTTTTAGTAGATAAAGTCGAGATATGGATACAGATTTAAACGGAAAAGTAGCGATAGTGACCGGCGGTTCTCGAGGTATCGGCAAGGCAATAGCAGCCGAACTTGCTTCGGCAGGAGCAAAAGTAATGATTACCAGCCGCAAGGCTGAGGTATGCGAGGAAGCTGTAAAAGAAATTACTGAAGAAACTGGCGGTGACCTAGCATTTGAGGCTGGTAATGCTGGTCGGATCGAAGACATTGAAAGTGCGGTCCAAGCTACGCTTTCGACTTTTGGAAGCGTAGATATTCTCATTAACAATGCCGCGACAAATCCATATGCTGGACCGACAATAGATGTTGATGTTCCCCGCTGGGATAAAACAATCGAAGTAAACCTCACAGGGCCATTGCTGTGGAGTCAAAAATGTTGGAACCTCTGGATGAAAGAAAATGGTGGAAACATCGTCAACATTTCCTCAGTGGGAGGACTCTCAACTAACCCGATACTTGGCCCATATGACATAACCAAAGCTGCTTTGATTCATTTAACTATGCAATTAGCTGCGGAGCTTGCGCCCAGCGTTCGAGTTAACGCGATTGCACCAGGTTTAATCAAGACAGATTTTGCAAAGGCCTTGTGGGAAGGCGGACAGGGTGACATTGTGGCTCAAAGCTATCCTCTAAAGCGTCTGGGCGAGACTCAGGACATAGCGTCGGCTGCTTTGTACCTTGCTAGTGAATCATCTGGATGGATGACAGGCCAAACTTTAGTTCTCGACGGCGGAGGACTTGTTAGTTTCAATAATCTGAGTTAATCAAATGGAATTAATTATGACTGGCACTGGGACTCCGCTTCCAGACCCTAATCGTTCTGGCCCCTCGCAGTTGGTAAAAGTAGCAGATCGTAGTTTTCTTATTGACTGCGGAAGAGGTTGTCTGATGCGTTTGGCAGCTGCCGGAGTCCCACCTATAACGATTGAGAGGCTTCTTATCACTCATTTGCACAGTGATCATGTAACAGATGTAAATGATTTAATTACGACTAGGTGGATTCAGGGGTTTCCGGCTCCACCTCTACCGATAGTTGGGCCAGAAGGCACGGAGAATTTCATTGAAAACACACTAGAGATGCTTGGGCCCGATATCGGATATCGAATTGAGCATCATTCAGATCTGGATTCACCGCCTCAGCTTGAGGTAACCGAGACTACTGCAGGAGTTATCTTAGACGACGAACAGGTACGAATTACCGTAGCTCTTACCGAGCACAAGCCAGTCCACCCGACGGTCGGATACAGAATTGAAGCAGAAGGCAGTTCGATTGTTCTAGCAGGAGACACGATTCCATGTGCGGGTCTAGATGAACTTTGCTCAGGTGCAGATGTGTACGTACAGACCGTCATAAGAGACGATCTGATCAAACAACTTCCAATAAAACGTCTTTTGGACGTCCTTGATTACCACTCGACAGTTGAAGATGCGGCTCGTACGGCAACTAAAGCAGGAGTTAAAACTCTGGTTTTAAACCATTGTGTGCCTGCCCCTTCAACGCAAGAAGATATTGACCAGTGGATACAAATGGCTTCTGAACATTTTGAAGGTGAAATTATTCTTCCATCTGATCTTGAGACAATAAATTTATGATTTAAATCAAGTTTCTAATTGCTCAGCTAGAGATTCACAAGATTCGATAAATTCCTCAATCATATCTATGACCACTTGGCCAGCTGGTCGTGCTCGGTTCATTGACCCAACAATCTGACCTACAAAATAAGTTGCAAGTTTCTCTGATCCAGAACCGGAATGATGAGCTGTTCTGTTGATTCGAGCCTGTGAACCGTCAGTTAAAATAGGTTGCAAAGGCATGCCGAGAGGATCAGGTGTATCTTCTCTAGCCCATTCTTCAGTCCATGCACTTTTTAGCATTCTTGCGGGCTTACCTGTCAGAGAACGTGACCTGAGGGTGTCACCAGATCCTGCAGCTAACATTTTTTCTTTTACTACAGGGTGAGTTTCTGCTTCTTCAGTAGTTAACCATACTGAGCCACACCAAACTCCCGCTGCTCCTAAAGCCATTGCAGCTGCCATCTGTCTGCCTCTTCCAATACCTCCAGCGCCAACAACAGGTACAGAACCTGCGGCGTCAACAATCTCTGGAATTAAAACCATAGATCCTATCTCGCCGGTGTGGCCTCCCGCTTCGTACCCTTGAGCGATTATCATGTCGACCCCTGCGTTCACGTGTCTTTCAGCATGCGTGCGTGCTCCTGCCAATGCAGCTACTTTCACACCTGCTGCATGGCATTTGTCGATCATTTCCTTTGGAGGAGGCCCTAACGCATTGGCCATTAAAGATGGTTTGTGAGCTAGAGCTATTTCTATTTGACGGGCAGCGCGATTTGCGGAAAAAGGGGCGTCAGTGGATCTCTCCGACCAGCTATCGGATGACTTTGATTCCTCAGGAGCTTCTTCGGGCACTTCATACCGTTCAAGTAATTCTTCAAGGAATTTTCTGTGCTCATCAGGGATCATTGCAGCAATATCTTCGATTTTTAAGCCACCTTCACCGTCTCCGGCGTATCGAGCTGGGACTATCAGATCAACCCCGTATGGAGAATCGCCAACTTCCTCCTCGATCCATTTCAAATCAATTTCAAGGTCCTTATCGCTGTGACCTACAGCTCCCAGCACTCCCAGACCACCAGCTTTAGAAACTGCAGCCACTACGTCTCTGCAATGACTAAATGCGAGAATAGGAAATTCGATTCCTAACATTTCAGTTACTGATGTTTTCATTCATTCTCCCCGTTGCGTCGTATCTAAGTTTGCCCGAAAAATTATGTCATTGACTATTTGCCTAGCCCAATCATTAGAAACGAACTGCAGCGACCTAGATTATTGATTATTAAGGAGGAAAGCTTTGAGTAAATGGAATAAAGACACGACAACAAAAGAAATCCTAGAAAGCGTTGATTTATCTGGTAAGAAAGTTCTAGTTACGGGGGCTTCCGGTGGATTAGGTGAAGAAACAGCGCGTGCTCTAGCGACAGCTGGGGCATCAGTCATTATGGCGGCAAGAGACAATGCAAAAAATTCTGAAGCTAAAGAAAGAATCCTCTCGAGTAATTCTGAGGCCAAACTCGACCTACATGAGCTCAACTTGGCGTCTCTAAAAGATGTCACGTCTTCCGCCGAAGAGTTTCTCAGCAAAAATGACAGCCTGGATCTTTTAGTTAACAACGCAGGAATAATGTGCACTCCATTTGGTCACACAACTGACGGTTTTGAACAACAGTTTGGTGTCAATCATTTAGGGCACCATCTGTTCACTGGGTTGCTGATGCCAGCATTGGAAAAAGCAGAGGCGTCAAGAGTCGTGTGTCTGTCTTCTGGAGCTCATCTCATTTGTGGCGTAAATTTAGAAGATCCGATGTTTGAAAGACGCGATTATGACGGATGGGACAGTTACGGGCAGTCAAAATCAGCTAATGCGCTGTTTGCAAGAGAGTTTGATCGGCGGTATGCGGACAAAGGAATCCATGCTTTTTCAGTTCACCCAGGGATGATCTTCACAGAATTGGGAAGACACATGACAGAAGAAGATATGGCGAGTCTTATAGAAAGACGCAAATCACAAGTCAAAGCAGATGAAGAACCAACTGACAGCACTGACATGATGAGTCCCAAAACTGTTGAAGCAGGAGCGGCTACAACGGTTTGGGCCTGTGTTGAAAAGTCACTTGAAAATCAAGGAGGGCATTATCTAGCTGATTGCCAATTAGGTGTTCCGCTCGCATCTGAAGATAGTTCACCAGGATCGTGCAGTATGGCTAGTCATATTCTGGATGATGAGGCTGCTGAAAAACTTTGGGGACTAAGCGAACAACTAACCGGTGCAGTTTTCGACTAAAGAGAAACTTGCATGTAGTCTAGAGTTATGACATTCCAGCCGCCTGAACACCATCCTGCTTTTGAGGAATATTGTGAAACTATATTTGAATTAGCGGAGGATGGGGTTCAAGTAAAACAAGCACGAATTGCGGAACGTCTAGGAGTTGCACCCCCTTCAGTTTCGGAAATGATTCATCGTATGGTTGACGTTGGGTTAGTTAAATTGGCTGCAGGACAGATCAAGTTGACTTCAAAAGGTACAGACTTGGCAACACAGGTAGTCCGTCGCCACAGACTGGCAGAATGTTTTTTAGCTGACGTTTTAGGTCTGTCTTGGACTGAAGCACATCATGAAGCTGGCAAATGGGAACACATTATTTCAGGTTCTGTAGAGGAAGCGATGAGAAAAATTCTTGACGATCCAACTACATGTCCTCATGGAAATCCAATCCCAGGGTCTAATTATAGAGCTCCAGAAGATGCGGTCGTTTTGAGCAATTTAGCTGATGGAGAATCCTTTGTTGTCGAGAGGATTACAGAAGAACTTGAATTTGCAGATGGCCTATTGGAGTATTTTGAAAAAGCAGAATTAAAGCCAGGAAGTGAAGCTCAGATAAAAGGCATAACACCTGCGGGGATTAGAAAAGTAGAAATCAATGGCAAGAATTTAGAAATTGATTTGTTCGCTTCGGAACGTATTTTAGTTACTTCACTTTAGTGTCAGGTAGAAATACTGTTTCGGCGAACAATCAGTCCCCAGCTTAGGATACCACTCAGTATCACTAGAATTAGTGACAAAATGGCAGTTTCAGCTAGGTAAGAGGCTTCATATGTGTCCCAAATTTCCACTGCAAGAGTCCGAAACCCTATTGGCGAAGCTAAAAGAGTGGCTGGCAGTTCTTTCATTGTGGAAAGCATTACCAGTCCGGCTCCAGCTGCAAGTCCTGGAGCCATAATTGGAATATCCACAGTGGTTAGTTTGCGAATTTTCTTAGCACCTAAAAGACGGGCAGCGTCTTCTAGGGGAGGAGGAACTGAACTAACTGCAATTTGAGAAGTTCTCAGAGCCTGCGCACCGAAGTGGACAATGTAAGCAAAAATCAGTAATGGTAATGATCCAATGAGGAAATCAAATGGTGAAGCATGCAACGTCCAGAAGATCAGCGAAAGTGCTATTACCAATCCGGGAATTGCAAAACCGGTGATGATTAAGGCATTAGTGGCATCGCCTATGGGAGACTTATATCGAGTTTGAAGATATGCAACTGGAAGCAAGACTGCAACGGCTATTAGAGCAGTTATAACACTGACCCATAGTGTAGACCAGACAGGGTTAATTATTGAATCCCAATTAAGTTGCAACTCTCTAGTAGATCGCCCACTTATTTGACTTATCAAACCCCAATCAGCCATAGAAACCAGAGGAGAAATCAGAGCGAGGCCGACCACTAAGAAACAAACTGTAACTGCTGGCCAGCGCCATTTTCCAAGCGAGATAATCATAGGTGGACGGTCAATAGCACTGGGAAATACTGTGGCTTTTCGAGAAATTTTTCTCTCTGCTGTTATTACAACAAAAGCAAGTATCAGCAAGATCAATGCCATGGCGAAGGATCTTTCTTGATCGAAAAGCCTGGTACGAAAAATTGTTTGCGTAAGGGTTTCATATCTCATGAGATGCACAGCTCCGAAGTCGCTTAAGGTATATAGAAACACGAGCAGAGAGCCAGCAAGTATTGAAGGCATTAATTGCGGAGTAATAATGCGAAAAAAAGCTTTACCAGATTTATTGCCTAGGACTCGAGCACTCTCTTCTAAAGAAGTTGGGAGCTTCATTATGCGTCCGGCGACGGGAAGGTAAACGTAAGGGTAGGTAAAAAGAGTTAACACGAACCAAGAACCTGTCAATCCTTGAAGTCGAAAAGAAAGTTCGATTCCGAAAAAAGATAAGAGATCATGCAGTATTCCACCAGAAGTCAATCCCGATAATAGCGATGCCGCTCCCACGAAACTAGGAAATACTAGAGGAAGAGGTACTACGATTTTCCAGAACCGACTCCACGGGATATCAGTTTTGATGCATGCCCATGCAAGAAAGGTTCCTAGTATTGCCGAAGAAATTGATACAAGAACTGCAAGTTGCACAGTTCTCCATAGAGGTTCCATAGCTCTTTGTTCGAAAATAAGATCTATAGATCGACTGCTACTATTTAGAAATCTCCAAATTACATAAAAGCCAGGTAAGGCAAAGCAAACAGCGACCATTACAGCCATACCACTCATCGCGGGGGAAGTTTTCTCCGGACGTGGAGCGGCTGTAATGGTCATTTGTTCCTATTGATCTAGAATTCCACTGGCTTCGATTATTTCTATAGTGCGACGAAACTCTGCAGCTATGTCGTTTATATCGACAGCACCAACCGCATCAATAGGGGTGGGTGGGAGAACTGAGCTGGGCTCCACGCCGATAGCAAGTGGATATTCGTATACGGAGTCGGTCAGGTATCGTTGTTGCCCATTAGATAGTAAGTGAGCAATTAATTTATTGGCAGAATCGTAGTTTTTGCTTCTGTCGAGGATGGCTGCTGTAGCCATAATCATAAGCCCTCCATCATCACCAGGTGCAAAAGTATGATTTGCTGAGCGTTGTGCATCACCATTAGATGCAACCTCCTGATAGTTGTAATAGTGGTTAACCAGTCCGAATGTGACTTCATTGCGGCTAACTGCCTCAACGATCGCTCTATTTTTAGGATAAAAACGCGCCCCATTTGCAACCATGTCGTTTAGCCATTTGACAGCTTCGTCATCACCATTTCTAAGACGGAAAACAGTAAACCAATCTTGGAATGATGAATTTGAACCGGGTACTGCCACTAATCCTTTATAGAGTGGATCGGTTAAATCGAAGACTGATTGTGGCAAGTCAACAGTCGCAATTTCATCAGTGTTATAAACAAGAACTCTCGCTCTTCCTGCAAAACCAACCCAGTCATTATTAGGTGAGCGACGATCAACAGGTACACGTTCTAAGACAGTTTTGTCAAGGTTTGCCAACATGTCTAGATCTGCCAGATAGCCGGTGGGTCCAGGACTTCTGGAAAGGAATACGTCAGCTTGGGTTTTGTTCCCTTCAGTTGAAATAGCTAAAGCTAAGTCATTTGAAGACCCGTATTTAATTTCTAGATTTATTCCAGTAGTGGCTTCAAAATCCGAAAAAATTGGACCAACGAGTTTTTCGCTACGTCCAGAATAGACAGTAAGGGTTTTAGAATCTTCGTCACTTCCGCATGCAGGTGTAGCCAGTATCGTAATTGCCAATATAGCTGTAAGTATTTTTTTGATTTTGAATTTCCCTCCAAAGTGGATATTAGGCAAACCTAATATTTAATGTTAGGTAAACCTAACATTCACTACAGGTTTTTCCAACCTAAAGAAGTGCTGCACCCATTCCCACATATGAAACGCTAACTTGATCCCCTCTTTGGCAATTAGAGACTGCCGGAGTTCTAGCTTTGATTAAAGTTCCATCCTTAAGTCGAATTAGAACCATTGCATCGTGGCCGTAGTATTCGACTATTTCGACAATGCCATCATTACCTTCAGAGATTTTTAGCTCTTCTGGTCTAATAAGAATTCCAGAGGGATTATCAGCAACTTTAAGAACAGGTATTTCTCCAATGGGTGTGGAGCACACACTGTTTACAGATTTGTTAAAGGGAAAAATATTTGCGTCGCCTACAAAACCTGCAACCCAGCCATCCACAGGTTGACGGTATAAGTCATGAGGAGGATCTATTTGTATTAGTCGACCCTCTCGCATTACAGCCACTCGATTTCCTAGAACAAAAGCTTCATCTTGATCGTGGGTAACGAAGATAGTAGTAATTTCTAGACTCGTAAGAAGTCGGTTAACTTCACTGCGGATTTCTACCCTCAAGGTGCTATCTAAATTTGAAAACGGTTCATCAAGTAGTAAAACAGAAGGTTCTGGTGCTAATGCTCTTGCTAGAGCGACGCGCTGTTTTTGACCGCCGGAAAGAGTATGGGGACGACGGTCTCCGAAGCCAGGAAGTCCAACAAATTCTAGTAACTCTGCAACTTTTTTTTCTTTCGAAATCTTTTTTCGAATTCCATATCCAATATTTTCGCTGATGCTCATATGGGGGAAAAGGGCAGCGTCTTGGAAGACCATACCAATTTTCCGTTTTTCCGGTGGAACCGAAATTGTTTCACTAAAAACCACCCTTCCACTGACTGAAATATGGCCTTTTTCGGGTTGTTCTAATCCGGCGATTGTGCGTAGAAGAGTTGTTTTTCCGCATCCACTTGGTCCTAATAGAGAAAGAGTTTCTGTTCTTTTTACTTTTAAATCTATTTCTTCAAGAACGGTTATTTGATCGAAAGATTTTGAAAGCCCCTCAATTACAACCTCACCTAGTTTATTATCTTCATTCATTATGGATAAGACTAGTATCGAATTTCTTTTTTTGTTAGGTATACCTACCAAGCTAAAAAATTTTCTGTGGAAACCTAAAACTATAGTTAACGTCTAGGCATGCAAGAAGTAACAGTCGGATGGTGGGGCCTGGTTGCTTCTTTGACGATGGTAATTCTCACTGTTGGAATATCACTTTTTTTAAAACTAAAACTCGAACGTGATTTAACGATTGCAACTGGACGGTCCATCGGACAGTTAGTGATAGCGGGCTGGGCTTTGACACTAGTTCTGAAAGACGAAACATCAATAGTTTGGGCTTGGTTATGGGTCGTGGCAATGATTCCATTCGCAGCTATTTCTGCTTCTAGGCGTGAACAGCGTCTTCCAGGTCTTGTATGGACAACAGCATCGGGGTACCTGCTTGGGTTGGGAATCAGTCTTTCTGTTCTTTTTGCTTTACAAATTCTTCCTCTTGAATCTCGTGTATTAGTTCCAATTGCAGGAATGATAGTTGGTAACTCACTGAGAGTTGTTGTGGTCGCAGCTACACGACTTGTTGACGCTGTACGCGACTCCCAGCTTGAGATAGAAGCCATGCTTTCACTTGGATTCACACGTCATAAAGCTGTTAAAAGAACCGTCTCTGAAACACTCAAGTTGTCTTTGACTCCACAGATTGAGACAACAAGAACAGTGGGGGTCGTTTTTCTTCCCGGAATACTCACAGGACTGATACTCGCAGGAGTAGACCCTCTGGAAGCTGCGTTGATGCAAGCAGTCATACTTTTTCTCATACTCGGTTCAGCAGCAATAACAGGTCTAATCGTGGTCTTATTTGGGGCTCAAAAGTTTCTGACTGCCGATCACCGTCTCGAAGCACCGGAACTTTAAAAACTACTTCGAGCAGTCACAACCCAATTCGTTTAAACACGAAATAACTTCATCAACCGGAAGTCCAACAATGTTGTCGAAACTTCCTTCATAAGAAACTACAAAATTCTTGCCACCGCCTTGGATCCCGTAACCACCAGCTTTATCCAATGGTTCACCAGTCTGTATGTAATTAACGATTTCTTCTTTTGTGAGGTCTCTCCATTTGACTTGGGTAGCAACTATCAAAGATCGACGACCTTTAGGCCCACTTAGAGCAACACCGGTTATCACCTGATGAGTTACCCCCGAAAGGGTTTGTAGCATTTCTAAAGCTATTTCAGGCGTCCCGGGTTTACCTAAAATTTTTTCATTAATGGAAACCACCGTGTCTGCGGCAACACCACATTCACCAACATTTATTACAGCATCAAGTTTTTTGACGGCTAAACGTTCAACTAAAGAATTAGCTGACTCACCAACGAGTATTGATTCATCTACTTCGGGTACGCGAACTTTAGGCTCGAATCCTGCCGCAACAAGCAGAGAAAACCTTTGTGGAGACCCTGAAGCCAGAATTAACCGGTCTTTTATCCCACTCAACTTTCAACCTCCTGAAACAAGAGCCTCAGCTTCAATATGAAGAGGGGTCAAATCAGAAGGATCGTCGAGCCAGCCAGCAGGTAAAACCACAGGTTTAGGTCCATTTCGATGACTCCTAGGAAGTCTTAGAGCAGAAGGGTCAAATTCTCTGTCAGCTCCAATAGTCGACAGAAGGTCGCTTAAAAGTTCTTTCAGATTGTCCATATCTTCAACCATCTGAAGTGAACGCCTCGCAGCAGGTCCAGTCTGATACCCCTTCAAATACCACGAAGTGTGTTTCCGAAAATCTCTAATTCCATGAGGACCTGTCCAATCAACCAACATTTGCGCATGTTCAATCATCGTCTTAGCAACCCCACCCAATAGCGGAGGATAGTCAGGATCTGAACCTCCTGACGAAGGATCTGAACCAAAAACTGAAGCTAACTGCCCGAACAACCAAGGCCTACCCAGACAACCACGACCGACCACGACCCCATCGCATCCAGTTGAGCGCATCATACGCAAGGCGTCCCAAGGCTCCCAAATGTCGCCATTACCAAATACAGGAATAGATAAAACAGTTTCTTTCAAACGCGCAATAGCATCCCAGTCGGCTTCACCCGAATACAACTGTTCCGCTGTCCTAGCATGCAAAGCTAAAGCCGAAGCCCCCACAGATTCTGCTATAAGACCAGCCTCAAAGTAAGTCAGATGATCTTCGTCTGTACCTTTACGGAACTTCACAGTCACAGGAACAGGCCCAGCAGCCTTAACCACAGAAGAAACAATCGACTCAAAAAGTTTAGGTTTCAACGGAAGAGCAGCTCCGCCACCACGCCGAGTCACTTTAGGCATAGGACAGCCAAAATTCATGTCAATATGATCTACTCGGCCTTCACCAACCAACATGGCAGTTGCAGCAGCGATACTTTTCGGCTCAGTCCCATATAACTGGATGCTTCTAGGCGTTTCACCCACAGCGAAACCACTTAACCTCTCAGTTTTAGAATGACCCTCCAACAACCCTCGGGCAGTGATCATCTCGCTCACATACAAACCCGCACCAAATTTTCGACACAGCGTCCGAAACGGAGCATTAGTAACTCCCGCCATAGGAGCTAGAACAACCGGAGGCCAAATCTCGATAGGACCAATATTAGGTTTTTTGAACTCACCAGAGATCGCTGTAATCACATCACGATTAATTTCACTTCTTAAACCCATACATAAAGCGTAGAGCCCAAGTATTTATCTAACGCGCTATTCGAAACCCTTGATGGCCTAAAGAACTATCCGGCAGCAAACCCATCCTCGCCCCTAAGCGATACCTGTTGCAATAACTGTCATGGCAAAGATACGAACCACCTTCTACGACCCTGTCCAAACCCATTAAAGGACCCTTCGGGTCTATGATCGGCTCATCTGATTCATGACGTGAGGAAAACCAATCATCACACCACTCCCAAACGTTCCCTGAACAGTTATGAAGACCAAAATTATTTGCAGGAAAAGCATCAACAGGACAAGTTCCAACCCAACCGTCTTCAGCATCGTTTTTGTCAGGAAAAGAACCAGTAAAAATGTTGCACATGAAATCCTCACCAAGCTTGCTTTCATCACCCCAAGGAAATCGTTTCTGGTTGAGATCACCACGAGCTGCGAATTCCCATTCGGCTTCAGTTGGTAAACGGCAATCAGCCCACTCGGCAAACGCCTTTGCATCAAACCATGACACATGAACAACAGGATGATTCCATCTAGAGCATCCAGGCTCCAACTCAGACCCAGGACCCTCAGGATGCAACCAATCAGCACCTTCGACCTGCCTCCACCATTCAGCACCCAAAACACCTCTGGTTGGTGAGAAATCGTCAGGTAATAAACCTGCGAAAACAAACGACCAAGGAGGGTTTCCGTCTTCGCTTTGCTCAGCAGTGGTCAGATAATTGGTATCGGCAACAAAAGCTTCGAATTCTGCGTTAGTCACTGCAGTCGATGAGATTGAAAAAGAAGACAAGAAGACTTCTCTTACAGGTCCCTCACCATCTGCAGGGTATGCATCCTGTTCATTACCCATCAAGAAAGAGCCACCTGACAATTCAATCAGATTCGCTATTGGAGCAGATTCAGCCATTGCCTTCTAAATCAAGACTTGAAACGAAACCCCTAATATTTTCAGCTACTTCATCACACGCCTTAACATGCACCATGTGACCGGTATCTGGAACAATCAAAGTTCCCTTAACGTCGAGGTAACGTTCAAAAACTGCTGCAGATGCAGCAAAACGCTTATCACGTTCGCCTAAAACTAGAAAAGTAGGGGCCTTTATTTCATCTAAGTGGTCAATAACATGAGAATCAACATGCATAGACAACTCTTCTGCACCCTCAGCAAGGTCAAGTTTCATAGCTGCCTGTCTAACAGATTCGTTCCATTCTTCGCGGGCCTCAGCTTTTCTGAAACCCGGACCGGAAGCTATAAGAACCAGAGCAGAAACCTCACTGGGATTTTCTAAAGCATATGCAAGTGAAAGATAGCCACCCAAACTATGACCAACTAGAACACATGGCCTTCCAACTTCGTCAAGCACCGCAGAAATATCTTTCAATGCTTCATCCCGCTTATAGCTACCCGGCGGGGGAGCTCCACTTTCACCATGACCACGTAAGTCCCAAGTTGTAACTTGATGGTCTTTACAAAGATTTTCGCTTAAACCTGACCAGACATCTCTGCTGTTAGCCCACCCAGTAATACAAACAACACGGGGTCCAGTCCCTTTGGTTTCACCCACAATAGTTACTTCACCATTTTGGACTTCAAAAGCGTTCATATTTAACGCAAACCGCGGAAACATTCACGGACGTCTTCTACGAAAACTTCAGGAGTTTCCAAAGAAGCAAAATGTCCACCTTTTTCGTGCTCATTCCAAAGAACCAAGTTCATAGAGTCTTCAACCCAACGTCGGCGCGGCATCATCAGTTCGTATGGAAAAACTGACACCCCAACAGGCGTGTCACCAGTTGAGCCAAAACCAGGCTCAAGAGTTTTGAACATTTCATAATAAATTCGTGTCGAAGAATTTATGGTTCCAGTGAACCAATAAAGAGAAACGTTCGCTAACAGCTTGTCTTTATCAACCGTATTGAGAAGGTCCCCACCATTGTCAGTCCAACCGTAGAACTTTTCGGTAATCCAAGCTAAAAGTCCTGCAGGACTATCATTCAAGCCAGTGCCAAGAGTCTGAGGTCTTGTTTGTTGAATACGGAAATAGCCATCATCTTCTGCTTGATACCAAGCAGCCCGGTCAAGCAATTTTTGTTCAATATCTGTTACATCTTCCATGTCGTCAGACTTCCCCGGAGGGCCTCCTGTCAGCATTGTTATGTGACATCCAGCCACATTTTCTGGATCTACGCGGCTTATCTCAAGGGAAATAATTGAACCCCAATCACCCCCTTGTACGCCATAGCGGTCATAACCCAAAGTTTTAGCCAGTTCGGCAAAAGCACGAGCTATTCGAGTCGGACCCCATCCACGCTCAGAAGTGGGACCCGATAGTCCGTAACCTGGGAGAGAAGGAACGATTACGTGAAAAGCATCAGATTCATCGCCGCCATGATCCTGAGGGTTCGTTAAAGGGCCTATTACATCTAGAAATTCGACTATTGAACCTGGCCAACCATGGCTTATCAAAAGCGGAAGAGCATCAGGATTTTTAGAACGTTCATGGATGGTGTGAATACGTTGACCGTCTATATCGGTAGTCAAATTTTCAAAAGAGTTTAAGTAGGCTTCGAAAGAACGCCAGTCAAATTCATCTTTCCAATACTCAGCTAGTTCTCTCACCAAATTTGCATCAATGCCATAGTCCCATCCCACGTCGGGCAAATGATCAGGCCATCTAGTTTTTTCTAGACGATCTTTGAGATCTGCTATCTCGTCATCACCCACAGAGACAACAAAAGGCTTGAAGTTATCCGACATCGAGGCCTATTAGACGTCTTCAGCTAATTCACGTAAGCGACCCAAAACAGCAGCGGGGTCGCCACCAATAGGTGTCACATTAAGGCTCGTAACTCCTGCTTCCTTATAGGCAGCTAAGCGATCTTTAACGTATGCTTCGTCACCGCACATATTCGACTTTTCAATCAACTCTTCAGGAAGAGCGGCCATAGCTTCATCTCTTCGACCGTCTAAATAAGCTTCCTGAACTGCTGAAGCTTCGTCAGGAAAGCCGTACTGACAGCAAAGGTCGTTATAAAAATTCTTTCCTTTAGCGCCCATGCCACCTATGTAAAGTGCAGCCATCGGACGGGCCATATCTCTGTATTTTTCAGCGTCATCGCCTATAGCAACTAAACCTCCTGCAACAACATCAAAATCACCAAGCTCTGGATCCCTTCTTTCCATACCGGCCCTAACAGAATCACCCCAAACTGTGTCCATTCTTTCAGGAAAAACCATGAAAGGAAGCCAACCATTAGCCGATGCGGCAGTCTCCTCTACGCTATTAGCCCCCAAGGAAGCGATATAAATAGGTATGTCATCTCTGAGCATGTGATTAATGATCTTTAATGGTTTCCCCAGTCCAGTTCCCCGCTCAGCAGGTAGAGGCAAATCGAAAACTTTACCGTTATAAGTGAGTGGTTCACGTTTCCAAGCCATACGACAAATTTCCATAACTTCTCGGAGTCGAGTTAAAGGCATCGAGTAAGGAATTCCGTGGAAACCTTCAATTACCTGAGGTCCGGATGCGCCTAAGCCAAGTGTGAAGCGCCCACCGGACAGAGAATCAAGACTTGCAGCTGTTTGAGCCAAAGCTGCTGGAGTTCGGCTGTATGTATTCAATATGCCGCTACCGAGACCGACTGTCTTTGTTTCAGCTGCTAAATAACCCAACAGGCTTACAGCATCAAAACCATAAGCCTCGGGAATCCAGATCATATCCACACCGGCTGATTCTAAAGCTTTAGCCTGTCTAGCTGATTCTGTCGGATCGTTCGCGTAATTTAAAAGAGTTGATATTCGCATAAATGAATCATTTCAGAAGTAACTGAAGATCTCTAGTTGGCACTGTGATTCTTTTCAGTATTTGGATAACGAAAAAATACAATTATGGAAGCGACCAAAAGCATTCCCGCCCCAACGCTCATAGAGAGAGAAAAACCGTTAGTGAAAGCGGCTTTGGCTTCTTGAGCTAACACTTGACCAGATTCAACTGAAAATTGTTCAGCTACTTGCAAAGCAGCTCCTACTGAATTTTTAGCTATTTCATTCACATCAGCTGGCATAGAAGCAAAAGAATCCCCAAGACTATTTCTATAACCTGCTGACAGAAGACTCCCTAGAAAAGCGATACCAACTGCAGCCCCTACTTCTCGAGTGGTGTCATTGACCGCCGATGCCACACCCGCTTTATCAGTAGGCAAACAATTTATAATCGCTGCAGTTGCAGTAGGAAATGTGATGGCCATTCCAAGAGCAGTTAAGACAAGGGATAAGGCAATTTGAAGATAAGAAGAGGTCGCTTCAAGAAAAGCTAAAACAAAACAACCAGAAGCGGCAAATAGCAACCCAAGAGATAAACACCCCTTTTCACCGATTAAACGAGAAACAGCAGGACCTCTAGGTGCTGCAATCAACATAGTTAAAGCAAAAGGAAGACTTCTTACGGCAGCTCCTAAAGGTGAATGCATCTGTACATATTGAAGGTATTGAGCCAAACCAAAGAAAAATCCGAACATCACAGCAAAAGGAATAAGGATCGCAAAACTACCCATTCCAAACCGTCGTATTCTAAAAAGTCTGGGATCCAACATCGGATATTTGCGATTAAGTTCCACAAAAACCCAACCAACAAGTACAACAATAGAAACAATAAAAGCCCAGATGACAACTGGGTCAGTCCACCCAAACTCAGGGCCCTGAATCAACCCATACACCAAAGAAGTTAAACCTAAGGCAGAAAGGAAACTACCGGGTAAATCCAGAGGATTAATATGACTATCTCGCGAAGTCGGCACAAAAAATGCAACAAGCAACAACGCTATTCCAGCAGTGGGAACATTAATAAAAAAAATGGAACCCCACCAAAATTTTTCAAGTAATAATCCGGCAGCGATGATTCCGATCGCTGCACCTGCTCCGGCAAAACCTGACCAGATAGCTATAGCTTTACTTCGCTCTTCAACCGGGAAAATAACACTAATGATCGACAAAGTGGCTGGCATCACCAGAGCAGCTCCCACTCCCATTGATGCTCGAAAGAAAATCAGTTGAAAGGGATCGGAGCTTGTGGCTCCCAGTAATGCTCCGATTATAAAAATAATGAGACCAATTTGTAGTGCACCGCGGCGTCCGAAGCGGTCACCTATAGCCCCACCGGGAAGTAAAAGAGCAGCAAACACAAGTGCATAAGCTGCATTTATCCATACCAATTCGGACGCTGAAGCATCAAGTGCTTTCTGGATCGAAGGAATTGCTAGGTTAAGAGAACTGACACTCGCTACGACCATTACAAGCGAAAGAGTCAAAATTGCCAAAATAAGCCAACGTCTTGGGTGGCTTTGAAGATCGTAATTTGTTCTGTCGTTCACTTTTCTAACTGACGTTTGGCAAAGAAAAGCCCACATTACAGCAATTTTTCGAATGAATAGTTTCAAAATAGGGTAATTAGTCACAAGTAGCTATTTTGTGAGCGTTTTGTCACCTACCATCAAAGGGTGGGGAATAACTCTAAATCCGAAAAAGAAACCATAAATGTGTCTGAGGTTTTTAATACATATTCCCGTCAAGACTGGGAAGATCTAGCTTTAGAGACATTGTCAGACAAGTCAATTGATTCACTAAATGAAATAGTCGATGACGAAATTGAAATAAAAGCAATTTACAGTTCTGAAGATCAAAAGCTGATAAACCCTGCTGGCATTCCCGGCGTGGCCCCATTCACACGAGGAATTAAAATCAATGGGCATGAAAATGGCACTTGGGATATCCGAGCTTTAATTGATGACTCAACCCCAGAATCAGCTAACAAAGCCGCATTAAATGAACTTTTAAACGGTTCAACTTCACTATTAATTGATCACGAAAAAATTGGAATTGAGTCCATTAACGATCTAGATAAAACTCTTGAAGGCGTTTTTTTGAATATGACCAGTATTTGGTTCAAACCTGCATTGAAGGGAGCAGAGGTTGCAAAATGGATGATCGAATTATGGGATCAACGTGAAATAGGAAACTACGAACGTCATGGCGGATTGGGAATAGACCCCATAGGAGTAAATGTAAGAAAAGGAACACAAAGCGATTATTCGAGGGAGTTGTCAGACGTCCCAGATTTAATCGATAGAACCGGATGTTCAAAAGTTTTAAATATAGACAGCAGTTTTTACCCAGAACTTGGTGGGCCAACTTCAGCTGAGCTCGCATATTCATTAGCCGTTGCTGTTCACTATTTGCGAGAACTCGAAAAAAAAGAATTAGAAATTGAAACGATTATAGAAAATATGTATTTCACTTATTCTTCAAGTAGCGACCAGTTTATGACCATTGCAAAGTTTCGAGCAGCGAGACGCTTATGGACGCAGATAACAAAAGAATGTGGAGCAACACCAGAGAATCAAAAGCAAAATCAACATGCAGTTACCTCCACTGTGGCAATCGATAAAAAAGATCCTTGGTTCAACTCGTTCAAAGCTACAGTTGCTGCTTTTTCTGCCGGAATAGGCGGAGCGGAGGCAATAACTGTCATTCCATTTGCTCTCTCAGATGAAGTTTCAGGCGGAGAGTCAGAAAGACGGATGGCGCGAAATGCCCAACTTCTATTAGCGGAAGAAAGCCATATAGGACGTGTCATTGATCCCGCCGGCGGATCGTGGTTCGTTGAGAATCTTACAGAAAATTTAGCTCAGAAATCTTGGAATATTTTCCAACAGATTGAATCTTCCGGTGGCATTGTGCAAGTTCTTAATAACGAGAAAAAAATTGAGGAATTATTAAAAATTCGAGGCTCTAGTCGTGACTAAAATTCCTAATTTTTCTAAAATTGAATTCGATCAGAATCCAGAAACGAATAATAACGAAAGTCAACACAATGGTGAGCTGTGGGAAACAGCTGAAAAAATCTCAATCAAGAACTGCTACACCCACAAAGATATAGAAAATTTAGATTTCTTGAATGGATGGCCAGGATTAGCTCCCTTTTTGAGAGGCCCTCATGCGACCATGTATAAAACTAGACCGTGGACAATCAGACAATACGGTGGATTCTCGACGGCAGAAGAATCAAATGCTTTCTATAGAAGAAATCTTGAAGACGGTCAAAGAGGAATTTCTGTAGCGTTTGATCTAGCGACTCACCGAGGATATGACAGCGACCACCCGCGAGTAGCAGGCGATGTTGGAATGGCGGGAGTAGCAATTGATTCGATTTTGGACATGCAAAAACTCTTTGATGGAATACCACTTGACAAGATGAGTGTCTCAATGACGATGAACGGTGCTGTTTTACCAATATTGGCCTTGTACATTGTTGCAGCCGAAGAGCAGGGAGTGCCTGCTAAAGCATTAACAGGCACAATCCAAAACGACATCCTCAAAGAATTTATGGTTAGGAATACATACATTTACCCGCCCGAACCATCAATGAGAATAATTTCTGACATCTTCGCTTATACAAGTGCGGAAATGCCACGTTTCAACAGCATTTCTGTTTCGGGGTATCACATGCAAGAAGCCGGAGCAACAGCCGATTTAGAACTGGCCTACACCTTGGCAGATGGAATCGAGTATGTCCGAGCTGGTTTAAAAGCAGGTTTAGATGTGGATTCTTTTTCGCCAAGAATAAGTTTCTTCTGGGGAATCGGAATGAATTTTTTCATGGAGGTAGCCAAAATGAGAGCGGCTCGCCTTATTTGGGCAAGGTTGATGTCGCAGTTTGAACCAAAAGATGACCGTTCTCTATCGCTGAGAACACATTGCCAAACGTCTGGTTGGAGCCTTACAGCTCAAGACCCTTATAACAATGTAATTCGGACTTGTATAGAAGCTATGGCGGCGACACAGGGCCACACACAGTCACTTCATACAAATTCGTTTGACGAAGCTTTAGCTTTACCGACAGACTTTTCGGCAAAAATCGCACGAGACACCCAAGCCTTTCTTCAGGAAGAAACCGATTCATGCAGAGTAATAGACCCTTGGGGTGGAAGTTATTACCTGGAACGACTTACCAATGACCTTGCAGAGAAAGCAATGGAACACATTGATGAGATCGAAAACTCAGGAGGTATGGCGAAAGCCATCGAGGCTGGAATTCCAAAATTGCGTATAGAGGAGGCAGCAGCAAGAACTCAAGCCCGCATCGATTCAGGACAACAGTCCGTCATAGGGGTAAACAGGTATCGCCCTGAAACAGAGTCAATAGTAAATGTCCTTAGAGTTGATAACGCTGAAGTGAGAGCGTCGCAAATAGCTCAACTTGAAGAGCTTAAAGCTACAAGGGATCAAAACCAGTGCCAGATTGCTCTAGAAGAATTAACAAATGCTGCTGAAAAAAATGAAAACTTATTGGCTGCATCTGTAAAAGCCGCACGGGCGCGAGCTACGGTCGGAGAAATAAGCGATGCGCTTGAAAAAATTTTCGGACGCCACAAAGCGGAGGTGAGAACAATTTCGGGAGTATTTAGCAGTGAAGTGGGAGACAACGAAGATGTCCAAGCCGTTAGGGATCGCTCCAACAAGTTTGAAGCTGATTCTGGAAGACGCCCTAGAATTCTTGTCGCGAAAATTGGACAGGATGGTCATGATCGGGGTCAAAAAGTAATAGCAACTGCTTTTGCTGATTTAGGTTTTGATGTCGATATAGGGCCGTTGTTCGCAACACCTTCCGAGACTGCTATGCAGGCAGTTGAAAATGATGTACATGTTGTAGGTGTTAGTTCTCTAGCTGCAGGTCACTTGACTCTAGTTCCCCAGTTGAAAGAAGAATTAGAGGCTCTAGGACGTAGCGATATCGCCATCGTCGTGGGCGGAGTAATCCCTCCTGACGACTTTGAAGCACTTCAGGACGCAGGAGTCGCAGCAGTGTTTCCCTCCGGAACAGTAATAGCTGAAGCAGCGATAGAACTCTTAGAGAAATTGTCGTGAAAGTTGATTTAGATTTACTTGTCCAAGGAGTCTTAGAAAGTGATCGGACTTCCCTTGGAAGAGCTCTTACTCTTGTTGAGTCGAACAGAACAGAAGATCGAAAAGTAGTTGAAGATCTCTTAGCTCAAATTTCCCCAAAAACCGGTGAAGCGCATCGAATAGGAATTACTGGTGTTCCGGGAGTCGGTAAAAGCACGTTCATAGAAGCGATGGGCAGCAAACTTATTGAAGATGGACACAAAGTCGCAGTGTTAGCTGTCGACCCGACCAGCACAGTAAGTGGTGGAAGCATATTAGGTGATAAAACCAGAATGACTCGTTTAGCGAACGATCCCAATGCTTTTGTGCGACCCTCACCTAGCTCTGGAACTTTAGGCGGAGTGACTAGAACGACAAGAGAATCTATGGCTCTTCTTGAATCTGCAGGCTACGACATAGTCATGGTTGAGACAGTTGGCATAGGGCAATCTGAAACCGTTGTAGCTGAAATGGTAGACATTTTTTTGGTTTTGATGCTTCCCGGAGCAGGAGACGAGTTACAAGGAATCAAAAAAGGAGTTTTGGAATTAGCCGACATGATCGCTGTCAACAAAACTGATGGTGAAAATGAATCCAAAGCTCTGAAAGCAGCCAGGGATTATATTTCAGCTCTCAGACTCACGCAGCCAGCAACTTCTAATTGGAGACCTCCAGTAGTTAACTGCAGTTCTTTAACTGGGAAAGGTCTTAATGAAGTATGGGAAAAAATACAAGAACATAAAACAATTCTTGAGAATAGTGGTGAGTGGGAACAGCGTAGGAAAGTTCAGAAAATGAAATGGATGTGGTCAATAGTGCAAGATCGTTTATCTTCGGATTTGCATGATCACCCTTCTATAACTGAGCAGGTTCCGGAAGTAGAAAAAGCTGTTCTAGAGGGAAAAATTAGTGCTACAGCTGCCGCTGAAATACTGTTAGAGACTTTTCGAAAAAATACCTAATTCAAGTCAAAATAACCTCGATTTCACTATGAAGGGCTGAACCGTTACTGTGGTCACTATGGACCGGAGACAGTTCTTAAGAAATGGACTAATAGGTGCCGCTGGTGTTGGAGTGCTTTCGACAGTTGAAATGACCGCAGCTTATGCTGCTGAGCCGGGAGTTGGCCCCTATGGTTCGCTAGAGGGAATTAATCCTGATGCTAATGGCATAATCCTTCCAGAAGGTTTTACGTCCCGTGTCATCGCTACTTCAGGGGATCTGGTCGCAAATACTTCCCATCAGTGGCATATCTTTCCTGATGGTGCAGCGACTTTTCCTGATGGAGATGGTGGTTGGTATTACGTATGCAACAGTGAAGTTTTTAATTTCATGACAAATTTTGAAAGTCATGGAGGAGCCTCTTCTGTGCATTTTAATAAAGATGCTGAAGTGGTTGATGCTTTCCCGATTTTGGAAGGCAGCCATTCTAATTGTGCAGGAGGTCCAACTCCTTGGGGCACTTGGCTTTCATGCGAAGAAGGTTTCTTTCCTCCATTGTGGGGCAAAGTTTGGGAATGCGATCCGACAGGACAAAACGCTGCTGTTGAAAGAGATTCCTTGGGGTTTTTTGCCCATGAGGCAGTAGCGGTTGATCCTGTAGACGAAAAGTTGTATTTAACTCAAGATAAAAACAACGGCTTACTTTACAGGTTCACCCCAGATTCATATCCCGACTTATCAAGCGGACTTCTCGAGGCGATGGTTGTTTCAAATGATGGAGATGTCTCATGGGGGAAAATAGATGACCCTGCGGGTGCTTCTACTCCTACAGAAGAACAATTGCCTGGGGCGTTTATCACAGACGGAGGCGAAGGAATTTGGTATCACAATGGATGGATTTGGTTTGCGACAAAAGGAAACAATCGAATCCACAGCGTTGATCTAAGGAATCAGAGATATGAATTGATATGGGACGGCATTGACGATCGCCAACCACTTACGGGGGTTGACAATGTCACAGTAGAAGAGGGATCCGGTGATTTATTTGTAGCTGAAGACGGCGGAAATATGGAACTAGTAGTAATTAGTCCGGAAGGAGAAGTGGCTCCATTTTGTCGCCTTGCAGATCTTGCACATGAAGGGTCTGAAATGACAGGGCCATGTTTTAACCCAAACAGAGATCGACTTTATTTTAGTTCTCAAAGAGGTCCATCAAACAAGCAAGCAATTGAAGTGGTTCCGGCTTATACAGACGGTGGCCATTACAATGCCGGAGTCACTTACGAAATATCAGGACCATTTAGAGGAAGAGTAATTCCTCCACCTCCTACTACGACTGCTGCGCCTACTACGACTGCTGCGCCTACTACGACTGCTGCGCCTACTACGACTGCTGCGCCTA
>Ga0114933_10001115_pt1 | contig 30684 bp, 14 predicted proteins | sample 4SBtaG_FD_89691 | JGI IMG/M metagenome (GOLD analysis project Ga0114933, IMG submission 89691) | Deep subsurface microbial communities from Kolumbo volcano to uncover new lineages of life (NeLLi) - 4SBTROV12_W25 metaG | ecosystem: Environmental > Aquatic > Marine > Volcanic | place: Kolumbo... | reverse complement strand
GGCTGAAATATCATGTCGATGAAGTTCAGAATGTCGTCGCTCAAGCTGAGGCAATGGATCGCGTTGCACCGGAGGGGTTTAAAATCCACTACGACTTCAACGCAAACCAGGACTTTAAGACCGTTGCGCCGGTTATTAAGGAACTCGAGCGTTTTGCAGTGTCCGGTCGGATCGAAGATCCTATCAAAGCCAGCGATCCAGACGGCTGGATAAAGATCCGTGAAATGACCGACTTGCCAATTCTCGGACATCATGCACCCGGGTCGTTTGTAGCGGGTGGTCAGGTCGATGGGATGATGAGTGGTCATGCGCCTGTGCGGCAGGCAGCGAAACTTGATGCAATTGCGGAGCAAGCTGGCATTCCAATCATGCTCCAAAATGCCGGAGGCACCATAAACCAGTCATTCCTTGTACACCAGGCATGTGTTTTCCAGACTGCAACGATCGACCACGTAAACCTTGCCAGAATGTGGGTAGACGATATCTGCAACGAACAAATGCCAATTACAGGTGGTTACGTGTCGATGCCCAAAGGGCCTGGACTGGGAATGACGCTCAACCGCAACAAATTAGCCAAGTATGAACATGCACCTCGTCGCACATATAGGCCCTTTATCGTCGTAATCAAATACACCGCTGGCCCAACGATTTACGTCAGACATAATCCGGACTTACCAAACTCGACGGATAACATGAGATTCCTTGCCCGCTTGATCAAAGATGACATCCCGGGCCCCAGACCCGCTTATGATAACGACGTGAAGACCGAGTTTTGGCAGGAGCCTGACTCTTCAGAGTGGCAGCAGATGTGGAATCGCACTGAAAGCGGACATGTTGTAAGCGAGAAACTTTGAGCTTCCGAGCCGCTCTGTCATGGCTAACTAACATCTGTCTTTAATTGAGACCGTTCTCCGTAAGGTCAGTTGGCTGTACACCCGGCCTAACGCCCGTTTACACCTTGTCTAATACCCAAGGCCTTTGCTCAGTTAAAAAGCGAGGCAAAAGCGCATTGGACCGTTAGCATTACACCCCAAATCACTCCTGCGACAAGTGGCACCCCCACAGAAATGCCGATCACCCAATCTATAGGGCTTTTAGCTTCGTTTGCGTCATTTACCCATATTGCAGACGCCATGGATGTTGCTTCTTAATAACAGCCTCATCTTTTACCTTGGAGATTCGCTTCGTGAGGGATATGGCATTGCTTACGACGTAGAACGCTAGACCGGCAATCGCGATCGTGAATTCATAACCTTCAAATCCTTTCAGACTTTTTATTACCGGATGCATGAATGCGATAGCTCCGCATCCCATGAACAATATGAAGATTGTGATTCCCCGAACCCCCATTTTCGATTCTTTAATTGATGGAGCCGCCTGCTTATATCTATGGGAACGTCGAAATTCAGCACTACGTTTGATTTCAAAGGCACGTCTATATTCAATGGAAGATTTATCCGCAAAGCCATCTAAAGATGCATCGGCATCTCCAATTTCAACCAGTTTTCCGTGTTCAGTGGAACCCTTAATTGCAAAGGCGATTGACCCAGACCCGATTTCAAGCGAAATCTGCAAAAAGATCGCGTCAGTAAATGTCAACTCTGAGAACATCGACAATATCGGTAAATAAAGGTACCGCGTAAGTAACTGAACAAATGCATTTAGATTCTTAATAGGGAATAGCTGTGGCTCCATAAACATTTCGATACTGTATAAAAACCCACGCCAAGAAGTATTCCGCCAAATTTGCCCACTTCCCACATTGCATCAATCACGGTGATGTCATGCGGCGCAGTCGTCAACAAAACCATTTCATCTCGCCAGATCATGTAATACACGAAAAAGCTCAGGGCTAATGCCAATAACTGACTCACTCTAATCAGTAAATTATTGAGACGATGCTCTGGTGTCATCATGATATTGCTTTAGGAAGTGCTAGATTGTCGAGACCCTACAAGCTTGGTCTGGAAGTGTTTATCAACCGCATAAATTGGGCCTATGACCCGACCGCATTCTATTTAATGATTCTATTCGTCGCCCGCTGTCGCTTCGCTCCACTCGACGACGCTAGGATAGTGCCGACCTGCGCCCCATCAATTCGCGTGGGTCATAGCTCCGGCCCACAATCATGTCTCATCTTTATAGATGCAAAACGCTGTAAATCTTAGGCGCAACGACTGAAACACCGCCATCACCTACCCCCTTAGGGGTACTATTGAGTATTGAGTCGGTATTGAGCTTGCCGGTAAATAATGCCGACAAGTAGAATAAGGACAGCCAACAAAGGAATCAGTTCTGTAAAGGCATTTATCATGTTGCGAGTCTATTCCGATAAGAACTCTCAGTCTCAAGCGTATTGCGACGGCATCAGTCGTCGTAGTTTTGTTCAGCTAGGAGTCGCCGGAATGACAAGCCTCGGTCTCGGGGATGTCCTTCGCGCAAAAGCGGCTTCCGGCAAAACAGCCACCGACAAGTCAAACGTATCGACCATTCTGATTTGGCTCGACGGCGGCCCAGGTCATATGGACATGTATGACATGAAGCCTAACGCACCGGTTGAATACCGAGGCATTTGGCGACCAATCAAAACAGTCGTCCCAGGGTTCGACATCACTGAACTGTATCCACGACAAGCGAAACACACCGACAAATTCTCCATCGTACGTTCACTGCACCACGACACCGGTGACCACTTTGCCGGCGCTCACCGTATGCTGACCTCAAAGAACATGGGAGTCAGCGGTGCTAATAACATCGGGAAATTCCCTGGCATCGGCGCGATCGTGGCACAACAGCGAAAAACACTCAATCGCGAAGTACCGCCATATGTATCCGTACCTACGGCGTCGAGCGTAGGACGTGTCCCCGGTTACTTTGCCGGTAAATTCCTTGGCGTACAATACGATCCATTCATGACCAAGGGCGATCCGAACGCAGACAATTTCACAGTACAAAACATGGTGTTACCTTCGGGCATCACGGTAGACCGTTTAGACGATCGTACTGAGTTACGATCACAACTCGATACCATTTCCCGTTCAATCGAATCACGCGGCACGTTTGAAGCGTTGGATCAATTTGACCAACAAGCATTTTCATTCGTTGCTGGAGATAAGGCACGCCAGGCCTTTGACATGAGTCAGGAAAACGATGCAACCCGGGAACGATACGGTCGGCATACTCAGGGTCAAAGTACATTACTCGCCAGACGGTTGGTTGAAGCTGGTGCTTCATTCGTCACCGTCCACTTTGGTGGCTGGGATCATCACTGGAATCTACAAGGCGGATACGAGAACTACCTTCCCAAGGTAGACTCCGCAGTAGCCAGCTTATTTGAAGATCTGGAAGAACGCGGCATGCTGGATACGACCATCGTAATGCTATGCGGTGAATTCAGCCGAACACCGCGCATGAACGATGGCGGTAACGGTGGACCTCCACTTAGCAAAGGTACACCAGGACGCGATCACTGGGGTAACTCCATGTTCTGTCTGCTCGGTGGTGGTGGCATTAAAGGTGGTCAGCTCATTGGTTCAACAACGGCAAAAGGTGAAAGTCCCAAAGACCGTCCGGTAACGCCGTCAAACATCCATGCCACGGTTTACGAGTGTATGGGAATTGATCCAACACTTCATATTCTGGACCACGCAGGACGCCCCACGCCAGTCCTTGAAGATCCAACGGCGATTCACGAACTGCTCTAGTTCGTTACAGCATTGAGTGAATCAATTCGATCTCGTAGCGTGTTCCTGTGGTTAGCTAACGCAATTGCTGCACAAGTATCTGTATACTATGGATAGGAACGGCGGTTGCCGTATACACCCCCCTAAATCCCACCGTCTACAAAGTATGAATTACGCAAAGCTATTCACCTGTTTCGCTGCAGGACTTCTGTTTGCATCTTCCAATATCGCTGTTGCACAGGAAGCAGACCGGGCCGGACTCGATTTCTTTGAAGCAAAGATTCGCCCGATGCTCGTCTCACACTGTTACGAATGCCACAGTTCAGGCGCTGCCGCGAAAAAGAAACTCAAGGGTGCACTGTATTTGGACAGTCGTGAAGGCAGTCTGGCTGGTGGAGAAAGTGGGCCTGCGGTCGTTCCGGGCAATCCAGATGAGAGTCTGCTGATCAGTGCTCTCAAGCACGAAGGCTTCGAAATGCCGCCAAAAGGAAAACTGCCGGATGAGATCATCGGACATTTCGTCAAATGGATTGAACTCGGAGCTCCCGACCCACGCGACGGACAGACCGTCGCAACCGCTTCATCAATTAACATCGACGAGGGCAAGGAGCACTGGGCCTTTCAACCGCTTGCCAATGTAACCGTACCGGAAGCGGGAGATGATGGATGGGAACGCACAGACATTGATGCGTTCATAAGAGCCCGTCAACTTGCCGTCGGTATATCGCCAAATGCCATCGCTTCGCCCCGCACTTTGATTCGGCGAGCATATTTCGACCTGATTGGTCTGCCGCCAACGCCAGAGCAGATTAACCGCTTTGTTCAGGCAACCGAGCAAGATTTTTCAGCCGCATACAACGCGATGATCGAGGAACTCCTTGCCAGCGAGCATTATGGAGAACGATGGGGACGCCATTGGCTGGACATCGCGAGATTTGCAGAGAGTAATGGATATGCATTTGACGGTGATCGCCCCAATGCATGGCACTATCGGGATTTTGTAATCAAGGCGCTTAATTCAGGCATCCCGTACGATCAGTTCATTCGATTGCAACTGGCTGGAGACCTGATGACAGACCGAAACGTGCAAACCACCGATCAGTCCAATACAGCAATCTATAACCTCGCTGCAACCGGTTATCTCGTAGCTGGCCCGTACACAACACAACAGACCCAAAAAGAACGCGAGCGCAGTCGCTATGAACAATTGGATGATATCGTCAGCACGATGGGTACATCGTTGCTGGGAATCACCATCGGGTGTGCACGTTGCCACAGCCATAAATTTGATCCGGTACCGCAACACGATTATTACCGGCTGATTGCAAACTTTGCAGAAGTTGGTTTCGACAACACTGCCATCACGACGAATCCTGAAGATTTCGCAAATCAGACGACTGCCTTTAACGCTGCACACGACCCATTGCTTAAAGCCCGTTCTGATTACGAAGCAAATTCGTTACCCGGTACGTTTGATACTTGGCTGGAAAACACTCTGTTAAAAACTGTGAAAACACCGCTGGGAGTTACGCTTGCAGATTGGCAACACGCCGGTCCATTCGTGGCAGAGAACTACGATGCAGCATTGTCGACCGCGTTTCCACCAGAATCCGGGGTGGATCTTCAGGCAACCTATAACGATGGCACGATCAAATGGACCCCTCACGCTGACTGGGAAGATGGCAAGTTTACAAGTGTCCTCGACGAGACGATTGGAGCTCATTACCTGCATCGACTCATTACTTCGGATGTCGAGAAGACGGTTGCTGTGAGATTACGTGCCGATGACGGAATGCGGATCTGGCTCAATGGTGAAGAGATCCCGGCAGATAAATTATTGCCTGACAGTGAACCGGATCACAAAGTCGCTGAACTCGCTTTAAAGGCTGGTGAGAACACAATCCTACTTAAGCTCGTGAACGCCGGTGGACCATGCAGGTTCTTATTCCTGACGATGGCAAAAAAAGAAACGACGTTAACGGGCGTCGGCAATTGGTATCACCTCGGTCCATTTACCGAAGCTAATCATGATGCAGCCTTTAATAAGGTCTATGAAACCGAAAAGCTAGTAGACCTCACTGCCACATTCAATGACGGGGAATTGAAGTGGGTAGAGCAGCCGGATTGGACTGACGCAACAGCTCACAACGACAAGCTCACCGGCAACAATTGTGCTAATTTCCTGTATCGCACGATCGAGTCAGACAAGCCGAGGCATGTCGCACTTTCGCTTGGAAGTGACGACGGTATAAAGGTCTGGGTAAATGGCAAAGAAGTTCTCAACAAAAAGGTTTCCAGAAATGATGCTGCTAAAGACCAGGAAAAAATAAACATTCAGCTTGGGGTCGGCACGAATCACATCCTTATTAAAATCGCCAATGGCGGCGGCAAGACAGGTTTCTATTTTGAATCCACGCTGATCGACACCCCGGACGATGTGAAAGCGATCCTCGCGATTGAGCGCGAAAAGTGGGACAACAAACAACAGAACCGACTAACCGAGTGGCATAAGGCCTTCGACTTCCAGTGGTTGGCTCTGAATAAAGAAGTCGTCATGCACGACGTTCATCGCCCCTCTCCCGCGCAGTCTTCAATTTTCGCCGCCAAGGTAAAGGGGACGAGTTACCAGTTTGGCGAAGACACCTACAAGGTCTACCACCTTCGTAGAGGAAACTCAGATAACAAACTCGAGCAGGCAAATCCCGGTTATCTGCAAGTATTAATGAACTCGGATCAACAAGAGAAGCAATGGCTTGCTAATGCTACGGATCCCGACAAGCCCAGAGCCGGGCGCGAGGCAATCGCAGATTGGCTAACGGATGTCGAGCATGGCGCCGGACACCTACTGGCCCGCGTCATGGTGAACCGCATGTGGTACCACCATTTTGGTCGGGGGATTGTGGCAACACCAAGCGACTTTGGCACCAGAGGCGAATTGCCATCCCATCCTGAATTGCTCGACTGGTTAGCTTTAGAGTTGATCAAAAATGAATGGCGTCTCAAGCCCATTCATAAATTAATCATAACCAGCGCTGTCTACATGCAGGATGCAGAGATTACGGACACCGGGGAAAAGCTCGATCCGGAGAACTTCCTGCTCTGGCGACGCACCCCTCGTCGGCTTGAAGCTGAGATTATTCGGGATGCATTGTTATCTGTGAGCGGAACGCTCGACGCAAACATGTTTGGCAAAGGCACACTTGATCAAAACCAAACCAGACGAAGTGTTTACTTCACTGTAAAGCGAGGCCAACTGATTCCGATGTTAACGCTGTTTGATGCACCAGATGCAATGCAGGGAATCGCAACACGCGAGCAAAGCACCGTTGCCCCACAAGCGCTGGCCATGCTCAATTCACCGATCATCCGCGGTTTGGCAACCAAGTTTGCAGCCAGAGTGCGGCCTAATGCCGAGATCTCGATTGATCAGGCGATTGAAAATGCCTACCAATTCGCGATCGGTCGACCTGCATCAGATACCGAGAAGACAACCATGTTTAATTTTATTGAACACCAGAAATCACTGCGGGCAGACAAGGAAAATGCAGAAGAGCTTGCCGTACAAGACTTCTGTCAGCTAATTTTGTGCTTGAACGAATTCCTCTATATCGAATAACCTAAATCCGAGTGCGACTCGGCCAAGTAGTTTATCAGTCCATAACGACTCGAAACGTGAAAGTAAACGTTATGCATAATCCAATGAAGAACACCATTGAACAACGTCGTGCATTTTTGAAACACGCGGGATTAGGGTGTGGTTCACTCGCCCTAACCAGCCTGCTCCACCAGGAAGGCGTTATTGCTGCAACACCGGAGCGATCCGATCCGTTTGCAGAACGTTCATCACATTTCGCGCCCAAGGCGAAGGCCATTATTTGGTTATTTCAAACCGGTAGCCCTTCACAGGTCGATACATTTGACCACAAGCCAGAATTAGGCAAGCGCGACGGTACACCATTAGCCGGAGCGGACCCTAAAACTGGATTCTTCACCACCAGCGGTAAGTGTCTGAAGTCCCCGTTTAAGTGGTCACAACACGGTGAATCCGGTGCATGGACCTCCGAGATTTTTCCGGAAATCTCCAAACACGTCGACGATATCGCATTTGTTTATTCCTGCTTCTCCCAATCAAATAACCACACCCCGGCGATGCTGGAGTTAAATTCCGGCATGATTCGTCAGGGATTCCCAAGTATGGGATCGTGGTTGAGTTATGGACTAGGAAGCTCCAATTCAAACTTGCCGGCTTTTGTTGTCATGCACGGCAAGAAACCGCGTGGAGCAGATCCGATCTGGTCATCAGGATTTCTCCCATCGGTATACCAGGCAACCTCGCTTGATCCACGTGGAGAAAAGCCGATCAAAAACCTGGAGCGATTAGCCGAAGTCAATAACGAACAACAACGGTCTTTTCTCGACACGTTGAAAGGTGAAAATGCAAAGTACGTAAAACGACGACCCTTTGACGGTGACCTCAACGCTCGCCTAGAGTCGTTTGAATTGGCATATAGGATGCAAGCAGCAGCACCGGAAGCATTTGATCTGAGTCGTGAGTCAGAAGCCACCCATGAAGCATATGGTTTAAACACAGATTCTTCGAAGGACTATGGACGCCAATGCTTGATCGCCAGAAGGCTCATTGAACGTGGCGTTCGATTTGTTCAGGTCTTTGCAGACATCGCAAAGACTCCCGGTGGTGGAGTAAACGATGTGCCTTGGGATGCACATAGCGACGTTCGTGAGAACCACGGTACATGTGCAGCATCCGTCGACAAACCGACGGGAGCTCTGCTGACCGACCTCAAACAACGCGGCATGCTTGAGGATACGATTGTGATCTATGGCGGCGAGTTTGGTCGCACGTCAGATTCGCAAGGTTCGAAGGGCCGGGATCATAACCCCAATGCGTTTACAACCTGGTTTGCCGGTGGCGGATTCAAGGGTGGAACACAGTATGGTGCGACGGACGAGTTTGGATATAAGGCCGTGGAACAACGAGTGAACGCTCACGACATTCACGCTACCATTTTGCACCTAATGGGAATCAATCACGAAGAATTGACCTACCGATTTAATGGTAGAGATTTCCGTCTGACCGATGTGGAAGGTGAAGTTCTTCATGATATCCTTAGCTAGCGGTAGATTGTAGAATAACGAGCAGACGTTATTTTACCGCCAGCCAAACGAAAACAAATGAAGCAACTTACTCTCATACTTTCCGTTCTTTTATGTTCATGCGCATCCGTTCATGCCCGGAAGGACACGCAAAGCGTCGACTTTTCACGCGACGTATTACCAATTCTTTCTAACAAGTGCTTTGTATGCCACGGTCCCTCCTCCGAAGATCCAGATCAATTACGACTGGACACCGAAGCACTAGCGACGAGCGATCGCGGAGGATACCGCGCTATCGATCAGGAAAAGCCAAATAAGAGTGCTGTCTTAGTACGATTACATTCGACCGACGAACCCATGCCCCCGGCAGACGCAGAGAAACAACTTACCGAGAGTGAGCGGCGGACGCTCTCACTATGGGTAAAACAAGGCGGGAAATACACAGCACACTGGGCATTTGTTGCCCCTGTGATCACCCCTGCAGATTCAGCGCCGAATGCAACTGGCAGCGGGGCACTAGATGCCTATATAAAGGATGGCCTAAAAGCTGCGCGGGCATCCCTTAATAAACCCGCCGACAAAACAACCATTGCACGACGAGTATCGCTTGTCCTCACGGGACTACCACCGGAGTTGGATGTACTAAACGCGTATCTTGCTGATGAAAGCGATTCAGCCTACGAAACTCTTATAGACACGTTGCTTGCAAGCCCTCGATACGGAGAACATCAGGCACGATTCTGGCTCGACGCCGTGCGTTATGGAGACACCCATGGGCTGCATCTGGACAACCGGCGAGGTATCTACCCGTATCGCGACTGGGTAATCGGCGCCATGAACGACAACTTGCCACTGGATACGTTTATTCGTTGGCAACTTGCCGGTGACTTGTTGCCAAACGCAACACTCGAACAACGAGTGGCAACTGGATTTGTTCGCATGAATCCATCAACGGCAGAAGGAGGTGCTATCCCCGCGGAATTCCAGGCTAAAAACAATTTTGACCGAACTGAAACGTTGGGAACCGTGTTACTCGGTATGACACTCACGTGTGCCCGTTGCCACACGCACAAATATGACCCAATTACACAAACAGAGTATTACCAACTGTTCGCGTTCTTCAATAGTACAGCTGAGAACTCGATGGACGGCAATTCATATACCTATGCCCCAATCCTTAACGCCCCCAAAGATCAGGCCGGTTGGATTCAGTGGAAGCAAATCGAACGTGACCGACTTGAATTGATCATTGCGTCAGACAAGGACATAAGAGAGTCCCTTGCGGGAAATGAGGCTGCTCTTTCAAGCTGGAATGACGGCAGTCCGGATGAGAAGTTCGCATTGCTTGCCGATCCAAACGGCGGCCTAAAAGATACAGAGCATCATCAAACGGCCACCGCCCTAAAAGCAACCATCGATGCTGCGTCAAAGGAGTTTACAACAACTCTTGTCGCAAAGGATCTGGATAAACCTCGTGAAACAAAAATCCTAAGTCGTGGTGAGTACAACCTACCAGTTGGTGATGCTCTGACACCTGGGGTATTGAGCGTCATGGGTAACCTACCGGAAGATTCACCCAGAAATCGACTGGGGCTCTCGGATTGGCTGCTGAGTGATGAGCATCCACTTGTTAGCCGTGTACTGGTAAACCGGATATGGCAACGCGTGTTTGGACATGCCATTGTTCGCACACCGGAAGACTTTGGATTACAAGGGCAGCAACCAACTCATCCCGAGCTACTCGACTGGCTGGCCGTCGAGTTGCGTCAATCAAATTGGGATCTAAAGGCGATGCTTAAAATGATGGTCATGTCCGACACCTTTAGACAGTCGTCATTTCGTCGCAAAGATTTGGACGACCCGGAAAACAAGCTATTTGGTCGTGGTCCGAATTACCGTTTGGATGCTGAAGCATTACGCGATATCGGACTATGGTCTAGCGGCTTAATGGATCCACACATGGGTGGCGAAGGTGTAAAACCATATCAACCGGCCGGCATGTGGAAAGCACTCGCTCATCCGGGTAGCAACACCAAACAATACGTTCAGGATAAAGGTGCCCTGCTCTATCGGCGAAGCATTTACATTTACTGGAAACGTACCAGTCCGCATCCGATGATGACTTTGTTTGACGCACCAGACCGAGAATCCAGTTGCGTACGGCGTGCCCGAACAAACACTGCCCTTCAGTCGCTCGGGTTACTAAACGAAATCCAGAGAATCGAAATGGCACACGGAGTGGCAGAACGGTTAATGAAGCAAGCCGATTCGACGGAAGAACGAATGGATCTGTTATTCAAGTTACTGACGAGCCGTTCTCCAACAAAACGGGAGTCCGAGGCTTGTAACACACTACTTCAGATTATGACTGCGCGTTACGAGGCTACCCCGAATGATGCGCTCGAATTGCTCGCAATTGGAGAAAACGCTCGCGATGAATCTTTAAAGGCAGAAGAACTTGCTGCATGGACTCAAATTGCGGTTACGGTGCTCGCTAGCGATCCGGCAATTCTTGTTTATTAATCACTTGCATCTAACAATTCAGACCTGAATCGGTACCCCTGAAAGAACACGCTCGATGAATCCAGCAGACCCAAGACGAGAACATGAATTAATGCTCACCCGCCGCCAGTTATTTGGCCGCGGTGCACTTGGCCTTGGAACTGCCGCCATGGCTGGACTACTCGGTGATGATTTATTGGCGGAAAACAAAGGTCTACCTGACCTGCCCCATCACACGCCAAAAGCAAAACGTGTTATCTACCTATTTATGAGCGGTGGGCCAAGCCATCTGGATCTCTGGGACTACAAGCCCGGTTTAGTCGACAAGTATGGCGAACAACTACCCGATCACGTTCGCGATGGTCAACGTGTCACGGGGATGACCGCCAATCAAAAGAGCGGTCTTCCGATTTGCCCTACAAAATACAAATTCACCAAACATGACAATAATGCAGACGGCCTTTGGGTAAGCGAACTACTCCCGCACACGGCAACGGTTGCCAAGGAATTGTGCGTCGTTCATAGCACATTTACAGAAGCGATTAATCACGACCCGGCTGTTACCTACATTCAAACAGGTAGCCAAACGCCAGGTCGCCCAAGTTTAGGTGCCTGGCTCAGCTATGGACTCGGAACGGACAATGAGAACCTACCGCATTACGTAGTGATGCACGCTCATTCAAATCATGCTGAACAAAGTCTCTTCAATCGACTTTGGGGTACAGGCTTCATGCCAGCCGATCACCAAGGTATGCTACTTCGAAGTCAGGGCGACCCCGTTCTATTCCTTAGTAATCCGAAAGGCGTTTCTCGCAAGGACCGACGTGCACAACTTGATGCGTTGGCTGCCATTAACCAGGGACAAGCAGACTCCTTTGGTGATCCTGAAGTTCTAGCCAGGATCAAGCAACACGAAATGGCCTATCGCATGCAAATGTCAGTGCCGGAACTGATGGATATGTCAAAGGAAACCGAAGAGACGTTCAATCTCTACGGTGAAGCAGCCAAAACTCCTGGCAGTTTTACAGCCTGCTGCCTTACCGCTCGACGACTGGCCGAACGAGGTGTCCGTAACATCCAGATTTTCCATCGCGGTTGGGACGCTCATGGAAATCTAGTCGGCGAGCACGGCTCACAATGCAAAGACGTGGATCAAGCATGTGCTGCGTTAATTAAAGACCTGAAGCAACGAGGCATGCTGGACGAGACCCTCGTGATCTGGGGCGGCGAATTTGGCCGAACCGTTTATTGTCAGGGCGGATTGGGCAAGGAAAACTATGGACGAGATCACCACCCGCGCTGTTTCTCAACGTGGATGGCCGGTGGCGGAATCAAGCCCGGCATTACATACGGTAAGACTGACGAGTACGGATACAACATCGCTGATGAACACGGCCAGCCACTTAACCCGCAACCCACGCACGAATCCTGGACTCCCGGTACGATGCACATACATGATCTAAACGCAACGATATTGCATCAAATGGGCATTAATCACGAACGCCTTACTTATCGCTATCAGGGAAGAGATTTCCGGCTAACGGATGTACATGGCCACGTGATTCACGACATTATCAGTTAACAAACAGGCACAACCAAATAGTGCCGTTCTAAGGTTACCGTGCGGGACACTGAACGTGACAAGACAAACACACACGATCCTGACTTTCCTCAGTTGTGTTGCGTTATTGGCGAGTGCCCGTCCCGCACAGGCTCAAGACAACTCCGATTTCTTTGAAAAACAAATTCGCCCCCTTCTCGTGAAGCATTGCGTAGCATGTCACGGACCGAAGAAACAGGAAAGCGGCTTACGGCTGGATACCCGCAAATCGGCGATCCAAGGTGGTGAGATTTACGGTCCCGCGTTTAGTGAGAAGTCGCCGTCCGAAAGCAAGTTGCTAAAAGTCATCCGCCACGAAGATGACATCGCAATGCCTCCGAAGAAGAAGCTGAGTCCATCTGAAATCGCTTTATTCGGGCAGTGGTTGCAAACCGGGGCGAGTTGGCCAGACCTCATCGAGCATGCTGAAGGACCCTCCATCTCAGAACAGTGGGACTCCCATTGGGCGGTATCCCCTCCGAAAAGCACGAAAGTACCTGCCATATCTGACAGCGAAGAGATCTACAGTCCGGTCGATGCCTTTGTAATTGCACGCCTGAACGCTGCAGGATTAACGCCCTCAGAATCAGCGAGTCCGCTGGCCATCATAAAACGCACCTATTACACGCTAATCGGTCTGCCACCTTCTTTTGAACAAGTCCGAGAATTTGAAAAACAATATAAAGCGGATCCGAAACAGGCGATGCAAACACTCGTTGATGCATTACTAGCTTCCGACCATTACGGAGAACGATGGGCAAGGCACTGGATGGATCTAGCTCGATATGCTGACACGAAAGGATATGTCCGACTCAATGAGCAAACCAACTTCTACCATGCATGGACGTACCGCGACTATTTGATCAAAGCATTTAATAAAGACAAGCCATACGACCTCTTTATCAAAGAGCAACTCGCAGCAGACCTGATGCTGGATGGACCTGACAATCGATCACTGGCAGCACTTGGATTCTTAACGCTAGGTCGACGGTTTACTGGAAATCAGCACGACATTATTGATGACCGCATCGATGTTGTTACACGCGGATTACTCGGAATCACGGTAACATGCGCACGATGTCACGATCACAAATTCGACCCGATACCCACATCTGACTACTACGCACTGTACGGAATGTTTGCCAGCACTTCAGAACCCTCCGATCTTCCGTACCTAACATCTGGTGACAAGCCGCAGCCGTTCTTAGGTGACTTGGCTGAGTACGATCAAAAACGTTCTGAGTTGGACAAGCAGATCGACGAGTATATTCCTGCAACGCTAAACATGTTGCGAGGTGACACAACTCGATATCTCAAGGCGGTGTTAAACGGACGCAAGGAATTCCTTGTACCTCTACCAGCCGCCAAAGGAGAAATGCGACAGACATTTACCGAACGTTGGATTGAGTTTTTAGAAGGCACTCAAACCGGTGATCATCCCGTTTTTCATCCATGGCACTTACTACACGCATTACCTACAAATCACTTTGAGCAGCGCAGCGCGGAAATATTGCGAGAGTTATCGGCGCGGCGGCGACTGATGCTCAATCCGCTTGTATTGGACGCTCTATCCAGGTCAACGCTTTCATCCATGGATGATGTCGCAATCGTCTATGGCATATTGCTCGAGGACATTCACAACCAATGGCAAGCGCGCAAGCAAGAAAACACTGAACTAACTCGTTTCGAATCCGATGCAAAAGAGTCGTTGCGTCAGGTGCTATACGGTGGCAATTCAGCATTTGCAATCACGCCGCGTGAGGCACTCGATGCGTATCTTCTTGATGCTGACTGGAATATGAAATTATCCAAAGCTTATCTGGATTTCGATGCGTGGCTTGCCTCTACGGGAAATGAACCGGCAAAGGCACACGTTCTGTTTGATTCCGAGCGACTGCACGAGCCACATGTGTTCATACGCGGAAACCCAGAACGTACGGGGGAAAGGGTCTCTCGTGCTGCACCGGCACTATTGGGTAAATCTCTTTCTAAACCATTCACACACGGAAGCGGTCGTCGTGAGTTAGCCGAAGCAATTGCACATCAGGACAATCCGCTTACTGCTCGTGTACTGGTCAATCGTATTTGGACTCACCATTTCGGCCAGGGGTTGGTAGATACCACCAGTAACTTTGGGCTTCGAGCCACTCCGCCGAGTCACCCCGACTTACTGGACTATCTGGCATTTCGCTTTTCACACGAAGGTTGGTCCATTAAGACCCTACATCGATGGATTTTGAACTCGAGAGTCTGGCAACAGAGCAGTAACGATCGCCCGGCAGCGAGGGAAATAGACCCAGAAAACAGGTTGCTTTGGCGCGCAAACAGAATACGCGTCGATTTCGAAACATATCGAGATTCTCTACTGTCGACTTCGGGGCAACTCAACAGTGCGATTGGCGGTCGTTCTATTCCACTGGAGCAATCTGACAACACGCGTCGTTCCGTTTATGGCTTTATAAACCGCACATCACTGCCACCCGTCCTATTGTTGTTTGGTTTTCCAACGCCTGATGCACACAGCGACGGACGTGCAAAAACAACCGTGCCTCAGCAGTCGCTGTACATGATGAATAGTAAATTCGTATTGGATCAGGCTAAAGCAGTGAGTGACCGGGCGATCAGAATCGCCGGAGCGGGTAATCAGGAGGACACCGCGCACGCTCTTTTCCACATCACTATTGGTCGCGATCCCACCCGCACCGAATTAGCTCAAGTATTAGAGTTTATCGATTCCAAAAACTCTGCCTGGCATGTCGTCGCTCACACATTAATTCTTTCCAACGAGTTTTGTTTCATTGATTGACCGCAACCATACTTCAGCTGTATCTCGACGACAGATGCTCGCATCGTGTGGGGTCGGTATGGGTATGGTTGGGTTACAACCGCTGCTCGCAGAGAGCAGCAGTTCGTTCTCAACCAAACAACCTCATCACAGGCCTGTTGCAAAACACGTCATTCACATCTTCCTGAATGGCGGTCTATCCCACGTAGACACATTCGATCCCAAGCCACTTTTGGAAAAGTACAATGGCAAGCCACTGCCGATTGAAAACCTTCCGACCGAGCGAGCAACCGGCAATGCGTATGCATCGCCATTCAAGTTTCGAAAACATGGCGAGAGTGGAATCGAAGTTAGTGAAATCTTTCCGCATACCGCTGCCAATATCGACGACATCTGCGTCATTCGTTCTGCATACGCTGATGTGCCAAATCATGAGCCTTCTTTCTTGTTATGGAATTGCGGTGAGGCCCGACTACCCCGGCCAAGCATGGGCTCATGGGTTACCTATGGCCTTGGAACTGAAAACCAGAACCTACCGGGATTTGTAGCTCTTTGCCCACATGGACTCCCCACTCAAGGCGTCGAAAACTGGCGATCCTCCTTCCTGCCAGGAGCATTTCAGGGAGTTCATGTTGATACGCAGTTTAGTGAAGTCGAACAACTGATTGAAAATATCAAAAACGGGCAACTCGATGAGCACAGTCAACGCAAACAATTGGATCTGCTATCCGCCTTCAATCGTCGCCACTTAGAACAACGCGGATTTGATCCCGCTCTTGAAGCTCAGATTCAGTCATTTGAACTAGCGTATCGGATGCAAACAGAAGCTGCCGAAGCCTTCAATCTCTCAGATGAACCGCAGTATATTCATGACATGTATGGCGAAACCGTACAATCCAAAACCATGTTAACAGCACGCCGACTTGTTGAACGCGGCGTGAGATTCGTTCAGGTTTGGTATAGCGGCGGACAACCGTGGGACAATCACGATAACATCAACATCCATGCAACACTTGCAAAGAATATCGACCAGGGTATTGGTGCACTGATTCGTGATTTGAAGCAACGAGGTTTGCTGGACGAAACGCTAATTCTATGCGGTGGCGAGTTTGGTAGAACACCTACCGTTGAACTTCCTCGCCCGATCCTGAATTCAGGCAAACAACTTGGTCGCGACCATAATCACTATGGATTCTCAGTTTGGATGGCCGGCGGTGGTATAAAAGGTGGAACGGTGTACGGCAGCACGGATGAAACGGGATGGAAGGCACAAGAGAATCCAGTCCATGTGCATGACATTCATGCAACCATGCTACATCAACTGGGATTTGATCACGAAAGATTTACATACCGTCACGCAGGACGAGACTTTCGACTGACTGATGTACACGGCCACGTTATACATGACATCCTGAGCTAAGCTCCGCTACTTGAACCCACACAATCACCAGAGTTATTTCATGAGATTGAAGATCGCTTATCTACTTACTTTTCTCGTAGCCGGCATACCATCTGCTGTGTCTGCCGGAGATCAACCAAATGTCATCATGATTCTCGTAGATGACATGGGGTATTCAGATGTTGGATGTTATGGCGGCGAGATTCATACGCCAAACCTAAATCACCTTGCTGCAAACGGCTTGAGATTTACACAATTCTACAACACGGCTCGTTGCTGGCCGACACGTGCAGCACTGATGACTGGCTTCTACGCACAACAGGTAAATCGAGATGCGATTCCCGGACTTGGAGGTGGTGGACGCGGTAAACGTCAGGAATGGGCGAGATTATTACCTGATTATTTAAAGCCACACGGATACCGCTGTTATCACAGTGGCAAATGGCATTTGGATGGTAAGTGCCTCGATGGCGGATTTGATCGGTCATTTAACATGAGAAACCAAGGAAACTTCTTCACAAACCGAGGCAACTTCGTCGACGACATTCCGGTTCCCACTGAGGATGAAACGGAATTCTATGCCACCGATGCGACCGCCGATCACGCGATCGACTGTCTAAAGGAGCATCAGCGAGATTACTCCGAAAAGCCATTTTTTCATTACGTCGCATTTATCGCTCCGCACTTTCCATTGCACGCACGACCGGAAGACATCGCAAAATACAAGGATCGGTATCTCATCGGTTGGGATGAAATGCGAAAAGCCAGATTCGAGCGTCAGTTGGCGATAGGGATTCATAACACATCTTTATCTAAACTTGAGCAAGATGTGGGGCCTCCGTATCATTTCCCGGATGCACTTGAAAAGCTCGGTGCTGGTGAAGTTAATCGACCATTGCCTTGGGACACACTGACCGACACACAAAAGCAATTCCAAGCAACGAAAATGGCGATCCATGCTGCCATGGTCGATCGCGTCGATCAGCAAATCGGCCGCATACTCGAGCAGCTAAAGAAAATGAATGCTCTGGAAAACACATTAATCATGTTTGCATCAGATAATGGTGCAAGTGCTGAGATCATGGTGAGAAACGGCGGACACGACCCAAGTGCATCACCGGGAAGTGCGCCTACTTACTTGTGCTTAGGACCGGGTTTCTCAAGTGCCTGCAATACTCCTTTTCGTCGGCATAAAACGTGGGTACATGAAGGAGGCTGTGCTACTCCGCTGATTGTATGCTGGCCAGACGGGATTCGTGACAAAGGTGCAATACGCACGACTCCAGGACATGTTATCGACATCTTGCCGACAGTTCTTGCCGCCGCCGGAATAGAAAAACCCACGCAATGGGGCGGTCACCCAATACCCGAGGCCCCCGGCAAAAGTCTACTACCAGTCTTTAAACGAGACGTCGACATCAAACGTGACTTTCTCTGGTGGATGCATGACGGCCATCGTGCAATTCGAGTCGATAATTGGAAGCTGGTGGCAGCAAAAGGTGACGCATGGGAACTTTACAACCTGAAGCATGACCGAGCCGAGCAGAATAATCTTGCGTTACAACATCCCAAAAAGCTTGATCAGTTACAGTCCATTTGGGAAGGACAGCTTGAGTCCATGAGTCAATTGGTGCGTGAGTCAAGAGAGAGTGAATAGGTCATGACGGCAGGTAGCTGGTTTGTCCGAGTGCTTTGCATTGCGATGTTTGTCGCTACCTGCGCAACTCCTGCACACTCACAGACGAATCGCGACTCCACCATTGGACACAAACTCTTCGATGAATCGGTGTCGGAGATTCTCATCAAACGCTGTATCCGCTGCCACAATTCCAACAAGAATTCAGGTGGTCTCGACCTTACGTCAAATCAAGGCATTAACGCTGGCGGGAATTCCGGCCCGGTAATTAGTAACAAGTCACCCGATCAAAGTCGATTGATAAAACTAGTTGAGCATCGTGAGAAACCTCGCATGCCGCTGGATCAGCCCAGACTCCCGAATTCAGACATTCAGGACTTAAAGCGATGGATTGCAGCTGGCTCGCCCTATACACGAAAACTCTCCGCTCCGACGGCGGCGAAAGAGCTGGTAAAGGTTGATCGGTCATTCTGGTCTTTTAGGCGGCTCATGTCCGTTAAGACTCCGAAAACGGTGCAATCATGGTCCACAAATCCGATGGATGCATTTATCGCTGCCGAATGGGAACGAGCTGGATTACAGCCGCCAAAAACTGCATCTCGCACAGATCTTTTGCGCAGACTATCACTGGATGTCTTGGGCGTACCTCCGTCGATAGACGCGATCTCTGAATTTCTAATGGATACATCGCCACTCGCCTGGGAGCACGTTGTAGATAAAGCACTGTGTGCACCAGGTTATGGTGAGCGATGGGGTCGTCAATGGCTCGATGTTGTTCGGTTTGCGGAGAGCTATGGATTCGAGCATGATTTGGATAATGCTAATGCGTATCATTTCCGAGACTTTGTTATCCATGCATGCAATTCTGACCAGCCTTTTGATGAATTTGTTCAATGGCAATTGGCCGGCGACGAATTAGCGAAAGGCAATCGCTCGGCTCGATTAGCCACGGGCTTTCTAGCTGCCGGCCCTCGAAATGCGGACATCGCTCAAGTTCGCGTTGAGCAAGAGCGTTATGACGAATTGGACGACATTGCCAGAACCATTGGTTCTGGATTCCTCGGGCTGACCATCGGATGTGCCCGGTGCCACGACCACAAATTCGATCCGTTAAGCCAGCGTGAATACTACGAATTCATCAAGGTATTTGATAAGTCTATTCGTGGAGAATTGGACGTCGTTCCATTCCATGCAAATCAAGGAAACACCGTCAAAGCACTGATTGCTGGTGAAGGCATTGAGCCTCTCGCAAGAATCTACAACCCGGGTCCGGCTTTTTACGAGGACACGTGGTTTCTAAATCGTGGCGATGTGAACCTCAAGGAATTCACGGTCTCGCCTGGGGTAATAGGAGTCATTACCTCGGAAGATTCGGTCGATTTTGATCGCTGGACACAAACGAATGACGGAGAATCTAACAAACTCGGCTTCCGTGCTTCACTTGCACATTGGATCTCTGATATCGACAACGGTGCGGGGCCTCTTCTGGCTCGCGTCATTGCAAATCGCGTTTGGCAGTTTCATTTCGGACGTGGAATTGTAACAACCCCGAACGACTTTGGCGCTCGGGGTGCACGGCCGAGTCATCCTGACTTACTCGAGTGGTTAGCGGGTGAACTAGTCGATCACGACTGGAGCATAAAGCATCTGCATCGCCTCATACTTACAAGCCAGACATACAAACAAGCGAGCCTTGCAACGCCGCCCACGGATCAACAGCTAGAATTATTCCATGGCTTTCCGGTTCGACGGCTCGATGCGAATGCGATTCACGACAGCCTTCTTTCAGCAACTGGTCAGCTTAGCGCAGAGCTATATGGGCCGAGTGTTGTCAGCACGACCAGTAATCGCAAGGCTGTTTACTACCGGATTAAGCGAAGCCAACTTCATCCATTCTTAAGATTATTCGATTGCCCGGACACGCTCCAATCTTCCGGACAACGTACCACCTCCACCGTGCCATCACAGGCGCTGGCGTTGCTAAATTCTCGGGCAGTTGGCCAAATCATGGCTGACTATGCGAGTGCATCACTGCGAACGCACAACAACGATCTTGCCAAAGTGTTATCACAAGCATTCGAACAATTCCTTTCTCGCAAACCGAGTCAAAGTGAGTTCATCGCAGCGAGTAACTTCGTACAGCAACAAATCGACGACTATAGCCGCGACCCTATAGAAAGAACTGAGGCGTCACTGGTTACACGAGACATCACTTTTATGTTGCAAGCCAGCGAACAAGACACAGTAACGCGTACACAAACTGACATCGTGCAAGCGTGGAGTGGTTCGCGCAATTTACCTGCCTTCACGCCGCTCGATCCCAGCAAGCCGCCAATGTATCGGGAAGGTACAAATGCGGCCATTGTATTCGGCCCAAATTCTTCACCACTTGTTTTCCCTAATCGCAGTTTCCCAAAAATTGGCACGGGTGATTTTAGTTTTAGCGTTCGCTTTCAGGTGCCATTGGACGGCGGAGAAGACAACCAAATACTCGGAACAGACTCTTTTAAAGGCCAGCCCAAATACTCTGGGTTTTACCTGCAACAGATTGGCACGATGATTCGATTTACTACACGCAACACCGGGATAAGCGGGCCGCAAGGGTATCTGGATGTCGCTGACAGATTTGAAAAGGGACGATGGTTTGTTGTGACTGGCAAACGATCCAACAATACTCTGTCACTCACAATTGATACTGATTTCCCAAGCACCGCCTCAAGGGCAGAGGCCGATCCGATCAATATCGACAACGAAGTGCCATTTAAGATCGGCGATATTGATGAAGATCCATCCGGACGTTTTCGCGGGGACATCAGTCACATCCTCTTTTACCACCGTGCCCTTTCCGATGAAGAAGTTAAACAAAATCATGAGGCCTTACACGCTTCCCCGACGCATAACCTGATTCGGACTCCTCTAGAGATGGCCGTTGCCGATTTGTGCCAAACGCTCGCGTGTCTTAACGAATTCATATATCTCCGTTAGTTTATTCATGACCATCTCATCAAATCCCAACCACACATTGCAGAATTATCGGTCACGCCGCGACTTCATCACTAGAAGTGGTTGCGGCATTGGGATGCTCGCGCTACAAGATCTGTTACGAGCAGATGCACCGCACATTAAATCTACTCAACACAATCGTCGACCGCATTATCCTGCAAAAACCAAGTCCGTTATCTGGCTGTTTATGCACGGGGCACCCAGCCAGGTTGATACGTGGGATTACAAGCCTGAACTAAAGAAGCGTGATGGTCAAACACACAAAGGGTTTGACCAATCCACAGGTTTTTTTGCAGGTTTAGGAGGCCCCATCATGAAGTCTCCTTTTAGATTCTCTCAACACGGTGAAACGTCTACATGGGTGTCGGAAATCTATCCTCAATTGAGCCAACACGTCGACAAAATGGCGATGATCCACTCGTGTTACGCCAAGGAAAATAATCATGCGCCTGCTCAAATCGAAATGAACACAGGCATGGCACGTCTTGGCTTCCCCTCGGTAGGGTCGTGGATAACGTACGGTTTGGGAACTGAGAATCAAAACCTACCTGGTTTCATTGTTATGTATGACGCCAAGGGACGCGGTACGCCGAAATCCAGATCAATCAGTTGGGGCTCCGGATTTCTACCGGCCGTCTATCAAGGCACTCCTTTGAGCAACTCAGGTGAACCGATTAACCACTTGCGCCCATTACCCGGCCGAACGATTCGGACACAGCAATCACAACTTGACCTACTGAGGGCACTGTCGTCGTCTAACGGCGAAACGAATCCGCAGCGACCGGAATTGGATGCGCGAATTGAAAGTTTCGAGTTGGCATACCGCATGCAAATTGCAGCTCCGGAAGCATTTAAGCTGCAAAGTGAAACCGCGGAAACACATCGACTCTATGGTACCGCCAATCCTGATTGTGGCCCCTTTGCTAAGCAGGCTTTAATCGCGCGTCGGCTAGTCGAACGCGGCGTGCGTTTCGTGCAATTATTCAGCGGCGGCTTTAACAACGAGGACTCATGGGATGGGCATACCAATCTGGATAAGAACCATCGTCAATTTGCTGGCGAAACGGACCAGCCCATTGCTGCATTGTTGACGGATTTGCAACAACGCGGTCTCCTCGACTCAACACTTGTTGTTTGCTGTGGCGAATTTGGACGTCTGCCACTTGTGCAAACCGGTGGTACAGGCCGCGATCATAATCCGCTGGCTTTTACTACATGGATGGCCGGTGGTGGCGTCAAACCCGGCGCGCGATATGGAAGCACCGATGAACTCGGGCTGAGAGCTGCTGAGAATCCCGTTAGCATTAACGACTTGCATGCCACCATACTGCACTTAATGGGTTTGAACCATGAACAACTAACTTATCGCCACGAAGGCCGGGATATAAGATTAACCGATGTTGAAGGTGTTGTTGTAAGTGATGTCGTTTCTTAGGATTTCCCATACTCTCTGTCGCATTTATCTAAGATAGAATCATGAACACTTTCGCTTAGCCGATTTCCAGATCTAATCAGGTTCGCATCCTGTAATCCTTAACACTTCTTACTCTTGTTTTCCTAGCCTTGTTTTCCTAGCCTTGTTTCCCTAGCCTTGTTTCCCGACCTCATTCAGCAAGTGACTTTTATGCTTTGTCGTCTATCGTTCGTTTGTACTTTGGGTTTTGCCAGCTTGTTGTATTCAACACCGGCCACTGCAGACAACTGGCCGTCGTTTCGTGGTTCCTCGGATGGTTTCGTAGCCCAGTCCGATATTCCTACGGAATTCGGGCCTGGAAACCATGAGGCCTGGTCGATCGACTTACCGCGAGGGCACTCGTCGCCGACCGTCTGGAATGGGCAGGTATACCTGACGGCGCACACGCCGAAAACAAACACGCTCCACGTTTACGCTCTAGACGGAAAGAGCGGAGCAGAGTCGTGGCATAAAGAGATCTCCGTCGAGGAGGTCGAGCGATTCATTCACCCTGATGGCAGTGCAGCCGCCAGTTCCATCGCAACAAATGGATCACATGTCATTGCCTATTTCGCATCAAGCGGGCTGTATTGTTTTAATGCGGATGGCAAGCAACTCTGGCAATTCCCGATGGAAGCTGCACGGACATACAGTGGTGCATCCAGTTCACCTGTAATACACGACAATATCGTCTACGTTCAACGAGTTGCCAGCGGAAGCAGCTTTGTTGTGGCCATCGATGTAAACGATGGAAGTCAACTTTGGCGACATGACTTTCCCGTATTCGGTCGTTTAATGTCCAAATCAGGTGCAGCAACTGTACGGGTGAAAGACGATGAACTGATTGTTCACAACACAACGGGTGTCTCTGCTCATGATCTAAAGACCGGCAAGATTAACTGGAGTGTACGTGCTGCCACCACAGCGACCAGTTCACTTGTTGTGTCTGATACACACGTATTCGCTGCGACATATGTGCAAACGGGAGAAGAAGCACTTAGACCCGATGTACCAACGTGGGCAACGCTACTGAAGTCAGCGGACAAAGATAACGACCAGAAAGTTTCTGCGGCTGAATTCCCTCGTGATCTATTCTGGTTTCGGCGCCCGGAGGGTGAAGCAAGCCCGCAATCGAGTCCGCGAATCCGTATCAACCACGTCGACTTCAACAAGGATGGAAAAGTTGGAGAACAGGAATGGGCTGGCTTCAAACAACGATTTGAAAGCAACCGGGAGAACGTCACAGATCACGGATTACTGGCAATTCAGTTAGGTGGCGATGGTGATGTCACTAAAACTCACATGGCAGTGTTGGAGAAACAAGGCCTGCCTGAAGTGCCGTCACCCGTGTTAGGCAATGATCAGCTGTTCATGGTCAAGAACGGTGGAATCCTCACATGCTTCGATATTAAGGCAAACACACGGTTGTACCGTCAACGACTCGGTACCACCGGCACTCACTTTGCCTCACCTATTTTGACCGGCAACCTACTTATCGTGTGCGATGGAAATGGACAGGTTGTGATTGCAGACATTTCAGGTGAACGCCCCAAAGTGGTTTCCAAAAATGCACTAAATGACCGCATATTCGCTACGCCAACCATCGTGGACAATACTCTATATATACGGACTGAATCGAAACTCTATGCGTTTCGCAAATAGTCCACGCGAGCCTCGCACGATCGGATATCATGAATGAGTCCGGATACTGCGCCTCTAAATCTCGACCTGCATTTATGAACCGCTATTACTTAATTCTAGCTCTTACGTTTGTCCCGCCGTTCGCGTTGCAAACACATGGCGATGACTCGGTACGCGACGCAATTGAAAGAGCAGTTCCATATATCCAACGACAAGGTGCGTGGTGGATCGACGAAAAGGATTGTGTGTCGTGCCATCGTGTTGGTCAAATGCTCTGGAGTCTGGAAACCGCGCGAAGTAAAGGACTGGCCGTAAGTTCGCGACTCGACGAATGGACAACATGGGCTATCGACAAGTCACTCAGCAAGCGTGATGACGGTCAACTTCACGGAGAGAGAAATAAGGATGGACTTGCTCAACTACTGCTTGCACGAAATCGAACCATTGAAAAATATGACGCGCAACTCGCACAATTCGCCAAACTGATTGCCAACGGGCAGGAGGACGACGGCACTTGGAAACCTGGCGGCCAGTTGCCCGGACAAAAACGCGACAAGTTGGAAACTACGAATGTTGGTACGGCGTGGATCGCAGTAGCCTTGTTCGACTATCGCGACTCCGAAGATGTCGAAACCTCTTTTAACAAAGCAATCAACCATTTGAAGTCGGTAAATGGTGCGAAGAGTGCCGAATGGTTTGTTGCACGGTTATTGCTGGCTGTGAAACAAAAAGATGCCACGCAAATCGAGGCTATGATCGACCGACTCATCGCCACTCAAAACGTTGACGGGGGATGGGGATGGATTCTCAGTCAGGAAAGTGATGCCTTAGCGACGGGAATGGTGTTATACGCCCTAAACCAATCCGACGTGGAATCAAAACAAGAACAAGTTGTAAAAGCTGTGCAGTACCTGACTTCTAGTCAGAATGACGATGGTTCATGGGATGTGAAAGGCACAAAGAACGCCAAGAAGGATCGTGTTGAAGAAACCTCGAGCTATTGGGGTACAACATGGGCCGTCATCGCACTTCTCGAATTCGTTGCTGATCCTTCATAGTGTACGTGTAACAACCCCGAGCAATTCTGATGAAATCTACTTCAAGCGTTGCACTGCTGATTGCCTTTGGCCTTACGCTGGCAACCGCACAAGCAGACAGATTTAATTATCTGGAAGACCACAATCCCTACTACGTAGGATTGGATTTTCCCAAGCTCACCACGCCGCAATGGATCGGAGAAGAGGGTGTTGATGCTGTCGTCATTCTATCGATTGACGACATGCGAAATAGTGCCACGTATGAGTCCTACCTGCGCCCGATCCTCGAGCGACTAAAACAGATTGATGGTCGTGCACCGGTCAGCATCTTCACCAACAGCATCGACGCACAGGATCCTCAACTTCAGCAGTGGTTGAAAGAAGGTCTGAGTCTTGAGATTCACACAATTGATCATCCTTGCCCGTGTCTGTCGGGGGGAGATTTCGCGCGTGCCAAAAGCACATATGATCGATGCGTCGACCTCATGGCATCCATCCCAAACAACCGACCAGCGGCATTCCGTATGCCTTGCTGTGACTCACTCAATACACCAAGTCCCCGATTTTGGGCTGAGATATTCAACAAGACCACAGAACAAGGCAATTATCTCACGATCGATTCATCGGTATTTAATATCACAACAGCAAAAGACCCAGCCATCCCGATGGATCTGGCTTTAGATGAATCCGGAAACTCACGATTTGAACACTACATCCCGTTTGATTCATTCGTGAACGTAATCAAAGACTATCCATATCCATTTGTGCAGGGGCAACTCTGCTGGCAGTTTCCCTGCGTCATTCCAAGCGACTGGGAAGGACAGAATGTACAGCGACCATTCAATCCAAAAACCGTTGAAGATATGAAACATGCGTTGGATGCCACGGTAATAAAGAAAGGTGTCTATCCGCTTGTTTTTCATCCACATGGCTGGATCCGTAATTCGCAAATCATCGAAATCATTGACCACGCCGTTAAGAATTATGGAAACCGGGTTAAGTTCCTGACCTTTCGTGAATGTGCAGATCGTATTCAAGCGAATCTTCTCAGTGGACAATCGCTAAGAAACACAGATGGGGGAGACAACGGTGTTCGAATCGTGGATTTGAATGACGATGGATTCTTGGATGTCGCAATTGGAAATGATCAACTGCGCAAGACACGCATTTGGGACACCAACCAACAACGATGGGAAGAATTCAGTTTTCCCACCAGCATTGCAAATTCACACGAACAGTTCTTCACTCACTCGTTGGAAGGTACTAGCCTGCTCGTAAATAGCAAAGCTGCCAGAGGAGTCTGGCAATTGCGAGACAGCCAGTGGCGGTTGAACGAACAAATGCTAGCCGGACTGCCTGAGGCCACCGCGGACGGAATTGACAATGGCCTGCGAATGAGAGATATCGATCAGGATGGCTTTTCGGAAATGATTACAAACACAGCCGTGCTTCGCTGGGACACGGATGATCGAAAATGGCAGCCACTGCCATTTTCGATTCCCGACGACACCTCCATAACAAATGAAGCCGGATTGGATGCAGGGTTACGATTCGTTGACATTGACGACGACGGATTAGAGGACATCATCTTTTCTGACGATCAAACTTATTCGCTACATTTGTTTTCCGACATGAAAACCGGATGGGATAACAAATTACTTTCCGGAAGTCGCCCGGAACAGAACGAGATACCGATCATTTCGCTTGGCGGAACCAATTATGGAAGCTGGTTTTCTGAGCGCTATATGTGGGTTCAAAACGAGTTCACTCAAGGACTACCTGCATTGGTGGACCGCAGGAGTTTCGATCAGTTGCTCGCAAATGCGCCTCCCAAAGCAAAGTCACCGGAAACTGCACTAAAGGCATTTGAAACACAAGCGGGCTTCAAGGTGGAGCTAGTCGCGTCGGAACCTCTGGTTATGGATCCGGTTGCATTTGACTGGGACTCCAAGGGACGTCTATGGGTTATAGAAATGGCAGACTACCCGCTCGGGCTCGACAACAAAGGAAAGCCAGGGGGTCGCGTAAGATTCCTCACAGACACCGATGCAGATGGCAAATATGACAAATCAACGTTATTCGCAGACGGCATCGGTTATCCATCTGATGTCATGGTATGGCGAGACGGCGTTTTAATCAGTGCTGCCCCTAATATTTGGTACATGGAAGATTCAAATGGGGATGGCAAGGCCGATATCAAAACAGCCGTGTACACGGGGTTTGGTGAAGGCAACCAACAACACCGGGTGAACGGTCTGCGTTGGGGATTGGATAACTGGGTGCATCTTGCCAATGGAGATAGTGGAGGAGTCGTACGGTCGTCTAAGACAGAAGAGACGATCAATATTGGCGGTCGGGATTTGCGAATTCGTCCTGACACCGGTGAATTACAGGCCTTAACTGGTCAAACACAACATGGCCGCAATCGGGATGACTGGGGAAATTGGTGGGGTGCGAACAATTCGAACCCGATGTTCCAATACGTATTACAGGATCAGTATCTCGCTCGGAATCCGCACGTAAGTTATCCCAATCCACGCCATGCCGTGGCCACACTACAGGACTCGCCAATCTTTCCGATCAGCCGGGTGATGAGCCATTGGGAAGGTTATCGTCCGCCACCACCTGGAGCTCCCAGTAGATTCACATCCGCGTGCAGCACCATCGTTTACCGTGACCAGTATCTTGGTAAGGCCTTGCACGGCGACATGTTCGTGAGTGCACCGGTTCACAATTTAGTGCATCGTCGGTCGATTTCCTTTGACGGCTTATTAATGCATTCGACTAAACCGAACAACGAAGAAGGAAGTGAATTCGTGCGAAGTCGCGATAGTTGGTTTCGTCCAACGACGATTCGAACCGGACCGGATGGAGCACTCTGGATCGCTGACATTTACCGCATTGTAATTGAGCATCCACAGTGGATTGACGATCGACGTGAACAGGAATTAGACCTAAGAGAAGGGCATGACAAGGGTCGCATCTACAGAGTAATAAGAGATACCAAAGAACCGCCTACACTTCCCGATTTTGACAATCTAAGTGCGCAATCGCTGGTAAATCTCCTTGAAAGCACCAACGGCTGGGTGCGAGATTATGCACATCGTCAATTGTTGTGGCATAAGGATCCGGTCGACATTGCACCTGCCTTGGTAGAAGCGCTAGGTACTTCGAAGTCCGCACTTCAGCGTCTACATGCACTTTGTGTGCTCGACGGAATCGATCAACTTAGTATCGCTGACTTAGAATTAGCACTTAGTGACAATGAGCCTCAAATCGTCCGTCATGCCGTGCGAATCAGCGAACAATTCTCAACGCCAAAACCGGATCTGGACGTCATCAATGCACTCCTGGTCTTAGCAACAGTGAACAAGGATCCGTTTGTGGCACAGCAGCTTGCATATAGCCTAGGTGAATTTGATCATCCTCGCGCTGGGCATGCACTTGGAACGGTCATGGTCCGGCATCAGGAAGATCCGTTTGTTATGGCCGCCGCATACAGCAGTCTCTCACTACAACCTGCTGATGCTCTTTTGGCAGTGCGACAGCATTCCGGCGAAGGGGATGATCCTTCTGCGCACGTAGCAAGGATTGTAAGCACTGTCGTTGGCCTTGGCGACAATGACACGGTGTCCAGAGTCATCTCCGAGTTGATCGCTGATGGTGATGAAGCATCATCGTGGCAATTTGCCGCGTTAAGCGAAATCCAAAACTCACTGGCCACGCAACAGAGAGAACTGATTGACTTAATTACGACGGCTGAATCCAAAAAGCGTCTAAGTGAAATCCAGTCTGCGGCCAGACAATTGATTTTGACAGATGGCACCGATCCAGCGATCAAGATTGTCGCGGCCAACCTTGCTATTTCCGAATCCAGCAGCAGTGATGTAGAACTGCTGCTGCGACTTCTTTCACCTCAATCGCCGGTGGAATTGCAGCAAATCGGGGCGCGGTTAATTGCGTCGGCAACCGATCTGACCGCCGCCAATGCTGCTATCGCGAAATGGAAGACACTAGGTCCTCTCGCACGCGACAGAGTTGTTGCAGCCATGCTGACTCGAGAGAACGTAACGCTTCGACTTTTGGAAGCTATCGAATCGTCTGACATTTCCGCTCTGGACTTAACGGCAACACATAGACAAATCATGTTAGCCCACGAATCTGACAGTGTTCGTATTCAGGCTACCAGGTTGTTTGGAATGACAAGCAATGCGGAGCGAGAGCGTTTGATTGCCGAATACCTACCCGTGGTCAAAGCCGGTGGGGATATTGAAAGAGGATTCGGACTTTTTTCAAAAACCTGTGCTCAGTGCCACAAGCTTCGCGGAATCGGACATGGTGTTGGTCCCAGCTTAGCCGGACTTCTCAATAAATCAGCAGAGCATTTGACAACCCATGTTTTGGACCCTGACAAAGCGATCGAAGATAAATTTCGAAACTACACCGTAATCACAACTGACGGGCGAATCGTAAATGGTCTGCTCACCAATGAATCGGCAAATAGCATTACCATAGCGGGCCCAAATTCACAGAATACGCAAGTGAGGCGGAGCGACATTGAGCAAGACGGATTTAAACGCAATATTCGTTCCATGATGCCGACTGGTTTAGAAAAGTACCTGACCGCCTCGCAATTGGCCGACGTGGTCGCATTTGTTCAGGCCAATCAAAATCCGCCAAAGCAATTTGATGGTAATAAGCCCACGGTGAAGTCGTTTGTCGACGGTGCAATTCGCTTGACTGCATCCGTAGCAGAAATCTATGGCCCAACCGTCGTATATGAATCTCGATTCAAGAATATTGGATTTTGGCAGAACCTTGATGACAGAG
>Ga0114933_10001111_pt1 | contig 30717 bp, 46 predicted proteins | sample 4SBtaG_FD_89691 | JGI IMG/M metagenome (GOLD analysis project Ga0114933, IMG submission 89691) | Deep subsurface microbial communities from Kolumbo volcano to uncover new lineages of life (NeLLi) - 4SBTROV12_W25 metaG | ecosystem: Environmental > Aquatic > Marine > Volcanic | place: Kolumbo... | reverse complement strand
GTTCCCGCGGCGTAGTGCACGACGACGCAGTCGGGGCGGATCGTGCCCCTCGGGCTCGAGGCGAAGGTGTCGAACAGCGGGTCGCGAAAGTCGACTCGGATCGAGCGGGTCACCGTCACCGACACTCCGCGTCGCAGGTGAGGTGCTCAGGTAGACACACCTCGGAGTCGAAGCGGCGCGAGGCCGGCGTCGGGGGTTCGACGAGGAGCGAGGAGCCGCGGCACTGCTCGCGCGCGACCTCGCAGTCGAGGAGACAGGCGGCCTCGTTGCGGTCGAGGGCCTCGGAGCCCTTGAGCACCCCGAACAGCAGCAGCACGAATGCGACCGCTGCAGCGAGGGCTCGAGGGGCGCCGGGTCGAAGCACTACGACGGGGCCTCGATAGGGCGCCACTTCACCGACACACCCGACCAGGTGAGCGCCTGCGTCGGGCTCGCAGCCGTCATGTCGAGCAGGATGCCGACATAGACCTCGGTCGCGGCGCTCGACCAGGCCGAACTCTGCGTGCTGGAGTCCTTGCCCGAGGTGTCACCGGATCCGCTCGACGCCGCGGTGTCACCCTTCGTTTCGTCGAAGATGACAAACAAGCGCGCGCGCATCGGGGCGCCTACCAAGGTGTCTCCGCTGCCTCCGCTCGCACCGACGCGACGCGCGTCGCCGTGCTTGTAGACGCTCGAGTTGTTCTTGCGGATCCCGCAGTAGTGGCCCTCGTTGACGGTGAGCGCCGCCGTTCCGCTCGCGACCACGTAGAGCGACGAGGTGCCCGCGCTCGGGGTGTCCGCGGGGAGCCCGGTGCACTCGAGCTCGACCTCGATCCCGTAGAACTCGGTCGTGCTCGGGTTGACGCCGAGCGCGACGACGGCCATGTAGGCATCATTCCCGCCGTCGGGGGCACCGTGCACCGCGGCGCACTCGACGGTCGAGCTCGATCCGAGCACGGTCGATCCGCCCTTCTGCCCCGTGTTCGACTCGGTCGCCGTCGACAGGTTGAGCGTCGTCCAGTCTGCAGAGCCACCCCCGCCGAACTTGTCGCGGTAGAGGGGGCCTCGCCGGCTCACTCGGTCTCCCAGAGCAAGCGCACCTCGGCGGTCGCGGTCTTTCCGATGACGTGGACGTAGGGCTTGTGCCCATTCCCGCACCGGAACTCGGGAGCCGCCGTCGAGGCGACCTCGGTCCGGATGTCGGGGATCGACGCGGCGAGCACCGTCGTGTCGGTGTCCGAGAACCACACGTACGCGTCATTCGACGGCCGGTCGACGGTGAGGATGCCCTTTCCGGGCGGGAGCGTGAAGCTCGACGAGGTCGTCGAGAGCACGCTCGCCTCGTGTGCGCCGCAAGGAGGCGGCAGGTTGGAGATCAGTTCAGCGTTGTCGGCCATGTCGGCTACTCCGGGGCAGTGCGGATCCAGTTGTTGGGGGAAAGCAGACCGAGGTCGGTGTCGCCAGGCCCGCGGATCACGCGGGTGACCAGGCAGAGCACGCTCGACCAGTTGTGACGGCTCGAGGTGACGGTGATCACATCGCCGGGCGTGAGGCTCTGCCAGCGCTGCGACAGGCCCGATGCGACGCCGACGAGGTGAGTGCCGCACCGGCGCAGCGTCGCGGCCTGCAGCATCGACGCCGCCGTGCCGACGTCCTCGACGAGGGCGGTCTCGATGCGCTCGCCGACGAGGGGCGACCCGTCGGGGGCCTTGTAGCGAGTGTGACTCGCCGAGCAGAGCGGGTGCGCCTCGTAGCCGCCGGGGGCATCGGCCCACCCTTTCGGCCCGAACGTCAGCGAGAGCCGATGGGAGCCTGCAGACGGGTCGTGACAGAAGTCGATCCCGAGCACGTTCGCGACCTCCGAGCTGCTCGTGCGCGACAGCTGCTCGAGGAAGCCTCGCTCCTCGTCGAGGTCCAGGTGCGCGACCTTGTCTTCGTGGCGGGCGTCGAGGCGCCAGTGCGCGACCGATAGCCCTCGAGGACCGAGCACCGGCGACGCGGGCAACAGCGGCAGCACCTCGTCGAGGAGGATGCTGCTCGGGCTCTTGGGGCTGTTCGCGTAGAACGCGAGCAGGTAGGCGTTGAGGCGCTCGACGTTCGCCTTCAGCGAGTCGGTGTCGACGCGGCGGGTGCTGCGACCGAGTAGCCAGCGGATCACCTCGCCGGCCCCCTCGAGCGTGCCATCGCGAGGGCCAGGCAGCCCGCCCGAATTCGCGGTGCGGAAGCTGACCCAGAGCTTCGCGCCCTTGGCGATCGCGAGAGTGCCGACCGCGACGTCGACCGTCGTCACCTCGCGCCCGAGGGTGTCCGTCGTCGCCGTCGGCGACACCGTCGCGCTGTTGCCGGTGCTGAGGTTCTGCAGCAGCACCGTCGACCCGACGCACGTCAGGAGACCGTCACCGATGAGCACCGTCGCGGGGTTCGCGCTGTTGTCCTCGGTCGCGGTGTCGAGCTTGACGAGCAGCGCCGGTGACCCGGTGTTCTCAGTGAGGCCACCGACGAGCTGACCAGGTCGGCCGACGGGCACCGGGTAGAACTCGCCGACGATGGCGTCGTCGGGAGCGTAGCCGCCCGCCGTCGGCCAGCTCTCGGAGGTCACCTGCGCGACGGGGTGAGGGATCGAGCCGCGGTCGAGCTGGGCGGCCTCGCGGATCGAGAATACGACAGGCTCGCTCGGGCCGGCCCACTCGGGCTCGTCGACGAGGCCCTCGAGCAGCACGACGCGGTCTTCGTAGTCGTTGCCGACCTTGTGCAGGCTGACCTCCGCTCGGGCGTCGCCGAGGTCGTGGTCGACCGAGGTCAGGTAGCCGAACCCCTCGTCACCGGCGGCCTGGAACGTGACGGCGCACGAGAGCGCGCGCTCGCTGACGGTGTCCTCCCAGGGGTCGCCCTCGTCGACGAACTCGAGCGGGTCGAGGGTGCCGTCGAAGCTGAGCGCGTCGCCGTCCTCGTCGAGCACGTCGAGGGCCTCGCTCGCGAAGCGGAACACGCGCCCGCGCACGGTGACCTCGCAGAGCCACGCAAGGCGCGACCCGTCGAGCTCCTGCCTGCGCATGGCCAGGCTCACACCTGCTCCTCGACGACGAGGGCGTTCAGGCTGACGAGCTCGTTAGCGAACTCGTCGCCGAGCAAGGTCTGACGCACCGAGCGGGAGGTGACGAGCCCGTAGAGGTGCTCCTCGATGCTGGTGTAGGTCTTCGCCTCGACGGTCGCGCCCGTCGCGTTGTCGACGCGGGGGCAGTACACGACGGGGATCTCGCCCGACTTCAGGCGGTAGAGCAGGCGCTCGACGAGGGTCGCGTCGTGCTTGACGCCGATCCCCTCGGGGCTCGAGCTGTGCGCGCCGATGTGATCGGGGGTGCTGCTGACGACTCCGGAGATCTGCGACAGATCCCACCCCTGGGGCCAGGACACCTCAACCGATCGACGAGGGCGGCCCTCTTCGACGACGCGGCGGGTGCCGGCCCGGTCGCGCGAGCTCGAGGCGTTGGGCGTCGTGCCGAGGATGCGCGCCCAATCGTAGGGCAGCCCGAACGGGACGAAGGCGCCGAGGAGCGCCAGGCCGACGTGGATCTTGCCCTCGGGGGTGTCCTGCGCGGGGATGTGCAGGCGGTAGTGCGAGTATTCCGTCGTGACGTTGTGGATCACGGTGAGGCTCGAGCCCGCGTAGAGCACGCACGAGGTCGGGGTGCCGACACCGGTCGCGAGGTCGGCGTCGTCGTTGTCCTCGAGCAGCGCCTCGACCCGGCGGCCTGCGTCAGCCCAGAGGCCCGCGCTGTTGTTCAGGACGCGGAAACGGCCCGGCGAGGTAGCGGAGCCGCCCGACCAGGCGAGCTCCACGTAGTCGAGGGCGTCGACGCCGAGGAACTGTCGCGAGGGGTTCGACCCGGTCGCTGGTCGGATGTGGTTCCCGTTGATCTGGTAGTTCAGCGATCCGGTCGCGGGGTCGAGACCGTCGGCCCGGTCGATGCTGGCCAGCGTGTCCCAGGTCGCGCCGTCGCCGCCGAACAGGGTCGCGGTGCGGAAGTTGCCGACGAGGAACAAGCCGAGCGAGCTCGACAGGATCCGCGAGTTGTTGCCCCCGTTGGGCGTCCAAACGACCTCGACGGCCGCGGCGGTGTCGGTGGTGTGATGCTTGCTCGAGGGCGAGGGCGAGCGCGTCGGGTCGATGCGCTGGATCGGGAACCTCGCCGTCGTCGGCGCGGTGAATGTGTCCTCTCGATAGCTCGATGAGCCTTTCGCGCGGAGGTGCATCCCCGTCGACCCGATCCACTGGCGAAACGGGCTGTACTCGCGGCCCTCGAGGGCGGTGACGCCGGTCGTATTCTGGTCGATGATCTCGGGATCGTGGGTCTCGCCGTCCATCGCCGACATGCAGTGCGTCCAGGTCGAGTCACCCGTGCCGACGGCCGCGTGTCCCCAAATGATCCGCATCAGACCGAGGGCGGCCTTGTTCAGCGACGTCGAGGTGATGTCGACCGTCCAGGCGTCGCCGCCGACGGCCCGGTGCGCGAAGAGGATCTCGCCCTCGACCATGTAGACGAGGAACTCGCGGCCCGCCGTCATGTCGACGTTGATCGTCGACCCGATCTGTGTCGCGACGGTCGCGGTATCCCAGAGCTCGATCTGCGTTGAGGTCATGCGGACCTCGACGCGCGAGCCGGTCGCACCCGCGCCGGTGGTATCCCAGAACAGCTCAGCACCGACGATCGGAGCGGTGAGCGAGCCCCCGCTCGCGACCTTGCACGCGAACATGTGGATCGCCGGGGATCCGAGGGTGCCGTCGCGCTGGTACATGCGCGAGCCCGCGGTCGTCTGGATCTGTCCGCCCGAGCTCGTCGTCGTGTAGCTGTTCGTTCCCGCGTTCGTCATCGTCCAGGTGCTGACGTTGTTGGGGTCGTCGAGCGGGAACCACGCGAAACCGCTGCTGTAGGCGGGCGCTCCTGACTTGTGTCCGAAGGACTGACGAGGCCAGTCGAGCGAGGACTGCCCTCCGAGGAGCACGCACGACAGGCCGCGAGGGTTCGCGAAGCTCGGCGTTAGCCAGGTCGTGATCAGTGCGATCGAGTCGCCCGCGACCGTCGCGTCGAAGTGGTGAAAGCGCGCGTCGTCGTCGCCGGTGTCAGCCGGCGAGAACACGCCGCCGAGGTGGTCGCTGTTCCAGCGGTCTTTCACGAGCACCATCGTGTCGATGTCCGCGCGCCTGGCGTTGAGGCGCCCTCGGTTGGCACTGTCGGCCCGCCAAAAGACCCAGAGGTAGCCGACGTCGTCGAGGGTGGCGCACACCGGGGAGCCGACACCCGAGGTCGTGACGTCGACGTTGACGCCGTCGAGCGTGGTCGCGTGCGAGGGGTCATCGGCGAACAGGCCGAACGGGGAGCCCTTCCGACTCCACTTGAGCGCGCCGACGGCGTCGTGCCCGACGATGACGACGCGGCCGGCGTTGTCGACGAGGGCATCGCAGAAATACAGATCGGTGAAGTCCTCGACCTCGGTGAAGCTCGCGCCGAGGTCGTCGCTGACGAGGTGATACGTCTTCGACGCCGTGCCGTGTGTCGCGATCAGAGTGATGTAGCCGCGGTGATAGACGGCTCGGAGCTTGTTCACTGCGACCGAGGCGACGTCTTTCTGCCAGCCGGCGAGCTCGTGCCCGCCTTGCGTCCAGGTCGCGCCCTCGTCGTCGGTGTACCAGAACGCGAGCACTGAGTAGGTCGTGCCGCCGTAGGTCACCCGGTCGAGGTAGAACAGCAGCACGCGCCCGGAGGGGAGCTGACAGAGGGCGGGAGTCGGGATCGCGGTCGCGCTGGCGATGGTCGCGACCGTCACCGGGCTCGAGTGCACGCCGGCGACCGTCCGCGTCGCGACGTAGATCTCGCGGGGGTTGAGCAGATCCTCGGCCCAGGCGTAGAGGATCTTCCCGTTCGACCCGGCGAGGGTGAGGGAGTCGGGATTCTTCCGGTTGTTGTAGGTCGCCGTCGCCTCGAGGATCGTCTCGTGCTTCGTGGGCTTGTTGAAGTTGAGGTGCCCGAGGTAGGTCGAGGCCGAGCTGAGCTTCGAGGCGTAGCGCCCGCCCTGGTTCCCGCCGACGGCCGCGCCCTCCTTGACGGTCTGCACGTCGTAGTCGCCGACGTCGTCGAGCGGCCCGAGGGGCTCGAGCTGTAGAAAGCCCTTGTTCGACCCAGGCACCGCGTTGTCGGGCTCCGGGCCTTCCTCGGTGAATGACGAGGTCGTCGCGTCGATGTTGTCGTGCGTAAAGCGGTCGTCGAGGATGACGAGGCCCTGCAGGTAGTCGCGATCGGTGAAAGCCACTGATCAGACCTCGGCGTAGGGGTTGCGATTCATCTTCGGACGCAGGCGCCGGGTCGCCCGACCAGTGCGCCCGCCGGCGCCGAGCACCTCGTACGTGACGCGGTCGAGCACCTTGTGACGCAGCGGCACCTCGACGGTCATGCGCTGGCCACCGTCACCCGACCCGCGCAGGCGCTCGAGGGCCTCGGCGCCGCCGGCGGCCTGCACCTGCTGGGGGGTCATCACGTACTCACCGCGCCGGGCGGTGATCGTGCGCTCGCTCGGGTCTCGACCAGGCACCATGCCGCCCGCGTGGAACTTCGGCGGGGGTGCCGCGACGATCGCGGCGGTCTGCGCGAGGGCGATGCCCGTCGCGGTGCTCACGCCTGCGATGCCGATGAAGTTGGGCACCACCGGCGGGCCGAGCGTCGCGATGCTCGAGAGCACCGCTTGCGCGCCGTTGACGAGGGCCTGCGCGATGTTGATCCCGCGGGTGATCTTCCACTGCTTCCGGGCCTCGCGCTTGTAGGCGCGGGTCTCCTCGTTGAGGTGCCCGACCTTCGCTTCGAGGTTCGCCTGCGAGAGGATCTCGATCGCGTCGAGCGTGCTCGAGGTGAAGCCGAGCGCCTGTGCCTGCGCGCTCATGCGGGCAGCTTTCTCGGTCTCGATGCGCTTCAGCTCGGCGCGGTGCAGGGTCTCGCGCTCGCTCTCGAGCTTGGCGAATTCGGCGCTCTGCCAGGTGTGCAGCTCCTCGAGGGCTTCCATGCGCAGCGCCGTTGCCTGCGACTCGGTGATCGCCTGGTCTTCGACGGCCCCCGCGATGGCGAGGATCTGCTGCTCGTAGTCGTAGAGCTGGGGGGGCACCTCGGCTTTCGCGGCGTCGATCTGCCACTGACGCTGCACCTCGAGCACGGCGCGCGTCGATGCCTGCAGCGCGGCGAGCTCGCGCGCGTGCTCGGCGGCTGCGCTCGCGGCCTTGCGCTGGCCTGCAGCGACGCGCTCGGCTTCCTCCGCGAGCCGCTGCTCGGCCTCGTCGAGCGCCAGCATGTCAGCCGCGAGGGCCTTTGTCGCGACGCCGACGTGCCCTTGCTGCTTCTCGAGGCTCTCGATCTTGCCCTCGAGGGTCTCGACGCTCGCGGTGTCGTCCTCGACGACCTCGCGCAGGTGCACGTAGCCGGCGATCGCCGGCCCGAGGATCCCGTCGGTGACGGTCGCGAAGGTGAGGTTTTCCTTTCGGAGTTCGACGATCGACCCGGTGAGCGAGGTTTTCGCGTCGATGGCGGCCTCGGTGGCCTTGATCTCCTCGTCGAGGGCGTTGCGGCTCGCGCCGAAGACCGCAGCGGCCTCGTCGCGGGCCTCGACCTGGCGCAGCGTCGCCTCGCTGGCGCGACCTTCGGCGACCGCGAGACGAAGCGCGGCGACCTCGGTGCGGTGGTGGGCGTCGGTGAGGGTGTCGGCGACCTCGGCGGCCCGCTCAATCCGAGCGTTAGCCTCGTCGATCTCGGCCTCGAGCAGCTCGAAGGCGTGCGCGCCGAGAGCGACGGCGCCGCCGACGACGCCCATCGACGCGACCAGGCCCGGCCCGAACAAGCCGACGGCGTCGGTTGCGCCCTCGATCCCGTCGGCGGTGTCCTCGAAGACGGTCAGCAGCTCGGCGACCTCGGGGGACATCTGCCCGACCACGCCGCGGAGCTTGGCGACGGCGCTCGCGCTGTCACCCGACTCCTTGCCGAGCTTCTCGAGCCCCTTGGCGCCCTCCTTGCCGGCCTTGTTCGTCGTCTTGCCGGCCTTGTGCGCGGCTTTCGCGATGGCGTCGAAGTCGCCCTCGGCGGCTTTCGCCATCTTGTCGAGCTGGCCCTCGACGGCGCGCGCCATCTTCGCGGCTTCCTCTTCTCCGATGCCGGGGAGCTTGCGGAACTCCGCGACCAGGTCGCCGAGGTCGGCGCCGGCGGTGACGACAAAGTCAGCGGCCATGGAACACCCCCGCGAGCTCGCGGTCGAGGTCGGCGTAGGCTGTGCGCCATGGCGTTTCGATCAAGGTCGTCCAGGCATGGCGACCGCGCGAGACGATGAAGCCGGTATACCGAGCGCTCGAGGAGCCGCGGAGCACGACGAGGAAGCCTCGACGGCGCACCTCGAGGTCGAGGCCCCTCGCGCTGCTCCCGGTCTTTCGAGGCCAGGCCCGCACGCCGCGAGCCATGACGCCGGCGCCCTTGTCGACGGTGACGGCGAGGGCGCGCTCGGCGAGGCGCTCGAGGCGCGCGACGGCCTGGTCGAGGCCCGTCGCTCGGAGCGTGAACCTCAAGATCCCCCCCTCTCGCGCCATCGGCGCATGACGCGGTTCTCAGCGGGCGCCGACGCTCGAGGCGCGGGCGCCGCCGTAGTCGAGGGGCGCTCGCTCAGTCGCACGTCGTGGTCGATGGCGGTGATAGCGAGCTCCTCGTTTCTGTCGCGCTCGGGTAGGTGTCTCCAGAATTTCCAATCGCAGGGGCGCCCGAGACGGGCGAGTGTCCGCCGGGTCAGGAGGTCGATCCGCCCTCGCCGGCTTCTGAAAAACCCTGCGCCTCTGCTGCCCCCGCGCTCTCGAAAGGCGTCGTGATCGCGAGGCGCATCGCCTCGACGGCCGCATCGGTGCAGCCGTCGATCGCGAACCCTCGAGCGTGCAAGTCCTGCAGGACGAGCCCGCCGTACTCGAGCACGTCGTAGCGATACGGAACCTTCGGCCGGTTCTTGCAGTGCGGATCCCAACACAGCCCGAGCGCCGCGAACATCGCCCGATAGGGCGCTTTCTTGCGGGCGACCTCGAGCTCGAGCCGGTCGGCCAGGCTCGGAGGCGGCGCGATGCGCACCTCGACGGGCGCAGCGCCAGGGGCGCGCGCAGGCAGAGAGACCGTCTGGTGTCCGTTCGTCGCCATCAGCTCGGGGTCACCGCGCCGGTGACGCGAAGGTTGAAGCTGTGCGTGCAGGGCTTGCCGGGGGAGAAGTCGTAGCTTTCGCACACGACGTCCTCACAGAGGTACTGATCCGCAACAGCGGCGGCGGCGTCGAGGAACTCGATCAGCACGTCGAACACGAGGCCGTCGGCGTCGGTGTCCGTCGAGGTCAGACCCGTGTAAGGCCCGTCCTCGTTGATCCAGTGGCCCGGAGCGGTCGCCGCGGCGTCGAAGTCGTCCTCGTCGTGCACGACGGAAAACGAGATCGTCGGGTCGACCCGGTTGCCGTGCCGGCGGGAATGGTTCGCGCCGCGCACCTGGACGATGACCCACTCCTTGAGCTCGTCTCGGAGCCCCTGCAGCGCGACGTCGCCCATCTGCCCGGAAATGACGAGGCTCGCGGGGGTGCCAGCGCCGTCCTTGAAAGTGACTCGGATGTCGTTGTCGAGGTAGCTACGCGCCATGCGTCACTCCTTGGGGGAATCGACGGCGGCGCCGTCCGGTGGTGGAATCGGAAGAGAGTCGGCCTCGCGGCGCAGCTCGGCGGCGAGCGCGCGGCGGACGGCGGGCTGCACTGCAGCGTCGAGGGCCTCGACGGCCCGACGCAGCTTGACCGGCGTCAAGTCGCGCCAGGTCGGCAGGTTCGCGTCGAGCACGCTCACGGGCTCACGCTCAGATCGTCGCGGTAGTACACGTCGAAGGCGTCGTCGAAAATGAGGAACTCTCCCGACCCGGCGTCGCTGCGCCGGTTGCTCTCGACGAACACGATCCCGTCGACGCCCGAGAGCGTCGTCGCGGCCCGCTTGACCGTCCGGACGAGCTTCGCGTGCTCGCCGAGCGCGGTGCGGTAGGCGGCCTTCTGACCGTCGGCGGTGAGCGCGTGAGCCCAGCGGACGACCATCCGACCGCGCATGAGCGTCGCGTGGTCGCTGCGCTGGCGGCCCGACCCGAGCGCAGTGCCCTCGAGGGCCGTCGTGCGCGCCGTGCCGATGGCGTAGTGCAGGTGCTTCGCACCTCGCGACGCCTTGCCGAACTGGTCGAAGACTGCGCCGCTCTCGGTCCAGGCCGAGAGGTCCGTGCCGATCTGCGTCGCGACGCCGGCCTCGATGGTCGAAGTAGGCACCGCTACACCCCGACCCAGAGAGGCGGCTCAGCTCCGACCTTGCCGTCGTCGGGGATCCCGTCCTCGTCGGCGTCATACTCGAAGGTCACCTCGGCCCATGCGGCGTCGTAGAGGCGCCGGTGCTGCTGAGCGAGCTCGGAGTAGGCGGGGTTCAACTGCGTCGACGCAGCACCGAACGCGAGCGCGAGGGCGAGCTCGCGGTGCGGGTCGTTGAGGGCGGACGGCTGCAGGATGAGCTCGGGCCGACGGCCTCGGTTGATCAGTCGCCGAGTGATCTCCTCCCATGCTTCGTCGATGAAGTCCTCGAGGTGCGACAGGCTCGAGAACAGCGCATCGGACGCGGAGGGGTCGAGCTGGGGATACCGGCGGTACAGCTCGAGCGAGACGAGGCTCGGCGCCTGCAGGTAGCGGCAGAGGTGCGCGTTGTTGACGAAGACCCGGTCGGCGCTCGAGATCGTTAGCTCCCACTTCACGAGCCAGTGATCCGACAGGCTTTCGCCGGTGGTCTTGCTCCCGAGCACCGTGATCTCGGCGATGCTCGAGGAGATCGAGATCGTGCCCGACTGCACCGAGTTTCCGGCGTGGTCGAGCACGTCGTAGGTGTCGGAGGCGTCGGGCGCGACGAGGGCGCCCGCGTCGTACACCGGGCACCGGATCACGGTGTCGACGCCGCGCTCGATCATGTGCGCGTGCGGGAACCTGGCGGTGACCGGCGAGACGAGGGCCACGGTCGGCTACTCCTGCGACCGCGGGGTGAGCTTCGGCGCGCTCTTGCGGCGAGGCTTCGGAGCGCCCTTGTTCTTGCGCAGGTAGACCTCGACGGCCTTGACGCGCTGCTCGCCGGCCTCGACCCGGAAGACCTCGCCCGGCGCCTTGAAGGCCCGGTTGCGCGCATCGCGGAGGGCATCCTGCTCGTCCTTGAGCAGCACCGCGACCGTGTGCGGCGAGGGCGGGCTCATGTGCTCCCAGCCGTCATCGGACGCGAGCCACTTCACCCACTCGACGAAAGCGACCATGTTGACTTCGATGTGCTCGGAGCCCGCATAGGGGGTCTCCCACATCGCGTAGTAGCCGCTAGGCCCGCGGTCCTCGGTCCCGTCGTCGACCATGTAGCTCTCGCCGGTCGGCGTCATCGTCCAGGGGATCCGGCGCACGCCGGCCTCGCCGAGCTTCTTGTCGAGGTGCGTCAGCTCCCAGCGGCCCCTGTTGTCCCGCATGACACCGTTGACGCCCGGCAAGATCGTGATCTTGTAGACGAAAGGCAGCACCTCGCCCTCGCGAAGCAATGCCTTCGTCGGGTCGTAGGCATAGGCGAACATCGGGCGGTAGCGCAGCGACCGGGTCGGTGCTTCGCGGACCGCGTCGACCTGCTCGAGGGGTGCGGCGTTTCTGAGCTTCATGGCTGCTTTTCTCCTGCTCTATGGGAATCGCTAAGGGGGGTGACCGCGGGCAGGAGGTTCGCAGTCACCCCCCCGCCGATCACATCCCCGAGAGGACCTGCGCGATCGCGCCCTGCTGACCGATGGTCGCGGCGAGCCAGCTCGAGGAGACCCAGCGGGTGATCCCCTTGCCGGGGGTCCGCTTGCGCTCGAGGAGCACCTTTCCGAGCTTGACCACGTCGGGGTGACCGTCGGGGGCCTGCACCGTCATGTCGGCCCAGGTCATGCCGCCCGCGGCGAAGATGACGTTGAGGTAGTCGGTCGAGTCGTCGGTGACGCGGTCGGACGAGTAGATGTCGATGTCGCCCATGCTGCCGACGTACCCAGCGTTGACGGCGAGAGCCATCGCCTGCGCCGCGGGGGTGTACTGCAGCGCGCCGCCGGCGTTGTCGCTGATGTCCGCGATCAGCTCGTCGGCGGCCTGGGGCTTGAGGATCGCGAGCTTGCGGCCGCGGGCCTTGCCCTGGTTGATCGCAGCACCGGCGCTCCGCAGAGCCGACCAGGTGAGCGCCGTAGCCGTCGTGCCCTTGATCGTGGTCGCGCTGGCGCCGGCCGCGGCGATCAGCGCGATGAGGCGCTGCGCGTGCGAGATCGCGGCGTCGAGGGCGAGCAGCTCGGGGGTGAGCCCGGATCCGACGGACATCGCGCCGTCACCGAAGGTGCGGCTGAGGACCTGACGCGCGGGGGTGAGCGTGACGCTCGCATCCGTCCAGGTCGCATCGGTGCTGTCGGTGTCGACCGCGACGGCGCTCGGCACGTCGTAGCCCATGAGCCCGGCCTGCGGGATCTTCTTGACGAGGCTCTCGGCGCCGTTGGAATCGCCCGCGTAGAAGAGGGCGGGGTGCATGAGCACGCTCTGCTCGCGGTCGGCGAGGAGCATCTGCAGTTCAGTCGCCAGCGCTTCCGCGGTGACGAGGTCGGCGATTGAGGCGTAGGTAGCAGTGGCCACGGGGATTTCTCCGGGGGGGTGTCAGCGGGGGCCTGACAAGCCGTGACGTGGCGATCCGAGCGGCCGAGCGGTGTGTGGTGGGGTACGCGCGCCGGGTCGGGGCAGCACGGGGATGACGCTCCCCGTGGGCGGGAGCTGACCCTCGCCGGTGTGCGTGTGCGTTGACTGTTACGCGCCGACGAGGTCGATCGGCTCATCGCGACGCGGCGAGCACTCTCGGCTTGAGCGCTTTCCACTCCGACCAGTCGCCCGACTTCGCGCAGCGGGCTCGCACCTGGCGGATGAGCTCGGGCGTCACTGGGTCGACGGCGGGGGTCTCAGGCGCCGGCGCCCTCGCCGGTGTCGGTGTCGGTGTCGGTGTTGGTGTCGGTGTCGTCGGCGCTGCAGGGGCGGGCGCGGTCTCGAAGTACGACGCGAGCCCTCGGGGGGCGTTGCTCGGGTCCTCGCGCATCGACGCGACCCAGGTCGGAAGATCGGGGGTGTCCTCGCCCTCGAGGCGACCGTGCAGGGCTCGAGCGATGGCGATGCCCTCGTCGTCGAGACCGTTGACGAGCAGTGCGCGCTCCTCGGCCCAGGTCGCCGCGGCGCTCTCGTGCGTCGTGCGCAGCTCCTCGAGCTGGGCGGTCGTGCCGGTGACCTCGGCGAGCTGCGCCTCGAGCTCGGCGATCTTCGCGGCGTGCTCCTTGCGAGCGCTGTTGACGGCGTCGAAGCGCTTGTAGGGGACCCGCTGGCCTTGCTCGAGGCCCTCGTCGAGGGGATCGGCGGCGGGCGGGGTGTCCGCGGGGGTGTCGGCCGCGGGCGTCGAGGGGGTCTCGTCTGACACGGGGGCTCCTGCTCTACACCGTGAACCGGCGCCGCGACTCCGCGATGCGGGCGAGGGCATCCTCGGCGGTGTCGCGGTCGACGCCGTGGAGCTCGACATACGCATCGACCGGGTCGAGCAGTCCTCGATCGACGAGCTGCGTCACCCGGTCGACCTCGGCTCGAGCTTCGTCGCCCGACTTCGGGATCGGGGCGTAGCGGAAAGCGAGCGCTGATGTGTCGAACTCGGCACCACCGACCCGGAACCACTCCGAGGCCGCGACGGCGAGCATTCCGCGGTCGGCGGGCTCGAAGATGGGCTCGAAGCGAGCAGCGGCCTCGCGCTGCGCCGACCGGTTGACCGCGAGGGCGTAGCCGCTGCGAGGGTCGCCGCTGATGCGCTCAACGTCGGCGGGGTTGAGGCCGGCCTGCGCAGCGACGCGGCGCTCGTAGGCGTGGATCGCGCGCAGCGTCACCTCGGGATCCATCGCCGCGGCATCCTGCCAGTGAGAGATCGCCTGTCCTTCCTCGCGGGCCTCCCACTGCAGGACAATCGCGGAGTCAGCGACGGCGGTGTTCTCGTCGCCGACGTTGACAAGGCGCCCGTTCGCGACGTTCCTCTGAGGCCAGCACCCCGAGCGCATCCCGTGCCGCCACATCGTAGTCAGCACCGAGACGTTGAGATTGCCCTCCCACACCTCGAGGCGCTCGAAGGCCCCGAACATGCGCGCCCGGCGGCGTGCGTGGTACGCGCCGTAAGGCACGATCGGCTCGCCGGTGACCGGGTGTCGCCAGGTGTAGGCGTCGCCCTCGAGCACGCCGCGGGTGTCGAAGCGCGCAGTGCACTCCTTGCCGTCGCGGTCTTCGATGTGGAAACGGGGCGCCTTGCCGCCGACGTCGTAGACCTCGCGCACCCACTCGGTATCGCCGCCGTCCAGGGGCGAGAGCAGTCGGCTCTCGGCGAGGTAGACCGGCACATCGGGAGCGCTCGCCGTGCCTCGGGCGTCGACGTATTGCGGCTGCACCATTCGGAAGGTCAGCTCGGCGCCGTGCTCGGTCGTGTGCCCCTCGGGCCGCATGAAGCCGTCGCGGAGGGCGAGGACGTCGCTCTGCCAGCCGGGGAGCATCGCGAATAGACCGGCCTCGTCGAGGGCGGCCTCGAAGGCATACGCGGCTGCGCTGTCATCGGCGACCAGGGTCGGGCGCCGGTCGTAGAGGGTGGCCTGAGCCTCGTAGGCGGACCGAGCGACCGAGCACGTCAGGTCTGGCTCCCCCCACTTGTCAGCGCGAGCGCTCCCGACCTGGAGCTCGATCTGACGCTTGACGTCGGCGGCGTGCAGGCCCGCGAGGATGCGAGCCCGGAGCGCCGAGTGATCCATGCGGCGGGCGACGCCCGGATCTCGAGGCGCAGGAGGTCCAAGGTTCGTCACGTCGAGAGATACGCGCAGCGACCGGGGATCGGCTCATGCGACGTAGAGAGTCGGCCCGCCGCTCTGGCGGAACTGACCACGCCGGATCCAGGGGTCGAGCGAGTAGCGCGCGGCGTCGATGAGGTGCGCGTGCGGGTCGTTGTGCCCGCCCCTGTAGTTTTCTACGGCCTCGATGAACCCCTTACAGCGGGGGTTGACGTTGAAGTGACCAGGTCGAAGCATCGCGCGGTGGATCCACTGCAGCCCCCGATAGACCGAGCCGCGAGGGCCTGCGCCTCGCCCGGTCTTCGCCTGGCGCAACGGCGGCGAGAGCGCCTCGCGGCTCCCGAGCTTGAGCTCGCGCACGATCTCGGCGGCGAGCTCGGCGTTGCTCTTGCGCCCGACCCGGTTGCGGCGCCCGCCATAGTGCGGGATGTCGCCCGTCGCGCAGGTGAGCTGTGACCACTCGAGGTTCCAGCGCTCGAGCAGCGCGATGATCTCTCGGGCGTCGTCCTCGGGCGCGCTGTTCGCGGGAGCCCTGTACTCGTCGAGAGCCCACACTCGCGGGTATGTCCCCGAGTCGTCGACGGCCCAGAGCATCGCGGTCTCTGCGAAGTCGAGCGAGCCGTGATCGCAGCCGAGCGCGAGCTTGATCGGCCCGTCGGGGTGAATGTCACCTTGCGGCATGTCCGCGCTGACGTGCTCGGCACGGCGCCATCCGCCGAGGACTGCGTCGACGGTGAGGGTGTCCCATGCGCCGTCGAGGATGACGGGGGCATAGGCGGGGAGCACCGAGGCGCGCTGCTCGTCGATCCAGGCTTGATCGTACGGGGTGCCCTCGGGGTCGACCCGCACCGAGCCATCCTCGAACGTGAAAGCCTCGGGAGTCATCGGGACGTGGTGATCCTCGATGATGCCGCGCTCTACGAGCTCGCGGAGCCAGTCCAGGTCACCACCGGGGGCATTCACCGGCGTCATGCTGATCGTCAGCGATCCGGCCCGCGAGATCACTCGTCGCTCGAGCTCGCGGTAGTCCTCGGCCGCGCACGGCTCGTCGATGAGGATGTGATCGAGCTCGTCGCCCGCGAACGCCGACGGCCCCTGTCTGGTCGTCCGGAAGCCGATCGTGCACGCGTTGTCCAGGACGAGGGTCGGGGAGTCTTTCCCCCACCCTTTCGAGGCGTACCAGTTGGGCGCCTCGACGATGCGCGAGTCGGGGAGGAACAAGCGCAGGTGCCGCATGAGCGGGAGCGCCTGGCGCCAGGTGACGCACACGATCCACTGATCGGTCCGGCGCCATGGCTTGCCGAGGTAGCGGTGATCTCCGAGGGCGCGCTCGGCGACGTCGCCGACGGCCGCGAAGCTCTTGCCGACCCGGTTGCCCGCGCGAAACAGCTTCCGTTTGTGCGTCGCGCGGAGGAACGCCCCTTGCGGGTGCGTCCACTTCACGTATTCGAGGGGGTGATCCGCTACGTGAGCCTGTAGCGTCCGGATTCGGCGGAGGGCTCCGAGCAGACTGTCGCGCGTCTGCACCGGCTACCGCAGCACAAGCCAGTCGAGGGCGCTCTCGCAGGTGAGGCGCGTCGTGGTGTCGCCGAGTTGGTAGCCGACGTCGCTGACACGGCGCACGAGGACCCCTGCGACGACGCCTGAGCCACCGACCCGGATGCGCAGCAGCTCGGCGCGCAGAGCTGGGCGTCGCCGCTCTCGGGCGGCCTGGCGGGCTTGAGCGACGGCGGCGGGGGTCATGCGGCCTGCAGCGCCTTCGAGGCCCGCTTGACGATGCTCCGAGCCGACCGGGTCGGGAGCGCGACCAGGGTCGAGACGATGAGGTCACCGACGATCTTGTGCGGGAGCGAGACGAGGGCCTCGCCGATGAACGCGACGAGCTCGGGCTCGCTGAGGTGCGCCAGGCGCGCGGCCTCGAGCGCTTCCTCGCGCGCTCGGCGCTGCTCGACGAGCTCGGCCTCGAGCTTGAGCAGCGCGGCGACGGCCTGCCCTTTCGCGCTCATGCGCCGCTTTCGGGTGTCGACGAGCAGCTCGTCGAGGTGCTCGTCGTAGGCGGGGAGCGTCGCCGCGGCCTTGAGCGCCCGGTGCTCCTCGAGGCGCTCGCGGACCTCGAGCGCGGTGGTCTTCGCGCGGACGGCGGCCTGATAGCTGCCCTGGACGAAGGCTTCCTCGGCGATCTCCTCGAGCTGACCGAGCGCGTCGACGAGGTAGCTCTCGTCGCGGCACTTCGCGTGCTTCACGTCGCGGAGCTTGCGGAGCGTGGTCCGGACGGTGGTCCTCATTGGTCGGCACCCGTCAGGACCCGACGTCCACGACTGCGACCGTCGCTGTTCCTCGCGACCTGGTCGGCGTCGAGCAGCAGCGCGAGCCACGTCAGGATGTAGGGGCCTGCAGCGATTCGCACTGGCGAGCGGAACCTCGGGATCACCGGCGGCCTCGACCCTGGCCTGCGCGGCGGGCCTTGCGCTTGCGCTTGCGCTCGGCCTGCGCCTTGCGCTTGGTGCGGCGCCCGAAGTTGGGCACCCCCCCGTCGTTGCGCACTTCGATGGCGCCGCGAGGGCGCGGCATCGGCGGCCCTTCGAGCATATCGACCTCGGCGAGGTAGTCGGCGTCGCGCCCGGCACCCCCCATCGCTGATAGAAGCATTGCGAGAAGCATCAGATACAGACCTCCTTCCGTTTCGTCACACTGGCAAACGAAACTTCGGCGCGCGCGCACATCGACAGGGCACACTCCCACCCCCCTTTTTTGACCTCTTTACACGCACTTACGTCGCAGCGATTCGCGATAGTTGTGACAGCCGGAGGAAATGAGGGGCGCGACGTCGCCTCTTGAGTGCACGGAACGGAGACCATCGGGGGACAATGGCGGGCGACGTCGGCCCCTCGGGGGAGCTTCCTCTGCTGCTGAGCGGGGATGGGAGCGAACACTGCTACTGCTACGGGGTGGGGGGCTCGATCGGCTCATCGCGTCGGGTGCCGCGCAGCTCGGCGAGGTCGTCTTCGGCGCGGGCTCCGAGACGGTGTAGGCGAGCGACCTCGGCCTCGAGGGCCTCGACTCGGTGCAGGGTTCCGAGGTCGCCGCGGTCAAGCTGCGTCCACGCGGCGTGGATCTCCTTGCAGGCGTCGAACGTGATCTGCGACACGCCGGACGGCGGATCGGCGATGAACGCGACGACCTCGCCGATAGGCGGGATGAACGCGAACGTGACGCGACCCGGCTGCGGACCGTACTGCATCCTCACGAGGGCGCCGAGGTCGAGCACGTCGACGTCGCCGTTGTCCAGGTCGTGCACCATGGTGCGCCCGTCGAGGCGCCATGTACCGGTCATTCCGAGACCCTCGGATCGGGGTGCCTGGCGTAGTAGGCGTGCGCGGTCTCGCCGGTGTCCGCGTCGATGCGCTCGAGGGACAGTTCGGCCGGAAAGTCGTCGCCTCGGTCAGCCGGGTGTCGCCCGCCGGCGACGGCCCCCACCGTGATCGTGTAGAGGTCTTTCCCGGTCTCTGCGTCGTGTACCGTCATCGGGAGCACTCCCTTCGAGGCATACGACGAGAGAGGGCGGTGCTCCTCGAGCTGGGCGACGGCCCACTCGGCGGGGTTGCGTGAGCCGGGCTCGAAGCCGAGCGCGACGAGGCGGTCAAGTAGGGCGGGAGTCAAGCGGCCTCCGATAAGGCTGTGCGCACCGCGGCAAGGGCTCGCGATGCTGTTGCGGGTGAGACGTCGAGGGCCTGCGCGACCTCGCTGCGACTGAGCCCGCCGGCCGCGAGGGCGACGACGGGGAGCCAGCGAGGCGGCAAGCCGTGCTCGAGGGCAGTCGCCTCGAGGCGATCGAGGGCGCTGCGATAGGACGCGAGGCGAGGAACAGCGACGGCCTCGAGGGCCACGTCGACCAGGTCGTCGCCGCGGCGGGTGCCGGGGAGCTCGCGACGGCGTCGCAGTAGCGAGAGCACCGTGCAATCGGTGACGCACCTCACATAGGCGCGGACCGAGCCCCTCGTCGGGTCGTAGGCGCTGCGTCGGTGCTGGCGCTCGACGAGGGCCACGGCGACATCCTGCACGGCGTCGTCGACGGCGATGCCCGCCGAGGTGAGCGCGCGAGCCCAGCGACGCACGAGCACGACGAGGGTCGGGTACACCGAGACCAGGTCGAGGGCCTGCGCGTTCATCGACGGCCCCCATCGCCGGGGTTGCCGGCCCACTCGTCACCGGCGAGGGGCTCGCCCGCGGTGGTGCCCTTGTCGCGCCGACCACTAAGACCGAGCCGCTCTTGCAGGCTCGCGCGATACTTGCGCACCTCGGCCTCGCGGGCCTCGCGGCCTCGTAGACGTCGCGACTCGTAGACGGTCCCCATGTGGTCGGCGACGCTGCTCATCAGAACGGCCTCGCTGCTGCGATACGTCGACGCAGGAGGTCACGCACGACAGTCGCCCACCCCTCGGGCGGCATGGCTCGGGCGCTGCACACGCCGGAGCGCAGCGCCTCGAGGGCGATGCTCGCCTCGCCTGGCGCAGCTCGGCCCGATCGACCTTGCCACTCGCGCCAGCGGTCGGCGAGGCCCCCGTAACCCGGTGCCCATGGCACGACGAAGCGCTCGCCCCTGACGGACAGCGCGAGGAACGTCACCGTGCCGCACTTGTGCGCCTGGTCGAGGGCGTCGGCCTGGGCGGGGCTCAGGTCGTCGAAGCTCCACCGGCGGCCCGTCGTCGACTTCGCGTCGAACTTGACCGCGTAGGCGTACCCCGCGAGCTTGACGCCGCCTGAGAAGTCAGGCTCGCCCGTCGAGGTCGGCTGAGCCACGTAGCGGCCTCGAGGTAGCTTGAGCTTCGTCCTCAGTCGGATGTGCGCGGGGTGCCGCTTGACGATGTCGGCCTCGCCTCGCGCGGCGTAGCCCGCGTGCCAGCGCTCGAGCAGCTCCTCGAAGACCTTGCCCCGGTTGGCGTGCGAGGTCATGCCCGCCCCTGAGCGGCGAGGTGCGCCCGCATCGCGTCGTAGATCCGCCACCCTTCGACCGCGCCCTCGGCGTCGAGGTGCACCGCGACGGCCTCGAGGGTCTGCAGCTCGGTGACCTCGGCGACCGTGAGCCGACCGAAGCACACCCGAGTGACTGCGAGCCGGTGGTCTCGGTGGATCATCACTGGCACATGGGCGGGCAGCCCTGCGACGCGGGCGGCGTGGGCGAGGTAGCCCTCGACGGCGCGAGCGCGGTCGTGGCTCATGCGGACACCTCGCCGACCAGGTCGAGCGCCGGCGGCACCTGCTGACCCGGAGTGATGACGACGACGCGACGCACGGCGAGGACCTCGGCGAGGTGCTCGAGGTGGTTCCCGGTGACCCACTTCGCAGTGATCTCGCAGTTGGCCTCGATGACCGCGTCGAAGCGGGAGCGCCGCAAGAGGCGCAGCGGTCGGAGCCAGATCGCCGCGGCCTGCACCCCTGCGAGCTCGTCGAGACGGTCGACGGCCCCCGCCCACACCTCGACGAGGTCGGGCGGGGTGTGGCGCACGCTCGGCGCCTGACGCTCGGCGCGCTGGGCGACGACCTCGTCGAACACCTCGGCGGCCTGGGCTCGCTGCGCTTCCCAGCGACGAGCCTCGTCGAGGCGAGCATCCCAGCGGGCCTGTCGGGCGAGGGTCGCCGGGTCGCGGCTACGGTCGACGCCGTCGGCCCACCCCTCGGCCCGGATGTCCCGAGCGAACAGACGGTGCGGACACTCCCGAGCTGCTCGAGCGACGAGGCGCACGTCGGCCTCGAAGGTGTCGAGGTCAGGACAGCCCAGCGCGACGAACAGCGCGAGCAGACCCCTCGTCGAGGTCTTTGCCGAGCGGAGCGCTACCGAGTCGGCCTCGACCTGGCGGATGTCCTCGACCAGGCGACACAGCAGCGACCCGAGAGCCTTGCGAGGTGTGCCCCGAGCGAGGCGAGCGGCCTTGAGCCACTGAGGGAGACCAGTTGTTGCGCTTTTGGAAACGACTGCAGAGCCCCCCTCGGGGGGTTGGGGGGTAGTGGTCGCTTCCTTGGTCGCTTCATGGTCGCTTCGGGTGTCGTCCACGACAGGGGCGGGTGTCACCGGTGACAGGGGTGGGGTGTCGTCCGCGACAGGGGTGTCACCAGTGACAGGGGTGTCGCCGGTGACGGGGGGTGACGCGTCAACCGAGGGGAGCGCAGCCCAGCGGATCCGGTAGCGAGTCGGGCGGCCTCGCAGCTCTCGCGCCTCGACGTACCCGGCGGCCTCGAGGGCTCGGAGGGCGCGCTGCACCGAGCGAGGCCCTCGACCCATGCGCGAGGCGATGGTCGCGACCGAGGGCCATGCCTCGTCTCGACCGTGCGCCATGAAGTCCGCCAGGTTGAGGAGCGCGAGCTGCTGCTCGAGGGGAAGCCCCGAGGTCAGGATCGCTCGGGTGCGGTCTTGTGGCTTCACGAGATCCATGCCTCCGATTTCCAATTCCAGACAAGGCGAGCGGGCAAGGTCTCGCGCCAGCGCTCAGGCCCGAGGAGCCAGATCCGATGTGCGGTCTGCATCGGGGTCTCTGCCTTGACTCCGGGCGGCGGAACATGGCGCACGCGCCCGCCGCCGATCCGGATCGTGGTCACTGCGCGGGCCTCGAGCACGTCGGCCCAGGTGTCCCCGTACACAGGGCAGTAGAACGCGACGAGCCAGCCGCGGGCGGCCTGGGCGAGCGCGTGCGTCGACCAGGCGGCTTTCCCGCCGTAGCTGCTCGAGAAAGGCGGGTTGAGCCAAGCAAGCGGCCTGTTCGTCTCAACCGACGGCCACTCGGCGAGGCCGTCGTCGTCAGGCGGGCACAGTCGCCTCGAGGCGGGCACCGTGATCCCTGGCCCCTCGTCGGCCGCGGCGTCGAGCTCGTAGCGGAGCCGGCCGAGCAAGGCGAGGGGAGCGCGCCACACTCCGGGCGGGGTGCGCCATAGGTCGCGGTCACCTGGCACGACGGGAACGTCGACGAGGGCGAGTTGAGCCGTCACGAGCCCCCCTCGACCTGGTCGAGGGTCTCGCCGAGGTCGGAGCGACCGAGCCTGTCGAGGCGCACCTGTAGCTCGGCGGCCTCTGGCACCTCGTCGGCCTCGCGCAGGCAGTAGCCCGAGCACGTCAGATCGTGCAGGCACCATCGGCAGTGCGTGTCGTACTCGGGCCGGTCGATGCGGGTGCGCTCGCTCATGCGTGACCCCGCGGCGCGAGGTGAGCGGCTGCGACCTGGTAGGAAGCCCGAGCGGCCTCGACGAAAAACGCCTCGGTCGCGCCCGACACCGCGACGGCCGCGGAGCCCGCGCCGACGAGGAGAAAGCCCGCGGCGCCGTACACCTCGCCGGGGATCGATGCGACGGCCTGCTCGGCGTGCCTGTCGACACCGAGCAGCAGCTCGACGGCGAGCAAGGTGCCCTCGTCGCAGTGCAGAGAGCGTCGCGCGACGTCTCGGGCTCTCTTGACTCGGGGGGTCTCGATCATGGGCCTCCTGCAATGCCCTCGGCGAGTGCTGCGTAGAACGGGGAGCCATGACGGCGCCCCTGACAAGATCAAGCGGCCTGGCGCATCGGAAGACGCGCAGCCGCGGCGAGCTCCTCGTCGCTCCACTCGAGCGCAGCGGCGACGGCCGCGAGCTGGTCGGCGTAGGGGGTGCCGCGGCCCTCTTCCCAGCGCTTGAGCGCCGCGATCTGCAGGCCCGGCACGTTGGGCGCGGCCTTACGAGCCCGTGCGAGCAGTTGCCCGCGGCCGAGCCCGTGCGCCTGTCGCGCGGTCTTCAGGACATGGCCGAACATCGCGAATTCTCCGAGTGGACGGCATGTGTATACACTGCACGTCGCGACTCTTCAAGACGGACTGTTCACAGAGGGGGCCTAATCTCGTGAACATGTCCAAGCCGATCGACGACACACGGCTCGAGGTTCTGCGGCGACTCAAGTCGCTGAGCGCCTCGAGGGGGGTCTCGCAGGCCGAGCTCGCAAGGCGCCTCGAGATGACGCCGTCCAGGGTGGGCAACTACTGGCAAGAGCGACGCCTACCGTCGCTCGACGTCGCCGAGCAGTGGGCGCAGGCCCTCGGTTGCGGGATGCGCGTAGTGATCCGAGCGACCGGCGAGCAGGGTGTGCACGACCTACTGCGCGACTACGAAGCACTCGCCGAAGAGGACAGAGAGATCCTCGGTCGTATCGCCGCGGCGATGCCGCACATGCCGCGCGACGTGAAACTCGGGATCAACGGCTTCGCGGACCTGGCGCTTGATCGTCGCGACGAGCAAGTCGGGTAACGAGCAGCTCGGCCGCGGCCTCGAGCGCGGCGAGGTCTGACTGCATCGCGAGGCGCAGTAGGCGAGTCACTGCGCGGCCTCGCACCTGCTCTGCGCGGCGCCTTCGGACGGTGAGAAGCTCGATGATCTGCATGTGGATCCCCTCTATGAGCGGCCCTTAGCGCGAGGATCGGACAGAAAACGACGCTCAAGCATTGACCCCGTATGGACGACATGTGTATACACACCATGTCCAACCGGGAGACCACGTCTTGACGCTGCAGACCTTCACCCCGCCCGACGGCGGCACACTGACCCTCGTCGAGCACGACGGCCGGCCGGCGTTCATCGCTCGGCAGCTCGGCGCGCTCCTGGGCTACGGGATCGACGGGGCTCGCCTCGTGAAGTCGATCCGTCACGACTGGCGCGACGAGCTCGTCGAGGGCGTCGACTACGTCATCGTCGACGGCGAGGCCCTCGACGAGGTCAAGGCGTCACTCGGTACGGCTACCGTCCCGAGTCGCGCGCCCTCGCTGATGCTGCTCACCGAGAGCGGCCTCTATGCGGCGCTGCTGCTCACGAGGAAGCCGGCCGGCCGCGCGCTGCGTCGGTGGCTCCGCGACGAGGTCATGCCGCAGATCGCTCGCAGCGGCGACTACGACTCGACGAAGACCGTCACCGACGACGGCCTCGTCGAGGGCCAGGTCGCGCAGCTCGAGTCGGGGTCGCTGGCGCAGCGACTCGCAGCCCGCAAGGACGCGATTAGGGAGCTCAAGCGCTCGGGGGCTCCTCCGGAGTTCTGCCTGCACCTCGCGCTGAGGAACCTCGAAGAGGCCACCGGCGAGAGCACCTCTCACTATCAGGCGGTCGCCTGGACCCCCCCGCCGTCGTGGCACTCGCCGTCGACGATCGCTTTCAATCTGTCCCGCAAGTGGGATCGGGTGGTGACCGAGCAGACCGTCGGGCGGGCGATCACTGCCCTCGGCCTGCGTCAGCGTGACCCGCGGTCGGCCTGGCCCGTCCTGGTCAAGCCGCGGCACAACCCTCGGAACCCCAACGGGTCGCCGCGTCAGCACGTCACCGGATGGCGCTACTCCCCCGACGCGTGCAAGCGCATCGCCGAGCGGGTGCGGGCTGACCTCGAGGTGTCGGCATGACCCGCTTCGTCCTCGAGTCGGCGGCCTTCACCGCTGCAGCGGTCGGCCTCTACTTGCTCGCGACCCTCGGGGGTGCGCCTTGACCGATGCCCCTGATCTGATCGCTGGGAACATCGTTCTGCGCATCGTCGACGGCGAGCTCGTCGCGGTGCCCCTCGAGCACCGGGTGCGCGAGCTCGACGCCGAGGTCGAGGCGCTGCGCGCTGAGAACACCGAGCGGCGCTGCGAGGCGGCGCTGCGCGTCCTGGTCGAGACCCTCACCGGCGACGACGGCCACTGCGCCGACGAGGTCGACTTCGACGGCCTCGAGGCGTGGACGAGGGCGCGGGAGCTGCTCAAGGGCATCGACATCGTGAGGGACCGATGACGGGCGAGGTCTCAGTGCTGCAGCTCGACATCCTCGAGCACCTCGACGGCCTGCTCGCCCTCGACCTCGAGCCCCCGACGGCCCGCGACCTCGCGTCGGCGATCTGGGCTGAGCATGGGCACGTTCTGCGCGGCCTGCGCATCCTCGCCGAGCGCGGCCTCGTCGAGAGTGTCGGGCGGGCGGCGAGGGTTCCAGGCGTACCAGGACCCGCGGCGCGGCTCTGGCGCTCGAAGTCGCCCCCGACCCTGCGAGGCCAGGTCTGCACGCTCCTGCGTCGCGCTCGGGTCGACAGCGGCCTGACGCGGGGTGAGCTCGCGCGTCAGCTCAAGGTCTCGGCGCGATCGGTCAGGCGGGCGGAAGCCTGCGACACCTTGCCGAGGTTCGCGGATGAATGGGCGGCCTTTCACGGGCTGCAGGTTCGCGTCGACCTCGTCGAGCAGCCCACTCGCGCAGCGGCGAAGTAGATGCCGCTCTGTCCTGATCACGAGCTGCAGCACCCGTGCCCGAGGTGCGGCGCCGACCAGTGCGAGGCGCGCACGCCGGCCTATTGGCCTTGCATCCGAGTCAAGGGTCACGAGGGCGCGCACGAGGACTTCAACGGGCATCGGTGGTCGTCGACGGCCCAGGCTCCCACCGAGGAGACCGAGCCCGTCGTCGAGGACCTCGAGGGCTGCAGCGTGTGCGACCCGGATCCGTGCCGGTGCTTCCTCGGGGGGTTCTGAGCGTGCGCGGGTTGTCGCTGTTCTGCGGCGCAGGCGGCCTGGACCTCGGCGCACGCGACGCCGGTGTCGAGGTCGTCGCGTGCTGGGATTCCAACGAGGATGCGGTCGCGACTGCTCGAGCTGCAGGCTTTCCCGCCGAGGTGCGGAGCTTGCCGGCCTATGGCCCCCTTGACCAGGCGCAGCACGAGGCGCTCGGGCGGGCTGTGCTCGAGGCGGCCCTCGCGAACCTCGAAGCGCGCGCGGCCTCGTGACCCGGATCGTCGAGCTGCTCGAGGCCCTCGTCGACGCCGCGCAGCGTCAAGGGCGGCCTCTGTCGCGTGAGACCCTGCTCACCGAGCGGGCGACGCTGCGCGAGCTGGGCGTAGGCGACCAGGTCGGCCGGCGGTGGCTACGCTCCTCGGTGCGGCGAGTGCGCATTCCCGTCGAGGGAGCGCGCGACCGGATCCGCTACCGCTGGGGTGACGTGGTCGACCGTCTCGACGAGGTCGGAGGCCCCGAGGTCGAGCTCGACAAGCCGGCGGCCTGGTCGGGTCGGGTGTCGGAGGCGTTGTGACGAAGCACCTGCACGACACCCGTCGCGACCTGACCATGTGCGGGCGCCTACTCCCCCGCGGCGACGTCCTCGTCGGCCGGTCGTGGGAGGCGACCTGTCAGGGGTGCCTGATCTCCGCGAAAGCCGACCTCGACGCCGAGGTGCGCGGCATCGTCGCGCGACTCAAGGAGATCGCGTCGGGGGAGGCTTCGTGACCCTCGGCGCTACGATGACCTCGCAGGAGGTCTCGATGCCCACTCTCCCCCGCCCGGTCGAGGGCGCGGAGGTCCGCGCGTCTGTTGTGCGAGGGCCTCGCCTCGTCGACGGCCGGCACTACTGGCGCGGACGAACCAAGGGCGCCGACCGGCGCACGGTGCTCTCGGGGTGGTACACGCGCGACGAGGTGCTCGTCGAGCTCGGGCGCCTCGACCTGGTCGCGGGTGACCCGGTGCCCGCGCTGCGCACGCTCGAGGATCTGCTGCGCGCATTCAAGGCGCACCTCGAGGACGACAGGCCCGACCTGAGCGACTCGACGAGGCGCGTGCACGGTGCTGCAGCTCGGCGGCTGAGCGAGACCGTCGGCGACGTCCTGCTCGACGAGGTCGGCGAGGCGACGCAGCGCGCGCACATCCGGCGGCGCATGGCGGCGGGCATCGCGAGATCGACGATCGAGCTCGAGATCATCCGGCTCTGTGTCGCCTGGCGATGGGCTCGCTCGGTGGGCATCGTCGGCCACGACTTGAGACGGGCTCGATTCAAGGTGCCGCCGACCGAGCAGCACACCCCGACGGCCCTCGAGGTCGAGCGGACCCTCGCGGCCTTGCTCCCCTCGGGGGGTGGCCCGGCCCGCAACCGGTGCGGCGAGCGCCTCGCGACGATCCTGCGCGTGCAGTGGGCGGTCGGTGGTGCCCGCGTGGGCGAGGTCGCCGGCCTGGTCGCCTCCGACGTGCGCCTCGAGCGCGGCGAGGTGCGCCTCGACGGAAAGACCGGCCCGCGCCTCGTGAAGTGCCCCCTCGCGGTCGAGCTGCTCGAGGCGTGGGGCTTGCCCTCGAGGCCCTCGTCGGGGCTCTGGGGGATCCGTCCTGTCAGCGTGCACCGCGCGCTCGGCGAGCACCTCGGGCCGGCCTGCGACCGCGCAGGCGTTCCTCAGTGGCGGTCGCATGGGCTGCGCAGGCTCGCGGCTGATGAGCTGCTGCGCGCAGGCGTCGACATCGCGACCGTTGCACGGATCCAGGGCAACAGCCCTCAGACCCTCTTGCGGAGCTACCGCAAGGCCACCGACCGCGACGTCGCGCGTGCGCTCTCGGTGGTTCCTCTCGGTCGCGCAGAGATCCCCGAGGGCGACGTGCTCGAGGGACCATGGGAGAGCAGGTGATAGATCCGGACCATCGCGAGATCCTCGAGCAAGCGGCCAAGGATGCGGGCAACTTCTCGCCGGTACACCGTAGAGCTCGACTCTCGGCCGAATTCTGCGGCGACGAGCTCAACGTCAACCTGACGTGGCTCGGGCACAGCCCGCGAGGCGAGCAGCCCGCGTGGGACAAGGCGGCTATCGAGGCCGCTGACGCGGTCGCACGAGCCTATGGGCTGTCGCAGGTTCACACCGCATCGGCCCGAGAGGGCATGATCGGCCAGCGGCGCTACTGCGTGCCCCGCACGGGATGGGTCCCGCTATGACCCCCGAGCAACTCGAAGCGATCCGCGCCATCCTCAACGATCGCCGACTGTGGCCGAGAACCGGCGCGGGAGGATGGATCGCGCACGCCGAGGACCTCGTCGAGCACGTCGACACCTTGCAGGCCGAGCTCGACCAGGTGCGGGCGCTGCTCAAGGCTGACGACGAGGCGCGGGGGTGGCACACGGTCGACCTGAGCAGAGTGACGTCGCTCGAGACGTCGACGACGATCGCCCTCGACGGATCACACGGCGAGGCCGACAAGGGCGTCGACGCGTACTTCGCGCAGTGCGAGTGCGGCGAGCGGGCGCAGCTCGAGGTCGAGGCGACGGAGCCCGGAGTCGTCGAGGGCCGGCTACCCGAGGGGTGGACGCGGAACGCCCTCGGGGCGTCGACGTGTCCGTCGTGCGCTGCGCACCTGGGGCGGACGGTCCGCACAGGCGAGCGTGCCCTCGTCGGTTTCCGGTTCGAGGGGTGCAACGCTGAGGCCCTGGTCGACTTCCTGAAGGCGACGCCGGCCTCGCTATCGACCAATACGGGCACCGACGACCTCGACCTCGACGCCGCGCTGCTGCGCTACTTCGGATCGGCGAGGTTCGCGCCGTCGTACCTGCGCCCGTTCGTCGAGGCCGCGGAGCGCCGATCGGTCACAACTCCCGGTCACAACCCTCGCGAGGGCGCATAGGTGCTGGATCGGTGGATCTTCAACAACGAGTTGGGCGGTTACCGAATCAAATAGAAAGGCCCGCGATCCCGTACCCTTAGCGGGACCCCTAATCCGGCTGTGACCGGCGGGATCGTAGGTTGTGCCCACTTTCCAGGCTGGATCCGGTCACAGATCCGGTCACAGCTCCTCGAGGTGCCCTTGCTCCTGCTCGCCCTGGCCTGCGACCCTTCCTCACCTGCGACGGCCTCGACGGCCTCGCTCACCGGCTACGAGCTCGTCGTCGAGTGCGAGCCCGACGAGGGTCCCGTGCTCGTCGAAGTCGACCCGGATCCGTGGGCGCTGCAGGTGTGGGAGTGCCGCACCGAGGACAACTGCGACGAGGTGCGCGTCGACGGCCTGCAGGCGGGAGCGTTCTACGTGCAGTGCGAGCTCGGCAGCTACCGCGTCACCTGGCTCAGGTAGGAACCCCGTCGGCGGCGGCCGGCGCCGGCCGGCCCGACTCACACGGGCTGCACCGTAGGGGTGCCGCAAGGTATCACGGCGCTCGCGGTAGGCTTCGGAGCCAGCGGGTGACCTCCGAGGGCGCAACCCACTGCACCCCGAGGGTCTGCCCTCGCTTGCGAAAGACCGTTCCCAGCTCGTCGACCTCGGGGAGCCGCGCCGCGTACCCGGTGACGTAGCTCACGGCGACCTCCGGAAAGTCGGAGCGGATCATGCGGCCGACCTCGAGCCCGTCGGTGACGTGAGGCCCCTCGACGAGGACCAGGTCGATCACGGCGGCGGTGATCCCCTGCTCCTCGAGGGCGACGCGGATGTCGCGAGCGCCGAGCGCGACGGTGACGGCGTGCCCGGCCTGGCGTAGCTGGTTCGACAGGACCTCGGCTGTGCGTGGATTGTCCTCGACGATGAGGACCCGTTGCGGATTCGCGGTGAGCGACACTGCAGACCTCTCGCAGGCGTGGGCAACGTCGACCGAGCTCGCGGTGCGTCCGGCCTTCCTCAGCGCTGCAGTGAGTCGGTCAGTCTTCGCCATCGGTCGCGCCCTCGGTGAGGTTTTCGGGGAGCGGCGCGACGTCGACCGTCTGCACCTCGACAGGCTCACCTCCGAAGTGCGCAAGGCCGACGTTGACGATCGAGACGACGGCATAGAACGCGGTCGCCGCGGCGCCGAGCAGCATCGACAGCAGCGCGAACGTGATCGCCCACTGCGCGGGTCGGGGTAGGTCGTCGTACTTGTGCGCGAGCCAGCTCGAGAACCGCTGCACCGAGCCGCGGCGGTCGACGACCTGTGTCGGCTCGTCTTCGGTCGAGGGAGCGGACGCGAGGCGCTCTGCGTTGATCCGGCCGAGCAAGTCGGCTTGACCCTCGACGAGCTCGCGGTGCCGCTCACCGCTCGCCTCAGCGTGTGCAGCGGTGACCGCGGTATTCGCGTCGAGCGCGACGCGGAGCGCATGGATCGGGTCGATCTCGATGCGGCCGGCGGCGTAGGCGAGGCCCTCTTCGATCGCCGGGCGCAGCTCGTGCCGTAGCGCGGCCTTGTTCACGACCCGGAAAGCCCCCCATCGACAACAGTCCGCGGCGATCTCGTCGGCGTGGGTCGAGGTGACGACCACGACGGGCACCGGGATCTCGGCGTCGCGGAACTTGCGGACGGCGTCTGTACCTGAGAACCCCGGCATCCTCAGATCGAGCAGGACGACATCGGGCGCGACCTGGCGCACCTGCTCGATCGACTGCTCGGTCAGGCTCTCGAACTGCGTCACCGAGTAGCCCTCGCCGAGGAACCCCCGAACCATGAGCGCGACTGCAGGTTCGTCGTCGATGAGAACCACCGATCGCACGCTCAGTCCTGCATCGCTTCGCGCCAGGTGTCGCGGAGCTCGGCGGCCTGGTCGAGGATGACGAGCACCTCGGTGAGGTCGATCTGCTGATCGGCTGCAGCGGAGGCCAGCGCGGCGGCGAGGTCGGCGACATCCTCGCGCAGCTCGGCGATCTCGCCGGCGTCGAGGGTGCCGGGGTTCCTCTCGCGCCAGCGCTGGGCGCGCTCCGAGGCCCACGCCTTGATCTCCTCGGCGAGGGGGGTGCCGTCCTTGTCGATGTCGATGCGGCGTCGGGGCATGGTCGGCTCCTGGTCTCGAGGGCGGTGTCGCTCAGCCCACACCGCGACGCCGAGGACGGCGACGAGGAGCGAGATCAGCAGCGGGGCGAGGGGGTCCATCGCTACAGGTACGCAGCGACGCGGGTGCGGAACTCAGCGAGCGGGAACATCGGGCCTGGATCGGCCTTGTGCGCGACGATCCCGACGCCCTCGGGGTGGTTCCCGTGTGGGTAGATCCGAGCCGGGTCGATCCCGAACTTGCGACAGTGCTGCGCGACGAGGAGCACCGCGCCCTCGATCTGCTCGTCGGGGTAGCGAGGCCAATAGACCGG
>Ga0114933_10001108_pt1 | contig 30725 bp, 29 predicted proteins | sample 4SBtaG_FD_89691 | JGI IMG/M metagenome (GOLD analysis project Ga0114933, IMG submission 89691) | Deep subsurface microbial communities from Kolumbo volcano to uncover new lineages of life (NeLLi) - 4SBTROV12_W25 metaG | ecosystem: Environmental > Aquatic > Marine > Volcanic | place: Kolumbo... | reverse complement strand
GGGCTTCGTGGCCCTCGATCCCCATTCCGTGTCCGATACGGTGACGGATTGCACTACCGAACCCGGCTTCACGGATCTTTTCGAGGGCTATTTCGTTGACCTGGTCACAGCGAGTCCCATTCTTGAGCGCTTCGACGGTTGCAGTTCCTGCCTGAGTCATGGTGCTCATTAGAAGGCTTTGTTCTTTACTGATCTCGCCGAGTACAAATGTGGCGCCACTTTCCGCGTGATATCCGCCAATGCAGCAACCGATTCCTGCGATGATCGGCTCTCTCGGTTTGGGTTTTCGAGATATGACTGAGCCGTGCGGAAGAGCTGCTCTTGGCCCTGAGTGGACCGAAGCTGTAATTGCAACTTTGGTTCCTTGGAATTTTTCGCCATGGACATCCGACATCGATTCACGAACGTGGCCTGTACAGTCTGTGAGCAGATCGACTTCGGTTCCGCCCTGGGCGATGATGTCGCCCCCGTTGGCGAGAAGACGCTTCAGGACCTGGTCCGCGAATCTGGCGGCCTCTCTAGTTAGCTCCAGTTCCGCATCACTCTTCACGCTGCGCTCTTCACGCGCATGGTCCTCAAGATCGAGGCGCTCCAGCTTCTGCTGAGCTGCGCCAAGAAGTGCGGCATCAAGCGTGTCTATGGCAACTCTTCGAGCCCCGGTTTCGTCGAGCATCCAGAGGACCGGAGGTGTAACACCCGGAAATTCTTGGTATGCACGAACTTTTAGTCCGGGCACCTCAGACGCGTATTCGTAATCCAAGTGCGGGACTAGTAGAACCGAATCTCCGTTAGTCCCGAGCCAGAGGCCGATCGGTCGTTCATTGCGAGAGAAATGCCAGCCTGTCGCGTAAGTAATATTCCCGGGTGACAGTAGCAATAATCCGTCGAGTCCATCGTCGTCCGCCCGAGCACGAAGTTTTCTGCGGGTTTTAGCATAAAATTCGGCTGGTAGAGGCTCGAGTACAGAATGCTTCAAAGAGTCTCTTCTTCCCACGGACCAACGACCTCGATCCCTGAGTCGACCCCTAGTTCCGTCGCAAGCGCTTCGAGGTCTGCGATCGCTGCGTCTTCTAGAGGGATTCCGGAATCAGTCTTTCGTCTAACCCTCCGGGCTTCCTGCTCGCCTGGGATGAGAATCTCGTCAAAACCGGGACGAAGTGCTCTCGATTTCACCATTTCAGTGAAGTCGTCCATGCGTCTGCGGAATTCATTAAGTGGCATGAACCATTCGATATCGATTGCCATCAGCGTATGGCTGACGTCCCACTTTTTAGGGTCGGCATAGGGTGTTAGGCCGTACCCACCACCCCCGATAACTCCGGTGAGGACATCGGTCATGAATGCTAGGCCGTAGCCCTTGTACTGTCCGATTCCAAGCAGGGCACCAGCCATCGCCGCGTGTGGGTCATCGGTCTCTTCACCCTCGGGAGTCAGTGCCCAGTCTCGTGGCATTGGCCAGCCCTCGGCAGCATGCCAGTTCATCATCCCTTTACCGGCGGTTGTTAGGGCGATGTCTAGAACCGCTGGAAATCCGAGCCCGGTTGGGACAGCTATGCCCCACGGGTTTGTCCCGACGACCCCTTCTCGCCCGCCCCAGGGTGCCATCTCGGGTCCGGCGTTGGTCATAGCGATTCCGATACATCCTGTTTCGGGGCCAAGGCAGGCGTGTACGGCGCTGGAGCCAAAATGAGTAGAGTCGCGCACGATCACCTGTCCTATACCGCAAACTTTGGATTTCTCTATTGCGAGGCGCATCGCTCGGGTCGCCGCCACCGTCCCGATTCCGTTGTTTGCGCTGACGAGAGCAAGGGCGGGGCTCTCCTTTAAGATTTCCCACGGCGCAGCTGGGTCGATCCCACCTTCCGCGAACCGGCTTTGATACCTCCTGAGTTTCTTGACCCCTTGTCCATGCCCGGGGTGGAAACGGAGCTCCGAGAAAATGAGCGCACCTCCGAAGATCTCGGCTTCCTCCTCGGGTACGCCCATAGCTCGGAGTATGTCGAAGACGAATCCTCTAAGGCTCTCAAGTGAAACCGCGGTCATAGGGACCTTGGTCATGGGGCCATCTCCAATAGGTCTGCGAGGTTTGTGCCCGGGGCTAGGAAGCTCCCTAGCTGTCCGGCTGGCGCTGTCATAATGACCGCTATGCCTGGTCCGTATCCTGCGCGCGGCCCATCCGTGGACGCCACTACTCCGATGGCGCGTGCGCCTCTCAGGTAACCATGATTGTAGCGGCTATCTGTATCCTCCAGAGCTATTAGGTCACCGAGCTTTAGCTGGTCGAGCTTTAGTTCGTTCAGCATTGCCCGATCCGTAGACTGAATGTGTATGCTGCCACCTTCTGAGGTCAGCCCGAGTCCCGCTCCTACCAAGTGAGCCGGCACATGCGCAGAGACACCGAAGGCTATGTGACCGTCCTCCTCTTGTGATGGTAGTACCGCGAGCAGTCGAGGAGAAATCCCTTTCAGAGATACTTCCGGGTGCTCGGTAAGCGTGAGCCCGGTCCCTTCCGCTTTGATTAGCACTTGGTCGCCCACAGCCATCTGTGCCCTAGCTTCGCGTGACATGTGAACGATGACCTGTTCCGAGAACCGGCCTGACTTTCCTGTTACCATACCCATGGCCCCAGACGCACCACCGGTCATTACTCGAGCCCGGTTTCCAATGCATGCGAAGACGTTTAGGCCACGGTTTTTGTTGTCATCGGAATGACTGATGCTAATGCCTGGGTGAACACAATCTGCGGCCCAACCGAAAGCAGGATCACCAACAGATACGTTGTAGACGATCCCTCCGTACGTGGGGAGAAGAAACGGGGTTCCATCGGACGCTAGCCGATAGGGTTCGGCAGGTAGACCTGGGAACCCTGGGTGTGCGATTTCACCAGCCACGGACACGGTGACCAAGTCTCGTTGGTTTGTTGCTATCCCGTTATTCGTGGTCATGCCTGCCCCCTGATGCCCAGATTTTGGGCGATGTTTGCTGCAGAATCGATTTCAAAATCGAGCAGATCGGATGGTCCAGTCATCAGTGTGAGGATGCCGGGGCCGTGACCGGTCATGACCGAGTCTCCGTGGATGCAGAGGCAGATGGCGATCCACCCTTCCCGGTAAGACCGTCCGAACCGGTGGTCCACGTTACGGATTCCGATGAGGTCACCTAGCCGCATCTGATCAATGCCTAGTTCTTCCATGAGCCCTCGATCCCCAGACATCAGATCTTGATCGACGAATTCCGAATTCAGCTCAGCACCAGACCCCATAATGCGGGGAGGCAGTTCCATCGCCACAGGACAACGGATCTGTCCTTCCACTGATCGCAGGCGGAGAGCTTTCGCTAGCGCTGGGCTTGTCTTCTTGAATTCAATGTCGGGATGGTTCTGGAGCTGGATTCCTCGACCGACCGTTCTGATTTGGATTGTGTCTCCGATGGTCATTCCCTCGAGTACCTCTTCGGGAAAGTCGATCAGGATTCGAGCGTGCTCACCTGTTACGATACCCCTACCACCTTGGGCCAGCCCTGTGACAACCTCGGCTTCGTTGCCGATGCACGTCAGGTAGTGAAGAGCGAAGTCGGCTTTTTCGTTCGAGTGTGCGATGGATACCCCGGGTTCTACGTGATCACTGGCCCAACCAAATGCTCTATCGCCCACCCGGGCGTTATATGTGATTCCCGACATGCCAGGAAGCATGACCCCAACACCGTCTGGCCAAGGAGTATATCCTCCGCGTCTCAGGGCGGGCTGAGTGACCTGACCGGTTACGGCCATTTCGACCAGTTGGTCGGTGTTCCAGAGAAGATCGGTACTCATTCTTGACAGCGTTGGAGTTAGAGGGGCACGTTGCGCAGCCGATTGTCGACAACATACAGGCCGCAGAGCAAAGAGGCCAACCGCATGGGATACAAGGGTTTACTGGAACGAATAGGACAGGTTAACGACCTTCTTTGTTCAAAATCACTCCTCAGTTGGGATGCGAGGACGATGATGCCGCCGGGGGGTGCGACCACAAGAGCGAAGCAACTGGCGACACTTCAGCTGTTCGCCCGCGATCACTTGGTCTCAAATGAGACTAGACGTCTGCTGGATATGGCTGAAGGAGAAATCGCGCATCTCCCCGAGGATAGCGTAGAGCGAACGATGTGTGCTCAAGTCCGAGAGGCGATCGACTACCACTTGAAGATCCCGGCTGAGTTGGTGGAGCGAAGGGCCGAGATGGGCTCAAAGGGACAGCACGTCTGGGCCAAGGCCAGAGCTGATAACGACTATGCAGCGTTCGCTCCCGTACTTGAGGAAACCTTCGAGTTGAATCGCAAGATGGCCGATTGTATTGGGTATGAGGATCATCCGTACGACGCGCTTATGTACCGTTTTGAGCCGGGTGAAACCATAGCCTCGCTCCAGCCTCTTTTCGCTTCGCTGAGGCAAGGGCTAATACCCTTGCTCAAGGACATTGGAGAGAAGGAGTCTCCACGTGTTGATTTCTTGCAGCGCCCATTCCCGGTCGATAAGCAGCTCGGATTCGCGCTTAAGATGGCGCGTAAGCTCGGGTACGATACGGACCGCGGCCGACTCGATCTGACCGTGCATCCTTTCGAAATTTCGTTTACCCGCAACGACGTTCGAATCACGACACGTGTCAACGACGAGTGGATGCCAAAGAGCCTATTTGGTACGCTACACGAGACGGGCCATGGGATGTATGAGCAGTATTGCGATCCTGATTATACGCGGACCCCTTTTGCGACCGACCTCATTGGCTTGTACGCAGTTGGCGGCGTGAGCTTTGGTGCGCATGAGAGCCAATCCCGACTTTTCGAAAATCATGTCGGACGGAGTCGGGAATTCTGGGAACTCAACTACGGTGAACTCCATGACACGTTCCCCGAACAGCTCGCAGGGATAGATGTCGAGACATTCTGGCGTGCCATCAATCGTGTAGAGCCTGGTTTTATCCGGGTCGAGTCTGACGAACTGACCTATGACTTTCACATCATGCTGCGTGTCGATCTTGAGGCAGCACTAATAGATGGAAGCCTAAGTGTCGCCGAACTTCCTGATGCGTGGAACGCTAAGGTGAAGGAGTACTTGGGCTTAGACGTACCGAACAATCAGCTCGGTGTGCTTCAGGACGTGCATTGGTCTTCGGGCCAGGTCGGAACTTTTTGTAACTACACCATCGGTAACGTGATGGCGGGACAACTCTTCCACGAAGCGAAAAAGGAAGGGCCGGTCGGTGAAGGATTGGCTACAGCTAATTATGCTCCTCTCCGGGAATGGATGACCGAGCATGTGCACCGGCATGGACGCCGATACACCAGGGAGCAACTCCTAGAAAATGCGACAGGGCAGGGTTTGGAGCCGAGCTTTTATATCGAGCACCTCACCTCTAAGTACTCCGAGATATACGGGCTCGCGTCATGACGGTTGCTTCCCCTCGACTCGCGCAGCGGGTCCAGCTGAAGGACAAGCACATCATCACTCGGATGATGGAGATTGCTTCCGAACTAGATGATGTGATCAAGCTTGGGCGTGGTGATCCCGATCTCGATACTCCAGAACACATCGTTCGAGCGGGTCAGGAGGCACTGGGAAGGGGTGCTACGCATTACACGAACCCGATAGGGATTCCAGAGCTCCGGCAGGCGATCGCCGATAATATCGTGACACATGGAGGCGCTCAGTATAGTCCTGAGAACATCGTGGTCACGCCTGGAGGGCAGCAGGCAATGTTCATCATTGCACTGGGACTGCTTGACCCGGGCGATGAGCTTTTGATTCCGTGCCCGGGCTACAATCCCTATATCCAAGCGGCTGAACTTACACAAGCGAAGCTTGTGGAAATCCGCACCTCAATGGAGACGAACTTTACGATCACAGCTGAGATGGTGAGGCAGCACATCACGCCCCGGTCGAAGGTTCTGGTCCTCATCAACCCAGGGAATCCAACGGGTTCAGTAATCCCACCAGAAGAGGTTTCCCGGATATGCGAGGTAGCGAAGGAGCACGATCTGATTGTCGTTTCCGACGAGATTTATGCTCGTATCACCTATGATGATCACCGCGCTCAACCCGTAGCAGTCCTGCCGGGCATGCATGAGCGGACGATCACGCTGTCTGGAGTGTCTAAGGCGTATGCGATGACAGGCTGGCGCGTCGGCTATTTTGCAGGCCCAGCCGACCTCATGCCAGCGCTTTCTGAGATCCATCACGCGTTTGCTATCTCCACTTCGGCGGTTGGCCAATACGCCGCCCTCGCTGCTCTTACGGGTCCGCAGGATTGTGTAGAAGAGATCAGGCAGACTTTCGATAAGAGGCGGAAAGTGCTCTGCGCTGGTCTAGACCGACTTGGTATTCCCTACGCTAAGCCTGAGGGAGCTTTCTACGTGTATGCGAGGGTTGCCGCCACAGGTTTGGGGGCTACCGAATTTTGTGAGCGGCTCCTGGCCGATGGACAGGTAATGATCTTCCCAGGCAGAATTTATGGTGACTACACAGATGACTTTGCGCGCATGTCGCTGACTCAGCCCGTGCCGCGTATAGAGGAAGTTCTTGAGCGCATGGAAGGTGTGGTTGAATCGATCCGCAGCGAGCGCTCTTTCGAATAGCCTATATCCACTGAAACATAGATCAGAACGAGATCAGACTAGTGAAATCAGACAATCCCAACGTTAAGGGTATCAAGCATATGGCCTTTGGCGTAAAGGATGCGGCGAAGGCGCTGGAAGCATACGCGCGTTTTTTGCACGTCCCGGCAGAAACAAAAATCGAGTTTTTTCCTAAGTCGAAGAACAAGGTAGCGCTCTTCTACTTGGGAGGTATCGAATATCAGTTATGCGAGTCGACTGATCCTGAGGGGCGCTTTGCAAAATGGATCGAAGAACGTGGCTCTGAAGGGCTGCACCATATCTGCTACGAGGTGGACAACATTGACGAGGCTCTGGAACACGCGCAGCAGCAAGGAGCCACCTTGAGGATCTGTCAGGCTTGCCAAGTAGTTGGATCACATCCCCACCCTGAGGGTTGGGTGGCGTTTCTCGATGATGAGGCTGGGGGCATTGAGATAGAATTCATGCAGGTCTACACGCCGGAGCAGTTAAAAGAGTACGAGGACTACAAGGGTATTTGATCTCATGCACTTGTTAGACGCTATTGCTAGCGCTCCGGATCTGACGGTGTTCGTGTGAGCGGGCCAGTGCGGGATTTTGTCGGCTACGCGGACTGCCCTCCAGACATCCAATGGCCGGGCGGAGCTAGGTTAGCGGTCAATTTTGTCCTCAATATCGAGGAGGGTTCGGAATACTCGATAAGCGATGGGGACGGACGTACGGATGCGGCATTATCTGAGGTAGCGACCCCGAGGGTTCCAAGGGGTGATCGTGACCTCGGTGCAGAGAGCATGTTCGAGTACGGTAGTCGGGTGGGTTTTTGGAGGATTCACCGACTCTTTCGTGATTTCGGACTTCCCTTAACTGCCTTTACGTGTGCTCTAGCGCTAGAGAGGAACCCCCGGATCGCAAGAGCGATAAAGGAAAGCGATTGGGACGTTGTTGCTCACGGACGGCGTTGGATTGAGCATTATTTGCTTGACGAGGAAACGGAAAGGGAAGAGATCGCCCAAGCATATCGGGTGATTAAAGACTTGGTCGGGAAGGCTCCGCGGGGATGGTACTGTCGTTATGCACCTTCTACTGCTACTAGACGGCTCGTCGTCGAGCATGGAGGCTTCGCGTACGATAGTGACTCGTATAACGACGAGCTTCCTTATTGGGTGACCGTAGGTCAGCAGTCACACCTCGTAGTCCCCTACTCTTTGGCTATAAACGACTCAAAGTTGGTTGGCGGGCCGCTCGTGACTGGTCGACAATTTGGCGAGTTCTTGATTGATACATTCGACGAACTGCTATCTGAGTCGGATCTCCATCCGCGTATGATGTCCGTGGGCATGCATGCTAGGATTCTAGGACAGCCTGGGCGGATCCATGGATTGAGGATGTTTATGGAGCACATCCAAGATCATGAAGAGGTGTGGGTCTGTCGTCGGGGCGATCTCGCCGCTCATTGGCAAGAGGTTTTTCCTGCACCGAAGGATGAACAAGGGTGACCGTAGTGCCTCGCCCACCGGACCCAGTCGCGTTTGCTCCGTTTGGAGAGTTCATTGATCCTCCGGAGGAGTTTGGGGAGCGAGCCGTATTCAGTGATTGGCTCGCGCCAGTGCCAAGTCGGGTTCAGCAATGCCACGTTAATCGTGTAGCTCGGACTACACTTCCTCTTTCACTGGATCTCGTCGAGTGCCACCCGCATGCAGCGCAGGTGTTCATCCCGATGGGTGAGGTCTCTAGGTACCTCGTGGTCGTGATGCCGTCTTCAAGTGCTGGTGGTCCGGACACCACCGGCGCTGAGGCATTCATCGTCCCAGGATCGAGGGGTGTGTCTTATGCTCCGGGCACGTGGCACACTGGGATCATCGCCCTCGATGCGGATGCAAGCTTTGCCGTGTTTATGTGGAGAGGTGGGGAAGACGATGACTTATTTGTATCGATTCCGCCGCTGGAGGTCTCGGATCTCGAATTAGGCTCGGCACCATCATCCGATGCTTGATCCCGCTCTCGATCCTATCGAACAGATGCCTCTCCGGTTGCGTGTTGCTGAGCGATTACGGTCGGCGATTGTCACGGGGAAGCTTCGTCCAGGTGACCCTCTGACCGAGACTGCTCTTGCCGAGCAATTGAACGTGAGCCGGGCACCGATACGAGAGGCGATTCAGGACCTGGAAAACGATGGCCTCGTCGAAACCGTGCCATACAGGGGCAAGCGAGTGAAGCCACTCACCGTTCAAGAAGTCATAGAGATTTGTGACATGAGACAGTACTTCGAGGTAATGGCTGTCCGTCGAATAGTGGAAGGTGGGACTGAAGTCGTTGGGCTTTGGGGTCCGTGCCGTGAGATGGCGTCTGCTGCAGCATCCCATGACAGGGAAGCTCTGGTCGCTGCGGACGAAGCTTTCCATCGGTGCTTAATTCAGCTCTCAAAGCATCAGCTTCTTGCACAACTCTGGAATGGCCTCTACTTGCGTATTCATCAGATTATGTCACTCCGAATTGATGAGGACGTCGACCTCGCCGACATTGCTGGAGCGCATCCGCCTATCGTGGAAGCCTTGGAGGCGGGTGACGTGGACGCTGCGGTGCGCCTGGTTTCCCTGCATTCGGACGCGCTCGCCGATTTCGATCCGGCTAGTATAGCGGAGACCACGCAATGAAGACCCCGAGGGCACTAGTAACAGGGGCAGGCGGCTTTGTGGGTCAGGCCCTTTGTCAGGGTTTCGCGCGGAGGGGATGGGAGGTGATCGCATTGGATCGCCACTTTGTGGACTTACCGAAAGACCCTCGGATTACACGCTTCGAGGTGGATCTTTGTTCGACAGAGTGGACGCGATTGCCTGAAGAACTTGATTTGATCATCCACGCCGCTTGGGTCACTACAGATCCCATGTCTCTGGGTATGAGTCGGGGGGACTACATTACCCAGAACGTACTCGCTCTTGCCGCAGTTCTTGGCTTTGCGACGCGAACCCCGCCCGACTCGTTCGTTTTTCTCAGCTCTTCCGGTGTTTTTTCTGCGAATGACGCGATTGAAGGACTGACGGATCAACACCGACCCACAGGTTCCTCACCCTATGCCGAGGGTAAGCTGAAATCCGAGGGACTCGTTGCGAGTTGGGCGAGTGAGGGACTTTCGAGAACGTACGTCGTTCGACTCGGACACCTGTTTGGTGTAGGTGAGGTAGTGAGACCGACTAGACAAGTGGTTTCACTGGTGGCCCGCTGGATGTCGGAGGCACGTAAGGGTTCTTCGCTCGAGGTCCGTGCGGACGACCCCCTACGTGACTGGACGTATACCGAAGACTTAGCTCCTGCGATAGAACGTCTCACGGCGGACCGAGTTGAGCAGTCTCCGGTCCATCTCAGCAGTCCTCAAACATTAAGGGACAGTGAGGTGGCCAGCTTGATTGCCAGTGAGTATTCGAGTGTGAGGGTGGAGGTGTCGACCCAGCCCCCGAGTCTTGCAGTGAAGCCTCCTATGGTGCCAAGTGACCTCTCGACATTCAATGACTTCCAGTGGACCGACTTTGCAACGGGCCTTTCCTCGGTGATTGAGGCGGAGGAGACCCTATGATGCCACTACGCTTCATCTTGGTAGGTATGGGAGCACGCTCGCGGATATGGCGTCGAGTGCTGGATCAACATCCAGACTGCAGCCTGGTGGGAATGGTGGAGCATGATGCTGACCGTCTTAAGGCTGCACTAATGGAATCACCCGATGTCGCAGTAGGTGCGGCGCTGGATGAAATTACAGAGCAGGTTGATGCAGATATAGCACTTCTCTGCACACCTCCTGCGGATAGACACGACCAGATTGCTGCGGCATGCCGAGCGGGGCTGGCGATTCTGGCAGAAAAACCCCTAGCGGACACGTTGGCAGGGGCTGAGGCCCACGTAGCTGCAGCTGCAGCTGCCGGCGTGCCTCTCGCGGTCGGACTGAATTTTAGGTATCTCGCCGTCACGCAGGAACTGAAGAAGCTTTTCGCACCTAGCCGACTGGGACGGCCAGAATTCGGCCGCTTTACATACGAACGATGGCGGGATGGACATCAGCCGCACTTGAATAAGTACCCACTGACCATGCGACAGCCCATGCTATGGGAGCAGTCGATCCATCATTTCGACCTAATGCGATTCGTTTACGATGCGGAACCTGTGAGCATATCAGCGCGAACCTTCAATCCTTCTTGGTCCATGTACGAGGGTGACGCCAACGTCGCTGCCCTGATTTCGTTCGAGGGTGGTATTGAGGTTACCTACCAGGGAACTTGGGCTGGTAACTGGAAGCAAATGGGTTTTGAATGGCGGACGGAGTGCCGTCATGGAATTGCTTTGCAGAGCGAGATGTTTGGTGACCTTGCTTTTGCTATGCGTGAAGACGTGGAACTTTCGCCTGTCGATTTGCGGGATGAGGAGCCTTGGTTCGATGATGTGTGGGGTTTCTTGGAAGATTTTGTCGGTCATTTCCGTTACGGGACAGCGTTACCGTGTACCGGTGCCGATCACCTGAAATCCCTTCGCATGGTGGAGGCTTGTATTCAGGCCTCTGCACGCGGAGCAACTGTCAGTTTACATGAACTGTGAGGATGAATTTCCCATGAAGAGCCACGGGTCTTTGATTAGGACGATCGCTGCGGGCTGTCTCTGTGCTGTATTGCTGATCGGCTGTGTCGAACAGTCAGACGACACGATTGTCGTGGGCCTCAGCGCCGATATCACGACGTTCGAGCCGGGGATGATCTCAAGTCGTGACAATTCAAATATTGCTCGTCACATCTTCAGTTCGCTCTTCGCGCTTGGACCAGAGGGAGAGCACATTCCGGAGCTCGCGCATACGCTGGATGTCACTGAGGATGGCACTGGCTACATATACACGCTCAATGAGGGTCTTACCTGTCACGATGGTGAGTCCCTAACCGCCGAGGACGTGGCTTACACGTTCAATCGGATTGCTGACCCGGTTAATCGGTTCACTGGTAACGCTCCAGGTTTCGTCTTCACCTCGATTGGTTTCCAGAACGCTGAGGCGCTAGACGAATTGCGTGTGCAGATAAACATCGAGCGGAAGAATCCGATCGCGTTTGGCTTGATCACTGAAATTAACGTTCACTGTAAAGATTCTTACGAGCAGATGAGTCTGGATGAGGCAGCGACAAGCCCGATTGGATCTGGTCCTTACAAGCTTGCCTCATGGACCCGTGGCTCTGAAGTAGTACTCGAAAAGGTAAGGGAGCCGGCAAACTTCGAGAGGATTGTGTGGCGCATCATTCCGGAAGCTTCGACGAGGACCGCTGAGCTGATTGCCGGAAATGCCGACATAATTACCAATGTTGTTCCGGAGCAAGTAGACGCAATCAATGAATCTGGTCGCGCTGAAGTCCAGATAGTATCGGGGACTCGGCGCATGTATCTCGGCTACAATCTCTCCGAAGAACACGCTGCGCTGCCGGGCGGTGATGCCATTCAAGACCCGGATGTTCGGCGAGCGCTCCAGTACGCTGTAGATGTCTCGACCATCTGCCTTCAGCTCCTCGGAGTTGAGTGCGAGCGTGCAACAGGTCTGGTGAATATCCAGAATGCGAACCCTGATCTCACCCCCTACTCTTACGATCCCGAGTTGGCGGAGCGTCTACTGGATGAGGCGGGTTGGCCACGAGATGATGAAGGAACTCGCTTCGCTATTCGGATGCAGGCAGGGCAAGGTCGGTACGTCAATGATGTGAATGTGGTGCTCGCTATTGCGCAGTATCTAGAAGACGTAGGCCTGGACATTGAGCTTGAGCTTATGGAATGGGCTTCGGTCTATACACCGCTTCTGCGGGAGCGGAGCATGGGTCCGCTCTTTTTCCTCGGCACGGGTGGTGGCTTGTGGAGCCCCATCTACGATATGACCGATATCGCGCAGGTTGGTTCGGGGACGAACTACACGCACTGGAGCGATCCAAGATGGTTCGATCGGTGGCCAGATCTGGTTAATACGGACGATCAAGACGAACAGCGAGCAATTATCAATGAGATGCTCGAGGTTTTTTATGATGATGGTCCTTGGTTGCACATGTATTTCCAACCGGATTTTTACGGGGTGTCGAATCGTATCCAGTGGACCGCTCGCAGGGACGAATACATCGAGGTTTTCGAGGCAACGCTACGGTGAGGGAGAGTACGTTCGGAGTCCAATCTGATCCCAGTGCGCTGGTGCGCACGACTCGAGTCTAGAATAGCATGGGCGCCTACATAGTTCGAAGGCTGCTTCAGAGCATCATCGTCGTCATCGGTGTGACGCTCGTAAGTTTTTTGGCGCTCCAGGCAGGTGGAGATCCGACGTATCTCTTCGTCAGCGAGAGAGCATCCGCCGAGGAGATTGAAGCGACACGGATCGCGCTCGGGTTCGATCGGCCGCTTCATGAGCAGTACCTCAGCTTTGTAGCCGATTTGACCCGTGGAGATTTTGGGCAGTCACTGTCGTATCGTCAGCCGGCGATGGAGATCGTTCTGGAGGCTCTGCCCGCAACGATTGAACTGACGTTTTTTGCCATGTTGCTCGCACTTCTGCTCGCCATCCCGCTTGGAGTTTTGGCGGCGATCAATCGAGGCACGGCGTGGGATGGCTCGATCACAACGGTATCGATGCTCGGCCAGTCGATCCCCAGTTTTTGGATGGGGATCATGATGATCCTGTTTTTCGGCTTGTATATACGACTATTCCCGATTTCAGGACACGTTCCGTTTCTGACTCCTTTGATCGCTGGTGATTTCGGCACAGCGTTTTCGAATCTTCCGCGTACGATCTATCACCTCGTATTGCCGGGGATTGCCGTTGGAACGTACTCACTGGCTAGAAATACCCGGCTTGTGCGCTCTTCTCTGCTGGAGGTGCTAGAGCAAGACTATGTGCGAACCGCGCGATCGAAAGGTATTCCGGAACTAAGAGTGCTGGTGTCCCACGCATTGCGTAATGCGTGGTTACCCGTCGTTACAATCATTGGGCTAGAGTTCGGCTTTCTCCTCGGCGGTGTTGTCGTTGTAGAGACTGTCTTTAGCTATCCGGGGATCGGTCGCCTTCTCTTTGCGGCGATCAATCAGAGAGATATCCCCTTGGTTCAGGCGGGTGTAATCCTGCTGGCCAGTATCTTCATTCTCCTTAATCTCTTGGTCGATCTCATTTACGTGCGGCTAGATCCACGAGTTAAGCTGGCAGGAGGTCGTGGATGACTGAGGTGCAGATTAACGCGGAGGCTCCTCAGAGTGGGAATGGTTTCCGAGCGGAAATGAGGCGTGCCCGTCGAGTTATGATTGCCGCCCGCTGGCCCGTCTTTGCAGTGCTATTCCTGCTTGTTGCCGCGATTGCCGCCACGTTGGGGGGACTGCTGGCTCCCTTTGATCCGAATCGCCAAAACCTGATGCTTCGCTTGGCTGATCCGATGTCGGTTGGCCCAGACGGAGGTTTGTTCCTCCTTGGGTCGGATGCTCTGGGTCGTGATGTTTTTTCGCGTCTTCTCTACGGTGCCAGAGTATCGCTCACAGTTGGCTTTGCAGCGATAGCGGTAGGTGGCTCGATCGGGATCACTGCAGGCTTGCTTTCAGGCTACTTTGGTGGATGGCTTGACGATGCGATCATGCGTCTGGGTGACATCCAGCTCGCATTCCCGTTCATCCTCCTCGCAATAATGTTCCTTGTAGTCCTAGGGTCCGGAGTCTGGAACCTTATTCTTGTTCTCGGTATTGGGCAGTGGGTCACGTACGCCCGGATTGTGAGAGCAGACACCCTTTCATTGCGCGAGAAGGAGTTTGTTGAAGCGGCAAGAGCAATGGGGGACAGCACGCTTTCGATAATTTTTCGTACGATCCTGCCGAACATACTGGCGCCGTTAACAGTGATCGCTTCCTTCAATGTAGCGAGCGTGATTCTCTCGGAGGCTGCGCTCTCTTTCCTAGGGCTTGGCGTGCCTCCGGACGTGCCGACTTGGGGCAGTATGCTCGCTGAGAGCCGGGACACCTTGGTCGCTAACAAATGGTGGTTGGCGATATTCCCTGGTTTGGCGATCATGCTGACTGTCTTGAGTTTCAACATTCTCGGTGACTGGCTACGCGATTTCTTGGACCCGCGGTTACGCGAGCGAACTTGACCTGCTCCCGGAATTCAGCTGAGCTAAATACTTATCCAAACGTAAACTGGTAGATAACGCATGAAGGTTGGAATTATCGGAGCGAGCTTTGCGAAGGCGGCTTTTCTGCCAGCACTGCGTAACGTGCCGGAGGCCGAAGTCGTGGCGATTGCCTCTGCGCGCATGGAGAGCGCACGGGCTGCGGCCTCTCAATTTGGTGTTCCTGATGCTTATGACGATTGGGAGGAGATGTTAGGAGCACACGACCTTGATTTGGTATGTATTGCGACACCAACCTTTCTTCATGCGCCGCAGACGCTTGCAGCACTTGAGTGTGGGGCACACGTCCTCTGCGATAAGCCGACTGCGATGGATGCATTGGAAGCCGCTCAAATGCTGGAGGCAGCAGAGTCCGCAGGGCGTATCCATATGATCGATCATGAACTGCGCTTCAATCCAAATAGAATGAGGATTGCCGAACTGATTGCTGACGGTTCGCTTGGCGAGATCCGGCATGTAGATATTACAAATGTTGGCTCGAGCTGGCGTGACCCGGCCAGCCGACCCGAGGGTGATTGGTGGAGCCTAGCTGAGAAAGGAGGAGGCAGGCTAGGGGCCAACGGAAGCCACCAGGTCGATCTCCTCCGGTGGTGGCTAGGGGAGGTTGAGTGGCTAAGTGGAGCTGCCACTGTCATGGTACCCGACCGAGTCGGCCGTGACAGTGGTGAGCCGTGGAAGGCGACCGCAGATGACGTGTCTTATTTTACGGCACAGATGGAATCAGGAGCTGTTGCTCAGGTGTTCATGTCGGGTGTCGCGTCGCACGACATGGGCAATGAAACAAGGATCTTCGGCTCTGAAGGTACCCTAACACTACACAACGGGGACGAGCGACTGTTTTTCGCTCGAGCAGGTAGAGACTTCGAGGAGATTACTGTCGCTGATCCCAATATGGCTCTGGCTGAAGTCAACCAAGGAATATGGAATGTGTCAGTGGTAGCGCTCATGCAGGAGCTCTGTAATGCCATTACTGAGGGTCGTGCGCTGCAGCGAGGTGCAACCTTTGCTGATGGATTAGCCAATCAGCTAGTTCTCGATGCAGTCAAGATTTCTGAGCAGGAGCGTCGATGGGTTAGGCCGTCGGATCTTATAGATGCAGGCTAAGAGCTCAGTCCCGATCGAGGGACAAACGATCATCGTAACAGGTGCGGCCCAAGGTCTTGGCGCTGCGGTCGCCCGACATCTCCACGACCAGGGTGCCAAGCTCATCCTGATGGATCGTAACGAGGCGAGGTTAGCCGAAGTAAGGCTGAGGTGTCCTGGTGCCGTAGCAGCGGTTGTGGACTTGAGTGACTCAATAGCCACGCAGCATGCGATAGATCAAGTAGTAACTGGTCCGGTAGATACGGTCGTTCATAACGCGGCGATTCTTCGTGTGGAGCCTCTCGAAGAGGTAAGTCTAGTATCCTTTCAAGCGACCATGAACGTGGGGATTCAGGCCGGGTTTCAGCTCACTAAGGCGGTATGGCCCAGCATGCAGGACCGAGGTGGTGCAATGATCTTCGTGTCATCTCGTTCCGGGATTGAAGGTTTCAATAGCGAGACGGCGTATTGCGCCTCTAAGCATGCCCTCGAGGGTTTCTCTAAGTGCTTGGCCATGGAAGGAGAGGCGCATGGAATCCTTTCCGTGACGGTCACCCCAGGTATGTACATGAGAACTCCTATGTCTGAAACGACATATCCGCCGGAATTACGAGAGAAGTGGGTCGACCCAATTGAGCTCGCGCCCGCGTTCTCTTATCTCGCAACACGTCCCATGGAGCTCTCCGGTCAGCGGTTGAGTGCATGGGAGTTATCCAAGGAGCAGGTTTGATGAGTATGCAGGACGTATACGACTGGATCGACGCCAACGCAGATGAATGTGTCCGCGACCTGCAGAGGTTCGTGCAGCAACCTTCAATTTCCGCACAGAATGTTGGGTTACGAGAATGCGCTGCCCTTGTGCGTGAGATGATGCACGAGGATGGTCTGCCGGCAGAGTTTCACGAACTTGAGGAGGGGCCGCCGGTCGTTTTCGGTCACCTTGAAGCAAGGAAACCATCCAAGACGATTTTGTGTTACTCACACTACGACGTGCAGCCACCCGAGCCACTCGACGAGTGGACCCACGGCGGCCCATGGTCGGGAGAGATCGTCGACGGTGTCATGTATGGCCGCGGATCGACCGATAATAAATCTGGCGTGCTCGCCTTCAACAAAGCGGCAAAGGCATTTCTTCAAGTACGTGGAGAGGTGCCCGTCAGTCTGAAATTTCTAATCGAAGGTGAAGAGGAGATCGGTTCACCGAATTTGGCGGCATGGGCTGAGAAGAACGAAGAGCTTCTCAAGGCCGATGGAATGCATTGCCTAGACGGATCTATGGAGACGGGCACTCAGGTACCGGACGTTTCACTAGGCCTCAAATCGGTTCTTTTCGTCGAACTGATTGCACGTGGAGCCAAGATGGATGTGCACTCGCTCAATTTTCCTCTCGTCGAGTCACCCGTATGGGAGCTTATCTGGGCATTGAATACGATTCTTGATCGGGATCGCAAGATTCTCGTTGAAGGATGGGAGGAAGGAATCTGGCAGCTAGGCCCCGACGATGAGCAGCAGCTTACAGACAAGGCGGCTCGCGTGGACCTGAACGCTCTAAAAGAAGAGTGGGGAATCTCGGAATTCGCACTTGGTCGGGATGGGGTCGACGCGATCCGTGCGCGGACCTATGAGCCAACGGCCAACATTCAGGGCATGATCGCAGGTTACACCGGCCCTGGGAGAAAGACGATTATTCCTAATGAAGCTCGGGTTCGGATGGATTTTCGTCTCATTCCTAACATTCAGCCGGCTGACGCGATCAGAAAACTGAAGGCACATCTTGAGAAGCATGGCTTTGGCCACATTGAGGTTCAGGCTTTTGATGGAGCAGAGCCACCGTACAAGATCTCAGTCAAGGAGGACATTAGTCAGGCAATTATTGCTGCCGCGACTGAGGTTTACGGTGAACTCCCTGTTGTGAATGGGGTGTCTGCTGAGGGAGCGATTCTACGTCACGTTTGGATTCCGTGTGTACTGACAGGCTTTGCGAACCCTGGAGCGAACCTCCACGCACCAGATGAGAACATCCGAGTGGACAGATATCTCCAGGGGATCAAGTATGCGGCTGCGATCATGGAGCATTTCGGCCGTACCTGATCTGCGCGTGACCAGCAGAAATCAGCGAGGAGCCCTGGGCAGCAGTATGGGTGTTGAGGCCTTGTATTCTTCGTAATCGGCTTGCCCGCCCCACGTGTCGTCAGCTCGTTCTTCTAGCATTGGGATTCCGCTGCCCATTGTAAGGAGAATCGTTACGAAGACCGGTGAGAGCAGTGTTATAAACTGCCATCCTTGGAGTACCGGGGCGGCTATAAGGGCTACGCCGATCCAGAGGACGATCTCGCCGAAATAGTTGGGGTGTCGAGACCATGCCCAGAGGCCGCTCGAGATAAACTGTTTTTTGTTGGTCGGCTCCTGTCGGAAGCGACTCTTTTGGCGATCTGCCACGACCTCTATAAGGAAACCAAAGCTCCAGATCAGCAGTCCGAGCCAGCCGATCGTCTCCATAGGCACGGCGCGGTTGGAGGTGATCACCGCGAGGGCTGCACCTGCGGTGAAGCAAACCCAGACACCTTGGAGCGTCCAGGCAAAAAGAAACCGTCCGAATGATTGCTTGATGGCATCGAAGCGGCCGTCTTTCCCTTCAGCTCGAACTCGGCGAAACAGAAAAGTGCCAAGTCTCGCAGCCCATATGGTCACTAGGCCTGCGAGTAGTATGGACCGAAGATCTGGTTCCGTTTTGAACCCTATTCCAAGCGCGATCACGCTCAGGTAGGTCAAGCTGCCCATAAGGTCAAAATATCGTTCTGTTCGCGCCGCATATGCTGGTATGAAGGCAACCCACTGGAGGAGGATTGCGAAGCCCAAACAGAGAGCGAACAAGGGTACGCTTCCGACTGCTTCCCCACCCTGACTGCCGGCCCAAGCAAGGCCGGATACCAACACAAGAGATGAAAGGATATACAGAACCGATGAGCTAGACGGCGTACTCATGGTGATAACTCCTCGGACGGTGGCTAAGCACTGGGTCGGGTGGAAGAAGTCCAGAACTTGAAAGTACTCGTTATAGACTGGATGGTGCCTTCCAATTGCCTTTGAGAGGGTGATCCCCGATCCTTTTACCAGTTCATTCAAAGACTCTGCTAGGGGGTGGCGGGGGTGTACTCCACTGTCATTACGACACTCGGGTTCTTTGCGGTTGTGGTGTTTGCGGCGGGATTGTTTCTGCTTGCGAGCATAACCTCGGCAAGTAATCGGGCGAGGGTTGTGTCGACCTTCAGGGGTTGGGAAAACCATCCGGTTATTTGGGGGTTTTCACTCGCATTGGTGGCTTCGGGGTCGAGTCTCTATTTATCGGAAACAGTTGGCCTAGTGCCATGCTCGCTCTGCTGGTACCAGAGGATTGCGATGTATCCCTTAGTTGTCCTTCTCGGTTCAGCTGCAGTACGAAGGGATATAGGAGTTTGGCGTTATGGACTGCCACTCTCTGTCATCGGGCTAGCAATCTCGATATACCATGTCACGATCCAGTGGAAGCCGACGTTGGATATAGGTACGTGTGCTACGGGAGCTCCGTGTACTGGGCGCTATCTTTCTGTGTTCGGATTCATTTCGATCCCGACGATGGCTGGCAGCGTGTTCCTTGCCCTCACCGCGCTAATGCTGCTGTTGAGACAGCTTGATGCCACAAGGAATGCTGACGCAGCCACGCAGACTGGGCTGATGACAGATCCATAACCTCAGGGTACCAGAAAGACCTGAGGTGCCCTGATAGTTTTAGTGTCAGGAAGCCCGAAAATCTGAGATTGCGTCGACCAAGGCTTCCCCTGCTGTCAGATCACAGGCCCCGTGAGCTTCCTCAAAGAGCAGGACTTGTACGACACCGTCCTCGACCATCATGGAATGGCGAATTGCGCGTCCGTAAAATCCTACTGCGGGTGCGTCGAACCCGAGTCCGAGCTTGGTTGTCAATTCTCCGGCGCTGTCCGCTAGCATCTCAATGCCCGCCGCTTCAGCTCCTGTCGACTCTGCAAAAGCCTTCATCACAAAAGGGTCGCTTACGGAAAAACAGATCACTTCATTTACACCGTTTTCTTTTAGTTCGTCATAGACTCGGAGCAGACTTGGAACGTGGGCTTCCGTGCAGGTTCCGGTGTATGGCCCGGGGAGCCCCACTAGGACTACACATTGTCCCTTCGTGTGATCACTCAAAGTGACTTCTGTAGGCCCTTCTTCTGTCATACAAAGGAGAGTGGCGTCCGGGAGAAGGTCCCCCTTTTTGATACTCATCAGTTTTGTCTCGGATTATGTCGTCTTAGGAAATGGGTCGCACGCGTTTCTTGAGCATGAAGAGACCTTCCTGCATGCTTGTCACAATGATCGTTCCGCTATCGAAAAAGGGATATGTGCTCCAAGCGCCGCCGAAGCCGGCCCCTGTCCTGTACGGCGATGTATCGAACATGCCGACTTCCACAGGGTTGAGGGGGTCCGACACATCGAGGATGTGGAGTCCGTAGTTGTAGTTTGCCTGATAAGTGAGGTCACCCTTCACATATAGGTTGTGAGCGCTGGCTGGAAGCGAGCCGAAGAACTCTTTAGCGAGCACTGGATCTTCCAGGTCGTCCAGGTTCCAAACCAGTGTGCGCGTGGTCTCTACGTTGCCTGCGATGACATCACTTTCATCGTCCATGATGAAGTATCGGTGGTCTTCTGTGAGCCATCCTTGGTGCATGTACGCTGGGTTGGGGTGCGAGGCATTCGCGAGTTCTACAGGGTTGGATTTGTCGGTGACGTCGGAGATCTGAAAACGATTCCCCGACATGCGAAGGCAAATTTCCCGGCCAGTGAAGTTGTCATCGGTCCCATGATAGATGACGCACTGAGCGTCGTGGGTACTCCCCGGTTCTGAACAACCAACAAATTCAGGATTCTGGGGATCGTTGATATCGATCATGTGCAGGCCAGAGCACCCTCGACTCGTCAGGTATGCGAAGCCCGTATCTTCGTTAATGATGACGTTGTGGCTGCTCTCAACCACGTTGTTTTCTACTCCGCGATAGAGTACGTCGGGCTCGAACTTCATCGGCGGATGAGGTACGTCGCGGAGGCGGGTGAGATCGAAGATTTGCATGCCATGAGCTCCGGCTCCATCTGCGACAACGTAAGCATGGTTCTTGAATGTTTTAATGTCCCGCCAAAGCTGGGAACGCGGTGTGCGGGGTGTCTTTGGAAGATCCCCAATGAGAACCGGGTTCATTGGGTCAGTGATGTCGATGAATGATGTACCGTCATTGCGACCCACGATCGCGTACTCGCGATCTGTGTCAGGGTCTGTCCAGCCCCAATTGTCATTTGCCCGGACGCCGCGAGCATCCTCCGGAGCGGTTAGTAATGAGGTGGGGACGTACGCATAAAGTTCGACATCCGTGCACTCAAAGACTTCGATGGCACCATCTTCTTGGCAACGGAGTTCCTCCCCGAGGACCGCGCCCATCTGATCTGGTGGACTGACCAGAGTCTGTGTGTGGTCCCATTGGCCCTCGCTGGTTTTTTCGTACAAGAACACTCCACCAGCTTGGTGATCGAGTCCGCTAGCGGTGATGGCTACTAAGCCTTCCGCAGCGACGATTCGATGTCCGAAAGAGTCTTCATTATTCGTCTCATCTTCAGTGAATCGGAACTCGCTCAATCCTTGCTCTGAAAAGCTGTAAGTGATGCCCGTTTCTAACCCTCGTGTAACCGGAGCACCTACCCAAAGCGCGTCCCCAGACATCGCGATCGCTGCACCAAAAACGTCACCTTCCTGCCCGCTTGGGTGCGCAATGCGCATGGGATCAGCCCATCCATCGGGGGAGTCATCGATGGCGAAAGCGAACGCTGCTCCGACCCCTTGGTCGTCGAACGGCGCACCGATAACTACTCCAGTTGCTCCTTCGGCTGGTACGATCGGTGCTCCGAAAGTGGCATCTGTGTTGGCGTCGGAGACTAACTCTCCTGAATGTTGCCAATTGCCATCATCCATTTGGTATTCGAAGACTCGACCGGCCCCTTGGATTCCCGTCGAACTTTCTGCTCCCGGCGCGCCTACCAGCAGTTTGTCACCTACGAATGCCACTGCGGCCCCAAACCCATCTGCACTGGCCGAGACAGGTGAGGAGAAGCGTTGTTGTTCTGCCCACCCTTGTGCACCTCGTCGGTAGGCGATGACTTCCCCAGCCGGCTCATCGGGGACATCATCAGTCGCCGTTCGTTGTCTGGGGCGGAGCCTGCTCCTGTCGGTCGTGACATTAGCGTGGCCCACCAGAACCCAGTCTCCTGCAGCCGCCAAGGAGATCCCGTAGTCAACGCCGCAATATCCATTAAAGTCGCATCGTGGATCGATTCCAGCGGATGTGTCCTCGGTCACCATGGCATCGAATGACCATCCAATGCCGTCACGTTGGAAGGCGAAGACGGACCCTTCTCGGTTTGCGACGAGCAGTGAGTTCCCTGTTAGGGCTAAAACAGCGCCGAACCCATCCGCCCGATCAGAGTTGGGTGCCGTGATAATGGTTGCTTCTGCCCACTCCGCCTGTGTCCCACCGCGTTTGTAGACGTAGACCATTCCAGGCCGGAATGTGTTGTTCGGTTCGCCGACCAGAAGGGCGTCACCATCGATGACGACTGAATTCCCAAACGAACCCGCCTGAGCGAGAACTGGAGAAGTGGTCATAGCGACCACAAACAGGGCGAGCGCAAAGCGGTATAGGGCAGTCATGTGATCTCCGAGTTTTGTATATCTGGCTAGGCTACGCAAAGCATCGTGATACGACAATGTCATCAGCTATTTCGGCAGCTTAGATCTACTTAGTTTCTAGGCATCCATGTGTTACTAAACCCGTCGGGATCTGAGCTATGAAGTCCACTCTGAGATTCGCGCTCACACTACTTTTATTTTTAGTTTTAGCCGCTGGAGGGCCGAAGGTTCAGCACTTTGGACTATCACAATCGATCCCTGATGCTGACTCAAAGATTGTATCCCCGGGGCAATTGCAACTCTGGTTCACACAAGCTCCACAAGAGGGCTCTGTTACCATTCGCCTTGTCGATTCTGGCGGGGACTTGGTGGGAACGGGAGAGCCAGTCCAGAATTCGGAAGACCCAAAACTAATGGAGGTTGAAGTCCCGTCGGTGCTTGACGCGGGGGGCTACACAGTCATGTGGCGGGGTATTGGTGACGACGGTCATGTGGTACGCGACGAATTCGGCTTCGAGGTCACGCCCGAAAGCTAAGTCGTATGGGTTAACGATCGAGCCGCTTGGAAAGGTGGGGGTTAGGGTTGTCTTCCTTCCGCCCGCATCAGCGGGTGAGTGGAGAAGACCAGGGTGTCGTATACGGCGTCGGCGGGTCGCGTCCCATCCGGGAAGTCCGATTCCTTGTCCGGGTACTCGGGTCGTTCGTGAGAATTCACATATGCCGAGATCAATTGCGCCTCTTCGTCTGTGAGTGTGCCAGGCGCTGTGAGCGGCATCGCGTGCTTTATATAGCCCGCTAGCTTCCATATCCGAGCGGCTCCGGCCCCGTCATTCCAAGACAATGGACCCCAAAGTGGACCTGGTTTTGCCAGAATGAGGTCGATGCCTTGCCCATCAAGCCCATGGCAAGGAGCGCAGTGGAGGTTGTACAACTCCTCACCTCCGTTTACGTCGAGTTCTTCGATAGGGATGCGGGCTTCAACCGCGATTTCGTTTTGGCCGAGCCATGCGGGCCGCTCTCCCATCGCGAAGCCCTCAGAAAGCCAATTCAGATAAGCGTCGAGCGCCAACATTACTGGATGATCGTATGGGGGTGCAGTTCCATTCATGCTTCGTTTGAAGCAACCGCCGATCCTGTCCTCAAGGCTCACTAGTCTGTCGTCACGTCTTCGGTATTGTGGGAAGGTCGCTGCCACACCGAGTAATGGGAGTGCCCTATCTCGTTGCCCGGCATTGAGGTGGCAGTTTCCGCAGGTGAGATCGTTCCCAACGAACTCGGATGCATAGGTCTGTGGGTCTTGGCTGATCTGGAATCCGAGACGGATCATGCTCGCCATCCGCGGGTCTGGATGGATTGAATCTGCCATTGGGTCGTAGAGCAGCTCACCTACACGCTCGAGCGTGGCCGTAGCAGGTATCAGTAGTTCGGGGGTCTGGACCGTTGTCTCTGCATCTGAAGGCGCAGACCCTGAAGGCGTGCACGCAACAAAAGTGAGCCCCAACACCGTTACTGCGTGCAGTGAGGCTCTTCGTATCGTCATCTTCCGCAGGCCGGTCTGTTTCATGTTGGTCATGGATTGGGCACAAACTTACTTCTCGCAAAAAGTCATGCGCATCAATCTGCGGAAGTTCGGGACAATGACATAGGGACAGCCGTCCCCAAACTCGCCTTAGTAATGTATGTGGCGAGCCTTCGATGAGACGGAAACTCCAAGAGGCTAGCGACTGTGGGGAGTACACCCATAGCTTCCCCTGCGTGGATTTGGTCTCATTCTGGAACGCCTGAGAGGGGGAGAAATAGTCATGACTGGATCAAGGGTTCGATCTATCGTTGCTGTTGTGCTTGGAGTTGCGCTTGTGGGCATACCGTCTTCTCTAGAGGCTCAGGCGGACTTCGCCGGCAGTTGGACTCTTTCTGTGACAACTGATAACGGGGTCACAAATCCGAGCCTTAATCTCCAGCAGGATGGAGTCAGGCTCACAGGGCGGTACTCTTCTGAAGCGCTTGGTGAAGAGAATGTGCGGGGCTTGGTCGATGGTAATGACGTGACGATTCGCTTCAATGCCAGCATGCAGGGTCAAAGTATCCCGGTGGTCTATAGGGGCACTCTCGATGCCGATGGACGTCTTACAGGAACTATCGTAATTGCCGATGGCATGTTGTCTGGCACGTTCACAGCAACTAGGCAGAGACCTTAGGCTGGGCGCTTAGTTTTGTTTGAGCTCGGTCTGTGCTCTCCGGATGAGCTCGGCCCACTGATCGAATTCGTCGGGATCCCATACTTCGTTCATCGTTGCTAGTGCCTCCGCTTCGGGCACCTCTTCCACGAGGGTCCGGTACATGTATACGAACGCTGATGCGCGCATGTTCGCAAAGCAGTGGACGAACACCTTGCGCCCTTCGTTGGCCTGCATGACATCGAAGAACATCCTGACGTCAGCAACTTCGGGGTTCTCCCAATCCACAGGTATGTGCACGTATGTCAGTCCCGTTTCTGCAACTAGAAATCCCTCTTCTCCGTTACGACGCTCGTCCGCTATAGCAAGGTTTACGACGACATCGTAACCCTGCTCGGAGAGTAGGGGGATCTGATCATATCCGATCTGTCCCGCTGAGGAGAGCGTTGCATCTACGACTTGAAAGTTGCGGACTGTCTCAAGCGGTTGAGGGGTTGTCTGTGCGGCTATCGGTGAGGTGATTAGAGTCGCGAGCGCGACTCCGATTATCGTGCTTGAAGTGTTCATGCGATTGATGAATCCCGTTTTTTGGGGTCGGTCATGGGCTGAAGCGTAGCGCAAAGGAAGAGCATGCTACCTCACTTCAGTTCGAACGAATAACCACTTTGAGTTTAGCTCCTCAAGAGAGATCTCGGGCACCGTCATAGTTTGCAGTTCTCCGGCCTCGAACCACGAGGTTGTAAGGGTTATGACCCCCGACCCTGGTGGAAGCCCGAAGTGGACCGGCCCGACGCTTTGAGAGGAGTAGCCCCCTCCTGTGTCGACGAGTCGAGCTGATAAAAAACCGTCTGATTCCCTTGAGATAGTCACCTTTGTGCCGGCGCGAGCCCAATTACCCGCTTGGTCGGTTACTGCGACGACCAGCGATCTGGTCGCTAGCTTCGGGTCTAGATCGTTGCGGTAAAGAGGATGTTTCCCCTCGGCGTGATTATTCGCCAGAGCGACATCCAAGTCTCCATCGTTGTCGTAGTCGGCAAAGCGCACACCGTGGCTCGCGCCATGCTCCAGCATCTCAGCAGGAAGAGCCTCCGTGAATCCCTTGGGGCCACCGATAAAGAGGTAGTCGCGTGCCTCTGCTTCCGATGACAGGAAGGTGTCGACATACAGGTCGAGCCAGCCGTCGTTATTTATATCACCCCAGTCTGCTGCTACCGAGTGGTGGTCACCGGCCAGTGGGGTGCCGGGTGCAACATTGACGAAGGTCCCGTCTCCTTTGTTCTCCCAGAGAACATCAGGTCCGTAAGAAGCAACAAATAGATCGAGGTCTCCGTCGTTGTCGTAGTCTCCTACCGCAGTCCCGACGCTTCCTAGTTCTTGAGCCCGTCCTGGCTGATGCATTCCGAGTTCCCGGGCAACGTCTGTGAACGTTCCATCACCGTTATTGCGGAAAAACCCATCTTCGTCACCGTTTTGATTAGCGACGAAGGCGTCTAGGTCTCCATCGTTATCCATGTCGAACCAAGCGACGCCGACTGTTCTCCGGTGGTCTCCAATCCTGCTCTCAGCGGTCACGTTCTGAAAAGCCGTGCCGTCATTTCGGAACAACGTGTTTGGTTGGTCCCGGAATGCCACAAAGAGATCGACATCCCCATCGCCGTCGTAATCTACGAATGCGGGTTGTCTCGTTGTGCCACTTTGACCGATGCCGAGCTCTCCAGCTACATCGATGAATGAACCCTCGTCATTGCGGTACAGGCGGTTGTCTATGTCCAGCGCCGCAAACCCGACGTATAGGTCGGGATCTCCGTCAAGGTCGTAGTCTCCCCAGGCGGCGGCGCGGGTCTCCTCTTCGGCGGCCAGCCCTGCTTCGGGACCAACGTCCACAAAGCTCCCTTGGTCATTTCGATAAAGTCGATTGGGGGCGTTGCGAAACCCGACGAAGAGATCGAGATCGCCGTCTCCGTCATAGTCGGCCCAGGCATTGGTTTGCGCACCTGGATGCGAGAAGAGCTCTTCCTGCAGAGGAGAGAAGTTCAGTTTTAACCCGGTCTCCTCTCTTACTCCTCGAGGCTCTCCGTTATCCAAATGCGCTTCGCCAGCACAGCCTGTGGCGATCACGAACGCGACTAGTGTCAATTGAGTCCGATTAATCATGCTCGAATCAGGCTTCTGGTTGTTCCTTAGGCAAGCCCCGCTCTAAATGAGTCTGACCTAGTTGCTGTCCGAGGAGTATCGACCCCACCTTATGCTCTTCATTCCAACATCGGAGCTTAGATGGACAACGGCACGCACTTTTCCATCACTAAAAAGTGGTTCGCTCGCACTATCGGGGTCGCTTTCGTCAGCGTGATTTTCATTTCCTGCGGGATGGACGAGGCCCAGCATCGTGTAGTCGTTGCGTCCTTCCAGCACGAGACATGCACTTTCTGTCCCGGTGGTGACATTTCCGCTGATGACTGGCTCGGTCGGTTAGAAGGAGACGAAGTCCTCAGTTCTGGAGGCTACGTGCGTGGTTTCGTGGCACAGGCCGAAGACTACGGCGACATCGAATTGATCGGGCTGCGGTCACCAACGGGGGTATTTGGTGGCTCGTCCCGTAGCTGGAATACTCAGGAGGCATTCGACGGGTTCGTGAACGCCATGCTCGAAGACTTAGAAGCAGTAATGCCTGTTGATGGCGTATATCTGGCTCTCCACGGTGCGATGGCGGTGCGGGATATCCCAAGGCCTGAGGCTGAAATCGCTCGACGCTTTAGAGAAGTCGTTGGTCCTGATGTTCCCATCGTAGGGACATTTGATCTGCATGGGAATGAAGATCAAGAATTCCTTCAGCACGCTGACTTTTCTTTTGTTACGAAGCGATATCCGCACTATGACGCTGCCGTGCAGGGGGGGCGTGCGGCACGTGCTGTGCATCGAGCTATGGAGGGCACATATGTGCCGACTACGGCAACGCGGAAGCCAGGTGTGATTACGGCGACCGTTCATCAATGGACGGGCCAGTCACCCTCGATGGACATAATGGAGCGGGCTCGACGCTGGGAGGCGCGAGAAGACGATGCCTTCGTGAGCATTTTTTACGGTTATCCATGGTCCGATGTGCCTGACGTCGGTGCCACAGTTCAGGTGATGACAAATGATGACCAAGAGTTAGCCGACCTCATCGCTGACGATATGAACGATTTCATATGGCGGGTTCGGGAGGACTTCGCCGTAGCGGGCTATCCTCTACCAGAAGAGGCAGCGGCGCAGGTGCGTACTGCGGTCAGGGCCGAACTGACTCCGGTTGCAGTAGGCGACCACTCAGATCGAATGGGTGACGCCACGCACATTTTTAAAGCGTTTGAGGCCGCTGGGGTCGAACGAGTGCTGCACGGAGCTATCAGTGATCCAGAGTTGCTCGAGCAGTTGGTGGAAGCTGGGGCTTCTCCTGGTGACCCGTTCGATGAGGAGATAGGTGGATTCACTCCTTCAGGGGGCACGCCCGTGCGTGTCGTTGGTGAACTTGCTTATCTAGGCGAGTGGAGGGGTTATGAGACCGCAGCGGTAGTGCGGTATGGCAGCGGCAGTGCCGTAATTATCGTCCCCGCCTACACACAGATTACAGATCCAGAGGCATTTAGATTTGGAACGCTTGACCCAGCCGAGTTCGATGTTTTCGTCGTAAAGTCACGTGTGCATTTCCGGCGCGGTTTCGACGAAACGGGCTTTGCATCGACCATTGTTGTGGTCGAAGCGCCGGGGCCTTTCGTGGGTACCACTTATCTAGACGCGTTGCCGTATGAGCACGTCGACCTCTCTACGCTTTACCCATACGGCGTCCCCGAGGGTCGGTAGGTGCTCTCTCCGCTGCGTGCTGAAATGGATCAGACCCGTGGCAGGCGCCAGAATCCCCCCGTATGTTGGCGTAATCCAGGGAACTTCGGGGCACAACTGAACAACAGACTCATATAAGGGAGCAAGAATAAACATGATCAAGCGCCCACTTATTATCGGCGCGGCCCTGGTCGCGACTGCGGCTTTCATGGTCGCAGAGGCTTCGGCCCAAGACCCTTCCACACGGTTCGGTCAGTGGAAGATGGACTCGGATGCGCCAGCACCAGCGATCAACATTATGACGTATGAGCCGTGGGGTGACGGCGGCATGTCGATCACTGTGGCCGCAACAAATTCTCAGGGTCAGGACTCTGAGTGGGGTTATGACACCATGTTTGACGGGGAATTCCGCTCGGTGTGGGGTCAGGACAACGCTGAGACGGCGGTCGAGTGGGTCAACGCGAGCACGACGCGAATCTCGAATTCACGAAATGGCCGTGTTACCCAAGTGATCATCAATGTTCTTTCAGAAGACGGCAACACGATAGAGAACGATTACGTTCGCATGGATGAGAATGGGAAGATCACTGGTGTAGGACATGCCACCTATCGGCGGATCCAGTAGACGTATAGATCCACGCACAGAACTAGGACGTTGATGTTGCGATCAGAGTGGTCGAGAGATCTACAGCTTCGTCAATGTCTCCGAGAAGTGGGAGAACTTCGGCCCCCTTGGGGTATACGTAGCCTACTCAGCCCGTAACAACCCATCTGAATGTTCAAGACCGGCTACATCCTCACCCCGAAGCACGATCTCGTATGGTTCCTCGGGCTTCCGTTTTTTGCTGTAGCGCTCGCGCTCGGCTTTCAGGCGTGGTTGCCGTACGTGGCAGTTGCTTCAATCAACTTGTGGATCACCATTCCCCATCACTATGCGGGCTGGGTTCGGTCGTATGGAATGCCGGACGTGTGGGATCGATTCAAGGATCGGTTGATAATAGGCCCTGTGGTAATAATCGGATTCACCGTAATGGGCCTGCAGTTTGCTCCTATTACGTTGCTTTTGCTGGTCACGGCTTGGGACCATCAACACAGCATCATGCAGCAGCATGGTCTAGGTCGTATCTATGATTTCAAGGCAGGTGCAGGGCTGAAGCAAACGAGGCGTTACGATCTCGTGCTCCACTGTGTGCTGTATGCCTACATGTTCCTAAATGCGCCAATGTTCAAGTTCCTTTGGATTCGGGAACTCCATCGGATGCGAGTTCCTCTGTCCGTGTCGTTCGTGGACGCATTGCTCATGGTCAGTCAGGTGGTCCTAGTTGGCTACTTGATTGTGTACATGTTGCATCTTTGGAGAACGCATCAGGCAGGGGCGATCATCAACCCCGTGAAGTACGCCTTTATCTTCGCGAGTTACTTCCTTTGGTACTTTGTGGCGTGGAACACGAATTCAATTCTTCTCCACGCGGTGGCCCATCGACTCATGCATGGCGTTCAGTACATCGTGATGGTGTACTCGTTCATGAGAAAGAGTCAGGAGAAGGGGACATTCCGAAAAGGGCTTTGGAGCAAGCTGACTGGTCCTGGACATTTGCGGTGGTTCCTCGCGGGTGGAGTGCTCTATGCAGTGCTATTTCAGCTTGTCATAAATCGACCCTTGGACGAGTTCGGTTTCGGTGTCGTCAATTTTGCGCCGTATCCGGCAATCGATGAATTCGGTGTGCCGGCTATGGACTACGCGAGCGGTTACGCGCTCTTTTCACAGATGATGATCTACGCCTACGGATTGATGCACTACTATCTCGATTCATTCATCTGGAAGGTCAGCGACAAGCAGACCCAGAAGGGTCTGTAGCGCTCCCGGGGAGGTTTCGTGGCCCAAACAGCTCACAGCGTTCCTTGGTACCGGCGCTACCGCATGTTACTAGGCATATATGCGATCGGACTGTTGTTTGGTGGTCGAGAGTTTCTTGTTGCTCGCGCGGGCACCCAGGTTGACCCAGGCTCGGAAGAATGGTCGCGGATGGCTGCGGTGATCGCGGAGATCAACCCTGCTGATGCCGACACCGACTTTCTGCTGGCCATGGAAGCATTACAAGAGGGTGACCAGCCGGGGTACATAGAGTACATGGAGTCCGCGCTCGGTAAGGG
>Ga0114933_10001105_pt1 | contig 30792 bp, 27 predicted proteins | sample 4SBtaG_FD_89691 | JGI IMG/M metagenome (GOLD analysis project Ga0114933, IMG submission 89691) | Deep subsurface microbial communities from Kolumbo volcano to uncover new lineages of life (NeLLi) - 4SBTROV12_W25 metaG | ecosystem: Environmental > Aquatic > Marine > Volcanic | place: Kolumbo... | reverse complement strand
CTAAGAAGAAATGTTATATTGGATGATGTTGGAGGCGCAGGGCTATACTTGCTGTCTGACCTAGCAAGTGCAGTTACTGGAGAAGTGCATTATGTAGACTGTGGCTTTAAGGCCATAGGGATGCCCTCACCAAAATAAAACCAAGTAAAACCATAGGCGACAGTAGGTATATTAGGCGGCCAGATTTAAACCTAAGCCGCCCTTAATATAAACTTTCTATTATTATTATCTATCAGTTGATCGAGGACGGCGTGATCGGCGCGACGGGCGTCCTTCACCTCCGCTATCTCCAGAGGCCCGAGGTTCACGCGGAGGACGTGTATCTTCTAACTCTTCGCCGGTCTCTTGATCTACGAGGCGCATAGAAAGTTTCACCTTTCCTCTATCATCAAGGCCTATAACCTTAACCTTTACCTCATCTCCTTCGTTAACAACATCCGTCACTTGTGCAACTCTCTCATTCAATATCTCAGAAATATGAACTAAGCCATCTTTAGGGCCAAGAAAATTAACAAATGCTCCAAAGTCCATAACCTTAACAACTTTGCCCGTATATATAGCACCGACTTCTGCTTCAGCTACAATATCCTTAATCCAGTCCATTGCTCGCTGAGCTGCATCTCCGTCAGCAGAAGCTATTTTAATGAGTCCTTCGTCATTAATGTCAATTTTACATCCAGTTTCCTCACATATTTCTCTTATTACCTTGCCTCCTGTTCCAATAACTTCTCGAATTTTATCTGCCGGAACATTCATGGTAGTTATACGAGGAGCATGGGCTGATAGCTCACCTCTTGACTCAGTGAGTGCCTTAGACATTTCACCAAGGATATGCAGACGACCGTCTCTTGCTTGCCCCAAGGCAATTTGCATAATTTCTTCAGTTATAGAGGTGATTTTAATGTCCATCTGTAGAGATGTTATACCGGTCTCAGTACCTGCTACTTTAAAATCCATGTCACCAAGGTGATCCTCATCACCAAGAATATCTGACAAAACAGCATAGCCATCATCTTCTTTTATAAGTCCCATAGCTATTCCAGCAACAGGGGCCTTTAAGGGTACTCCTGCATCCATCATTGATAATGAGCTACCGCAGACCGTAGCCATAGACGAGGAACCATTTGATTCTGTTATCTCGGACACAACTCGGATAGTGTAAGGAAACTCCTCTTTTGGAGGTAATAATGGGCGAATAGCTCTCCACGCTAACTTACCATGGCCAATTTCTCTCCGCCCAGGGCCAAACATGCGACCTGCTTCTCCCACAGAATAAGGTGGAAAATTATAGTGCAACATGAAATGTTCACGATACTCACCTTCAAGCGCGTCTATTATCTGTTCGTCCTGACCAGTGCCCAACGTGGTTACTACCATAGCTTGGGTCTCACCGCGGGTGAAAACAGCAGAGCCATGACTCCTAGGTAACATTGAAACCAAACAATCTATAGGTCTAACCGTAGTGGTATCACGACCATCTATACGTTTACCAGTATCGAGAATGTCTCTACGAACAATATCTTTTTCTAGGTTTTTAAGAGGGCTACTTACAATCTTCTCTTCTTCTTCCGAAAGTTGCTCAATAACGGATTTTTTTGCCTCAGATATTTTTTCTTGACGAACTTGCTTAACAGTTTCTTTATAAGCTTCCCTTAAACCCGCCTCACCCAGTTCTTGTACTTTCTGAGTCAAATCAATAACTTCTTGCGGAGTATCCTCAATTGGCCGTGGTTCTTTAGCCGCCTGTTCTGCTAATTCTATAATGGCATTAATTACATCTTGGTAAGCTTCATGTCCAAACATTACAGCGCCCAACATAATCTCCTCAGAAAGCTCATTGGCCTCTGATTCAACCATCAAAACACCCTCTCGAGTTCCTGCAACCACAAGGTCTAACTGGGAATCAGCCATTTGTTCGGCTATTGGGTTTAAAACGTATTCACCCTCTATATAACCAACTCTCGCACCAGCAATTGGACCCATGAAAGGTAGGCCTGATATAGTTAACGCTGCAGATGCGCCAACTAGTGCAACAATGTCTGGATCATTTTCTAAATCATGGGATATTACAGTCGTTATAATCTGTGTTTCACAACGAAAGCTAGGGTGAAATAAAGGACGGACCGGCCTATCAATAAGCCTTGAAGTAAGAGTCTCTTTCTCTGTTGCGCGTCCTTCACGTTTAAAAAAACCACCAGGTATTTTGCCTGCCGCAAAAGTTTTTTCTTGATAATTAACAGTTAATGGAAAAAAATCCAGTCCAGCTCTTTGTTCTTTAGCACCGACCACAGTGCATAAAGCTGATGTTTCTCCATATGTAACTAAAACAGCTCCATCAGCTTGTCGGGCAACTCGACCCGTTTCAAAAATGAGCGGCCTTCCGCCCCATTCAATTTCTTTACGAACGACATCAAACATATATTTACCCCAACTTACTTCAGCCATCCAAGCCACTCTCGAATGACTGACCCGCACATAGGCGGGATATCAAATACTACTGGTATATTTAACCTAAAGCAGCATGTGCGCAGCGGATCCGCGCTACGACCGGTATCGCCGAATTGCGCAACCGAATCGGTGTTTCATATTTATAGATAAACATTATAAAATATTATTATCGACGAAGACCTAGACGATCCACTAATACTTTATAACGTTCTTCGCTCTTGCGCTTTGTGTAATTTAACAGCCTACGCCTTTGCCCCACCATAAGCAGCAGCCCTCGGCGCGAATGATGGTCTTTTGCGTGAGTTTTTAAATGTTCAGTTAAATTTATAATACGCTCAGTCAAAACAGCAACCTGCACTTCAGGTGAGCCTGTATCATCTTCTTTGGTTTGAAATTCTTTAATAACTTCAGCTTTACGGTGTGATGTAATCGACATTTTAACTTCTCCCGGTATCAAAGGTTTAATACACGAATAGGGCGGATTTTTATTCCGTCAACACGAACCAGGGCTACAGGCCCAGTCGTCTCAACTGCCAGGACAATTCCTTTATCGCCCACCGCCTCAATCTGTTTTCGATTCTGCTCTTCCAGAACCTGAATCGCCTGCCCATTACGTAACCGCAATGCTTCTGTATCCGATATATTCAGAGCCGGGATACCGTCCAGCGCTGTCTCAATCGGAAGCAGGATTGGATACTTAGCCGCACTATGACCAAGTTTTTTAATTTTTGCCAGCGAAATTGCTTCAGATACGTTAAAAGGGCCAACTGAAATTCGCTTCAAATCAGATAAATAGCCACATGTCCCCAACTCGGCGGCTAAATCACGGGCAAGTCCACGCATATAAGCCCCTTTACCGCTTTTAACTGAAAACACAGCACTATCTCTATTATTTACGTACATTAACTCAAATGACAAGATCGTTATCTCCCTTGGTGACAATTTTACATCCTCACCAGACCTTGCCAGTGCATAAGCCCTAACTCCATCAACCATTATAGCAGAATAAGCAGGGGGCACCTGAATAATATTTCCTGTAAAAAGGGGCAGTTTAGCAATTATATCAGATTCTCTTGGTCTGGAGTTAGAAACCTCAATCGTGCTTCCTTGTTCATCATCAGTGTCTCTTCTTTCACCCCAGTTAATTGTAAATACATATTCTTTATGTGCATTCACTGCGAAAGGCACTGTTTTAGTTGCCTCTCCTAAAGCCATAGGTAAAACTCCACTAGCGGATGGATCCAAAGTTCCGGCATGCCCTAACTTAGCTGCCTCAGTCGTACGCCTAACAATATTTACACATGAGGCAGAAGTCATACCTGCAGGCTTATCAACATTAATCCACCCATTAATAATTCTACCACCACGCCTACGACCCATTTTCTCCCTCCTGGTTGAAGCGAGGTTTTCCAGTATGATTTTTATTAATAATCATCTCTATACGTTCTGCATTATCAAAGCTATCATCGTACTCAAACTTAAGGTTAGGAGTGTGTCGTAATTTAATGCTACCCGACAATTGGCCGCGTATATAGCTAGCGGCACGGCTGAGTGCAGGCAATATTTTTTCGGGGTCTCCTATTAGAGGAATAACAAATACTGTTGCATTACGCATATCAGGACTTACTTTAACTTCTGTTACAGTAATTGGCTGATCAACTAATTCTGGATCACGAAAATTAGCCTGTAAAACCATTTGCGACAATGCATGCCGTATTTCCTCAGAAACGCGAAGTTGCCGCTGACTTGGAGCTCTACTCGTACCGGCACTATTAGCTTTTTTTCTCATTGATTACATTCCATAAATCACCTTTAAGACTTCAAAGGGATTCTTAAGGGGTATCCTCGTGTGATACACATCACCTATTTAGTGGTAATTACTATCCTGGCCTAATTTAGATTAATTTAATTCAAGTTGGCGGGCGATCTCTTCTACCTCATAACACTCGATAACGTCACCGACTTGTATATCGTTATAATTTTCTAAGGCCATGCCACATTCAAAACTATTCTGAACTTCCCGTACATCGTCCTTAAACCTTTTCAGCTGTGCAAGGTCTCCTTCATAGACAACAACGCTATCTCTTAATAGGCGTACTTTCGCACCTCGTTTGACTAGTCCTGAAGTAATCATACAACCAGCAACTTTGCCAATTTTGGATACACTAAATACCTCACGAATCTCGGCATTTCCCAGATGATTCTCAAGTAAAGTTGGCGATAATTTACCCTCAAGAAGGGCTTTTACATCATCAACAACGTTATAGATAATATTATAATAACGTATATCAACTCCATCACGCTTTGCTTGCTCTCTAGCCTGAGGTATTGCTCTAACATTAAACCCAATAACTAAGCCACCAGAAGCTGCGGCCAATGAAATATCTGACTCATTTATGCCCCCCACCCCAGAATGCAATACTTCTACTCTTACTTCGTCATTAGACATTTTTTGTAAAGAAGCAATTATTGCCTCTACAGAGCCCTGAACATCGCCTTTGACAACAATTGGAACAAGTGCGGCTTCACCCGCTGATATCTGATCAAACATCTCATCCAAGGTACCCCTAGCTTCATTAGAAGCACGACGACTTTTTAATATTTCTGCTCTGTACTCAACAATTTCTCGAGCCCTAGATTCATTTTCAACAACGGCAAAGTCATCACCAGCCTGGGGCGTTGCATTAAACCCAAGGACTTCTACTGGCATAGAAGGAAGGCCCAAACCAACATTTTCAGCGCGATCATTAATTACAGCCCGAGTGCGCCCCCATTCGGCGCCCGCTACAAATATATCACCCACCTTAAGTGTTCCACCCTGAATCAAAACCGTAGCCACCGCACCCCGACCTTTCTCCAATTTAGCCTCAACAATTGAGCCATAAGCCTGACGATCAGGGTTAGCCTTCAGCTCCAAAAGTTCAGCCTGAAGCACAATAGATTCAGTCAGTGTATCCAAACCTATTTTCTCGGTTGCCGAAACCTCTACACATTGAACTTCACCACCCATATCTTCAGAAACTATCTCATGTGTAAGTAATTCAGTTTTAATACGGGCCGGATCAGCCTCTGGTCTGTCAATTTTATTAATAGCTACAATAATTGGCACATTCGCGGCCCGCGCATGGTTAATAGCCTCTATTGTTTGAGGTTGTACGCTATCATCAGCTGCAACAACTAAGATAACTAGATCAGTAACATTGGTTCCACGTTGCCGCATGGCCGTAAATGCAGCGTGGCCAGGCGTATCTAAAAATGTTATTTTTTCACCTGAGGAAAGCTCAACTTGATAAGCACCGATATGTTGCGTTATCCCTCCAGCTTCCCTGCTAACTACATCCGTTTCTCGCAAAGCGTCCAGCAAAGATGTTTTACCGTGGTCAACGTGCCCCATAATTGTAACCACCGCACCCCTTGGAACACCCGTTCCTTCGTCTTCTTCAAGATTAGCTCCTAGCCCAATTTCAACATCAGATGCTGAAACTAACTTTATCTCATGACCAAATTCCTCTGCTACGACCTGAGCAACATCCTGGCCAATAATCTGGCTAGGTGTCGCCATAGTCCCCATATTCATTAATGATTTAATTACCTCGTTAGCCCGGACTGCCATACGGTTTGCTAGCTCACCAACAGTTATAGTATCAGGGATTTGAACTTCACGAATTATCTTTTTTTGCGACTGCGCCCGGCCTGACTCGCCTTGAACCCGACGACGTTCACGTTCTTGTCTACGCCTAAAAGCAGCAACCGAGCGCTGGCGAGCGCCATCTTCTTCATCCAGAGCTTCAGATATAGTTAATTTTCCACTACGCCGACGGCGCTGTTCTGCATTAGGCTTAGGCCCTGATACACGTGCATCAGATCTGGTACTAGAACCTCGCTCGCGACCACGAACAGGCTCCTCCTCGCCGGCTTCTGCTTCGCTATCAACTGCCTCAGCTCTACGCCTCGCCAATTCATTGGCACGTATTGCTGCTTCATCGGCGGCCTTTACTGCTGCGGCCTCCACTTCACGCCTAGCTGCTTCTTCTTCCTCCCGCTGTTCAGCAAGAGATTTAGGGGCCTGCTTTATTTCCTGCTTCTGATCGACTATTGGGGCCGCCTCGATTTCAGCCTCTGGCTCTGGTTTTTTTGCCTCCTGTACTGATTCTTCTTCAAGTTCTAAAGCGGCCTTACGAGAAGCCTCTAAAGCAACCCTTTCGGCCTCTTCGACCCGAGCAGCTTCAGCCATTTTACGCGCATCCTCAAGGGCTCTCACTCTAGTAGCTTGTTCCGCCTCGGTAAGAGTTCTGGCAGGAGGGGTTTCCACCACAGGTTCTACAGGTTTTGTCTCAACGGGTTCTTCAACCTCGACCTTTACCTCAGCCGGTGCCTTTACCTCCGTCATTTCTCCACCGGCATCCTGACGGAAAGTTCTTTTTTTCTTTACCTCTACTGCAACTGTTTTTGAACGACCGTGACTGAAACTTTGTTTTACTTGGCCGCCTTCAACAGTTTTATTAAGCTCTAATCGTCCTGGACGCGACAAAGTCAGAGGCTTTTTCTTTTTGTTGTTTTTTTCAGTTGTCGCCATTTTTCTATTCCACACTCACCAAGTTTAGAGATGCCGTCTCAGATCCCTTAAAGCAGGCTATATCATAATCGCCTCGATAAACAGCTAGACGCTTTGCTGCCCTGTATAGTTGATCGCGAGCTATGTCTGTTTCCACTAATCCATGCATAAATTGATTGCGACCAATAGCTTTTCCCATAGCTTTAGAATCAAATAGTACAAATTTTTTTATATTGGCTCCTGATTCTCCTAATCTATCTGCAAGTGCTTTTAATTTATTCTGCCCATCAGAAGAAGCATCTTTCGCTGTAATTAATATAGCTGACTTAACGAATACAGACTTATCTAACCCTCTATTAACAGACATCTTCTTGAGCGCAGAGCGCACTTGTTCAAAACCTACAACTATTTTCCCTGCTCGGCGAGCCAATCCCAGAGAAAACAAGCCCCTCTTAGCTAATTCAACATCAATTAAATTAGCTAAAAATTCTCCATTGTCTTTCCCCAAAGGTTTTACCGATCGACGGGCCACACGTTGAAAAGCTCCAGTAGATGTTGCCTTAAGTATCATATCATACTGACCGGTTAACCAAAGACCACGACCTGGCAAACTCTCAGAGAGGTCTGGAACAATATTACCATCGGAATCAATAACAAACCTTATTAAACATTCAGTAGGTAATTTTTTCCCAGATAATATACATCTACGCCAAACCACTTTGTTATCAAAGGAGGTGGTTCCTGTTTCCCTGTTTCTGGCTAAAGCTATTTTGTTCATTTACCCTACCGTTTTTCACTCGCCAGCATCAGATGAATTATCAAACAATGCATCCGCCTCGCTTTTTGCTGCTTCAGAACTTACCCCAACCTCAGCTTCTGCATCCAAATTATCTTCATCTAAGGGTTCAGGCTTAATAACATCATCCCCATATATAATTTGCCGTGCTGCCATAATAATCGAGTTTGCTTCATCACCATGCAGAGGACTATGCCTAACAAGGCGACCAACATCACTTTCTGACATTTCCCACAGATCATCAACCTTAACTTCAGTCTCAATTTCCATAAGTAGAAATCTTAGCTCATCCGGGGTTAAACCGGCAATGTCATCGACAGTTCGCGTTCCCTTGCGCCCAAGCAAGACAGTTTGCGCTAGAGTAAGCCTCTGCATATTGACCACGGCTTCCTCCACACCAAGTTTTTTCCGCTCAAGGTCTAGAGATTTATCACGCTCTTCTAGCCAGTTGCGTGCTCTTTCTTGCAATTCTTCTGAAATTTCTTCATCAAAACCTTCAATCGTCGACAAATCCTCCCTAGGAACAAACGCAACCTCTTCTACTGACGCAAACCCTTCGGTTACCATTAGGTGCGCTATAACATCTTCGATGTCGAGTGCTTCAATAAACATTTGACTGCGTGTATTAAATTCTTCTTGTCTCCTCTTTGATTCTTCTTCTTCAGTTAAAATATCAATATCCCAACCACTTAACATAGACGCCAATCGAACATTCTGCCCTCGACGACCAATCGCCAGAGATAACTGCTCATCAGGAACAACCACTTCTATGTTGTGGGCATCTTCGTCTATAACAACCTTAGTAACTTCTGCTGGAGCAAGGGCATTAACTACAAATGTAGCTGTATCGGGCGACCACGGTATAATATCAATTTTTTCACCTTGTAGTTCGCCTACTACAGCTTGTACTCGGCTACCACGCATCCCGACACAAGCACCTACAGGATCTATTGAGCCATCTTTAGAAATAACAGCAATTTTAGCACGGCTACCTGGATCACGTGCCGCTGAACGTATTTCAATAATAGAATCATATATTTCAGGGACCTCTTGCGCAAACAAAGCCTTCATAAACTCTGGACGAGTGCGAGTTAAAAATATTTGTGGCCCTCTTGGTTCACGACGAACATCAAATATGTATGCTCGTACTCTGTCACCAGTTCGAAAATTTTCACGCGGTAGACTTTCATCGCGCCTTAAAATTGCCTCACCCCGCCCCAAGTCAACAGTCACGTTCCCATACTCAACGCGCTTTACTAAGCCGTTAACTATTTCTCCTGCTCGATCCTTATACTCTTCATACTGTCGCTCCCGTTCTGCATCTCTCACTCTCTGAACTATAACTTGTTTTGCCGTTTGAGCGGCAATACGGCCAAAGTCAATAGGGGGCAATTCATCAATTAAAAAATCACCAACTATAGCATCATCTTTTTCACGATGAGCTTGCTCAAGAGTTAATTGGGTATGCTCGTCTTCTACCATCGCGACTACTTCCCGATAGCGTGAAAGGGATATATGACCAGTTTCTCTACCTATAGTTACCCGGATATCGTGTTCTGGACCGTATTTTGAGCGACCGGCTTTCTGTATGGCTTGCTCCATGGCCTCCAAAACCTCTTCTCGCTCAATACCCTTATCTCGCGCTACAGCATCAGCAACAGCCAACATTTCTATCCTACTTGGGCCTCCGTCCATATCTCTTACCCTTATTTGTTTTGTGCACGCTGAAAATCAGCAAGAAGCTTATCAGTTAGCACTATTTTAGCTTTCTCTATTGCCTCAAATGGAAGTGCAAATTCTCTTTCAACTGACTCAATAGGGACAACAATTTTTACAAAGCCTTCCTCTAGCCCAAGTAGACGCCCCCGGTATCTACGACGACCTTCAAAGGGGTCTTTTAGTTCAACTCTAGCTTCACTTCCACTATAAGTCTGAAAATCCTTAGCACGAGTTAGTGGCCTATCAAGGCCAGGAGAACTTACTTCAAGCTCATAGGGGTTTGTAATCGGATCGGCCACATCGAGTAAAACTGAAACAGTACGACTAACTATTGCACAATCCTCAACCCCTACTTCATCTCCATCGGCACGGTCAATCATAAGTTGTAAAGTTGCCTTTCCATCATCATTGAATCTTACGCGCACAACCTCATAGCCCAGATCAACTAACGACGGCTCAACCACCCCCAAGACTGCGTCAGTTTTTACCGTTTCACTTACAAGGTTCATTTGGTTTTTTTCTCTTCTATTTCAATCCAAATAAATTTAATAAATCACGTCTAAGAACAGGCAATAAAAAAGGTGGCTCCGGCTTTCCCGGGCCACCCCTTATTCACCCGTTTCCAGGTAACTGGGATTTATAATCCTAACTATATGCAAAAACAGCAAAAAAGCAAGCTAACTTAGTAAAATATCTAAGCACGATGGCGGCGTATAAACCTTAAAAAAACAGGACCCTTGCCACCGGACTTATTCTTTTTCTCATATCTTGTCGATGGCCAGTCATCAGGCCTTAACCGCCAATCATCAGAACGTTTTGCTAGCCAATCAAATGAACTATGTGAAATTCCTAACCTCAGTATCGAGGCTGCATAATCTGCATCATCTGTAGCCAGTCTCAATTCTGCTCCATCAGCCATAATATCAGCTAGCCTATCTAGTGTTTCTTGACTTACCAATCTACGTTTATGATGGCGTAACTTAGGCCAAGGGTCAGGAAAAAGTATAAAAACGCGTCCGATAGAACAATCAGGGAGTTTATCTAATAAAGGCCTTACATCTTCTGGTAAAATCCTGATGTTTTCAACGTCGCTATTTTCAATATACGACAGCAAACAAGAAACACCATTCATAAAAGGCTCAGCTCCAATTAATCCTACATTTTTATAATTCTTTGCCTGCCATATTAAATGCTCCCCATTTCCAAAACCTATCTCCAACCAAATCTCATCCACTGGATCTTTAAATAGATTTGTCAAATCCAGGTTTCTAGAATCAACTGTTAATTGTAATTCATAATTTGGTAGCAGATTATCAAGTAATCTTTGTCTCTTTTTTCTAAGCCGGCGACCTCGACGCCGACCATGAAAACGTTTGTCTTCTAAAGTTGACAATTGCGAAACTCAAACGTACCGTTTTTAAATAAGACTAAAACCCTAGAATGCACTGGCAAGTTCTTCAGATAAATCAGTCTTTTCCCAAGAAAAACCTCCATCGTTTTCCGACTTCCTACCGAAATGTCCATAAGCAGCAGTTCTAGCGTATATAGGTTTACTAAGCCCAAGATGTTCACGTATGCCTCGCGGTGTCAAATCCATGACTTCTCTTAACACATTTGAAAGCTTGCCTTCTTCCACTTGTCCGGTACCATGAGTATCTACATAGACTGATAAAGGATGAGAGACCCCAATTGCATAAGCTATCTGAATAGTACATTTATCTGCTAAACCCGCTGCAACTACATTTTTTGCAAGATATCTGGTTGCATAGGCAGCTGACCTATCAACCTTAGTAGGGTCTTTACCAGAAAATGCACCTCCTCCATGAGGAGCTGCACCACCATAAGTATCAACAATAATTTTACGGCCTGTTAAACCAGAATCACCATCAGGACCACCTATAACAAATCGGCCCGTTGGATTCACATAGAAGTTGTTCTCCTCGCACATCCAGCCATCAGGCAGAATTTGAAGAACGTAAGGTCTAACAATCTCACGCACTTCTTCTTGAACTAGCAAATCTGAATGTTGTGTTGATACAACTACCGACTCTGCACAAACAGGTATTCCGTTTTCATAACGCAGGGTTATTTGGCTCTTAGAATCAGGCCCAAGAGCAGGCTCTTTACCTAAGTGACGTGCCTTAGAAAGAGATTTAAGAATTGCGTGTGCATAAAAGATTGGGGCAGGCATAAGTGCTGGTGTTTCTTTACAAGCGTATCCAAACATAAGGCCTTGATCACCCGCCCCCTCGTCTTTATTACCATCAGCATCTACCCCCATAGCAATATCTGATGATTGAGAATGCACAAAACAATCAACTATCATTTTTTCCCAATGAAACCCTTCTTGTTCATAACCGATATCTCTCACAGCATCACGAGCAATAGATATCATTTTATCAGAATTTATAGAGCCAGGCCCACGTACTTCTCCAGCCATAACCACCCGATTAGTAGTCGTTAATGTTTCTATAGCCACACGACTAAACGGGTCTACTGATAAAAAACTGTCTACCAACTCATCTGAAATGCGGTCGCAAACCTTGTCCGGATGACCTTCGGAAACCGACTCGCTGGTAAAAAGATAATCACTTTTAGACAAGTTATTTACTCCCTGTTGATTAAGTTCACTATTATTATTTAGTTTTTTAAACTATTGCATTAAAGTTTTAGTGCATCTTTATAACTCAAATTAGTATCCTGTAGTATTGAACGTTTGTGCAAAAAACAAGGTTATTTTGTCAAGTGGCTTCACCGTCGGTCTTGATAAACCTTATATCTAAAACGTGAAGCAATATTATCAATATTATCACCAGCCCAATTAATCCAGCAGAGGTTGCATTGCCCCACTTGGCGTATAATGTTTGCTTCTTAAGTGCGCGTGGAAGCCCCGAATTTATTACCCCTTCAACACCAACATCTAACATCTTTATTATTCTACCGTAAGGATCAACTATAGCTGAAATACCTGTGTTAGCCGCACGAACAAGAGGTAAGCCTTCTTCTATTGAACGAAAAATAGTAATAGCAAAATGCTGTTGAGGCCCAGCATAACTGCCAAACCAAGCATCATTAGTTAGACTTAATAACCAATCGGGTCGATCATCAGATATGTATGTACGACCAGAAAATATTCCTTCATAACAAATCAACGGACTTACCGGCGGCAAACCCGGTATCTTTATGGTTTTACGACTGGTTCCAGAGATAAAGTCACCATGCCCAGGAACTAGCTTATCGATGGGCAAAATACTGCGAAATGGGACATATTCTCCAAAGGGAACCAAATCGCTTTTATCATAAAGGGCAATATTTTTCCCTAAATCATTTATAAATAATACGGAATTCCAAAAGTCTTGGTCTGTTGCTCCACCGCGACGCACCGCACCCGTTATTAAAGCCCCTCCAGGTGATATAAAGTTTTTGGCTGCTAAACGCACATAATCACCATACACTTTAATAGGAGGAACTGTTGCTTCAGGCCAAATCACATGGGTCGGAAGACTTAACAACTCATCTTCACTCAGCAAAACATGTCTTTGCAGGTTACTTTCCTGATATTGTGGCTTCCACTTTTTATTTTGGGGAATATTTGCTTGCACTATTCGTAAATTTACTTCTGGGACCATATTAAGTCTATCACTACTATGATAATCTGGAGCACCCCCTAAGCGCAATGCACCAGCACCCCACAAAGTAGAGGGCAAAAATATGGTAAATAGCAAAACGATAAAAATGTTCTTATAACCGCCTCTGATACCAAGAATGGCAGGCATTCCTGCTGCTATAACCGTCAACAAACTTATGCCTAGAACCCCTACAAATGCAGCCATCTGCATAACTTCTATTTTCGTTGACCAAATATACCCAATAAAATTCCAAGGAAATCCAGTAAACAGCCAACTACGCACCCATTCAATAAAGACCCAAATAACAGAAAACAAAAGTACTCTTGCTATAGGGGATAGAAGAAAAATTCGATTACAAAAAGTAAGAAGCACAACTGTAATTGCTATAAAAATAGCTAGGCCACCAGACAAGCCTAATAAAACAAAAGGTATTAACCAACTATGACGAGTAGCATCTACCAGAAATGGTTCTACTATCCAGTGCATACCAACAAAGAAATGCCCGAAACCAAAAAACCAGGCTGTTATCGCTGATCTACTAAATGGATATGGAGATTTTTCTGCAGCATCTATTAGCCACAAAAAGCCAGTGAATGCAGGAATTATTAACGGTAGAAAAGACCAGGGGGGCAAGGCAAATGCAGATAAAGCACCTAGTATTGCTGAAAGGACAAAACAATGCCAAATGCCTAGATTTGAAAACAAAATATAGAGATACGTAAACATCGTATTTTACTATAGTTTTACAATACCCAATATGGAATATTATTTATTATAGATCTGTTTTATCACGCAAATCTCTAACATACAGTTTTTTAACTCGTCGGGTATCAGCTTCAACTATCTCGAACTCAAGTCCCGAAGGATGAGTTATAACCTCATTCCGCTGTGGAACACGATCAATTAGGCTAAAAACAATTCCACCTAATGTATCAATTTCTTTTCGCTCTTCTTCAGTAGCAAAAACTCCTATCAATTCCTCTAAATCTTCAATTTCATTTCTAGCATCTGCAAGAATACTTCCGTCAGGGCGTTTAATAATACTAGGCCCTCCAGTATCATGCTCATCTTCTATTTCACCAACTATTTCTTCAACTAAGTCCTCTATCGTTACTAAGCCATCGACCCCTCCAAACTCGTCAACGACAATAGCAATATGCGTACGTTTCGCTCGCATTTCTAATAAGAGGTCTAGAACACGGATAGAAGGAGCTGCAAATAAAATATCACGCAATATATCATTAACTTGTATAACCCGTTTACTGTGAACAGCCACCAGAACATCTTTTATGTGAACAAAGCCAGTGACATTATCAAGTTGCTCCCTATAAACAGGTACGCGTGAATGTGAACCTTCCGCCATAAGGTTCACTAGGTCATCGAATTTACAGTTAACATCTGCGGCCACAATATCCGCTCGGGGCACCATCACGTCTTCGGCTGTTAACTCATGGAGTTTTAATATATTAACAATTAACTCACCTTGATCAGCCCCAATCTGTTTAGAGTCATCGTCAACCTCCTCAATTAATTCTTCTATATGCTCGCGCACCGTAGCCTCATCATTGCGGCCGTTTGACATTAATCTGAGCCGCTTAAATATAAACCCTAGAAGGGGTATGTTTATGAGCTTATCGGTAACTTCATCTGGTTTTTCAGCACGGGGAAGGTCCGCCATCAGCTAGAGTATTCCTTTCTATTTACATATATTAATATATGGATCTGTTATGCCTAGAGGAGTAAGGCTCTTTCTTTCAAAATTCTCCATTATAATTGCCTCCTCTTCGTTATCGTGATCGTGACCAAGTAAATGTAGTGTGCCATGGATAATCATATGGCATAGATAATCTTCCATAAGCCGTGATTGCGCAGAAGATTCTTTAGAGCAAGTTTCATAGGCAACAACAACATCTCCCAAAAGTTTTGGCAAATCTGTCGGTTGGGCAGGACTTAGGTGGCTTGGAGTAGATGAATTAGAAATTGCAAAAGATAATACGTTAGTTGGCATATCTTTATCTCTATAATTCTGATTCAATACCCTAATTTCATCATCATTAGTTAGCAGTATACTTACCTCAACAGAACGAGCTGGGCCTGCCGTTGATAGTGCTGATTTAGCCGCAGAGATAACAAGTTTTTTTAGTAGACCCTCATCAGGAAAGCTGGTTGCCCATTCTTCGGCAACAACGTCGACAGCAATAATATCATTCGGGCGAGTAAATTGATGAATCAAAGTTTTATTTCAGCTTCTTCTATTATCACGAGAATCATAAGCACGTACTATACGCATAACCAGAGAGTGTCGCACCACATCTTTTTCCGTAAAGTTAACCATACCAATCCCTGCAACACCATCCAATACTTGCAAAGCATCCCCTAAGCCCGAACGTGTTCCAGCTGGTAAATCAATTTGACTCATGTCACCAGTAATCACCATCCTCGATTTTTCCCCTAAACGGGTTAAAAACATTTTCATCTGCATAACAGAAGTATTTTGTGCCTCATCAAGTATAACAAAAGCATGATCTAAGGTGCGGCCGCGCATAAATGCAAGAGGGGCCACCTCGATCTCACCACTTCCCATCCTTCGGATTACCTGATCCCCTGGTAACATATCATGAAGAGCATCATAAAGGGGGCGTAAATAAGGATCAATTTTATCCTGTAGGTCGCCGGGCAAGTAGCCCAGTCTTTCGCCAGCCTCAACTGCCGGTCGTGACAATATTATTCGATCAATTTTTCCTTGAAGAAGATAGGTAACGGCTACAGCTACCGCAAGATATGTCTTTCCTGTTCCAGCAGGGCCCAAACCAAAAACTAGATCATATTCCTCAAGTGCTCTTATATAATCAGCTTGATTCGGCGACCTAGGCATAATTGTACGTTTTCGCGTGCGTAGCTGCAGATTTCCAGCAGTATTATCTTGCCCTGATGCAATCCTAACAGCAGCCATAACCTCTCCAGAGCCTACTTCTAAGTCGTTTTTTAAACGAGTGTATAATGAAACTATAGCTTTATCCGCAATTTCACATGAAGTCGTTGGACCTAATATTTCAAGGTTATTTCCTCGATACCGCAACCTAACATCTAATAGTTGTTCTATTTGTAAAAGATGCTCATCGTGATTACCAAATAAAGCTGGCAAAAGAGAATTATCATCAAACTGTATTTTGCCTTTTGGTTCAGTGTAAACCTCTGAAGTACTCATAAAGAATTTCCGTTAACGGCCGACGATCCTAATCCACCGTGTTCTACAACTTTACCGCCAAGACTGTGCGACAGGTTTGAATCGATTTTAACATTCCTTATAGTACCAATAAGATCTGCAGGTGCGTCATTGACAGATACGGATTGATTATAAGGGCTGCGACCAATTAATTGTCCCTTATGACGACCTTGACGTTCAAATAACACGGGGAGTTCTTTTCCTATTTTTGAAGAGTTATAATCGTTCTGTTGTTCTAGTAAAACACTTTGCAAGTAAGCCAAACGTTCATTTTTTACCGTATCGTCAACCTGGTCATTTAACATACCTGCCGGCGTTCCAGGCCGTATACTATATTTGAATGAATAAGCCTGTGAAAATTTAATTTCCTTTATTAGAGCTATAGTTGCCTCAAAATCTGCTTCAGTTTCTCCAGGAAAACCAACAATAAAGTCTGAGCTTAAAGCAATATCAGGCCTCGCCTTTCGAAGAGAATGTATTATATTTCGGTATTCCTCTGCTGTATGCCGTCTATTCATCGCGGCAAGTATTCGGTCACTTCCGGATTGAACCGGCAAATGAAGGTATGGCATCAAAGTACCCACCTTACCATGGGAATTAATTAAACTTTCATCCATATCTCTGGGATGGCTTGTTGTATACCGCAATCTATCCAGGCCCGTAATTTCCGATAAACGTTCAATGAGATAACTAAGTCCAACTTCTGATCCCGTTTCATTTTTACCGTGATAAGCATTAACATTTTGTCCCAGTAGAGTAATTTCCCTAGCCCCCTTTTTAACCAGACGTTGAGCTTCCTCAAAAACCTGCTCAATAGGCCTAGAAAATTCAACGCCCCGTGTGTACGGTACTACACAGAAAGTACAAAACTTGTCACACCCCTCCTGGACGGATAAAAAAGCAGATATACCTTGTGAAGAATTCTCAACAGGTAAATGATCAAATTTACTTGAGACTGGGAATTCGGTATCAAGAATACCATTTCCATTTCCATTTCTCTTATCGCTTGCCCTAGTAGCAAGTGCCACCATTTCAGGAAGTCGATGATAGGTCTGCGGGCCAAGAACAATGTCAACATAAGGCGCACGGCGCAAAATTTCTTCACCTTCAGCTTGTGCAACACAACCCGCAACAGCAATAACCATTTTATTGTTAGAGCCCGTGCGGGCTTTCTTGATTTTTCTAAGGCGGCCTAACTCTGAGTAAACTTTCTCACTAGCCCTTTCACGAATATGGCAGGTATTTAATATGACCATGTCTGCGCCATCAGGCCCAGAACTAGACACATAGCCCAAGGGAGCCAAGACATCCGCCATTCTTGCGGAGTCATAAACATTCATTTGGCATCCATATGTCTTAATAAAAAGCTTTCTAGTCACAGGAATTACACCATGCGTCAAATGCGGCATTCATTGCAACCCGGCAAACCTTCAAGCTTGGCACTAAACACTTATTTCTCATATTAAAATCACACCTAAGCTGTCATTCAACGTGAGTCAAGTCGGCGGCGACCTTCGATGCCCGCCTTAATACCTGGAGCCCGTCGTCTACTTCGTATATCGCGCAACCTTGGTCGAGGACGCCAGCTTATCCAATCCCATCTTCCAGCCTTGCCTGCTAATGGTTGCAGCCTTCCAGCTAGAGCCTCAGCATGCCCATGACTAATTTTATTAAAACAATAAGTCGCAAGTTCTTTACGAGACGAAAACTCTTCTATTGTTATGGGCTCATGAAAGCTAACAGTAACTGTCAAACGACCTAGGCCAATAAGCCTGCTAGCGTGAGAAAACATATCAACATCACCATACCAAGCAAATAAGGGCCTTAAATGACGGCCAATAGGTACGCCATCAAGACGAGAATATGTAAGCGAAACCGGCTGTAAAACAAGTGGTTGCCCTTTAGGTGTTATGTTTGCTACTGCGAATAGAGCGCTTTTAAATGGAAGCACCCTATTACCATCACCGCTAGTACCCTCAGGAAATAATATAATACTGTCGCCTTTTTCAAGACGATTTAAAATTGAATTGGCTTGTAAGCGTGATGTACGAACCTTACGATCAACAAAGACGGAGTTTTGCAATTTTGCTAGAAAACCAAATATTGGCCAATTCTGTACCTCCGCTTTAGCAACGAAAGAGCCTTGAATTAAAGCTCCATAAATTGCTATATCCAAATACGATGCGTGATTTGCAATAAAAAGTGTGGGCCGGGTGCGAGATCGGCGTCCAAAAACCTCAATTCGAATACCTAGAATACGACAGCACATCCGGTGATACCACATGGGCAAGCTCTTAGAGATGGGAAGGCGTAATAACAGACCCACAACTTGTATAGGGATAAGAAACAAAGTTAGTAAGGTATAGAGTGAAACTCTAATAAGAGAGGTTGATAAAGATGTTCTAGCGGTTGTTATAATCGGTGAAGCCATGATTTTTTTATGTCCCTAATCACGCTCAATCTCGTCTGTATTTCCTGCCTCAGAAGCAGTTCGTATATAATGCCGGTAGTATTTATCCGTAACTAAATCTGTCTTAACTATTATACAAACGTCTGTTGTATTAAACTGTTCATCGACAACCGCACCATCCCCTACAAACCCTCCCAGCCTTAGATAACCCTTAATCAATGGAGGAAGGCTAGCGAGAGCTCTCCTTTTGTCAAGCTCTTCAGGCGAACAAAAATTCATGTCAACATAAAGATTGGGTAATGCCTTTGTACGCAAACCAGGCGGTGCCGAATGAAAGTGGTGAAGATAGCTTAAAGGAATGGCTAAAGATTTAGGATCCGTGCCCTGCAAACTCGCACACCCAAACATTACTGAAATATTATGATGAAAGACGTAAGTTGCTATACCCCGCCAAAGTAACTGCATTGTTGGTCTATTACGGCTTCTAGCATCCACACACGAACGCCCTAGTTCTAACATTTCGCCGGGTAATCCATAGAGATTTGTTATATCATATTCACTCGCAGTGTAAAAACTTCCGTAGGAAGCAGCGACGGCGCCCCTCAATAATCTGTAAGTAGCAACTACACTCTCAGCCCCATCACCCATAGAATGGTCAGTTACCAATAAATGGTCACACACCTCATCAAAAGGATCCACATCTCTTCTAAGTCTTGCTGCTTCTTCAGATGCTTTTGCCTGCATTTCTTCATAGAAAACCCTGTAACGAAGTGCTTGTGCCGCATCTATATCAGCTGCTGTCCTAGCTAAACGCATACTCACCGTGCCAGTTCGCAAGGCATCTAAAGCAGCATCAAGGTCGGGCATAATTGCTCTCTATTATTCTATTAGGGCTTATAGACAACAAATACTACAATTGCCTAGACAGATAATGTATTATGGGCAGAAATCACTGAATTTCACCATCGTCGTCAGACGGTTCCTTTACAGATATAGGAGTAGCATACAGCTCTAATCTATGGTCAACTAGGTCATAGCCAAGCTCTTTAGCTATTTTTATTTTCATACGCTCAATTTCATCATTATAAAATTCAATAACTTCACCATTTTTAATATTTATTAAGTGGTCATGATGATTATTTGAAGCCTCCTCATAACGAGCCCGGCCATCACCAAAATCATGTTTTTCTAAAATATTTGCCTCTTCGAATAAACGCACTGTTCTATAAACAGTTGCAATTGAAATATTCGGATCCAGTGTTATAGCTCTCTGATAGAGAAGATCAACATCGGGATGATCCATACTATCCGAAAGAACTTGGGCTATTGTTCGGCGTTGGTCGGTCATCCTCAGACCTTTTTCTGAGCATATCTGCTCAATTCTCGACTGCATGTTCCCTCACATATACAATATTTATCATACGGGTAATTCGGCATAGAAACTTATCAAAAATAATTTTCTATCAATAATATACTTCAACTTATTAAAATTATCGACCAATGGTTAAAAAAACTTCCCTATTTGGTCAAGTACAACTATTTATGGATGTTCCCGCGTTTGCCAAGGCCTATCTCTTTTGCCAGATTGCTGCGGCGTTTTGCATAATTTGGTGCGACCATAGGGTAATCTGCCGCCAACCCCCAGCGTTCACGATATTGGCTTGGCGTAAGATCATAAGCGGTTTTTAAATGACGTTTAAGCATTTTTAGCTTTTTACCATCTTCCAAACACACTAAATAGTCGGGAGTAACCGATTTTTTTATAGAAACGGCCGGGGTTGGGCGTTCTCTAGAACCCACCGACTTTCCCGTATCAGACAAACTGGAATGTACTTGCGAAATCAATTGCGGTAATTCAGACGCAGGCAATGTATTGTTAGACACATGTGCAGAAATTATTTCTACTGTTAACTTCAGCAGATCGTCAGAATCGCTTTCGCTATTCATTCTTTAGCCTCTTTAACTTAGTGCAAAAACCTATATTAATTTTGCACGTTATTCACAATAAGTGGCGTTATATTTAAATATTTAATTTTTACAAAATATACACGTTTATATCATGTAAATCTTTAATTTAACACTAAGCATTTTATTATTATAAACCATACATCAGAATCAAGGCATCAGATTTTCCATTATTTGATTGATAATAACCCTCTCTTCTTCCCACTTCACTAAAACCCAGTGACTGATAAAGTTTTTGCGCAGGGGTATTATCAACCGACACTTCTAGAAAGATACGGTTAGGTGTCTTTAGTAAAAGTTTAAACTCTGTGAATAGCTCAGTAGCCACCCCTTCACGACGAGCTGACGGCAAAACACATAAAGTTATTAATTCACCCTCATCAATAGTAATGCGGGCTAATAAGAATCCAATTGCCTCCCCATTTAAATCTAAGGCAATAAATCCGACGCTTCCCGGCGCCTTAAAAAGTGAAGAAAACACATTTGATGACCACCTCCTCTTAGGGGATAAACCAAAGCAAATTTTATGCATTTCCGAAAGTTGTGTATATATTGTCGATGAGCCAACTAATGCCTCAACATTAAAAAGTTTTTTATCTACCTCCAACTAAACTCTCCGATAAATATCACGAATTGACTTGCGGCGGAGAAACATCAGGAGACCTAATGTAAACTGGCCTAGGAGGAGATTGATCCATAACACTTGACCCAAGTAAAATATTTTCTGCTGCTTCAGCCGCTACGATAGCTGCATCAGCCAATCCACTGCCTTCACTTACAATAAAATTGTGGTTTTTTGGCAAGACAGGCACCAGTCGACTTACCGCGTCCCCAACTATAACTACAGGATACTCCAAAAACCATATTTCAGGAAAAGCCAAAACTACTTCTTCCGGGTTCATGCAGGCCGGTGGAGTTAATGGAACCAAATTATTATCTAGGGTTTGAATATACAAATCGTCCCTCTTCGTATCAAGGGCAACAAGAATTGGTCCATTAATTTCATCTGTAATTAATGCACCTCGAGCAATAGCTTTAAAGCTACTAACGCTTATAATTTTTAATTTAGCTGCCAAAGCAAGGCCTCGAGCTACTGCTATGCCAATCCTTAAACCAGTGTAAGAACCCGGCCCAACAGTAACTGCAATCGCATCCAAGTCAGAATAACTATAACCGATCATTACCGATGAAATCATAGGCATCAAAATTTCAGCATGGCCTCGCGATATTGCAACCCATTCTCGACGAGATACTTCTCCATTAATAAACAAAGCAGCGGAACAAGCTCCCCCAGCGGAATCAAGCGCCAATATTGTTGGTGGCTTAACCTTTTTCATTAAATATATCCTATTAAACACACGCTGGTTTTGAAAGTCAGCATTGTAAGTACTGCTTATGATTATTACAGTTAATATCTAACATCGCTTAATAAAATATTATAGCCAAGTAGAAAGTGAGTTTACGTGTCGATCATTGAAATAACCCCTGATGTATATGACGTCGATATAGGTTTGACTTATGCTACAAATCAAAATTTTACAGGAAAACCAATATATGCTTCATCACATTGTTATCTTCACCAAGACGCAGCAAAAAAGCTTGAGAAAGCTATAGAGCTAGTGAAACAATTTGATTTGCGAATAAGAATTTTTGATTGTTTGCGCCCGACTGAAGCTCAATGGATGCTGTGGCATCATACGCCAGATCCCGACTTCTTAGCCCACCCCGCTAATGGCTCGCCCCATAGTAGAGGAGTTGCTATTGACTTAAGTTTATCAGATAAATCTGGTAAATTGTTGAATATGGGCACTACATTTGATGAGTTTACAAATTTATCTCATCACGGAGCGATAAATATATCTCTGGAAGCGCAGCGCAATCGTTTCTTTTTATTAGGTATCATGACAACTGCTGGTTGGGATTTTTATAATAATGAATGGTGGCATTATCAATTATTTGATGCTCGCAATTATCCGCTTATTCATGATAAAGATTTAGAAAAGAGTATGATGGAGAATTAGTTTAGTGACTAAAATTAGTGTGAATCGCCTTATAGCTAAAATTGGGTGTTCTTTCCTAATAATGCTTTCTACCTTGCATTCGGCACAAGCTGGGGAGTCAGCTGTAATATTAATGTATCATCGATTTGGTGAAAGTGTGCATCCATCAACAAATATAGGAATTGATCAGTTCGAAGCACATATTGAAGAACTTCAATTCGGTGGCTACTCAGTCCTTCCTATTCCTGATATTCTGTCCGCAATTAATGAAGACCAGCCACTTCCAGATAAAACGATAGGAATTACAATTGATGATGCGTATTTATCAGTTTACAAAGAAGCATGGCCCCGCCTAAGACGAGCAAATTTTCCTTTCACATTGTTTATCGCAACAGACGCAATAGATCGCAAGTTCGATGGGTATATGAACTGGGAGCAAGTCCGTGAGTTGCAAGCTTCCGGTGTTACCATTGGAAGTCAAACGGCTTCCCATCTGCATATGTCGGCAAACCAGACGGACCGAAATAGAGAAGACATTCAAACATCAAATACCCGGTTTAAGAATGAAACCGGAGTTAAACCTTCTTTATTTGCTTATCCATTCGGTGAAGCCAGCATAAAAGTTCAAAATATTGTAAAAGAAGCTGGGTTCACGCACGCGTTTGGCCAGCACTCAGGAGCCCTAAATGCCTCCTCTGATAAATATTACATGCCACGTTTTGCTTTAAATGAGAATTTTGGTGGGATAAAAAGATTTAGATTAATATCAAATGTATTAGGAATAAATTATACCGATTTATCTCCGTTAAACCCAACATTGGAAGAAAACCCTCCGCTATTTGGTTTCACTTTAAAAAAAGAAGCAGAACATATTAAAAACATAACTTGCTATTCAGGAAACCAGGGTAAATTGCTAATGCAACGTCTTGGGCCACGTGTTGAAGTTCGCCTGGCTCATAGATTTCGTCCGGGAAGGGCCCGGATAAACTGTACCGCGCCAACTCCTAGTGGAAGTTGGAGATGGTTTGGTATGCTGTATTATGTTCCGAAAACACTATAAAAATTTCGTACTAGCTAGCTGAGGATAGACTAGGTTCAACCCTAACTGATCTACTTTCAAGCTGTGTTGTTTCTAACTCTTCTAAACGATCAGCTCGTAAAATTTTTCTAATAGTTTGAACATAAACATCGCGATGTTCTGAATAAGCTTGCAAGGTTCCAACTAAATGATAAGGATTTAATACTAAGTTTTTCACTCTCATATCTGCACGAAGAAGTCTAAAATCTCTATAAGCAGGGTGAATGTTTAAGTTTCGAGCATAACTACGTACACTATCGATTAGAGAAGGAAATGATTTTACCTCATACTTACCGCTGCGCCTCTTAGGAACCATACCAAAGCCCTTATCCCAAGTTCTTTGACCAAACAAAGCATTCCCCTTTATTGCAAACCTTGATCGACCCCACCCACTTTCCTGCGCTGCTTGGGCAAGAGCAAGGGCAGGTGATACAGCATCAACCCGATTAAGTAATTCAGTTATATTACCTGGGGTTACATCGTAACTTTTTGAAAGATTATACAACCATTTGCTTTGTACATCATTTATCTCTTGGCCAGCCAGCAGCGTGCTTTGAAGCAGCTCTAATTTTACACGATCCGCCAGAATTTCCTCATTCACTTTTAAAATGAGTGGCAATAGGGTTCTGAAAAAAGTTTGTTTTAATTCGCTAACCTCTGAAACCAATTTAAGGTCTGCTGGAAGAGTATCCGCAAATAACCTTGGAACACTTTGTTTGCCGTTTCGAACTGCCCAAAGTTCAAAAGAAGCAGCGCTGAACCTATCTCTAAGCTGCTCTACTGTATTAATAAGCCTAATTGATGTTTTATCTTCTTCAATATTACTTATAGCTAACTGCTGAACATCAGATACAGCAATACTGAGGTCAGCAGATTTCTTCTCCATTACCTTATTAAGGTCAGTAGAAACAGCAGTCGCCGCACCATAAACTATTATGGCGACCACAGTTACAAAACCTGCAGCTGCAAGCTGGTAATTCTTAAATCTATTCATCACAAATCTTATTTTTAAGCTTACCTAGTTAATCATCTATTCGTGATTTAATATAGAAGCTTAGCAAAACCGTCTACTAACGATCTGCATACACCCCCCCCTAAACACGCCGTTTCTTAAGGAACGGCTTGTACTTCCTGAACCTCTGGCACGTAGTGACGCAATAGGTTTTCAATACCCATTTTAAGCGTAACCGTCGAGCTCGGACAACCTGAACACGCTCCCTGCATGTGAAGGTAGACAACCCCCTCCTCAAACCCATGAAATACTATATCTCCGCCATCCATTGCAACCGCTGGACGAACCCGAGTATCAAGAAGCTCAACTATCTGTGACACAATGTTTTCATTGTCTCCTTCTCCGCTAGCATGAACCGACCCAACTATCTCATTAATCACGGGCTCTCCTGAGGTGAAATGCTCCATTATAGCGCCCAAGACAGACGGTTTCAAAACCTGCCAATCAATATCCGCTGATTTTGTAACCGTTATAAAGTCTGCTCCTAAAAACACTCCTGAAACATTGGGCACACCAAACAACCGTATAGCCAAAGGAGAATCTACAGCTGCCTCTACATTAGGATAGTCTGCGGTACCCGCAGCAATAACTTCTTTACCTGGCAAAAACTTTAAAGTCGCAGGGTTTGGAGTTTCTTCGGTCTGTATAAACACGTCTTATCCTCTCCTGAGCTGGTTTTCATATCAATATAAAACGCTAAACCTAAAAGACAGTATAACATCTATAGTATAGATAGAAAAGCATAGCCAAATAATCAAAAACTAACACACATATAGTAATTTCTTAAATCATCTTCAATACGCAACCTTAAGGACTTAGAAATCCAAGTATTTTATGAGCCTCCTTAAGAATCGGCTCGGCAATAGTATTAGCCCTCATTGCTCCATCTTTCAATACACCATCAACGTAGCCCGGATCAGCCATAAGCCTTTGCATCTCATTTCCAATAGGGCCTAGCTTCTCAACCGATAAATCAACAAGTTTGTTTTTAAAACTGCTAAACTGTGCTCCCTCGAACTGCCCTAGTACTGACACCAAAGATTGTTCTGAAAGAGCGGCATATATCGACAAAAGATTAAAAGCTTCTGGTCGTGCCTTTTCCTGATCAGGATCAATTTCTTTCCCCTCATTAATCAAAGCAGCGGGCCCCGGCAAAGCTTCTGGATCAGTTTTGGCTTTACGAATTTTCTGCGCAATGGCATCTGGGCTATCTGTAAGATTTATACGTGAGTAATCAGAAGGGTCAGACTTAGACATTTTATTAGTACCATCGCGCAAACTCATGACTCGAGTGGCTTCACCAAAAATCAGCGGCTCAACAATAGGAAAAAAATCTATACCAAAATCATTATTAAATTTAATGGCAATATCTCGTGTTAACTCTAAATGTTGTTTTTGGTCTTCTCCTACCGGCACATGGGTTGCTTTATAAGTTAAAATATCTGCAGCCATTAAGTTCGGATAAACATATAGCCCAGTTGAGGCATTTTCACGACGTTTACCTGCCTTTTCCTTAAATTGAGTCATCCGATTTAACCACCCCACCCGAGATACACAATTAAATACCCAGGCAAGTTCAGCATGGGCTGATACCTGGCTTTGGTTAAATATAATGCTATTTGTTGGGTTAATACCGGCGGCAAGAAATGCTGCTGCAACTTCCCGAGTATTTGCAGCTAACTTCATAGGCTCCTGCCAAACTGTAACAGCATGCAAATCAACCACACAGTAAAGGCATTCGGAATCATTTTGCAAACGAACAAAGTTACGAATAGCTCCAAGGTAATTACCCAGGTGAAGATCACCCGTAGGTTGAACTCCAGAAAAAACACGACGTTTCATAATTTACTCCTTGGGGACTAAACCCCTAAGGTAAAATATCTATTAATATCCGCTGCTTATCGCTTCAGAAAAGCCTGCCGTCAAGTTAACTTCGTTTCTTGCTGAGCATAGAGCACATTTCATTCCAACGCATAACACCCAAAATTTGTAGTAACAGGGCATAAACAAAAACCCCAAAAATAACGAGAAAGGCCAATGCAATAATTCCCTGATAAGAACCCGAAGAAAGCCAATAAAATAGCCAACTAGAAATCTTCCATAAAGCTATCGCCATAGCTATCGAGGCAAGGCAAGAACCGGCCGCACGAAAAAATAGTCGCTTATCCGGCCTCAGCATCCCGCGACGGTATAGCAAGAATGCAAGACTTAAAGCATTTATCCATGCCGATATTGCCGCTGCCAAAGCTATACCTACATGTTCCAAAAAAGACATTAATGTTATAGCCAAAAAAACATTTAACACACATGCAAAGATGGCAATTTTAACAGGTGTTGAAGTATCCTCTCTGGCAAAAAAACCAGGTGCTAGAGCTTTAATCAATACATAAGCCGGCATACCAATGGCAAATGCAACTAGGGCAGCCGCCGTCGCATTGGTTGCATCACCCCCAAACTCCCCCCGTTGAAATAAAACAGTAATAATGGGGGTGGGCAAAACTATCAACGCAGCCATAGCCGGCAACGTCAAAATCAAAGAATATTCAATTGCTCGATTTTGGCTAAGACACGCAGCCTCGGTATCACCAGATTTTAATTGCCGTGTTAGTAAGGGTAGTAAAGCAACTCCGATCGCCGCACCGACAACTCCCAATGGTAATTGACTAACTCTATCTGCAAAATACAAAAACGATACAGAGCCCTCAGGTAGCTCAGTAGCTAAACGAACTCCAACTAGGATGTTTATCTGATATACTCCCGCCCCGAGTATACCAGGCAACATTAGTATAAATAATCGACGCACCTTAGGGCTAAGAGTTAGTCGTGGCATCCGGGGAAAAAGACCTGCTCGCAAACAAGCGATTGATAACCAGCCCAACTGACCGAAGCCAGCAATTAAAACTGCCCAGCTTAGCGTCTGACCAGGCTTAATGAACCATCCCATCTCAACACCCATAAGCGCTAATATTAAGAATACATTCAATATAAGTGGCGCCGCTGCAGCTGCAACAAAGCGTTCAAAGGTGTTAAGAATGCCGCTAAACATAGCGGCAATAGAGACAAAAAATAAATAGGGGAAAGTTAAACGAGCGCAATCTACAGCAAGACTAAATGTCTCTGGGTTTTCACTAAAACCACCAGCAATTAAGCTAATGACTTCCGGCATATATATTTCCACCAAAACACTTATTATAATTAATAATAATAACATGAACCCTAATACTTGCCCTGCAAATTCTCGAGCTTTCAGGCGGCCATGGTCATTTAGCTCTCCTGTAAGTATTGGTATGAAAGCAGAATTAAATGCACCCTCAGCAAATAGCCGTCGAAAAATATTAGGTAGCTGAAGGGCCACAAAAAAAGCGTCTGTAACCTGTCCTGCACCAAGCATGCTTGCGATTAGAATATCGCGAACAAAACCAAGTACCCGGCTTCCCATGGTCCAACTACCAATTGTAGCGATCGATCTAAAAAGGGCCATATCAAGGCTAATAAAGGTAAATTAGGGCCAGGGAAAGGCAAGGCAGATATATTTTTACTAATTACTATTCAGCTGCCGCCTTTTGCGGGGGATTACCATCATCAGAATCGTGTATTGCCCTAAGCAATTCATCATGTATTTTTTTTGATCTACCTTTGTGTGTTACCTTCATCCCAAAACCGTCTTTAACATAAAAAACATCTACTGCTCGCTCTCCATAAGTAGATATTTTAGATGATGATATTTGTAGCGATAGAGAGTATAAAACTCTTGTAACAGAGAATAAAAATCCAGGACGATCTCGCCCGTTAATTTCGATTACCGTATGGGTAGCACTTGCTTGATTATCAATGATAACTCGAGGTGCCACGGTAAAGACACGAGTTCGTGCGGCTATAAACATATGTTCAGTCTGAATTTCACCAAGCTTTGTCTCACCGGCAATAGACTTTTCAACTTGCAATTCCATACGACTTAATGCTGAGGGCTCATCAAACGCTCGATCATTGAAATCTTGCAATCGGAAAACATCCAACGCCATACCTTGGGGAGTAGTAAATATTTTTGCATCAACAACATTGGCACCGACTGCCGCAAATGCTCCAGCAATCAAAGAAAATAATCCCGGATGGTCCTGGGTATATATTGTTACTTCTGTGACATCGAGGTCATTAACAACCCGACTCTCAATAGATAAAAGCTTCCCTGAAACTTCCGCGGCACGCATCAAATAAGCCTGCCTTACCAAAGTATCAACATCAAATGTCAACCAATATCCAGGATAACCCCTACTTAGGTGAACCTCTATATCTTTTTCTGACCAATCATTTAGACGTGCGCGAAGGGACTCCTTAGCAATATCAACACGCCTATTATCGGTATGGTTTAATTGACTGCCAGATAAAACATCCGCAGTAGAATAATAAAGTTCACGAAGCAATTCAGCTTTCCAATTATTCCATACAGTCGGCCCAGTCGCGCGCATATCAACTACAGTAAGACAGAGCAATAACCTTAAACGTTCAAGCGACTGAACCAAATTGGCAAAATCACTAATAGTTTTGCTATCTGACAAATCCCGTTTCTGAGCAACATTACTAAAAGACAAGTGCTGCTTCACCAGCCATTCAACTGTTTCAGTTTCCTCAGAATTAAGGCCTAGCCGAGGACAAACCTTCCTTGCAACCTGAGCTCCTATTTCTGAATGATTACCCCCCCGCCCTTTAGCTATATCATGTAAAAGAACAGATACATACAATGCCTTACGTGATCCAACCATGGGTAGGACCTCACTTACCAGGGGATGTTCTGTGCGTCTTTCTCCCCTTTCTATTGACGCCAACAAACCAATAGCCTGGATAGTATGTTCATCAACTGTATATACGTGGTACATGTCATGCTGGGTCTGACCAACTACTCTACCAAAGTCAGGTAAAAATCTTCCTAATACCCCAGCTTCACTCATGCGTGTTAACGCTATTTCAGGTTCATTCTGGGAAGTCATTATTTCTATGAATAATCGGTTAGCTTCCGGGTCTTTCTGCAGCTTAGTATCTAATTTGCGTAAGTTTTGCGTCATTAGACGTAACGCATGCGGATGTATGTCCAACCCTTGCTGCTGTCCAACGTAAAAAAGCCGTATCATAGACAAAGGTTCTCTTTCAAACATCTTATCATCACTAACCGTTAAACGGTCGCGATCCAGACTGAAACCTTGGAGATCCCGTGGCAAACCAAAACGTGGCATTTTAATAAAAGGTTTCCTAACGCTATCAGCTTCAATAGAGGCACAAAAAATACGAGTTAGATCTCCAATGTCTTTAGCTACAAGGTAGTAGTGTTTCATAAACCGTTCTACACCACTAGCTCCTGCGCGATCAGAATAATTCATTCGTTTAGCCAATTTAGACTGCAAATCAAAAGTTAAGCGATCTTCAGACCGCCCTGCCAAATAATGGAGATGGAATCGGACTGTCCAGAGAAAGTTATGGTCCTTAGCAAAGTTTTTTGCCTCAACTGCCGACAGCACCCTATTAGATACAAGATCGCCTACCGTACTTGCTTGATATGTGTATTTTGCAATCCAAAACAAAGTTTGAAGATCTCGTAAACCGCCCTTACCGTCCTTTACATTAGGCTCAACAAGATACCTACTATCTCCAAGTTTTTTATGCCTAAAGTCTCTTTCTGCTAATTTACCTTCCACAAAATCAAGGGCACTACCAGCAACTATACGGTCCTGAAAACTCTTACGAAAACTTAAAAAAAGTTCCTGGTCACCCCACAAATAACGCGCCTCAAGAAGTGCTGTTTTAATAGTAAGGTCTTGCCTGGCCAGTCGCACACAATCGTCTGTAGAGCGAGTAGAGTGACCGACTTTAATTCCTAGATCCCACAGTAGATACAAAATATACTCGACTATTTGTTCGCCACGGGGCGTTTGTTTGTATGGAAATAAAAAAAGTAAATCTAT
>Ga0114933_10001104_pt1 | contig 30831 bp, 26 predicted proteins | sample 4SBtaG_FD_89691 | JGI IMG/M metagenome (GOLD analysis project Ga0114933, IMG submission 89691) | Deep subsurface microbial communities from Kolumbo volcano to uncover new lineages of life (NeLLi) - 4SBTROV12_W25 metaG | ecosystem: Environmental > Aquatic > Marine > Volcanic | place: Kolumbo... | reverse complement strand
GCCCTCCATCCCACCACGGCCACGACCACGAGGAGCCCGAGCAGCGGACCCGCCGCGAGGGGGCTGCGGATGGACTCGTGGTGGCGGTAGCCCTCGAAGAACGCCTCGGCGTTGGACCCCAGCAGCGGGAGCACGCCGGCGGCTCCCGACCCGTACTCACCCTCGGGGTCGAGGTGGGGCGCGAACCGCTTGGCCTCGGGGACCTTCGAGAGGCTCCAAGCCAGGATGCCCGCCAACGGCAGGAGGACCGCCATGGCGACGGCCCACGCGCGTCGGGCTTCCCGCACGGTCCACGGCGTCAGGACGATCGCCGCGGGCAGCGCGAGCCCGAAGAAGAAGTCGTTGCACATGCCCCCGATCAGGCCGACGGCGAGCAGGACACGGCCGCGCCGGCGCTCGTCCCCGCGGAGGTCGAGGAGCCCCGCCATCGTGATCGCGGCGAAGAACGGCGTGGCCGCGTAGTTGGACGCCTCGTGGCCGTGGAAGACCAGGATCGGCGACCAGCCCACCATCCACCCGGCGGCCACGGCGCCGATCCGGCTCGCGTCGCGGCTCGCGACCCACCACGTCGCGACGGCGCCGGCGCACACGAACAGGGCTGCGTGCAGGCGCAGCGTCGTGGGGGTGACGTCCCCGGCCACGGCCACGATCAACCAGCGCACCCAGTACGACAGCGGCTGGTGCGCGTGAAAGGCGCCCTCGCTCGCGGGGTGCACGGCCTGCACGAGGATCTCCCACGGGTTCAGCCCGAAGTAGAAGACGACCTCCTCCCCTGCGAGGTCGCGCAGGCCCAGCCCCGAGCACGCCAGGATCGCCGTCGGCAGGAGCACCGCGAGGACGTCGAGGCGTCGGTTCACCCGCGCCTCCGGAGGGCCGCCCCGCCGAGCCCCAAGAGGGTCCCGGTCGACAGCAGGAGGCCCAGGGCGCGGTCCCAGGGCCGCAGCGCGGAGTAGAGGAACTCGACGCGACGGGCGCCCGCGGGGACGTCCGCGGCGAGCAGCTCATCGGCGGACGTCGCCTCGATCCACGGGCCGTCGTCCACCCGCGCGAGCCAGCCGGGGAAGGCCATCTCCGCGATCCGCGCGGCCCCCTCCCCTCGCCCCTCGGGCAGCTGCACGACGATCCGCTCCGGCACGCGCGACCACGTCGCCTCGGGGTCCGGGGACCAGCCCGAGCCGTCGTCCCAGGACGTGTACGGCGCCGGATCCAGCCGGTCCGCGCGGTCCGTACGCCACTTCAGGCGCCAGGTCACGTGCAGCGCCTCGGAGACGGCCCGGGTCGGGGGGCGGTCCCAGCCCTTGGCGTAGCGCTCGCGCAGCGGCGGCGTCATGTACTCGGGGTACGCGCGACGGGCGAGGGCGACGCGCGCCTCGTAGTCCGACGGCGGCACCCGGGCCTGCTCCACGCGGACGAATACGCCGGGCTCCAAGGGAGCGTCCAGGTCGATCACTTCGGTGCCCCGCAGGGCGACGAGCCCGAGGCCGTCGTGGTCGCCCCACCGCGCGCCCGCGCCGAGGTACATCGACGCGTCGGCGGCGAGCACGGCGAGGGCGACCGCCGCGAGCAGGCCCCGACGGTCCGAGCCCCACGCGTCGACGGCCGCGCCTCCGGCCATGCCCGCGAACACGGCAGCGGGCGCGAGCAGACGCCAGGGGTACTGGACGAGGCCGTAGCCCGGGACGATGTCGAGCAGGTAGGCGAACGGCCGGGTCGCGAGCACGAAGCCGAGGCCTGCGAGGACCGCCCACCAGCGAGGGTCGGGCCCGGTCCGCGGCGAAGCGTCGACCTCGACCGGAGGCCTCCGCCACGCCAGGACCACGAGCGCGATCCACGTCAGCCCCAGGTAGATCGGCATCCCCTGGGCCTGGCCGGCCCCCGCGGCCCGCCGGATCCCGTAGCGCTCCCAGGCCGCGCGCACGAACCCCTCCCAGGGCGCCAACCCGTCGACGCCGACCCCGGACACCACCGGCGCGATGCGCGTGACCGACGTGTGCCGGACCTCCACCACCAGCGGCATCCACCACGCCGCCGTGGCCGCGACGGTGACGAGCCCGGTGACGACCAGCGTGCGGACGGCGGGCCGACCCCCGACCCTCCGCAGGCGCCACCCGACGGGGCCCACGAGCAGGACCGTCGCCGTGATGATCGACAGGATGTGGGTGAGCAGCAGCCCGGCCAGGCAGAGGCCGAGCACCCACGGCGCCCTGCCCTTCTCACCCCCCGCCACCTTCCACGCCGCCACGGCCGAGGGCGCGAAGAACACGAACGCCATGTGCTCCGCCACCGCCACCCGGAACGTCTGATCGACCAGGTGGTACGGCGCGAGGACCGCCGCGGTGGCGGCGACCAGCCCCGCGGCCCGGGAGCCTCCGCACCAGCGCATCGAGGCGTAGGTGGTGAGGGCGCACCCGATCTGCCCCAGCGCCATCAGCCATGCGAGGGCCTGGACGGGGGACGCACCGAGCGCCTGGGCGGGCCACGCCGGGAGGTACGCGAGCGGTGGATAGAACTGGAGCAGCGGCACCCCCAACCCGAGGTACGGGTTCCACCGCGGGAAGAGGTCGCCGTCGAGCACGCAGCGCCACAGCGACCAGATCGACCACGTGTGATAGGTGATGTCGTGCCCCATGGAGACGCCGGGGCGGTAGTGGTCCTGGGCGGCCACGAGGCCGAGGGCCACCAGCCCAAGCACGGTGGCGGCGGCGGCGACGCGTCCTTGGGATTCCACGCGGGCGAGCCCGGCGAGCAGCAGCACGACGCCGGCCAGCGCCCCCAGCCCGAAGGCGGTCGGGGCCACCCCCATGCTCCCGCGGGTCGTCAGGAGGGCGACCCCCGCCGCCGCCGCCAGGGCGACGATCCAGGTGCGCTCGCGGCTCACGCGCCCGGGAACACGTCCGTCAGCCGCGCGGCGTTCGCGGCGACGAGGCGGTCCACGCCCTCGCGGAAGAGGGCCTGCACCCGTCGGGTGATGGGGCCGGGCCGCCCGTCGCCGAGCGCGCGCCCCTCCAGGCCCACCACGGGGACGACCTCCTTGATCGACGACGTGAGGAACATCTCGTCGGCGCCGAAGAGCAGCGCGTCCCCCACGGGAGCCTCCACGACGTCCATCCCCGCCTCGCGCGCCACGATGAGGACCAGGGCCCGCGTGATCCCCGGGAGGATGTCGCCGCTCACGGGGGGGGTGGTGATGAGGCCGCCGCGGACGACGAACAGGTTCGCGGTCGTGCCCTCGCTCCAGTTGCCGTCCCCCCCGCGCAGGAGCGCGTCGAACCCGCCCTTCTCGCGCGCCTCGCGCAGGGCGAGCACGTTGGAGAGGTAGCTGCCGGACTTCACGTCCGCGGGGACGCGCCCGGTCTTCTGGGTGCTCGACTCGGGGAGCATCACGGCCACGCCGTCTCGGTGCAGACCCGGGGGCAGGTGCGGCTTGTGACGACAGAGCACGACGAGCCTGGGGTTCTGCGGCTCGGGGAACGACAGACCGCTGCCGCCCTCGCCCCGGGTGACCGTGATGCGGTAGGTCGGCTCGGCGATCCCCGAGCGCTTCGCCAGCGCGTGGACGATCTCCCAGAACCGGTCGTCGCTCCACGGCACGGGCATGTAGAGGGTCGCGGCGGAGCGCCGCAGCCGGTCGAGGTGGTCGCCCAGGAGGAAGGGCCACGTGCTGTACCCGCGCACGGTCTCGAAGACGGAGTCGGCGTACAGGAAGCCGCGGTCCGTCACCGGCACACACGCCTGAGCGAGCGGCGTCACCTCGCCGTCGACGTACGCCAGCTCCGTGGGTTCCCGGGCCACGAGCGCATGGTACTCGCCGCCCGCGGTGCTAGGGTCCGCGGCCCCCCGCACCCGAGGCACGCTCATGGTCTCCGAGATCTTCGACGCCGACCGCTGGACCCCCGTCGAGGGGTTCGACTTCACCGACATCACGTACCACCGGGCGAGGGACCAGGGCACCGTCCGCATCGCGTTCGACCGGCCCGACGTGCTCAACGCGTTCCGTCCCCAGACCGTGGACCAGCTCTTCCGCGCCCTCGACCACGCGCGCATGTGGTCCGACGTCGGCTGCGTGCTCCTCACCGGCAACGGGCCCTCCACGAAGCACGGCAAGTGGTCGTTCTGCAGCGGCGGCGACCAGCGCATCCGCGGCAAGGACGGCTACAAGTACGCCGACGGCAGCTCCCAGGCCGACATCGACCCGGCCCGCCTCGGCCGCCTCCACATCCTCGAGGTCCAGCGCCTCATCCGCTTCATGCCCAAGGTCGTCGTCGCCGTCGTCCCCGGCTGGGCGGTGGGCGGCGGACACTCCCTGCACGTCGTCTGCGACCTGACCATCGCGAGCGAGGAGCACGCGATCTTCAAGCAGACAGACCCGGACGTCGCCAGCTTCGATTCGGGGTACGGCTCGGCCTTGCTCGCCCGCCAGGTCGGTCAGAAGAAGGCGCGCGAGATCTTCTTCATCGGCGGGAACTACACGGCGCAGCAGGCCGCGGACATGGGCATGGTCAACGCGGTCGTGCCCCACGCCGAGCTCGAGAACTTCGCCCTCGACTGGGGCCGCGAGATCAACAGCAAGTCCCCCACCGCCATGAGGATGCTGAAGTTCGGCTTCAACATGATCGACGACGGCCTGGTGGGGCAGCAGCTCTTCGCCGGAGAGGCGACGCGGCTCGCGTACGGCACTCCCGAGGCCCAGGAGGGGCGCGACTCATTCCTGGAGAAGCGACCCAAGGAGTTCCACAAGTTCCCCTGGCACTACTGACGGAGCGGGAGCGAGGACAAGCAAGCGCCCCAAGCGCGCGCAACGGAGCGGAGCGAAGTGGAGTCGAAGGGGTACTGCGGGGCCCCCGGCGAGGACTCGGCGGACGCGAAGCGAGCCGAGTCCTCGTTGGGGTGCTTTCAGGGGTAGGTGACCTCCATGGTGTAGTCGGCGCCCTGGGGTCCGCCGGGGTCGTCCTTGAGCTGGAGCAGGACGAAGTAGAAGCCGAGCTCGTCGGACGTCCACGACACCGTCTCGAGGGGGCCGTCCGTCTCGGAGGCGTCGAGCACGCTGCCGTCGGGGTGCAGCAGGTACACGTCGATGTCGCCGTCGGCGGGGTCGAAGGCCACGTCCACGGTGAGGGTCTCGCCGATCCACAGCAGCCGCGAGTACCAGTCGTCGTCGGTCGGGCAGATGTTGAGATCGACGTACGAGCCCGGCGCGACGCCGATGGCCTCCTGCTCCTGATCGTTCGGCTCCTGGATGTCCGGCCAGCACTGCGTCGTGCTCGCCCCGCCCCACGTGAGGGAGTACGGCACGCCCATGCCGACGCCCGCCTCGGTCGCGAGGGTGACCTTGGCGAAGTAGGCCTCGAAGACGGGCGCCGTGAAGGTGCCCACGGCCTGCCCCTCGCTCGTCGCGATGGCGCCGACCTCCGTCCCCCATCGATCGTACATGAGCATGTCGAGGTCGCCTTCGGCGGGGTCCCAGTCGATCGTGACCTCGATCGCCGCGCCGGCGTCCGAGTAGCTCTTGTACCAATCGGTGTCCGTCGCGCACGCGTGCAGGCCCGGGTAGGACTCCTGGATCACGGGCGACGACCAGTCCTGTCGGTCGTTGTACTCGAACATGTCCGTGGGGCAGCCGTCGGCCCACGTCTGGCGGATCTCCAGGTCGTAGACGTTGCCGTAGTACTCGCCGCGCTCCACCGCCGTCACCACCTCGATGCCGTACGCCCCCTCGGACGGCTCGGGCGGGAAGTCGTAGACGACGTACTCCGCCGCGTCGGTGGTCCTGGACTCGCGCAGCAGGTTGCCGTCCCAGTCGTAGAAGGCGAGGTCCAGATCGCCCTCGTCGGGGTCGTGGCGCAGCCAGATCTCGAGGCGCTCGCCCGCGAAGCGCGTGGTCTCGAACCAGTCCGGCGAGATGGGACAGACGAAGTAGTTCCACCACAGGTTCGGGTGGATGTGCGACGCGTGCTGGAGGTCGTCGTTGGGCTCTCGGGGGTCGTCCAGGCAGAAGTCGACGGGCTGATGACCGACGTCGAGCATGTACTCGACCCCGTCCTCGAGCGTGACCTCCTCCACCGGGGCCACCACGACGTAGTGGAGCCCGGACTCGACCGCGGTGAACTCGAGGCGCTCGTCCTCGTCGACGTTCGCGGACGACGCCACCAGCGCGCCGTCCGGGTCGTAGAGATACAGGTCCACGTCGCCGCCGCCCGTCCCCGCCGTGAACCACAGCTGCACGAGCAGGACGTCGAAGGCGTCCATGTGCATCGAGTACCAGTCCTCGTCGCCGTCGCAGGCGCGCAGGCCCGGGTAGCTCTGGGAGTGGATGCCCGCGGCCGCCTCGAGATCGTCGTTGGGCTCGAGCTCGTCGGTGCACGAGTCGTCCACCGCGTCGTCGTCGTCCACGGCGTCGTCGTCGTCCGCGGCCTCCGGAGTGGGGGCGGGCGACGCCTCGGTGTCGGCCGGACCGGTGTCGCTGCACCCCAGCAGGGCGGCACAGAGCAACACGACGCGCAGGCGAGCGACCATGGCTCCGTCAGGGTACCCCCCGGGCGACACGAGGCGGCAGGGTTCCCCAGGTCTCGGTTGCCCCGAGGGCGCCTCCTGCGGTCTATTCCCGGCCCCGCCCGAGGTACGCCGCATGTCGAAGAATCAGCCCTGGCCCGCCAAGGAAGCCACCGCCCTGCTCAAGCACCTCGAGAAGGTGGGCGGCGACGGCCCGGTGTTCTTCGAGACCGGCTACGGCCCCTCGGGGCTGCCTCACATCGGCACGTTCGCGGAGGTCGCGCGCACGACGTTCATCCGCCGCGCCTTCGAGCGCGTCTCGGACCGGCCGACCACGCTCATCGCCTTCAGCGACGACACCGACGGCCTGCGCAAGGTGCCGCTGAACATCCCGAACAAGGAGCTCGTGGAGCCGCACCTGGGCAAGCCGCTGTGCGACATCCCGGACCCGTTCGGCACCGACGCGTCCTTCTCCGCCCACATGAACCGGCGGCTGCGGGAGTTCCTGGACTCGTTCGGGTTCGACTACGACTTCCGCAGCTCGGCCGAGATGTACCGCACGGGCGTCTTCAACGACACGCTCCGCCTGCTGCTCCAGAAGCACGACGCGGTCCTCGACATCATCCTGCCGACCCTGCGCCCCGAGTCCCGCGAGGGCTGGTCGGCGTTCATGGTCATCTGCGAGGGCTGCGGGCGGAACCTCACGACCACCACCACCGGCTACCACCCCGAGTCGGACGAGCTCTCCTACAGCTGCGACGGATCGCGCTCCAAGGGCCTGCCGTCGTGCGGTCACGCGGGCCGCACGTCCGTCCTGGACGGTCGCGTGAAGGTCGGCTGGAAGGTCGACTGGGCGCTGCGTTGGTTCACGTTCGGCGTGCACTACGAGATGTACGGCAAGGACCTGATCGAGTCGGCCCAGCTCAGCGCGCGCATCGTCCGCGCCCTCGGCGGGACGCCTCCGATCGGCCTCTTCTACGAGATGTTCCTGGACGAAGACGGCAAGAAGATCAGCAAGTCGGTGGGCAAGGGGATCAGCGTCGATCGCTGGAAGTCCTACGCGCCGGTCGAGTCGCTGCTCGCGTTCCTCTACCAGAACCCCCGCAAGGCGAAGCGGCTGCACTACGGGACGATCCCGCAGTTCACGGACCAGTACCTCAAGGAGCTGAGCCGGTGGACGAGCCAGGACGCGGACGAGCGGTTCTGGAACCCGTCGTTCTTCTACTTCGCGAACGAGGCGTCGCGCCCCACGTGGGACGTGCCGATCACCTACGGGCTCGTGAAGAACATGGTCGCGTGCATGGGCGAGGACGACCCCGACGTCGTGCGCGGGTACCTGAAGCGGTACGACGCGCGGGTCGGCGACGCGGCTCACGCGCCCCTGGCGGAGGCCCTCGTCTCCGGGGCGATGGCGTTCGACGCCGAGTTCGAGGCACCCAACCGACACAAGCAGGCGCCGCCTTCGGAGATGGCGCCGATCGTCGCCAAGCTGGCCGACGCGCTCCTGTCGCACCAGAGCCTCGACGCCGAGGAGGTGCAGGGGTTGGTCTTTTCCACAGCGCGCGCGCACGAGGTGGAGCCGAAGGATCTTTTCAAGACGCTCTACCAGGGCCTGATCGGGCAGAATCGCGGCCCGCGGTTCGGGGGCTTCACCCTCGCCATGGGCGTCGAACGCATGGCGGCCACCCTGCGGGAGCTGGCCGCGAACCCCGCACCGCCGAGCGAAGAATGAACGTGAACCTCCTCTCCTCCGAGTCCGCGCCGATGACGTCTCCGATCCCGACCCCCGAACAGGTCCACGCTCACGCGATCCGCACGCTGTCGAAGCACATGACGATGGACCGCTTCGACCTGCTGGTCGACCTCGACGCGTCGCGGGGGGCGCGGCTGCGGACCGTCCGCGGGAGGGAGCTGTTGGATTGCTACACGTGCTTCGCGAGCCTGCCGCTGGGCTGGAACCACCCGGACCTCGCGAACGAGGCCTTCGAGGCGAAGCTCGGCCGCGCCGGGGTCAACAAGCCCGCGCTGTCGGACATCTTCACGCCCGAGGTGCCGGCGTTCGTCGACGCCTTCTATCGCGTCGGGATCAAGGGCGACTACCCGTGGATCTTCCTCATCTCCGGCGGCGCGCTCGCGGTGGAGAACGCCCTCAAGGCCGCGTTCGACTGGAAGGTGCGCAAGAACATCGCCGCGGGGCGCGGTGAAAAGGGCGGCAAAATCCTGCACTTCAAGGAGTGCTTCCACGGCCGGACCGGCTACACGATGTCCCTCACGGACTCGCCCGATCCGCGCAAGACGATGTACTACCCGAAGTTCGACTGGCCCCGGGTCCACAACCCGAAGCTGCGCTTCCCGCTCACGGACGCCGTCCTCGAGGACGTGATCGCCTCCGAGAAGCGGTCGGTCGCCGAGATGGAGGCGGCCTTCGCGGCCCACCCCCACGAGATCGCGGGGATCATCATCGAGCCCATCCAGGGCGAGGGCGGCGACAACCACTTCCGCCCCGAGTTCTTCGCGGAGCTGCGCCGCCTGGCGGACGAGCACGAGGCGCTCCTGATCTGCGACGAGGTCCAGACGGGCATCGGTCAGACCGGCAAGTTCTGGTGCCACGAGCACATGAGCGTGGAGCCCGACATCGTGTGCTGGGGCAAGAAGACGCAGGTCTGCGGCATCCACGCGGGCCCGCGCCTGAACGAGGTCGAGCGGAACGTGTTCGTGGAGAGCAGCCGCATCAACTCGACCTTCGGCGGGAACCTCGTGGACCTCGTGCGCTTCACGAAGGTGCTCGAGGTCATCGAGCGCGACGGCCTGGTCGCGCAGACGGCGGACGTGGGCGAGTACTTCAAGGGCAAGCTCGAGGCGCTCGCGGCGAACTACCCGGACGTGCTCAGCAACGTGCGCGGGCGCGGCACCTTCCTGGCCGTGGACCTGAAGGACGGCGACGCCCGCGGGGCCGCCCACAAGACGTGCATGGAGAACGGGCTGATGCTCCTCACGTCGGGCCACCGGAGCCTGCGGTTCCGCCCGGCGCTCACGTTCACGCGCGAGAACGTCGACGAGGCGATGGACCTCTTCACCCGGGGCATCCGCGCGGCCGCCGACGCCTAGATGGTGGGCATCTAGTACGCCCGGCCCGAAGTCCTGACCGGGTTGGACGCCGGACCGGGCGCTGAGCGCGAGGCGCGACGAGGAAGCGTGCCGAGGCACGCGAAGAGGAGGAACGAAGCGGTCGGCGTCAGGGACAAGTTCATCCCGGTCAGGACAAGCGGTCGGGTGTACTAGCCGTCGACCTCCACCGAGACGGACGGCAGGGCCTCCTCGACCACCGGGGCGAAGCTCCCGAAGAACGCACGGACGGACGCGGGATCGGTCGCCTCGAAGGTCACGACCGTCTCCGCGGGGTCCGTCAGATCGACCGTGAACGCACGGATCCCTCGCGTGGCGACCAGGGTCGGCCTCGGGGTGCCGCGCCACACGTCGTCGTCCTCGTCGCGCACCAGGTCGAAGAACTGCAGCAGCCCCGGGCGGCGGCGCGCGGCGTCCCCCCCGAGCATCTCGACCCACTCGTCGCCGATCGTGAGGACGGCGAAGCGCGGCGTGGTCGCTCGGGCGCCCTCGTAGATCCCGGCCCGCACCGCGCTCGGGTCGCCCGGGTGGCGATACCGCACGGAGACCTCGGACACCGGGGACGTCGCCGGACGACGCAGCGCGAAGGCGACGTTCAGCGTGGGGTAGGCGAGCACCGGGAGGACGTGGACGTTGAACCACCCGAACTTCGCGACGTAGGCGCGCAGGTGCGGGGAAGAACGCAGCGGCCGCGTCAGCCACAGCCCCGCGGCGACGTGCAGGAGGACCGCGGCGGCGAGGACCGCCGGGAGGTGTTCGATGCCGATCAGCCGCCGAGGCCCCACACGCCGGGGCACACCGAGCACTCGATGACGTCCCACTCGATGCCCGCGCCGCCGAGCGACACCTCGAACCCGAGCAGCCCCACGAACCCGCGGACCCGCTGGGTGCCGACGGGCGAGCCCCCCTCCTGCAGCTCGTTCTCGAGCGCGTCGATGAACTGCCCGTCGGGGAGCTGGTGGCTGCCCTCCGTGATCGTCTCGGCGCTGAAGTTGAAGCCGTCGACGTCGGTGAAGAACCACCCCGTCTCGTAGGTCTCGCCGACGAGATCCGTGGCGAGCTTCGCGCGCTTGAAGATGACCTGCCCCTGGCCGTCGGACACCTGGTCGCCGAAGGGATCGTGCACGACCGTCCGCAGCCACTTCATCTCGCCCGTGCCGTCGAGGCCGACCCAGTGCGTGGAGTTCTGGCCCAGGGCCCGGTCCACCAGGATCTCGAAGGCCGCCATGTCTGCGTCCCAGGCGGCGTCCAGCGACGGTCCGCCGCGGCGGGAGAGGACCTGCACGATCACGTCGTCCACCACCGGGTCGCCGCCCCCGGCGTCCACCGTCTCCGTGTAGCGCCACCGGTTGCCGACCCCCAGGGCGAACCACTGCTCCTCCTCGGGGTACGACGGCCCGGGATCGACCGCGTCGTCGTCGTCCGTCGCGTCGTCGTCGTCCACCGCGTCGTCGTCGTCCACCGCGTCGTCGTCGTCGTCCACGGGGTTGAAGCCGTCGTCGTCGTCGTCGGACGGCGCTGGGGTTTCGAACGTGGGGCACGCGACCATGGCCAGCAGGGCGACACAGGGCGCGGCGATGAGGGCAGTAGTGCGAGACATGACGAAATCTTAACGGAGGTGCCCGGGCGTTCCCCCGGCGGGATCTGCTATCTGGGAGGGCCATGTCCATTCGAAGGTCTCTTCTCTTCCCGCTCCTCGCCCTCGGCCTGGTCGCCGCGTGCCCCCAACCGACCCCGCGGGGCGACGACGACGACTCGGGCTCCGCCGACCTGGGCGACGACGACGACGCCGGGGACGACGACGACGATCCCGGCGCGATCTGCGACCAGCTCGAGCTCCCGCGCCGCGCGTTCCACGAGGGCCCCTACGGCGGCCTGCGCCACGACGTGGCCGAGGACTTCACCGTGCGGACCAAGCGCGGAGAGTTCTGGAACCTCCGCGAGCAGTTCTCGGGCTGCGAGTCGTACATCTTCCTCATGGACAACCTCACGGTGTCCCCCAACGACCCGACGCCGCTGATCGAGAAGACCGACGACCTCGCCGAGCTGGTGCGGCGCTCCCCGCCGAACGTGCACTACTTCTTCATCTCCCGGGCCGACTCGGGCGCGGCGGAGAACGAGGTCACCGACGCCCTGCGCGCGCGGCTGGACGGGCTCCTGAAAGACTGGCCCGAGGACATGGAGGAGGACGCCGCCCACTGGGACGCGCGCCTCCACGTGGTGAACGACCGCCTCTGGAACATGGACAACTGGCTCGACAACGCCCTCGGGACGCACGGCGCCCGAGGCCTCGCCGTCGATCGTCTCCAGACGGTGCGGGGCGTGGGCAGCCTCGCGGACGTCCTGCGTCGAGACAACACCCTGCAGTGGCCGTGGGAGGACAACATCGCCTACGCCGCTCACGAGGCGCAGTACTACAACTACGAGGCCGACCGGCAGGACCGCCTGGACGCCGAGCAGAACGTCACCATCGTGACGCCCTGGGACGGCGAGATCCTTCAGGAGTTCGAGGACACCGACGTCGAGTTCCCGGACGCGGCGACGATGGCGGGCTTCGACACGCTGGAGATCGACCTCACGGCCTGGTGCCCCAACGAGTTCCTGCTCGAGCAGAGCAACTGCGGCGCCTGGGACTACCTGGCCCACATCCATGTGCGCGACGAGGCGGACGAGAACTGGATCGAGATGGCCCGGTTCATCACGACGTACCACCGCGCCGGCCGCTACGTCGTGGACGCCACGCCCGCCCTCGTGGAGCTGGCGAGCGGCGGCACGCGCCGCATCCGCTACAGCTTCGCGCCGTCCTGGAACGTGCAACCCACGTGGACGAAGCTCGACTTCCGCTTCAGCAACCGCGGCAAGGGCCACCGGCCCACCGAGTCGACGTTCCTGTTCTCCGGAGGCGGCTTCAACCCGAGCTACAACGAGGGCCGCGAGCCGATCGAGGTGGCCGTGCCCGCGTCGGCGGCGAAGGTCGAGCTGGTCGCGATCATCACGGGCCACGGCGCGGCGGACGGCAACCAGTGCGCCGAGTTCTGCGACCACCAACACGCCTTCACCGTCAACGGCACCGAGCACGTCAAGACCCACCCCGCGATCGGCAACCCCGAGGGCTGCCTGGAGACCATCGGCACGGGCACCGTCCCCAACCAGAGCGGCACCTGGTGGACCGGACGAGGCGGCTGGTGCCCCGGCCGGCAGGTCGATCCCTGGGTCGTGGACGTCACCGACATCGTCACCCCCGGCGAGACCGCCACCATCGAATACCGAGCCCTGTGGGACGGACGGAATCCCCCCGCCGACGGCGGCAACATCGTCCTGACCTCCTGGCTCGTGGTCTACGAGTAAGCTCCCCTCTCCGAAACGAAGGAACCCCATGTCTCCGATCCGCACGACCCTCCTCCTGTCCGCGTTCCTCGCCCTGCTGTTCGCCGGGGGCGCCTGCGAAGGCAGCGCCATCATCGGCGGGGACGACGACGACGCGACCGACGACGACGACGCGACCGACGACGACGACGCGACCGACGACGACGACGCGACCGACGACGACGACGCGACCGACGACGACGACGCGGGCGACGACCTCTGCGGCCCCGAGCCCGAGCTCGACGAAGACGGCGTCGTCTACGGCGGCGAGGTGGTGATCTCCGGCAGCGGCGAGGACGCCACGTGGCGGGGCTGCGAGGTCGAGCACTGGATCGAGGACGACGAGGTCGAGTGCGTGGAGGTCTACGCGGTGACCGGCGAGGTCCGCCGGGTCACGGACGGCGGCACGATCTTCGCGCTGTCGTTCACCTACGATCCCGGCGAGTCGACCTGCGGCGAGGGCGAGGACTACACCACCTCCTACCGGGTCTCCTACCGCGGCGACACCGCGATCCTCGCCTACCGGTGGGGCCGGGGACAGCCCTGGGAGGAGTTCGCCGAGTCCGAGTTCGAAGAGACCGCCCTGGGCGTGTCCTTCGAGTACCTCAGCGAGGCGTTCGAGTGGGACGGCGACGACGAGCCCGGCAACGGCGGGTTCTGATCAATACACCGCGGAGACGTTGATCGAGACCACCGGCCCGCCCGTCTGGCGGACGATGGGGCCGAGGCCTCCCGCGATCGAGAAGCCCAGGAACCAGTGTTCGCCGAGGGCGCGGTCGTACTCGATCGTGAACCCGGCGTAGTTCGTGCCGTTGCCGATGCCGCTCACGCTGTCGTGCCGGGGCGCGGTGCCGTTGCCGACGGGGTGATGTCCGCCCAGCTTGAGGCGCAGCGAGCCCCTCTGGGCGGCCCCCACCCGGCGGCCCACCTCGGCGTTCCAGACCACCACCGTGTCCCACCCGCCGCTGCGGATCTTCACGCCCGCGCCCCCCGACACGTACATGCGGCCGAACCCCGCGCCCACGGAGAAGGCGGGCGTCACGTCCCACACCCCGGCGCCGGTGCGCAGCTCGGCGATGCGGGGGTTGCCGTCGACCACGCTGTACACGTCGTCCACGACGTCGTTGTTCAGGAGCGGGAACGTCACCCCGACCTCCGCCCCCACGGCGACGGGGCCCTTCTTGAGGACGTTGGCGCGGAGCCCGAGCGTGGGCTCGCCCACCGCGGCGTGCACCCGCGTCTCGCCGTCCCGGGGGTCCGTGAGGACGAACAGCTTCGCGGGCTCCCAGTGCACCCAGAACGCCGTGCGCGGAGCCAGCCCGTGCTCCCAGTACGTGCCCAGGAAGACCTCGTTGTAGGGGCCGTAGACGACCCGCGCCTCCTCGGTGGACGCGTCGGCGAACTCGGGGCCCGGGTTCCACAGGAAGGCCGGCAGCCAGCGGGCGGAGAGCTTGACGTACCCGTGGTTCGGCTCGGGGACCCAGGGCCCGGCCTCGGCGGGGGCCGCGACGCAGACCAGCAGGGCCGTGAGGAGGAGCGCCCTCACGCGGCGCCCTCCCCGAAGCGATCGCCCGTCGCCACCACCCGGAACTCGTCCATGGAGGCCTTGGCGGTGCCGTCGTAGTACTGCAGCCCGAAGTGCCGCTCCTGGGCGGGGGGCCAGTACCCGAGGATGGGGTCGGGGTGGGCCTGGTCCCGCAGCGACCACCAGTGGAACCCGAGCGCGCCCCCGGCGACGGCCTCCCGGGCGGCGGCCTCGAGGAACTCGCGCTGCCGGCGGGGGCTGAACATGGAGCGGTGGGTCGGGTAGCCGATGCGCCCGATCTCGAGGTCCGGCGCCTCCTTCGCCCAGGGCCCGGCGGCGAAGACGTCGCGGGCTTCCCCGAGGGCCTCTCCCACGCGCTCCGCCATCGTCGGATCGGGGAGAACGAAGCAGGGGCGCAGGGAGAGCCCGAGGCGATCGACCCGGATGCCCGCCGCGAGCCAGCGACGAAGCTCGACCTTCCACCCCGGCATCGAGGCGTGCACCGTCGTGCGGATCGAAGCGTCGGGCCTCGCGGCGCGCACGGCGTCCACCGACGCACGCAGCAGCCGCAGCCGGAACTCCGTGCGGCGCCAGGCCTTCCCGCGGCGGCGCCGCGTCACGAGCGACTCGTAGTGGGGCGCGGCGTTGAGCTCGTCCTCCACTCGGAACGTGTCGACCCACTCGAGGCGGCTGGCGGCGTCACCGCAGTAGGCCGCGAACCGCTCGACGTACTCGTCGTGGTCGGCGCCGCCGTCGTTGAGGACCGCGTCGGGCACCAGGTGGGGCATGCCCGGACCCAGGGCCGCTTGGACGGGGATCCCGGAGGCGCGGATGGGATCGAGGAAGTGATCGAGCGGACCCCACTCCCGGGGCCCCGGCGCGAGCCCCCCGATCCAGCGCCAGGGGACGTGGACGGTGACGCGGTTCACGCCGTTGCGCGCCAGCTCCCGGAGCTGCGCGGGCGTGACGGGGCGGAGGACGTGGACCCCCCACTCGGTGGACACGTGGATCAGCTGCGCTGCGAGCCGTCGAGGACGGCGCGCCGGAGGTCTGCGTCGTCGGCGAAGCAGCCCAGGAACGCCGTGGACTCGATGCGACAGGGACGCCGGACGCCCCGGGCGAACACGCACATGGGGACGGCGTCGATGACGCAGGCGGCGCCCGCGGGGGCCAGGACCTGCATGAGCGTCTCGGCGACGTCGCGCGTGAGCCACTCCTGCAGCGTGAGCCGGTGGGCCACCGCGTCGAGCAACCGGACGATGCCGGAGAAGCCGATGGCGAGGCCGTCGGGCACATAGCCGATCGTCGCGCGGCCCTGGTAGGGCATGAGGTGGTGGGGGCAGGACGAGAAGAACTCGATGTCCTTCACGAGGACGAGATCGTCGGCCGTCTCGGGGAAGGGCTCGCCCAGGGCGGTGGCGGGCGAGGCCGAGTAGCCCTCGAGCAGGTCCGCCGCCCACGCCTCCGCGACCCGCGCGCCGGAGCGACGCAGGTGGGGGTTGGACGTGTCGAAGCCGGCCGCCTGGAGGAAGGTGTCGATGGCCGCGGCCATCGCCTCGGGGTCGGCGTCGCGGACGCGGGGGATGCGGTTCGTCACACGACCTCCGCGGTCGAAGGGTGCGCCTGGGGGCGCCCCGGGGTGAGGAGCGCCTCCGGCACCGGTTCTCCCCGGTACACGACCCGGCAGTCGTCGGTCTCCCAGAGTCGGAGCTCGGTGAGCGACGGCAGGTCGGGGCGCAGGCGTCGCCAGAACCAGACCACGATCGCCTCCGCCGTGGGGTTCTCGAGCACGTCGTTGAAGCAGCTGCCGTCGGCCTCGCTGACCACTCCGCCGGCCGCGGCCTCCACGTCGTGGAAGTCGACGACCATGCCGGAGTCCCCCGACGGGGTCCCCGACACCACCACCTCGAGCCGGTAGGAGTGGCCGTGCATGCGGAAGCAGCGCCCCACGTAGCGGGGCAGTCGGTGCGCCGCGCTGAAGCGGAAGTCGACGACGAGATCCACGGGGTCAGCCCGGCTCGGCCCGGAACAGCTGCTCGAAGCCCTCGGTCTTCACCCCACGGGTCGTGAGCACGAAGCGATCCTCCGAGGTGAGGGAGCGGACCTCGATGCGGTGCGGCCAGGCACCGTCCCGGACCGGGCGGAGGTCGCCCGGGAGCACGCTGACCACGGCGGCCCCTCGATGGAAGAGGCGGTCCTCGAGCACCGCCCCGCTCTCCGGGGCGAGGCGAAGGGCCCGCACCACGGCGTCGCCGTCCAGCTCCTGGAGGACCGCGCAGGCGCCCGGCTCCCAGCGCACCGACGCCGTCGCGGCGGGCGTCTTCAGGAGCGATACGAGCGCTGCGGGCTCGATCGTGCCCTCGGGGACCTCGAGATCCGGGGCGCCGGTGCCGGACTCGGACGTGCTCTCCGTGGGGAGGTCGAGCTTCCAGCGCCCCTCCGCCTCGAGGTAGTCGAGCAGCGGCGTCGCCGCGGGACCGGCCACCAGCCGCACCCGCAGCTCGCCGGCCGCCCCCAGGGCGATGACTCCGTGCAGGCGCTCGCGCCGCGCGCCGATCTCCACCTGGACCTCCTGCTGGGCCAGCATCGGCACGATCGCCGCGCGCCGGTCGCGGAGGTCCTGCAGGGCGGCCCCGGCGTCGCCTCCGCCGGGCCAGTCCGCCTGCGCGACGCAGGGCTCTTCGGGGGGGGGCGCGACCGCCACCTGCTTCTGGCAGCCCGTCGCCGCGACCATCGTCACGAGGCCCGCCCCCAGGGCGAGCATCAAGGGCGACATCGTGGGCGGCGCGTAGCCGCTGCCGAGGCCGAGGCGGTCGCGGATCTTCGAGAGCGCGACGAGGGGCACGAACTCGCGCAGCAGGGTCACCGCCGCCCGGTTGCACGTGGGCATCACCCGCTGGGGGGTCGCGGGGACCTCCACCTCGACCGTGGGCGTGCCCGCCTTCACGGCGAGGGCCAGCAGCTCCATGTGGATGCCGATGCCGTTCTGGCGCAGGCGACGTCGCAGGACGGGCTGCAGGGGGAGGATTCGGGGGCCTCCCCAGGGGTGGGCGTAGCGCGTCTCCACCACCGCCTCGAACACGTCCTCGACCCGCCCGTGCAGGCCGGGCGAGCGCGGGGGGCGGAAGTCGGGGTACGGGGGGGGCTCATCGCCGCGCGCGATGGCGGCCGCCTCGTCCCACTCCTTGCCCGCGATGGCTTCTCCCGGCCCGACGGCCAGCAGGATGGCCTCGGGCGCCCCCAGGTGGGCCGCGGCGAGGCCGTCCACGACCTCCGGGGACAGGACCTCCTTGCGGGGGACAAGCGCGCCGATGAAGCCCAGCTCCCGCGCGAGGCGGAGCCCGGCCTTGAGCGCGGCGCCCTCTCCGGCGGGCGCGGGCAGCGTGAGGACCCTCGCCCCGGCCGCCTCGGCGACGCCCGAGGTCCCGTCGGTGCTCCCGTCGTCCACCACCACGACGTCCGCGCAGCGGTGGCGCAGGGCCTCGATCTGAGCGACCACCGTGGCGGCCTCGTCCCGGGGCGTGAGGACGCCGCACAGCCCGTCGAGGACCCCGTCGAGCGTGATGGTCTTGTCCGACGGCGGCGGGATGGGCGTGGTGGGCAGTCGAACTCGGGTCACGGAGCGTCCTCGGTGCGGGTCACGCGGCCCCCACGACGGAGACCCGGAGGCCGCCGCCGCGTGCGCAGGTGACGACCAGGGCCGCGCGGCCCCGGCATCCGTCGCCGTCAGCATGAACCGGCAGGGAACGATCCGCCAGCAGCAGCGCCGCGAGGGCCACGCGGAAGGCGCCGTCCGCGGGGTGCGTGCCGACCCGCCGGTGGTGGTCCGTCCGGGGGACGTCGCGGCCGAGGGCCGTCGCCACCGCGGCCTGCAGGGCCGGGTGGTCGGGGTGGGACAGCAGCGCGACGCCCACGTCTCCGGCCGCGGTCCCCGTGGCGTCCAGGGACCGGCGAATCAGCTCCACGAGGCCGTCGAGCCGGTCCGGCAGCAGCAGCGCGGACCGCCCGGACGGCGTGGACGCGCCCCAGGACCCCAGGAAGCGCGCGCGCACCTCGGCGCCCCGGGCCGCGGCCCGATCCGGCGTCTCCAGCAGGACCGCGGCGGCGCCCTCGCCCAGGGGCTGCGCGACGCTCCAGCCCGAGGCCGCCCGCGTGGCGCGCGCGAGGGTCTCCCCCAGCTCCTCCGCCCCGCTGCCGACCCCGGCCTCGATCCAGCCCGCGGCGATGCCGTCCGCGATCCAGGCGACGGCCTCGTCCCCGCAGGTCTCGTGCCGACAGAAGGTGTGCGACGGGCCGCGCAGCCCCAGGAAGATCCCCGCGTACCCCGCCCCCGCGTTGGGGACCAGGTTCGGGAAGTCCATGGGATTGCAGAGCGCCGGGCCCTTCGCCTTGAGGCGCGAGAGGAACTTCCAGGTCTCGGTGAGCGTGCCGTAGTCGGTGCCCACCGCGAGCCCGAGGTTCTCGAGGTCCCCGAAGCCCGCGGCGTCGTCCCGGGCGTGGGCGATCCCCGAACAGATGATCTTGCTGAGCCGATCCATGCGCCGGAAGGCCTTGCGGTGATCGGGGTACAGCGCGGCCGCCTTGTACTTCGGGAGCTTCACGCCGCCCGCCTCGGGGCCGTCTCCGATCCGGTCGGCGGAGCGGCCCGCGCGCCAGGCCTCCACGAACTCCTCGCGGCCCGACCCCAAGGGGGAGAGGACCCCGATGGAGGTGATGAAGGCGGTCATCGCGGCGCCTCGTAGTCCGGCGAGGCCACGCACAGGGAGCTGTCGTTGCCGCCGAAGGCGAAGCTGTTGCTCAGGAAGACGTCGAACGCCGCGTCGCGACCGACGCCGGGCACCGGGTCGATGTCGATGTCCGGGTCGCGCTCCTCCCAGCCCGCGGTGGGCGGCAGGAACCCGGCCTCCATGCCGAGCAGCGCGGCGGCCAGCTCGACGGCTCCCGAGGCGCCGAGGAGGTGGCCGGTCTGGGACTTCGTGGAGCTTACGGGGATGTCTCGACTCCCGAAGAGTCGGCGCACGCCTCGAGCCTCGGCGACGTCGTTGTGGGGCGTCGCCGTGCCGTGCGCGTTCACGTACCCGACGTGCTCCGGAGGCACGCCCGCGTCCCGCAGGGCCGCCCCCATGGCCCGCGCGGCGCCCGCGCCCGACGGATCGGGCTGCACCAGGTGGAAGGCCTCGGCCACGTTGCCGAACCCGAGGATGCGGGCGCGGATCCGGGCCCCTCGAGCCCTCGCGGTGGCCTCGTCCTCGAGCACGAACATGCCCGCGCCTTCGCCGATGACCATCCCCTGGCGACGCGCGTCGAAGGGCAGCGGGCGCTCCGGGGCGACGAGGCTGAGGCTGTTGAAGCCGGCGTGAGTGAGGCGACACAGCGCGTCGGAGCCGCCCACCACGACGCGGGAGCAGCGGCCCGATCGGATCCACATGGCGCCGAGGCCGACGGCGTTCGTCGAGGAGCTGCAGGCGGTGGAGATCGTGGTCGCGGGTCCTCGCAGCCGCGCGGCGCGGGCGAGGAAGTCGGTGGTGGTGCCCACCGGGGTCGTGAGGAGCAGGGAGGGCGCCGCCGTGACCCAGAAGTCGTCGTCCTCGGGGGTGTCCAGGAGCTCCGACTCCGCCTCCGGGGTCCCCGCGGTGCACGTGCCGACGGCCAAGCCGGCGTCGCGGAGGTCGTCCCGGTGCAGGCCCGCGTCCTGGAGCGCCTCGGCCAGGGCCGCCAGCCCGAACAGCGCCGTGCGACCCTGGCGCGTGGTGAGCCGGACCCCGGTGGCGCGGGCCGCGGCGCGGACGGCCGGGGTGCGGACGTCTCCCCGGATCTGGCCCGCCACCGAGCTGCGGTACGCGGACGCGTCGAACAGGTCGATCGTGCCGACGCCGCAGTCCCCCGCCCGCAGTCCTCGCCCGTACGCCTCGAGGCCCACGCCCACGGGAGCGGCGACGCCCATCCCGGTGACGACGACGGAGGTCACGCCGCCTCCGGAACGCCGCGACGTACCACGATCTTGCCCTGCGCGAGCATGCGGTGATGCACCCACACCTCGCCGTCGAGCATCACCATCGGGCCGAAGGCCTTGGTCTTTCGGATCTTGATGGTCAGCCGGTCGCCGGGGCGGGGCCGACCGGACACGCGCACCCCGTCCACCGACGCGAGCAGGCCCGTCTCGGGGTCCCCGCCGGCGGCCGCGTTCGCGAGGCCGTGCCAAGCCGCCGCGGCCTGGGCCATGGCCTCGACCATCAACAGGCCGGGGAGGAGCCGACGCGACCAGGAGTCGCCGGAGCGGGGGACGTCGTAGAGGAAGAGGCCGCCGGCCTCGTCGGTCCCGGACACGGTCGAGAGGAAGAGGAACGGGTCCCGGTGGGGGATCGGGAGGTCCACGCCCGGGGGCTCAGCCCGCGGTGCGGTTTGCGTTGATGTGGTCCGTGATCGTGCGCACGGTCTGGAAGATCGCCTCGCCACGGCCCTCATCGATCGTGACGCCGTAGTTCTCCTCGATGGCGACGGCCAGCTGGAGCGCGTCCAGGGAGTCGAGCTCCAACCCTTCGTCGCCGAACAGCGCGCCGTCGGGATCCACGTCGTCCGCTTCGTAGTCCTCCGCGAGGTTCAGAGCCTCGAGGAGCATCGCGGTCACCTGTTGCGTCGTCAGCGACATGCGCGGCTTTCTATCAAACGCCGGCGCGGCTGTCATGACCGGCGCCGGGGGCGTCCGGGCCGGGCAGAAACCGCGCGAGCAAGGCAGGGAGCAGGACCACCGACGACCCGAACGCGATGGCCAGGGCGAGCGACACGGCCCGCCCCATCCCCGCGAGCGCGTCGAAGCTGGAGAGCGACAGGACGCCGAACGCGGCGAGCGTGGTCAGCGTGGTCACGAGGACGGCGCGGCCGGACCCGGCGAGGGTGTCGTCCAGGCGCCCGGGCCGCCCCCCGCGCTCGAGGTAGCGATCGAGCATGAAGAGGTGGTCGTCGATGCCGACGCCCACCAGCAGCGGGATCCCGGCCATCGCGAAGAATGTGATGGGTACGCCCAGGGCCGAGTAGATGCCCACGAAGACGAAGAGGCCGCCCGCGAGGGGCAGGAAGGCGACCCCGACGACGTCCCGCCGACGATAGTGAACGACGAGCACCAGCAGCAGCAGGACCGTACAGGCCCCGATGAGCCGGAAGATGCCCCACGAGAGGTACCCCTCCGCTTGCTGTTCGACGAGCGGCAGGCCCGTGACGTGGACGTTCACCCCCTCGACCGGGGGAGGCGCCGCCGAGAGCAGCGCGTCGTACACCTCCTGGGGGGTGGGGCCCGGGACGCGGTGGATGTGGGTGACGATCCGCACCTCGTCGTCGACCTCGGCGACGTGCTTCTCTGCGAACCAGCGCTGCCAGGCGGCCGCCGGGGCGAGCTCCGGCTCGGTGCCCGCGGCGAAGGCCCGGAGGCCGTCGAGGGCGGGGGTGAAGGGCTCCACGCGGAAGCCCTGGGCCAGCAGCGCCGCGCCCAGGTCGTCGGCGGCCTGCGCGACGTCCACCCGGGCGCGGAGCGCGTCCCGCCGGGCGGCGGCGGTTCTGCGGGCGGGCTCGAGGACGGAGAGGGTCTCGTAGGCCGCCACGGTCCCCGACTCCACGACCGCGTCGAGCACCTCCGCCCACGCGTCGTTCGCCTGGAGGACCTTCTCCCGGTCCGTCCCCTGGAGCAGGACGACCATGCGGCCCAGCTCCTCCCCGAAGTGCCTGTCGATCGCGCGATCGACCCGCACCGGGTCGAGGCTCAGGGGTCGGAACCCGTCCATCTTCACGGAGAAGCCCAAGGGAGCCCGGAACGCGACGAGGGTCACGGCGAGGAGCACGTAGGCGACCAGGATCGCGGTGCTGCGGCGGTGGATGAACCCGGCCGCCGCCCGCGCCGCGCCCGTCCCGACGCCGGGGTCCGGGCCGATCCGGTCGCCGAGGACGATCCACATGGCGGGGAGGACCGCGAGCATCACCGCGGCGTTCACCAGCACGCCCATGCAGGCGAGGGCGCCCATCTGCGAGAGAGCCTTCGAGCCCACCACGGCGACGCCGAGGAGCGCCGCCGCCGTCGTGACCGCGGCCGTCACGACCGCGGGACCCACCGCCCGGACGGCGTCGATGGCCGCCTCGCGCGGGGGCTTGGCGCGACGCGACTCGCGATACCGGGAGGTCAGATGTACAGCCGGGTCCACGCCGAGGCCGAAGAGGATCGCCGCGAAGCCCGCCGCCATGGGGGTCAGCTCGCCGAGGAGCAGGCCGGGGCCGCCCAGGGTCAGGAGGACCGAGTAGGGGAGCAGGACCAGCATCGTGCCCAGGCTGTGGATCGAGCGGTAGAAGACCAGGAAGAGGAGGAGGACGGCGACGATCGAGACCAACGCCAGGCGGCCTGCGTCGGCGCGCGTGGCGTCCTCGATGTGGCGGGCGTACATCAGACCGCCGGTCATGCCGAAGCGGGCCCCGTGGCTGCCCTCCAGCACGGCGGCCGCCCGGGCGCGGAGGTCGTCCTCGAGCCGCTCGGAGAAGGCGCGGGGGCTGCCCTCCACCGGGACGGGCCGCACGATCATGAGGAGGGCGCGGCCGTCCGGCGAGATGAAGCCCCCGCCCGCGGCGTCGAAGCGGCGGACCCCGCTGCGCAGGCGGGCACCGAGGAGCTCGAGGAGGCCCAGGGGATCGCGGAGCAGCAGACCTCGAGTGTCCGCGTCCATGGGCGACATCAGCAGGTTCTTGAGGCCCTCGGCCCGGGCCTCCAGCGCCCCCGGCGTCACCCGGTTCTCGATCTCCGAGATGCCCGCGTCGTCCAGGAGGTCGAGGGTGAGCAGGGGGTCCGTCGCGGGCAAGCCCTCGGCGGGGCGGATCGCGGCCGAGACCACCAGCTCCGAGGACTCGAACGCGTCGACCAGGCGCTCGCCCATCGCCGCCAGCGCCGCGGGGTCCGACTCCTCGACCTCGACCAGCCCGTAGACGGCCTCGGCCTCCGCGAAGCCCTGGAGCCAGAGCGCGAGCCCCCGGGCGGGTCCGGCGCGGTCCGGGAGCATGCTCGCCAGATCCCCGGTGATCGATACCGAGAGCAGCCCCGGCATCGCCAGGATCCCCACGAGGGCCGCGATCAAGAGCGTGCGGCCGGGCCGCCCGGTGGACAGCCCGGCGAGCTTCATGAGCGCGCGGCGGAGGGGGGTCAAGGGGGCGTCGGGGAGGTCAAGGGGCGGCGGAGCGCTCGGCCGGGGTCAGGAACGCGTCCGGGTCGAGGGTCGCGCCCAGCGTCAGGGCGGAGAAGACGATCACGGTGCGGTCGCCGGAGGCCTCGTCCATGGCGATGCGGCGAAGCGCGGTGGGGGTCCCGTCGATCGTCAGCTCCACCTTCACGAACATGGCGCGCGCGGCGGGCACCCGGGGCGTGAGGGTCCACGTCCCCTCCCCGGTCGCCTCGGCCTCGAAGAAGGTCTGCAGCGTGTCCGCGTCCAGGGCGAAGAGCGACTCCATGATGCGGCCGCTCTTCTCGGCGCCCGGCAGCGCCCAGCCGCTCGCCCCGGCGCCGATCTCCTCCTGCGACTTGTCGGCCGGGTAGAAGCGCCCGTCCGCCATGAGGACCTTGGGGCCGCCGTCGTACGCCCAGATCAGCCGCCCGTCCGACCGACGCAGCTGCAGATCGCCGGTGCGCACGACCTCCTTCGCGAACAGCGCGGAGGTCTTCCGCTGCTCGAAGCGGGCCTTCACCGTGGCGTGACTCGCGAGCTCTGCGCACGCGGCCTGCAGCCCCTCGGGCAGCGGGTTCTTCCCTGCGGCGGAGGCCGAGCCGGCCGCCCCGAGCAGGAGCATCCCCACGATCAACACGGTCGCCCACTCGAGGGCGGAGCGGCGGGGACGGGTGCGGTCGACGGCCATCGGGTCCTCCAGGTACGCCGGCTCGCCCGTGAGATCCGCGACGGTCACCGCCTGCAGCCCGCGCTGCGCCAACCCGTCGAGGATGGTGGGCAGCGCGGCCAGGACCGGGGGCTCGCGAGGCGCACCGAGCGTGGCGTCGTGGAGTAGGACGATGTCTCCGCCCCGAACCTTCGAGAGAACCCGGGACACCACCCGGGGGGCCTCGAGGCCCCCCCCGTCGAAGGGGCGCACGGCCCAGGCCGCGACCCGGACCCCCCACCGGCGGAGGGTCGCGTACACCGGCGGCGCGATGAGACCGACCGGAGGCCGGTAGAAGCGCGGCGACACCCCCGAGGCCTCTTGCACGACGCGCATGCCCTGCTCGAAGTCGTCCGCGAACCGGCGCGGCGACAGCATCAACGACCACCGATGAGCGTGCCCGTGGAACGCCACCTGGTGCCCGCGTCGCACGATCTCGCGGGCGACCCCGCCGTGCTCCGCCACCCGGCGACCCACCACGAAGAACGTCCCCCGGGCCCCCGCCGCCTCGAGCAGATCCAACACGCGGGGCGTGGTCTCGGGGTCCGGCCCGTCGTCGAAGGTGAGGGCGACGGCGTCGCTCCGCGGGGACCGGCTGACGGCCGCGCCGAAGAGCTGCCACTGGGGGAAGAACCCGGCCCCGAAGACGAAGGCGAGCAGGCCCAACGCGCCCGCGACGTCCAGGGCCCAGAGGTCGGGGGCGAAGCGGTGGCCGGCGACGACGGTGACCAAGCCGCCCGCGAGCAGCGCAGGCCAGATCAACGTCGGCCAGGGTCGGGTCACGGGGCGGTCGCCTCGCCCGCCGGCGGCCTCACCTGCCCGAAGAGATCGGCGAGCTGCTCGGCGAACCGCGCGGGCTCGGTCGTGGCGTTGGGCGACAGGTGCCGACCCGTCCACCGAACGACCGTCTCCCGGTTGAACAGCGGGCCGGACCAGGACCCGTAGCTGCGGGCCTCCCAGAATGGCGTCGAGCGCTTGAGGGACGGGGAGCCGACCCCGGGGCGACGCCCCTGAAAGCGCCAGGACTCCCGCAGCTCGAACGCGAAGAGCTGCGTGTCCACCCCCAGGGTCTCCGATGTCGCGCGCGAGGGGGCGCCGTGCCGCACCGTGGGCAGCGGCGGGGGCAGGATGCTGCCGTCCGGCCCCGCCACCGCGGCGGCGTCGACCGAGCCGGTCGCCTGCACCACGACGCGCCCGCCGGAGGCGTCCGAGATCTCCGTCGTGAGCGACTCGGCCCACGGGCCCGCCGCCCAGATCAGGTCGCCCGAGGGCACCCGCTCCGCCGGACGACCGGCGCGCTCCCACTCCCGCACCCGGGCCGCGGGGGCGCCCTGCAGGCGACCGGTGAGGCTGATCGCGAAGCGGCCGTCCTCGCCCTCCGTGGCGCGCAGGGACCAGCTCGACGCGAGCAGCTCGCCCGGCAGCCGCAGCCAACGGGCCCCTTCGGGGGCGAGCAGGACCGCCGAGCGGCCCGCCAGCAGCTCCTCCGTCTCGCCGAGCCAGGCCGAAGACAGGGCGGGATCGATGAACAACGGCCGCCCTTCGGCGACGAAGACGTCCGGCACGTAGACCAGGGTGCGATCGAGGACCGGGACCACGCGCTCGGGGTTGGGCTCCTGCCCGTCGGTCGACGTCAACACCACCTCGGCGCGCACGTCCGCGGTCCGAAGGAGGGCCATCAGCAGGGCCGCGCGGTCGGCCGTCGTGCCGCGCTTCTCCTCGAGGGTGTACTGGGCCGACTGCGGCAGGCGCCACGTGCCGCCGCGGCCGCCGTTCGCGTCGAGCGCGGTCTCGTCCAGGGCGATGCGGGCGGCCTCGCGCACCGACGGGAGCCCACCCCCGCGGCCGAGGACGCGGCCCGCCATGCCGATCACGGGGCCGGTGGCCCGCGCGGCGGCCAGGTACTGGAGGCGATGGTCGAGGGCCACGTCGTCCCACGCGTCGCCGGAGGTGACCACGACCTCCGGGACCCGACCCGCGAGGCTGCGGATGCCGCCCGCGGGGGGCCGCGCCTGCACGCCCTCGAGCTCGAAGAAGACACGGAGCTTGCCGCCGTCGAGCGCCTGCTTGCGCAGCTCGGTGTCCCACCGGAGCAGCTGCACCGTGGGCTCCGCCTCGGCGAAGGACTCCACGGAGAAGACCAGCCGCTCGGCTGCGCCTGCGGGCGGCTGCACGGCGAACCGGAACGCGAAGCGGTCGTCGAGGCCGTCGATGCGGGTTCGGCGGACGCGCACCTCGGCGGTGACCTCGTCTTCGCCGGCCGGGAGCACGACGCCGCAGCCCGCGAGGCCGCGCTCGTCCACGTCCCCGACGTGGATCTCCAGGCCGGACTCGAGCTCCTCCTCGGGATCGTCCGACTCGGCGACGGCGTCGTTCACCACCCGGCAGGACTCGCCGAGGCTGGGATCGAACTCCGCCAGCACCACCGGCGAGGGCGCGTTCGTGCGTCGCTGGATCACGGCCCTGGTGCGCAGCTCGAAGGCGTCGGGCTCGACCAGATCGAGGGTCGTCTCCACGCTGCGCAGGAGCATGGAGCCGGCGGCCGGGTTGCGGTCGCTGACGAAGAAGTGCTTCCAGCCGCCCGCGTCCACGGCGGGGCCCCGCTTGGCGCCCACGGCGGGGCTCGCGGCGAGCAGGATCAGGGCGACGGGGAGCAGGCGGCGCATCGGCGGGGAACCCTACGGTCTCGCGCCCGCGATGGCTACAGCGTCTTAGGGAGCGGAGTCGTCGTCGTCCGCGGCGGAGTCGTCGTCGTCCCCGAAGCACGAGTCGGGCAGGTCGTACGGGAAGCCCGCCGAGTCGTCGTCGTCGCCGACGCCGTCGAGGATCTCGAGGTCGATGCCCGAGCTGAGGCGGCGCGGGAGCGTGTCCACGAGCAGCCAGCCGGGCCGCTGCTCCAGGACCACCCCGAACATGAAGGCCAGACCGAGGTCCTGCCCGGGCGCGGTGAGCCAGACGAGGCGCTTGTTGCCGTCCGCGATGAGCAGATCGCAGGGAGCCTCTTCGGTGTAGACGAGGTCCCCGTCGTCCACCCAGCCGACCTCGGTGTAGACGGCGCCGGTGAGGTTCGGGACGGCCACCGTCTCCGAGAGGAGGTTCGCGTCCAGGGCGCCCAAGTGGTCCGCGGGAGGCGTGCCGTTCACGGGCCAGTCGATGAGGTCGTCGCGCAGGTTGTTGCTGGCCGGGGTCACGAACAGCACCGGGTTCGCGGGCGCGGCGATCTCCATCAGGCCGGACAGCGAGCCGTGCCAGGCGGCGACGAGCGAGCCGTCGGGGAACGAGATGTCGGTGTCCACGGGGACGTCGCCGCCCGTGACGGACAGCAGACGCACGCGCATCGTGAGTCCCTGGGAGCTGTTCACGCCCTCGGGGTGGTGCTCGAGGTTCAGCTCGCCGCCGAGCACGTCGCGCGCGACGTTCCAGCCGGGCCCACCGCTGCCGATCGCGTCGGTCACCGCGTCCACGTCCTTCGCGTCGATGTACACGACCCAGTCGCCGGACCCCGCGAGCAGCGTGTCGCCCGCGTTGAAGCCGCCGCTGCCGTCGCCGTCGACGTACGCGAACGGGGCGAACATGGCGGCCGAGACGCCCTTGGCGACCTCCGTGAGGAGGCCCGCGTCGACGGTCTCTTCCACGTAGTTCGCGTAGGTGGCCTGGCCCGCGACCAGCGAGACCTTCGCCGCCGCGATGAGGTCGGAGTCCCACTCTTCGCCGAACGTCGGGCCCTTCGCCTGGGCGAGGAAGAGTCCGGCGCGCACGTCGCCCGCGGGGACCGAGCCGTCTGTGGGCTGGTACGCGAGGCTGCCGCCGATGGGGATGCCCTCGGGGATGACGAGGTCGTCGTCGTTCGGGCCCGCGTCGTCGTCGTCCACGCCCGCGTCGTCGTCGTCCGTGACGTCCGGCGGCGTGGGGTCGACGGTGCCGTCTTCCGTGGGGCAGCCCTGCCAGAGGAGGAGCGCCCCGACGCCGAGGCCCAGCGTGGTCCAGAGAATGCCGCGGGAGTCGGTCATAGCTTCACCATCACTCGGTTCTTCTTGATCTTGACCGCCACGCTGGCGATCGACGCGTCGGCGGATCCGCTCACGTTGGTGCCGTCGCGAACATCCCACTCCCACTCGTGGAGGGGGCAGGTGATCGTGTGCCCGTCGAGCACGCCGTCTCCCAGGGGCCCGTACGCGTGGCCGCACTCTCCCTGGGTGGCGAAGATCTCGCCGTCGACGTTGTACAGGGCGACGGACTTGCCCGCCGCGTCGACCGCCTTCGCCTCCCCGGGGATCAGCTGGTCCAGGTTCGCGACCTGCACCCACGTGCTGCCCTGGGACTCGTCCAACTCGGCGGGCTTGGCGGGCGCCGCCTTGGGCATGAACTGCGCCCCGGGCACCGGGCTCTGAGGCTTGCGCACGGCCCCGACCGAGGGCGTGGGAGGCGTGGCCGGGGCGGGCCGCTCCTTGGGGTTCTCGCGCTTGTAGGCAGGCGGACCGCCCGCGGCCACGGAGGGCGACTCGGGGGAGGTCCCGGTGTCTGCGCCGAGCGCGCCGAGGATGAGCTTCTTGATCTTCTTGCGGATACCGAAGGGCGTCATGGCGCGGGATGTTACCCGGGGGCTACCGACACCGCTCGGCGGCGGTCGCGACGAGGGCACCGAGGCGAGTCGCACGGGCGGGGTCGAGGTTGACGGCGATGCCGTAGTCCATGACGGCCTCGGCGGTCGTCTCGTGGTGATGGAGCACCCGTCGGGCGGCGAGGCGGTGGGCCCCTGCGTCCCCCCGCTCGACCCGCCCCGCGCACGCCAGCTCCGCGCTCACGCGCGCCCACCGATCGTCGTCCAGGGCGACGATCTGGTCGGGCTCGAGTTCTTCCGCCGGGGGGTCCGCGTACGTCGTCCAGTCGCCCAGCTGGAGGCCCGGCGCCTCGGGCGTGGCGGCCTCGGCCGCGGGAGGCGCCACGGCCGGCGCGACCGACTCCCCCGCCCCACTGCACGCGGACACGAGGAGGGCGGCGACGAGGAGCATGGCGCGAGTCATCGTCCGACTGTACTGCACCCCTCCGATTGTCGAAGGCACAACGGCGGATTGTCCGGGCGACACGGTCGGGGCCCGCGAGGGGCGAGGCCACCCGGGAGGGAGATCGAAAAAAGATCATTGATTCCAGCTAGTTATGGGCTTTTCTCCCGCGAGCTCCGAAGCCGGCACGGCGGTCGCATTGTGATGAGGCACCACCCCCGCCCGAAAGGCCCTCCCATGCAGCTGTCCCGCCCCCTCGCGCTCTTCCTCGGCTCCCTCCTGACCCTCCCCGCGGCGGGCTGCCGCTACTTCGACGAGGCCCCCGCGGACGCGGAGCCCGTCGCGGAGCCCGAGGTGGATCCCGGGGATCCCGAGGATCCCGAGGACCCGAGCGACGAGCTCCCCGCGGCGGCGTACGAGGCGCCGGTCTTCTCCGACTTCGCGCTCCTCAGGATCGACCTCGGCGGCGGCCTCGTCGAGGAGCACGACGCGCTCTCGCACCAGCGCGACCTGTCCGACTACTCCAACTTCGTCGCGGGCGCCGTCACCGCGGCCGCGGGCATCGCCATCGGCGCGGCCGTCACGGGTCCGCCCAGCCTCGTGCTCGAGGACACCGTGGTGAACGGCAGCGTCTCGAACCCGTCCACGTTCGTGTGGGAGTTCGCTGAGACGACCGTCATCGACGGCACCACCTACGACGCCGTGGCGAGGTACGAGGCGCGCTGGTACGGGTGGGAGGTGGCGATGGTCGTGTCCGCCTCCGGCCTCGAGGTCGAGTTCACCGACGTCGTGTGGTTCGACGGCGAGATGTCCTACGACGGCGTGGTCGGCACCTGGCAGCTCTACGACCTGGACGGCGCCGAGACCGCGTCCGTGGACTACCTGCAGAACGACCAGGGCGAGTTCGTCGCGGTCATCGCGTCCGACGCCGGGTACCTCACGGCCACCGTGTTCGGCTCTTCGCGCCTCATCACCGGCACCAACGCGTCCGGCGAGTCCGCCGCGGTGGGCTGGGACGCAGACTCCTACGAGGGCTTCGTCTCCCACCCCGACTACCTGAACGGCGCCGCGGCCTGCTGGGACGGCGCCCTGATGAACAGCGGCTGCTGAACAGCGGTCGCTTAGTCGAGCGCAGCCTCTACGAGCGGCTCGGCGGGGGCGGTCCCCGTCGGGCCGTCGTCGTTCCGGAGCTCGGGGGGCACCTCCCACTTGCTCGAGCACTCCCGGCACTCGACGAGGCGACCGCCGTGCTCGAGCGTCCACAGCGGGAACCAGTACAGCGTGAAGGCCTTCACCGCCTCCTGCTCGACCATGCGCGTGGGGACGCCGCAGTCGGGGCAGTTGAGCTTGCCGTCCCAGCCGCCCTTGACCGGACGAAACGTCCAGCGGGTGCCGAAGATGACGATGAAGGAGACGTGCGCCACG